>Ga0315284_10007615_pt1 | contig 15464 bp, 14 predicted proteins | sample YL17G09_16_MG_FD_203696 | JGI IMG/M metagenome (GOLD analysis project Ga0315284, IMG submission 203696) | Sediment microbial communities from Yellowstone Lake, YNP, Wyoming, USA - YL17G09_16 | ecosystem: Environmental > Aquatic > Freshwater > Lake > Sediment | place: USA: Wyoming | collected... | reverse complement strand
TCGAGCAGTTGAGGAACATCCACCGCGCGCGCGTCGAGCCGCGGGTGGAGGAGCCCAATGCCGAGAAGGGCAAGCCGGAGCGGGGCAAGGCTGAGAAGGCCAAGCCTGAAGCGGCCGGCGAGGGTCAGCCCGCGGAGCTGGCCCTGATCGGCTTCGCGGGGGCACTCGGGATCAGGCTGGCGGGCGGGCAGCCGCTGCGCCGGCGCGTGGAGCTGATGGGTTGCTGCACGCCCGTGCCAGGCGACCGCATCTACGGTCTCTACGACCACAGCGCGCGCCGGGTAGGGGTGCACCGCGTGGAGTGCGACGCGCTGCGCGAGGAGATTCCCCAGGGCGACCTGCTGGAGCTCGACTGGGACGAGCAGCGCGAGGGGAAGCGCTATCCGGCGTGCGTCGGCGTGGTGGCGATCAACCGGGTCGGGCTACTGTTTGAGGTACTGCGCCATCTGGCGGCAAGGAAGATCAGCCTCGGCGGGGCCGAATTCCACACCGCCCCGACCGCCGTGGCCAACGACCGCAACGCGCGCTTCGAGCTGACTGTGGAAGTGGTCGACACCGATGAGCTGGCGGAGAGCATCCGCGCCATCGCTGAGATGGACGATGTGTTCGAGGTGAGCCGCGTCATCAAGCCCCTGCTCCGGGAGCCGCGGGAGGCCACTAGCTAGTGCGCGCCGTTGTGCAGCGCGTGAGCCGCGCGCGCGTCGTCACCGCTGGCCAAGTCGCGGGCGCAATAGCAGAGGGGCTGTGCGTGCTCGTTGCGGCCCTCAGCGGGGATACCGAGGAGGATGCGCGGTTCATCGCACACAAGGTCGCCAGCCTGCGTATCTTCCCCGATGAGCAGGGGAGAATGAACCGCGACGTGCGGGAATCCGGCGGGCGGGTCCTGCTCATCTCGCAGTTCACCCTCGCTGCCGACACGACCTCCGGCACTCGCCCGTCCTTCAGTGCCGCACTCGCCCCGGCCGAGGCCGAGGAGCTGCTGCAAGTGCTCGCCACGCACCTCGCGAATGAGGGCCTAAGCGCAGCCACCGGCGTGTTTGGGGCGAAGATGCAGGTCGAGCTTACGAATGACGGACCAGTGACGATCTACCTTGACAGCCGGGACAAGCGCCACAAATGAGATGCTCTCAGGACACACCCCGCCCGTCACGAGGTCTCTGCCCTACGCGCCCGCTGGTGCGGCAGCTCCGATGGCTGACCAGTCCTTCAGCACATCCTGGAAGACCACGACGCCGTCGGTGGTGCGCTGGGCCACGACGTTGATGCTCTTTCCTTCGTCGTCGATAAGCGCACACACGAGGTAGTCCGCTCCCAGCGCCTTGCCTACAGCCGTTGCCTCCGCCGCATCCAGCGCGGGCGAGTTTGCCGCGCTGATTGCCTTGCGGGCCTGTTCCGCCTGGTCGGCTGACGGCTGGACAGCCGCCATCAACCTGTTCTGGACGAGTACTTCGCCAATCGCCTGGCGCACCGAGCGTTCACGCCTGCGCGCCGCGCTCAGCGCCTCTGGGTCGGGCGCCTCGGCCCCCTCCCCGGCCGTCATGTCGACCGCGTCCACCACACCCAGGACGGCGACGTGGACCTTCCCCTGCACGCGCATGTCGTTCTCGATGGCGATTTGCAGCATGTTCAACTGCCGCGCCACTACCTTGTCCGGATCGGCCTTGCCGCCCTTCGCCATGTTGCAGCTCGCCACGGCGATTAGTAGAACCAGTGTGGCTGTGCGGATTAGTCTCACGACGCTCAGATCTCCCCGTAGAAGTGCGGCGCCAGGCAGCGATAGCAGTGGGGCGCGTCGAGCGGAATACCGGTGCCACAGCTGTCGCACTTAGCCTCAGTGCCGGTCAGCTGCAGCCCCAGCCCCGCGACAAACACCTCCGCGTCGTCGTCCTCGAGGTCCTCCTCCTCTCCGTAGCCCTCGTCGTCGGATTCGTCTTCTGCTTCACCATCGTCCTCCCCCTCATCCTCATCATGCTCGTCTTCGTACCCGAACCCCTCAGGCAGCTCCTCTTCGTCCTGCTCCTCCTCATCCTCGCCACCGGTGGCCGGTAGTCCTGGCTTGGAGCCTCCGGACTCCCCCTCTTCTCCAAGGAGTTCCTCCGCCTCGACGATCAGCGCGCGCGCCTCCGCGGCCCTTTCGGGGTCCGTCTCCAGCTCCACGTAGTGGCTGAGCAGCATCTTGCTCAGGGTGTAGTCCTCCATGTTGAAGAGGAACTCCCCGGCGTACCACAACGTCTGCAGGTTTTCCGCGTCAGCGCGGAGCGCAAGCTTGTACGACCGCCAGGCCTCGCGTGGGAAGTCCATGTTGTAGTAGGTCATCGCCAGGGCGTTCCACGCCGCGGCATCCGCCCCGTCCAGCACGGTCGCCTGGTGGTAGTACTCGAGTGCACGCTCGTAGTCGTCGGCGTCGAACGCGGCGTTACCGGCCGCCATCAGCTGCTCCTTGGTCTGCGCGCCGCCGGCAGCTCCGGCGCCCTCCCCCAGCTCCTCTATCTCAGACTGGGCCACCTTCTTCCTCCGCCGAGAATACTACCAGAGAGAAGTACAGTCCACAAGGCAGCGCCGGCCAGCGCCATGGCCAAACCAGCAGCCCGTGCAGGGGCCCTAGGAGCCCTGAGGAGTGGCAGCCGCAGCCTTGGCCTTGAGCCGCCTGCGCCGGGCAGCGGCAATCCACCAGATGACGACGGCCACGATCACAACCCACGGCAGCCAGAGCACGCTCGTCACCACGAAGTAGATCAGCGCGTTAGCCGTGTTCTTGACGCCCAGGAGCACGTCCTTGTACGCCGCCTTGAGAGTGGCGCCGAAACCCCAGGTGAACTCCTCCGACTGGTAGGCAGCCCGCTCGCTCAGTGTCACCTTGATCGAGCTGCGCGTGATCTTGTCCGCCAGCTGGTCGATCGTGTCCTGCGTCGTCTGCAGCTCGAGTGTGACGTCGGACAGGCGCGCCTGCGTGTCGAGGAGTACCTTGTACGCCTCCCCCAGGCCGCGCGTGCGCTGCACCTGGCGGGCGTCGTCGAGCATCCCTTGCAGGGTCTCCTGCTCCTTGAGCAGGTTCTTCATGCGGCTCACCGCAGATACGTACTGCGTGCTTACGTCCTCCGCAGTCGTGTTCTCGCTCGTCACCTCGCCAATCTGTCGCAGCTGGTTCCAGGCGTCCAAGAAGTGCGACGCGGGCACCCGCAGCACCACCCACCCTTCGCGCGTACCGTCGTAGTTCTTGGTCATCTGCCTATCGGTTACCGTCCCGCCCATCTTGTCCGCCAGGTCGGCGGCAGCCTTCTCCGCCTTGTCGTAGTTGTCGATGCGCAACGCCATCTCGCCGTTGCGGATGAGGTACTCCTCCTGCGGCCGGGCCTCCTCAGCATAGGCCGCCGGAGAGAACCAGCGCTCCACATTGAACACCGTCCGCCCGTAAGCCTGAGGAGAGAAGGACGGCGCGCCACCACCCGGGGTCTGCGCGGCGCTCTTGTCCATGCTCTCTCCGCTTAACGGCATGGGTGCTTCTGCAGGCGCAGGCGGCGCTGACGCAACCATTCCCCCTGCCCTACCACGCATCATCCCGTAACTGGCCTGCTGACCCTCAAGTGCTGCACGCTTGGCACAGCTCCACGCGGCCCCCGCCGCCACTACCAGCAGGCCGATAATCCACACCCATCTGCGCATCTTCGCCTCCCGTATCCGTCCAGGGATACGAGCATTATGACGCGCGGCGCCCGGATGCAGTTCGCCCGCACGATTCGCCGCCGCCGGGAGGCTGCTGCGGCAGCCCAGGGGCTGATATACTCTCCTGGCGTGAGAGGGTTTCTCCTACCGTCGGGACAAGCTGCGTACCTTGTCGGCGTGAAGGTCATAGCGCTCTGCGGGGGATACGTGTACGTCTGGGTGCTGGGGCTCACCCCGCACCACGGTCCCCCCTGGGTGTTTTGGCTTAGCCTGCTGCTTCTTGTGTCCGCCAACGCGATTCTCTTCCGCCATTTCACGGCGCAGCCCGAGGTGCAAGAGAAGCAGCTGCTCGGTTCCCTTGGGTTGGACATGCTCGCCATCGTCTACCTGTTTCTCATGCACCCGCAGGCCCAGATGCTGATGCTCGTCGGGCTCTGCCTCGTCAGCGGGTTCTACACCTTTGTCCTGCCGCGCAGCGGCGGCGTGCTGGTCGGCCTGCTCAGCATGCTGGCCTTCATGTTCAGCGTGGCGATCGCCTACTACAACCCTGCCAACCGCCGCCTCAGCGCATCGGAAGTGGTTGCGGCGCTGTCCGCGGGTGCCTGCGCCCTGGCTGCCACCGTCCTGCTGGCGCGCCGCATGCGCAAGACCGTGGACGCTATCTACTCCACGACGGATGAGCTGGCGCTCGATCTGGCAACGCATGCGGTCGACGGGGAGATCATGGTCGCTTCGCTGGTCGAGCGTAACCGCGAAGTCCAGACGATGATGCAGGTGCTGGAGAACATCGTCTCCGTGTTGGACTGGGACGAGCTGTTCGAGAACATCATCCGGGCATTCCGCAACCGCTTCCAGTTCGACAAGTTCTGCATCTACCTGATGGATGAGGAGACCGGCAACCTTGAGCTGCGCGTCGACTCCGGCGCCGATCGGGCGACCGGAGTGGCCACCTCGGTGAAGCCGGACCAGGGCGTCGTCGGCTGGTGCTACTCCACCGGGAAGGGCGTGCTGATCGACGACGTGAAGAAAGACCCGCGCTACGCCCAGTTCAACGAGCGCGGCAAGCGCATCCACTCGCTGGCTTGCCAGCCCCTGATCTTCCGCGGCGACCGCCTGGGCGTGCTGTGCCTGGACAGTGAGCGCCCTGCCAACTTTGACGCCAAGTCTTTCGCCTTCCTCGAGAGCTTGGTGCCGCTGATCTCCATCACCGTGTCCAACAGCCTGAGCTACACGATGGTGAAGGCGGAGAGCACGACCGACAACCTGACCGGCCTGCACAACCATCGCGGCTTCATGGAGAAGCTGCCCTCGCTGCTTGAGTTGGCCTTCCGCGACGGCGTGCCCACGGCGCTACTGATGCTGGACATTGATGACTTCAAGCGCGTCAACGATACCTACGGCCATCTGGTGGGCAACCTGATCCTCACGGAGCTGGCCGAGATCCTAACGAGTTTCTTCCGCGGGAGCGACGTCGTGGCGCGCTACGGGGGGGAGGAGTTCGTCGTCGTGCTCAACGGCACGCCGCCGGACATCGCGCCGCGCATCGCCGAGCAGCTGCGCCGGAAGGTGGATTCGCACCAGTTCCCCATCTCGCTCCAGCGCGACGCGTTTAAGCAGGTGACCATCAGCATCGGCCTCGCCGCTTGCACGGATACGAACCTGCGGCCCGAGCTCGTCCGCGGCAGCCGCAGCCGCGCCGAGTCCGACATCTTCTTGCGCAACGTCGACGAGCTGGGAGCGCTGCTCATTGACAACGCCGACCAGGCGCTGTACGCAGCTAAGCGCGAGGGCAAGAACCAGGTCATGCTTTCGCCGTTCTTCCCGCCACGGCCGCCAAGCCTGAGCGCTGGCGGCGCCGATCCGGAATTCGAATGAGGTGACGCCCCTGCGCGCCGGGGTACTTCAAGCCGACTGGTGCTATGGCATTGGACGTAGGTTAGAAGCAGGACGTGATGCAGGATGCAGGGATGAGCACGCAGCGCCTGAGGCAAGACGAAGCGATCCGCCATGTCCCCAAGGGCTGGGGCGCGGAGCTGTGGATCCACAACGACGAGTTCTACTGCGGCAAGATCCTCGTGCTCAAGGGCGGGAAGCACTGCAGCCTGCACTACCATAAGCTGAAGACTGAGTCGTTTTACGTCCAGTCAGGCAGGCTGCGGATGGAACTAACGGACATCGACGGGGCCCGACAGATCCCGCCGCTGATCCGCGAGAGCTTCGAGCTGGGTCCCGGCCAGGCGGTGCTGCTGCGTCCCTATCTGGTGCACCGCTTCACCGGGCTGGCCGACGAGACGCGCATCTTCGAGTTCTCCACCCAGCACTTCGACGAGGACAGCCACCGCATCGTCCCCGGGGACTGAGGGGCAGTGATGCCGGGCTATAATGTGGCGCATGCTTGGCTGGCCGGCCCGCATGCTGTACTGGTTCGGCTGGGCGTTGGTCCGCACGGGAGTTGCGTTGCTCCTGCGGTTCCGCATCGAGGGCCGCCACAACGTGCCGCGGCGCGGGGCCGTGCTCATCGCCGCGAATCACCTCAGCAATCTCGACCCGCCGCTGATCGGTGCGGCAGCGCCACGGATCGTGCAGCAGATGGCGAAGCGCGAGTTGGCTGCCAAACCGCTGCTGTACTGGTACTTGCGCAGCATCGGCACGGTGACGGTTGACCGCGGGCGGGGGCAGCAGGCCCTCGAGGATGCCACCAAGATCCTCCAGCGCGGGGCATGCATGGCCATCTTCCCCGAAGGCACGCGAAGCACCACTGGCCATGTGGGCAAGGGCCACACCGGCGTGATCGTTCTGGCGATGCGCTCGGGTTGCGCAATCGTCCCCGCGGCGATAATCGGCGCCGACCGCGCGATGCCCAAGGGGGCGAGGTGGATCCACAGAGCCAGCGTGACGGTGCGCTTCGGGGAGCCCTACCGCCTGCCTTCCGTGCCGGATGGAACCGCCGTACCGCGCGAGACGCTGGTGCGCGAGTGCGCGAGCCTCATGGAGCGCATCGAGGCGCTGCTCCCGAAGGAAATGCAGGCGAGTCCGGAGGACAAGCGCAGGTGGTATGGTGAGCTGGCCGCCGGATAGATTGCCCCACGCCGGTAACGGACCAGAAGGAGGGTCGTGCTCGTGCAAGCTGTACGCCTTGGGTTGATCGGCGCGGAAGGCCGGATGGGCACTGCCCTGCGCCGTTACGTGGAAGGGATCGAAGACATCACCGTCCACGCGACGTTGGAGAAGGGCGAGAGCTTCGAGGCGTTCATCGGCCTCAAGCCGGAGGTCGTGGTGGACTTGAGCCTCGGCCCGGCGGTGGATGAACACGCAGCGCAGATCGTGAGCGCCGGCCTCCCGTACATCGTCGGCGCGACGGGCTACAGCGACGACACGCTGAGCCGACTCCTCCACCTCTCTGCGGAGCACAACACTCCCGTCCTCGTAGTGCCCAATTTCTCTCTTGGCGCCAACCTGCTGATCCGCTTTTCCACGCAAGCGGCTTCGCTGATGGACTCGCCCGTGATCACCGAGCGCCATCACGCGGGCAAGGCCGACGCGCCGAGCGGCACAGCGCGATTCACCGCGGAGCGCATCGCCAAGGGGCGAGCAGCGAGCAGCGGAGGGACTGCGCCCGCTACGGCTCTTCCGCAGTGCCACGAGTCCGTCGCGGGCGTGCTCGGCGGGCACGATCATGGCGTGCAGCTGCACAGCCTGCGCGGCGCCGGTTATCTTGCGGAGCAGGAGGTGCGCTTCTGCCTGCCTGGCGAGACGCTGTGCATCGAGCACCGCAGCATCGACCGAGCGTGTTTTATGCCGGGGATCGTCTACGCGATTAGGAACATCGGCAGGGTGCAGGGATTCGCCTACGGCCTGGACACCTTGTTGGAACTGCAATGAGCATCAACGTCGCCGTTGTAGGAGCCACTGGGCTTGTCGGGCAGGAACTCCTGCGGATCGTTGAAGCGGAGGGCCCGCCCCTCACCAAGCTGGGCCTCTTCGCCAGCCAGGCCAGCGCAGGCATGCGGCAGCGGTGGCTGGGAGAAGACCACCAGGTCGTGGCATTGGATGCCGCCGACTTCTCCGCATACCACGCGGTTTTCTTCTGCGTCGGCGACGAGCTGTCCGCGCGGCACGTGCCCAGTGCCCTCGCGGCGGGCTGCAGCGTCATCGACAAGAGCAGCGCCTTTCGCCTCGCACCGGATGTTCCGCTGCTCGTCGTAGGTGTGAACGACGAAGCGGTGACGCCGTCCAGCCGGCTTGTCGCCAATCCGAACTGCACGACGATCATCCTGGTGCACGCCCTCTGGCCGCTCCAGCGGCGCTTCGGGCTGAAGCGCGTGTGGGTGGCCACGTACCAGAGCGCGTCAGGCGCCGGCGCGCCAGGCGTCCGCAAACTCAGCGCTGACCTGGAATCGGCGGGTCCGCCTGACGCGATGCTCGGGCATGCCCCGGGCGATGCGGCGAGCTTCGCTTACAACGTGGTCCCGGCCATCGGGAGTCTCGACAGCGCCGGGCGCTGCGGCGAGGAAGCGAAGCTGATCGCCGAGTCACGGAAGATCCTGGATGAACCGGGCCTTCCCATGGCAGCCCACACGGTGCGCGTGCCAGTCGTCGTCGGCCACAGCATGGCGGTGAGCGTCGAGCTTGGCCAGCATGCCACGGCCACCGACACGGCCGCTGCGCTGGCAAGCAGCCCCGACGTTCAGTTCATCGAGCACGGCTGTCCGACGCCGGTCACGGCGAGCAGCCACGACCGCGTCGAGGTCGGGCGGCTGCGCAGCGAGGACGGGATCGAGAACGGCTGGTCATTCTTCGTCAGCGGCGACAACCTCAGGATCGGCGCAGCCCTGAACGGCTGGCGCATCTTCAAGCTGATGCTGGCCGCGGGAGCAGTAAGCGCCAGCGCCAGGAGCACTTCGGTTGGGAGGCAATGATGAGCGCTAAGGCGCATAGTCCGGTGTTCGGGCGAGTGCTCACGGCGGCGGTGACACCGTTCACAGCGGGCGGGGCCGTCGACTTCGCCGCCGCGGGGCGTCTCCTCAAGTACCTGCAGCCCCAGTGCGACGGCGTGGTGGTCGCCGGGACTACTGGGGAGGGCCCCACCTTGAGTGACAAAGAGCGCCTCGGCCTGGTGGACTTCTACAAGTCGCGGGCGCGGCGTGGCTTCCACGTCGTGGCCAACGTTGGAACGAACAACACTGCGGAATCGGTCAAGCTGGCGCGCGCCGCGGCTAGAGCCGGTGCTGACGGCCTGATGGCGGTCGGCCCGTACTACAACAAGCCCAACGCCGACGGCCAGCGCGCGCACTTCACCAAGGTGGCCGACGCCACGGAGCTGCCGGTGATGCTCTACAACATCCCCGGACGCACCGGCCTGCGCGTCGCCCATGAGGTAATCGTGGAGCTCGCGGCGACAACGCGCGTGCGAGCCGTCAAGGACGCCACGGGCGACGTCGAGGGCGTGGCGTTGCTCCGCAGCCAGACTCTCTCGGACTTCTTCATCTACTCCGGCGACGACTCGCTGACGTTGCCGATGCTCGCCGTCGGCGCCTGCGGGGTGGTCAGCGTCGCCAGCCATCTCATCGGGCGCGAGCTTACCGACATGATTCGCGCCTATGAGGAGGGCAACGTGGCCGAGGCGCGCGAGATCCACCTGCACTTCCTGGAGCTGATGCGCGAGCTGTTCATGACCACCAACCCCATTCCGGTGAAGGCCGCGGTGGCCCGCCTCGGGCTCTGCGGCGAGTTCTACCGCCTGCCCCTCACGCCGCTCGACGAAGCCATGGCAGCGAGGCTTGAGGGCGTGCTGCGGGAATACGAGTTCATCCGCCGGGCCTAGCATGGCGACGCCAGCCGCGCGGCTTGAGGACAGCGTCATCAGGGCTATCGGCGCGGCGGCGCAGGCGCTCGCTCAGTGCAAACGAATCGGCGTTTCCACCGGCGCGGGTGTCTCGGCGGAATCAGGCGTGCCCACCTTTCGTGATGCGCAAACTGGGCTCTGGGCGAAGTACGACCCGGTGATGCTGGCGAGCATCGACGGCTTCCGCCAGGACCCCGCGATGGTCTGGAAGTGGTACGACGAGCGCCGCCAGACGATCCTCCTCGTTCAACCCAACCCCGGCCACTATGCGCTCGCGGAATGGGAGCAAGACTGGCGCACGCGGGGCAGGGAGTTTCAGCTCATTACCCAGAACATCGACGACCTACACGCCCGGGCGGGCAGCCGGGACGTGATCGAGCTGCACGGCAACATCTGGTTCGTCCGGCCACTCGATGCTGCGCTGGGCGAGGCAGTGCGCCTAGAAGCCTGCCCGCTGCCTGAGCATCCGCCGCGGGACAGCGCCGGGCGGGTCCTTCGCCCGCACGTGGTCTGGTTCGGCGAGCAGCTCGATCCGCTGAACGTCGAGGCGGCCTTCGAGACGGCCGCAAGCTGCGAGGCGTTCCTAGTAGTCGGCACGAGCGCAGTGGTCTACCCTGCCGCCGCCCTACCCCACTACGCCAAGCGCGCCGGGGCGCTCGTCGTCGAGGTGAATCCCAGTGCGACGGAAATCACCCCGCTCGTCGACTACAGCCTGCGCGGCCCAAGCGGCGTCGTGCTGCCCGCGCTCTGGCAAGGCGTCAAGGAAGAACTGACCGTGGCAGGGAGCTAGTACCGCAGGCTATCCCGGATTGTAGGTAGCGCTACAGCAGCCCTATCTGGATCGCCTCTTCCTGCAGCTGCTCGCGGAAGTTGGGATGCGCCAGCTCAATCAGCGCCTTGGCCCGCTGCCGCCGGTTAAGCCCGAAGAGGTTGACGATCCCGTACTCCGTGGCGATCCAGTGCACGTCGGCGCGCGAGGTGGTGATACCATAGCCCTGGGGGTGCTCGGGGACAATCTTGCTGAGTGTGTTGCTTTTCGCCGATGAGGTGAAGGCGATGATCGGCCGTCCGTTCTTGCTGCGCGCCGCGCCGCGGACGAAGTCCACCTGCCCGCCAAAGCCGGAGTAGATCTTGCGCCCCATGTTGTCCGCCACGACCTGGCCCGTGAGATCCACCTGCAGGCAGCTGTTCACCGCCACCACATTGTCGTGCTGGGCGATGATGAACGGGTCGTTGCAGTACTCCTGCGGATGCATCTCGATCAGCGGGTTGTTGTGGAGAAAGTCATACGCCCGCGTGCTCCCCAGCACGAAGGACGCCACGATCTTGCCGCGATGGATGTTCTTGCGCTCGCCGTTGATCACGCCGCTCTCCAGCAAATCGATCGCGCCGTCGCTGAACATCTCGGTGTGAATCCCCAGGTCGCGCCGGTCAGCAAGCTCCAGCCAGGCCGCATCCGGAATGCCTCCGATGCCCATCTGCAGGCAGTCGCCGTCGTCGATGATGCTCGCCACGTTGCGCGCGCAGGCAATCGCCTCAGTAGTGATGTCGCCCCGCTCCAGCTGCGCCAGCTCGTGCTCAACCTCCACCACCTTATGCACGCGGCTTAGGTGCACAAAGCTGTCGCCCAGGCTGCGCGGCTGGCGCGGATTGACCTCGGCGATCACCTTCTTGCCCATGCGCACGGCGGCCATCGTCAGGTCCACGCCTACGCCCAGGCTGCAGAAACCGTGCTCATCCGGCGGAGACACCTGGATGATCACCACGTCGAACTCGATCTTCCGCTCGTAAATCAGCTTGGGGATCTCGCCCAGGAATATCGGCACCCAGTCGGCCCGCCCCTCGTTGATCGCCTGCCGCGCGTTGCCCCCGGCGAACCAGGCGCAGTGCCGGATGTGCCCCTCCAACTCAGGCTTCATGTAGTCCAGCGGGCCCATCGTCAAGATGTGGGTAACCGTGACGTCGCGCAGGTTCATCGCGTACTGGGCGAAGGCGTGCAGCAGGTCCAGCGGCGCCGCCCCGCCGGGATGAACATAAACGCTGTCCCCCGACTTCAGCTCGGCGACGATCTCGTCCATCGTCACGCGCTTGCTCTTGAACAGGTCCGCGAAACTCATCCTGCGTTCACTCCCGGCCCTCGAGATAGTCATACTTGCGGCGCATCTTGCCGTTCACGCACACCAGGCCTGTGTCAAACTCCCGGTGCGCGGCGATCGCCTGCTCCACCGTGTGCTCGGCGAGCCTGAGCAAATAGGGCGCCAACGCGCTGGACACCGCGCGCGACGCGGTGCGTGACACCAGCGCGGCGATGCGCGTGACGCAGTAGTGCACGATGTTGTCAACGATGAAGGTCGGGTTGAGCACGTCCGTCGGCCGGCTCGTCTCCGCGGCCCCGCCCTGGGTGATCGACACGTCGATGATCAGCGAGCGCGCCTGCATCGTCCGCAGGTGCTCGGCCTTGATGACCTTGTCGCACACGCCCGACGCCGAGTGAATCGCCAGCACCAGCACGTCCGAGCCGATGCACACACGGCTAACATTGCCGGGGCCGGCGGACAGCGTCGCCAGGTGCCCCTGGCGCGTGCGCTCCAGACGCTCGAGGTGTGCGTGGTCGTGATCGAGCACGGTGACGCGGGCGCCGAGCATCTGCAGCATCTGCGCCGCCGTGGACCCCACCAGTCCCGCGCCGATGATCGCCACGTTGCAGGGCGCCACCCCGGGCGCGCCCATGATCAGCTTGCCCCGGCCACCCTCGTAGGTTTCGAGATACCTCGCCGCAATCTGCGGTATCAGCCTGCCGCAGATGATTGACAGCGGAGCGAGCAGCGGCCAGCGTCCACGCTCGTCCATCACCTCCTCAAACGCCAGCAACGAGATCTTCGCGGCGGAGTAGGCCTGCAGCGTCTGCCGGGGGATGAACGGCAGCTCCACGTAGCTGGCGAACACCTGCCCTTCGTGCATGCGCTCCGTCTCCGGCACGCTCGGCGGACGGAAGCGCAACAGCACATCGGGGCGGATCCAGGCTTCGTCAGTGCTGAAGGCGATCTTCGCCCCGCACCGCTGGTAGTCCTGATCGGTGAAATGGGCACGCACACCCGCGCCTCGTTCCACGGTCACCGTGTGACCCCGGGCAGTCAACTCCTCGACGCCGTAGGGCGAGAGGGGAACGCGGTGCTCAAGAGGGCTGGTTTCAGCAACGACGCCAAAGTGCATGGCTCTGCTCCCAGCGCGGAATAGCTCAAGCTTAGCAGACACCAAGAGCGCCGTCCAGACTTCGGGAAGGCACCAGCCCGGAGCTACGACTCCTCCTCCGGCGGCTCCTCCGGCAGCCCCTCCGGCTCGACCATGGCCCCACTGGGGTGCCGGGCCACGCCGGCGATCGCGTCTTGCACCGTCAGATACCGCGGGAAGAGCGCATCGAGGCGGGTCGTGTACAACGCTTCGAGCAGCCCGGCGCGCATGTTTAGCAGGCGGATGTAACCCCCATGCGCCGCCGCGTTCTTGTGCTCCGAGACCAGCGCGCCGAGGCCGGTTGAGTCGACGAGCCCTAGGTCGCCTACATCAACGATGAACCGCTGAACCCCAGTCTCCTCCGTAGCGTGGCGGATCGCGTCGGTAAAGAGCTGAACGTTCAGCGCGTTAAGCTCACCCGCGGCCCTGAGCAACACATGGCCGTCAATCACGTCTCGGGTAATCAGCAGGTCGTCCATGCTGTCCTCTCCTTGTGCATCGTGGCGAAAGCGGTCTCATGATACACCATAGCCCGACCGGTGATGGCAAGCACCATGCCCTGCTAACACCCCCGCCGCGCGCCTGCGGCGATGACCGGCAGGCAGCTCAGCGCTCAGCCGCCAGCGCGCCCCCTGCCTGCACGGCCACAGCGCCAAGCTCGGTCACCGATGCACTCGCCTCGCCGCTGCCTTGGCGGATCGCCACCAGCAGCGCCGCGGCCGTGTCCAGCGATGTGAGCACCGGGATGTTGTGCTCCACGGCGCCGCGGCGGATCAGCCGCGCCTCCTGCTCCGCTTTCTGGTCCTCGCTGACCGTGTTCACCACCAGATGGAACTTGCCGTCGAGGATCATGTCCACGATGTGCGGCCGGCCCTCGGACAGCTTGCGCACCGCCGCCGCCCGGATGCCCCTCTCGTTCAGGAATGCCGCCGTGCCGGTGGTGGCGTAGACGTGCATCCCCAGCTCGTCGAAGCCGCGCGCGATCGGCAGCACGTCCTCCTTGTCGGCATTCGCCACCGTGATCAGGACGCCTAGACTGGCGCACTCCTCGAGGGTTGCCACGCGGATGCCGGCCGCGGTCAGCGCCTTGTGCAGCGCTGCGGGGAAGCTCTTGGCGATCCCCATGACCTCTCCGGTGGACTTCATCTCCGGCCCGAGCTGCACGTCCAAATCCCGCAGCTTTTGGAAGCTGAACACGGGAGCCTTCACCGCCACCATCCGCCCGATGGGCTGAAGCCCCAGCGGCCACCCGCAGCCGTCCAGCGGCATGCCCATGATGGCCCGCATCGCGAGGCGGATCACCGGCACGCCGGTGATCTTGCTGATGAACGGCACCGTACGGCTGGCCCGCGGGTTGACTTCGATCACGTACACGTCGTCGCTCTTGTCCACGACGAACTGGATGTTGATCAGCCCCGCGGCGTGGATCGCCCGGGCAATGCGCCCGGTGTAGTCCACAATCCTGTCGATGACCTTCAGGCTCAGCGTCTGCGGCGGGTAGACGGCCATGCTGTCCCCGCTGTGGATGCCCGCCCGCTCGATGTGCTCCATCACGCCGGGGATGATCACGTTCTCCCCGTCGCTGACCACGTCCACTTCCACTTCCTTTCCCGCAAAGTACTTGTCGATCAGCAGCGGCTGGTCGCCGAAGGCGTGCTCGTTGGCCTTGATGTAGTCGCGCAGGTCGTCGGTGGTGTAGATGATCTGCATCGCCCTGCCGCCCAGGACGTAGCTCGGCCGCACGAGCACCGGGAAGCGGATGCGGTGCGCGATCTCCACCGCCTGCTCGTAGACCATCACCGCCCCACCCGGCGGGCGGGGGATCTCCAGCCGCTCCATCAGCGCGTCGAAGCGCTCGCGATCCTCGGTCTCGTCGATGGCGTCGCGGGTGATGCCCAGGATGGGCACGCCCGCGCGGTCCAGCGCCGCGGCCAGGTTGATCGCCGTCTGCCCGCCGAACTGGCAGACCACGCCCAGCGGCTGCTCCCGGGCAATCACCTCCCGCACCGACTCGAAGGTCAAAGGCTCGAAGTAGAGGGCATCCGAGACGTCGAAGTCGGTGGAAACCGTCTCCGGGTTGTTGTTAACGATCACCGCCTCATAGCCCAGCTCCTGCAGCGCCAGCAGGGCGTGCACCGAGCAGTAGTCGAACTCGATGCCCTGGCCGATGCGGATCGGCCCGCTGCCCAGCACCAGCACCTTGCCCCGCCCCGGGCCCCGCCCCTTCAGCTTGCGCTCCGCCATCAGCGGGTCGCTCTCCTCGGAGTAGGTGCTGTAGAAGTACGGCGACTGCGCGAAGAACTCGGCGGCGCAGGTGTCCACCGCCTTGAAGCTGGGCTCAGCAGTAAGCTGATGGCGCAGCATTTCGATTTGCGAATCCTCCACGTCGAGGATCCGCGCCGCCAGGCTGTCGCTGACCCCGCAGCGCTTCAACTCCCGCACCAACGCCGGGTCGAGCATGCTGCCGGCCTGGCGCAGCTGCTGCTCGAGGGAGATGATGTGAGCGAACTTGTCGATGAAGTAGCGGCTGATCCCCGTCAAGCGGTGCAGGTGCTCGGCGGAGTAGCCGCGGTACAGCGCCTCAAACAGCGCGAAAACGCGCCCGTCCGTGGGCTCCGCCAGGAAAGTGTGCAAATCGCGATCAGACGTCTCCCGCCAGCGGTTGGTGCGGAAGCTCTTGAGCTTGATCTCCAGCGCGGCCAGCGCCTTGAGGAACGCCCCCTCG
>Ga0315284_10007614_pt1 | contig 15465 bp, 22 predicted proteins | sample YL17G09_16_MG_FD_203696 | JGI IMG/M metagenome (GOLD analysis project Ga0315284, IMG submission 203696) | Sediment microbial communities from Yellowstone Lake, YNP, Wyoming, USA - YL17G09_16 | ecosystem: Environmental > Aquatic > Freshwater > Lake > Sediment | place: USA: Wyoming | collected... | reverse complement strand
TGAGGCAAACCCTGGAAGACCCTGAGGTCCTGTTTCACCTGTAGGTCCTGTGGGTCCTGTTTCACCGGTAGGTCCTGTAGGTCCTGTTCCAATTGGCCCTGTGGGTCCTGTTGTTCCAGTTAAACCAGTTAAACCTGTAGGTCCTGTAAACGATATAACATCCAGTTTTCGTTGAAATATTGGTTTGGAATAAGACATATATAAACTAAAAATAAATAAACTACAAATAAATAAACTAAATAAACTATCTAAAATAATATTTATTATATTATATAATATGTCATTCGATTTAAACATCGAGAATTACAATAAGACAGAATTAATTGATATGTTTGATTTACCTCTTAATTATGATACTTATATTGTCGAACAACAAGAAACAAAACTAAAAGAAAGTATTTTAAATAATAATGATACAATTAACCAAGAAACGCGGATTAAAACGATTAACTTCCTTAAAGAAGCCAAAAAAATATTATTAAGTGATATTGTGAATAAAGTAACCGACTTAACTAATTTCAATTTTGAATTAAAACCAGTCAATGTATCCAAACTAAGCGATCATGATGTCCAAGAACGACCCAATCAACCATATTTAACTTCTTTCCCAACAGATTATGTTAAAGGTGTTATTAACCCTTTAAAAAGAAGAGTAAATACACGATATTTAAATATAGATACACGATTTAGAGAAAACTATTTTTCGTGTCAATCTACAAATTATCATTTAGATTTACCATTAAAAATATCAGGTGTCATGTCTTTACAATTATCCGCGATTGAACTACCAACCACCTTTTTTAATATCTCTAAACAATTAGGTAATAATTTTTTTACTATTGAAATCGATAATTATGATAACGGTACGACTATAGAGTCATACTCTTCTGTTATCACACTTCAAGATGGAAATTATGCTCCATCCTCTTTAATTGATTATCTAAATGTAATAGTTGCTGGGATGGGAGCACCGTATGAGTATCTAATTTTTACACTTAATATTTTAAACACAATGATTTCTGGAACTGGACAAATGGTTGTCGGTATATCATCAACATATCATTCAGCATACCCATCAAGACCCTTGTTTAATTTTATTCTAAATTTTCAAGCAGATAAAAACGGAAATAATGATAATAACACACCGTTGCCTTTAAAATTAGGATGGACTTTTGGTTTTAGAAGTGGAAAATATATAAATAACTCTACATATATTTCAGAAGGCGTTATGGACTTAACAGGCCCAAGATACATTTATTTAGTTGTTGACGATTTTAATAATAATGTGAATAATGCGTTTTATGGTGCTTTTAACTCCTCCATTTTAAATAAAAATATTTTGGCTAGAATCTCATTACAATCTAAATTTTTTGATATATTTATTGAGAATAATTTAAATGTTATTACCACACCAAGACATTATTATGGACCAGTAGATATTCAAAAATTACATTTACAATTATTGGATGAATACGGTCGTGTCTTAGATATAAATAACATGGACTATAGTTTTTGTTTAATTCTACATACTGTTTATGATATATAATCATATTACCTTAACTCAATTCACCTGTAAGTTTATATTTATTCCATGAAACAGGAGACTTTTTGGTTCCTCCTGTGTATTTCACCGCAAACCGTTCATTTATTAAGAGACTATTTATATGGGTTCCATCTAAATATACATCCGCAAGTATTCGTCCATATTTATCATTTTGTATATTCTCCAAATTTACTATTTTATGTAAAATCATTGAAGATACAAAATCTCTTGCTAGTTTCGCGACGCTTTTTTCATCTTCATTTTTTCCTTTAATTTCTGGGGTATCAATGCCATTTAATCTTACCGGAAAACGATATAATGGCGAATTGTCATAAGGCATTTTTGCGGCAATTGTAATAGTGTCTCCATCATATACTTTAATTACATTACCTGAATATATGGGGAATTTAAACTCTACCGTATCTTCCCATTTAATAATTTCTTGTTCTGTTGTCATTACATTAATAATAATATTTTATTTAAGTTGTTAAACTAATAAAATAATATATATATATTATAAATGGCAATGTCTCGCAGTTTTAATTCGCAACAACAAATTAATAATACATTTGCTACTGTTAAAACAAACTTATATGCGAGTGATTATATAGCCAATAAAAAAGCAAAAGCAATTTTTTGTAATGCTACCGCAACATCACTACCAACAAAGTCGTCAATATCTGTATCAAATAACAAACAAATTAATAGTCAAGAAAACCTAAAATTATTTAATAATGCTTCAATACTAAAACAACAAGATTCCTCTTATTGTACATTATATCCATTTAATACTGCCAATCTAAATATTAATCTATACACAACAACAGACCTTAGTAATGTACCGGTACTTCAATTTGTTCCAACTGGTGCGGACCCAACAACGATTGATAGTACAGGCATTTATTATCCGTTATATGAATTTTATACACTTGACCCTTGCGGCAGTTTATTCGGAAATACGGAATGTTATAAAAGAAACTTTTTGAATTATTGGGTTCCAAATAATCCAACCAATTGTCCTGAAATCACTTTATCAGATATCGCAACAACTACCAATTATTTAAATTGGACATTAAAAGATAATGTAGTTATTTTAGAGTGTCAAACATTAACTATTCCGAGTGGGAATACGCTTGTTAATTCTCTGTTTACAATTACAAATGATGGTACAATTACAAATAATGGGACACTTTATAACTATACCTCGGGAACAATTACAAATAATGGGACGATTAATAATGTAGGGACACTTTATAACTATAACTCGGGAACAATTACAAATAATGGGACTTTTAATAATCCAACCAATCTATATAATGCGGATGGAACCAGCACATGTGGTTCAGGAAATATTACTGGAATAGTTGGTTACTTGGTTGGTTGTCCCCCCTAATTAAACATAAAACGATATAAATCAAATGAATAAATTATTATACAAATCATAAATAGATTAATTATATTATACAATGGATATTTTTTTTTCCTATTACATACAGTTGTTGTTGTTGTTGTTGTTGTTGTTGGTTGAGGCGGATAATCAAAATCATACTCATCATAACTTTTATTTTTGCGTATATTAATGACTGTTTTATAATTTACACGGTTTTCATGTTGAGTTATATTTTCTTGTTCTGGATATGTATCAAATGTATCCAGCTCTAAATCTATAAAGAATCCCCATTCTTCCTCGTTATATAAATTCATTTTGTGCTATATTTATTATTATACACATTAATATTTGTTATTAAATCATTTTTTTTATAGATTGTTTACTATGCGGTTGTCATATTTATATAATATTATTATATGATATCTAAAATAATTAATGCTCGAAATAATGAAATTCGAAATAACGAAATTCGAAATAATGAAATTCGAAACAATGAAATTCGAAACAATGGTCAATTAATGCTACACAGTTTTAACACATTAAAAGAATATTCAAAAAAATCTAAAAATGACCCTGAATTAGAAAATATTATACATTATGATAATGATAGTGATTTCAATGATAGTGATAGTGAAAGCGAACAAAGTAATAACGGTTCCGTTTGTATTCAAATAAATGACAATAAACCAAAATATAACAAATTAAATTATCATAAAGTCGAAAGACGAATAGATAACTCGTATTTTGATATTAATCATAAATATTCATCCGCATTAGATGTTCTTGCCAGTTACTTAAAAGGACAAAAAATAATATATATGGAATCTAAAGATTATTGCGAATTACAACTAAATAAATTAATGATGCCTGCTATACTTTTATCTGCGTCTGCGACCGTTTTAGCAGGATGTGTTAAATATTATATATGGGGTTCTATTTTATTATCATCTGTAAATGCACTTATTGCGTTTTTATTAGCTCTTGTAAGTTATTTTAAATTTGATGCTGCTTCTGAATCACATAAAATGTCAGCACATCAATATGATAAATTACAATCAACCGTTGAGTTTACATCTGGGTCTATCTTATTATTTAAAAATTATTCTAAAATAAATATAAATAATGAATCACGCAATACTCCTCAAATTAATATTGAATCTGATGTATTCAATAAATTAACTGATGTAGAAAAAAAAATATCCGAAATTAAAGAAACAAATCAATTCATTATACCTCACGCAATTCGAAAACAATATCCTGTTATTTATAATACAAATATTTTTTCATTAATTAAAAAAATTGATGATAAAAGGAAAAAAACGATAACTTTATTGAAAAATGTTAAAAATGAAATTAGATATATTAATACATTACAAGAAAATAACAAACATTCTATAAAATTAACCTACTTATTTAATCTTAAAAAACAAATTATAAAGGAAATATTAATTCTTAAATCTGCTTATTCTATTATTGACCAGATGTTTCACCAAGAAATGAAAAACGCAATATTAATTAAAGAAAACTGGATTACTCACACTTTATTTAATAATTTAAACCTAACTAACCCTGAAAAGTTAAATCCATTTATTTCAGATTTAATAGACCCGTTCAATAATGAAGCCTTCTTTTAGTTATATGGTTTTTGTGTTTTTTTCTTTTTAATGTATGTCTCTTTTTTTTAGACATACCTTTTTTTTTAAATACACCTTTATTTTTTTTAGACATGTTTTTTGTATGTCTTCTACGCTTCCCACCTTCCATATTAGATTCATCTTTAAGTTCTTCACTGCCTAATTCTGGTTCCATATCTTCTATGTCTCTTTCAAAATCTGGAGAGTTTTCAGGGTCAACATCTGAATTATTCATTATTATATAAATAAATATTTTAATTTATTCTTATATATTATATGAAAAATGTATATATAACCCAAGATGGTATTGTTGGTCTTGGTAACGTTCGATACGGTAACGTTGGATACGGTAATGTTAATACGGAAGATACATATAACTCGTCAAATGTAGCTTTAAATTTACTTAATAATGAAGATCTAATTCATTTATTAGAAATTCAATCTATTAATAAACCTTTACATAAAAGACTTGAAGATGATTTTATGCGTCCTTCAAAACAAATAACTATTGATATTAACGCAAGGTTTATTCCGAATTTAAACAATAAACTCAACACAAAAAGAGGTAAACAACCATCTCAAAGTATGAAAAAGAAATCAATCAAAATACCTTTGAAAAAAACTTTGAAAACACATGTGAAAAAAACATTGAAAACACCTCTGAAAAAAACCTTAAAAACACCTCTGAAAAAAACCTTGAAAACACCTCTGAAAAATAGTATGAATAATAATATGTATAATGACTACTTAAAATATGTGAATGATCAATCCAACACACAATATAAATTATAAAAAAATTGATTTATAAACATAAATTAAACATAAATTAAACAAACATAAACAACATATAAAATGGAATTATCAAGAGAACAGCAACACGCATATAATAAATTCATACTTGGTGAAAATGTATTTATTACAGGTTCGGCTGGTTCGGGTAAATCCGAATTAATACGAAAAATTTATAATCGGTGTATTTTAACACACAAAAAAATACAAGTTTGTGCTTTAACTGGATGCGCCGCTATATTATTAAATTGTAAAGCAAAAACAATTCATTCATGGAGTGGTATAGGTCTTGGTAATGGTTCTATTGAATCATTAATTCGTAGAATTAATTCAAACCTTTATAAAGTAAAGGAATGGAAAGAAATATCAGTGTTAGTTATTGATGAAGTAAGCATGATGTCTATGAAACTATTCGATACATTAGATGCTATTGGTAGAGCTATTAGAGGAAACCATAATCCATTTGGAGGAATCCAACTCATATTTTCAGGAGATTTTTATCAATTACCACCCGTAGGAAATCATTCTGAGGTTGATACCTTGCGGTTTTGTTTTGAAAGTGAAGATTGGAACTGTGTTTTCAAAAAAGAATGTCAAATACAATTGGTAAAAATATTTAGACAAACCGATAATACTTATGTTTCTATTTTAAATCAAATTCGTGAAGGACGCATAAAACGCAGTTCCAATGATTTATTAATGACACGGGTTGGTTTAATTCCACCTGAAGGACATGTTATTACTCAATTATACCCCAGACGACATAGTGTTGAAACCATCAATTCTAATAAAATGAAAGAATTAATCACTCCCGAAAAAATAATTGAAATACAACTCTGTTATGATTTACCTATATTAAGCGACCACGACAAACAAAAAAGGAAAAAAATTGGTAAAGTTGAAATTGATATTGAACTAGAAAACATCAAAAAAAATTTATTATGTGACTCAACACTTAAGTTAAAGGTTGGCGCATATGTCATGTGTATTGTAAATATGGAACTACCCGAGGTTGATTTATGTAATGGTAGTCAAGGAATTATTATAGGATTTAATAGTGTCAATGGTTTACCTATCGTTAGATTTAATAATGGGTTTGAAATTACTATTAATTATTATAATTGGACGAGTGAAAGTATTCCTGGAATTGGTGTTTCACATATACCATTAATTCTGGCTTGGGCAATTACTATTCACAAATCTCAAGGTACGACTTTAGATATGGCACAAATAGATGTTGGGAGGGGAATATTTGAAGCAGGACAAACATATGTTGCGTTATCCCGTGTTAAAAGCTTAGATGGTTTATATTTAACTTCATTTTGTGTAAACAAAATTATAATTAATCGTAAAGTTAAAGAATTTTATGAGAAGTTAACTATTGCTTCCGATACGATTGAACCTATCGCGTTTGATAAGTTTAATTATATAGAGTAAATGAGTTATGGTTAGGTTATGATTAGGTTATGATTAGGTTATGATTAGGTTATGATTAGGTTATGATTAGGTTATGATTAGGTTATGATTAGGTTATGATTAGGTTATGATTATGTTATGGTTAAAATAAATTTTTAGTATTTAAATAAATGAATGATAATAAAAAAAATTGAAATAAATTTTTTATTGTTGAACAAAATAACTAAATATAAAATTAAGTAAAAATGATGAAAACTCAAATTGAACAAGAACTTTGTCCTGTTTGTTTGGACACAATCGGAAATATTAATAACGCAACCACTAATTGCGGACATCAATTTCATTTAACATGTTTATTTAGATGTTTCGTAACTAAAAATAGCTGTCCTATTTGTCGTCGTGCTTTAGAACCTCAAAATGTGACAGATATTAATGTTATCAGTGATGGTGATGAAAATAGTGATGGTGATGAAAATAGCGATGAACTATTATATGACTACCATTATGAATGGGTTGGTCAACAACAAACCGAGCTATTTGATGAAAATATAACTACTGATTCAATATATCAAGAAGATGAAAACTCTGCCCTCTCTGTGTTTGATTTTCGATTCCCTGAAATTCCAGAAATTCATATTATAAATGGCGAACGATTCTTTATTAAAGATGGATTTTTGTATTCGTCTATTGAATGTAACGAATCAGAACGAATCGCAAGTATCCGTAAAAATTACATAGGAATATATGAGTATGAATGGTTCAATTATAACCTTGAAGAAGGAGAAGTTATTGAACATGACGCACAAATGGATGAAGATGAATTGTTGTTGATTGAAAATATTATATTTACTCCTATCAGATAAATATAATATTTAATAAAAAATAAAAAAAGGGATAACCATACCCACCCTTTTTTTATTGATACTTTAATCTATTATCGAATTTTTAGTATCTCAATTTTATTATGCTTTAAAAAAAAATTGAAATGGTTTTATTTAAGTAAGTTAAAGCAATTATATAACAAACAAACATACTAATTAAAATGACACAGACTAAACAATTCCAACCAACCATGAGTATTTACATTCCTCATGTATTTGAGAATATTACAAAGGAACATATCTATTATGTATTTGAAATATTAAGGATTGGGAGAATTAGCCATATTGATTTTATCATGAAGACGAGTAAAAATAAGCCTTATAATTGTGCATATATTCATTTTGAATTTTGGTATAATAATATAGCAAACATTAACCTTCAAGAAAAAATTCGTAATCCTGAAAAAGAAGCACGAATCGTATATGATGACCCTTGGTTTTGGTTAATCCTTGAAAACACCGCTTCAAAAACAGTTGAAGGAGAAAGAAAACCATGTATTAACTTGGAATATTTTGGGTTATCTAATAAAAAAACCGAAACAGTAGATGAACCCTTAAAAACAGTAGATGAAACCTTTGAAAAAGTAAATGAAATCTTAGAACCAGTCGATGAAATCTTAGAATCAGTCGATGAAATCTTAGAATCAGATGTACAAAATATGGAAGAAATCCAACATTATTTAGAATATTGTGATTTTGAAAATGAACAAGAAATAATGGAGGACGATGTTTATGAAAATCCATCATTTGATTATGTAGATTCAAGATATGCGTTCATGCTTGAATGTCAAATTTATAATTTACGAGTAGAATTGGAATACATTAAGAGACACAGTCAATATCCACAATTTATCGGTGGATGTATGATGTAAGCCATTTGTAGTGAGTACATAAAAAATAAAAAAAATAAAACAATTAAAAAAAAATAAAAAAAATAAAAAAAATAAAAAAAATAAAAAAAAAGGGTTTTCACCCATTTTTTTTACCAAAAGTGATGTCCTTCGGAATTCCATACATCTGTTCTTGTATAAAATATTCTTTTGTTATTATACGCACAATGATTATCATAATAATGGTCTCCAAATACATCTGTTAATAATTGGTATTTTTTATCATTTATATAATAAATACCCTCTTTATTGTATTCGTTATTATTTAATATTTTGGTTTCGTTAGTATAGATATCAAATATTCTACAAATTGACCATGGCCAATAATCATATTCTTTTTGAGTAGTATAATATTCTACATATTTATTTATTAAATAATCTAAAATTGGTTCTCCAGGATTAGCCATTATAAAATGTAAATTAAATCCGCTGTAATAAGATAAACATGTTACAAACTGACTATCCTCATCTATTACTTCTCTTAACGGTAATAAAGGTTTAATATCCGCATCTACATAAACACCACCATATTTGTATAATATACAACATCTCCAAAAATCGCTTTTAATTGGACCATCAACAATAAATTTAAATATGTCACAATGTAATTGAGAAAACTCTTCAAGTAAAAATTTTTCACATAATTCATTATCATATAACTTTACCTCATATTCCGGATTTAAAACTAACCATTGGTTTGAATAATCTGTAAATTTTTCGGATAATTCTTTATTACAGATATAAATTGTTTTAGGAATTGTCATTCTTATTTAAAACCTATAATCTTTAATATAGTTTATTTTCTTTTATTTGTTTTATTTTGTTTTATTTGATGATTATAATAATTTAAAGATACTTATTATATATAATAAAATGTTTTTATCCATATTTACAATCCTTTTTTTATATAATTATTCTTACGCAAGTACAAATTTACGAAGTGTTTTATTAACCAAATATACACGAGATTTACCTCAATATTTCCAAGAGTATGATGACTCGAATAATCCAGTTTATATTCAGGTGATTAACGATGATTACGATACACCCTCTTCAAATGTTTTTGTTGAAGACATAATTGATGAATACGAAACATTTAATAATCCAGAAAATGAATCCAATTACTTTATTAAATTTAATAATTTTAAGGATAAATACCACAAAGTTTATGATTCAATCGAAGAATTCAGACACCGGTTTTTAGTTTTTAAACATAACATTCGAACTATTTATAATCATAACATGATATCGAAATATAATTTTACAATGGGTATTAATTCATTTACTGATTTATCTCAATACGAATTTCACAATAAATATGTTATTGGAATCATTAATAATGATGTTACTAATTTTGGAAATTGTAAAACATTTAATTTTTCAAAACGAATTGTTCCCGATGAATTAGATTGGAGAAATTTTAACGCTGTTACACCAGTAAAAAATCAAGGTCAATGTGGTAGTTGTTGGTCGTTTTCTGCTACAGGTGCGATTGAAGGCGCATACGCAATAAAAAATAAAAAATTAGTTAGTTTATCTGAAGAACAACTTGTTGATTGCTCCGAATTATATGGAAATAATGGATGCTCTGGAGGACTTATGGATAGCGCATTTAAATATGTCATGGTTAATGGGTTATGTTCTGAGGATGATTATCCTTATACTTCAAGTAGTGGTGAAACCACCTCAAGTTGTTTAAATTGTGTTCCAGTTGTTAAAGTTCATGGTTGTTATGATGTTTATGAAAATGACCAACTTGCTTTAAAAGAAGCAGTTTCAATTGGTCCTGTTTCTGTTGCGATTGATGCGGATACCCGATATTTTCAATCATACTCTAGCGGCATTTTGGATTTATCGGATTGTAAAACCAATTTAAACCATGGGGTCCTAATCGTTGGGTATGGTATTGATAAAGGCATCAAATATTGGTTACTTAAAAATAGTTGGGGTGATAGTTGGGGGGAACAAGGATATTTTAGAATTTTAAGAACAGATTCAAATAATGACCCTGGAATATGCGGTGTTGCGGTTCAATCATCATTTCCAGTTATTTAATACATCTTGTGTTTATTTTGTGTGAGTTATGAAATAATAAAAAAAATATTATTTTTATTATTTGTTTGTTGTTTGTTGTTGTTTGTTGTTTATTTGTTGTTTGTTGTTTGTTTGTTGTTTGTTTGTTGTTTGTTTGGTTGTTGTTTATTTGTTGTTTGTTTCTTATTTGTTGTTTGTTTGTTGTTTGTTTGTTGTTGTTTGTTTGTTGTTTGTTTGTTGTTTGTTGTTGTTTGTTTGTTGTTGTTTGTTTGTTGTTTGTTTGTTGTTGTTTGTTTGTTTGGTGTTGTTTGGTTGTTGTTTATTTGTTGTTTGTTTCTTATTTGTTGTTTGTTTGTTCGTTGTTTGTTTGTTGTTTATTTGTTGTTTGTTTATTTATTTCTTTGTATATCATGCTTAAAATTCATATTCTAATATATTTTTGACATCTATTTTTAATTTATTATATAATGCGGATTTTACATTTGTTAACACACCCTCTTTTTTAAAATCAATATCCATTAATTTAAACATTAATTTATTATAAATTTCACTATATTTATCATCCATTTTTATTTTTTCTATATTTTCGGTTTTCCATTCGTATAATTTTATTAATATTTTTTTATGGATTTTATTTAATAAAATTATTAATTCAACTTGAGTTAATTCTATCCAATTATTCACATTTGTATAAACATAAAACGCATTTTTCTTTTCTGAAATACAAACTATAGGGATTTTTTTATGTTTTTTTATTGGTTCTTCTGCTTCTTCATGAGAAGTGTTTTCTTTTTCAATATGATTATCAATTATTAAATATATCGTATCTAATAATTTATTAAAACGCATATACTCCAAATGTTTTTGATTTATACTTATTTTATCTATAATTTCATCATATGGATATTTCACAATTATATTTGTAGACAACCATTCAATAACATTAAACTTCTTTTTTTCCTTTATTATATACTTTTTTAATTCTTGTACATCCTCTTCTAATTTCGCATTTTTTAAAACTAATTCATTTATTATTGTGTTTAATTGTTTTAATGTATACATTGTATCTTCTTCTTGAGTAACTGGTCTTTTTTTAAAAACAATCTCACATATAATTTGATGCTTTGCCAATGACTTTTCTCTTACATATTGTTTAGTACAAAAAATACAACTCTTTTTTGTTTTTGAATTCATCATGGTTTATTATTTTTATTTATTGATTTTTAAATTTTAAATCAATTTTAATTTATTTATATATATATAAATGAGCAGTTATATTATTGACGCAAGCTATTGTCCTAGTTTACAATCATTATGCTATAAAGGTGTGTGTAAATGTTCTACTTCAAGTTGTCGAGGATGTGGATTATCCCTATCTAACACATCAAGTCAATACCAAACACAAAAAATTATTCAAAATACAGTGCGTGTTGCTTCATCTTTATATACAATGAATTTAGGTGCTCTGTCAGCAGCTAGATATCCAACAAATTGGAATCAAATGAGTGATAAAGCAAATCCAAGTTATCAACAAACATATGTTCCACGCCGTGGTGGATCTATCGGTGGAAGTAGCACTAAATCAACATTAACCAGTTGTCGACCAGGCGCACAATCACCAGGAGGTAAAGGGTGCGATATAAAACATAATTCATATGATAGATACTTGAATAAATTAAAAGGGTTAGGACCATTACGCAAAGGTACTGTTCCGACAAATTTTGGACAAAATATCACATTTAATCCAGCTTTTCCTATTTACGGTAATAAAACAACTAAAACAAATATTATTAATGGTTGTGATTGCCCTATTTTGATTTAATTATTATTATTTAGAAACTCTGGTTTTTTTATTATATTACTATATTATGCCTCAACAAATTAAAATGCAAATGATTGATAGAAACGCAATTTTAAAAAATGTCGCCTATAATTCACCAGTTATTCCCAATACACTGAAACAAGTTAAATTAGGAAGCATACTAAATTCACCAATGATAAATATCGTTCATAATTCAAAACCGGGTTGTAGCTCGTGTGGACACTAATTGTTGTATTTGTATTTGTATTTGTTTTTGTATTTGTATTTGTTTTTGTATTTGTATATATATATGAATTTAAACAATATGAATTTGACCCGTTTAAATTTACAACAACCATCATATCCTTCAAGTAAGTTAGGCAGATCCACCTTTTTTAAATCTTTAAACGATACAACAGATTTACCATATAATAAAAAATACGACAACTGTCAAAATGACCTATGTTATACATATAGTAAAAATTATATTTATCAACCACATACCGCATATGGTATGGTAGGAACTACCGCAACATCATATCTTGCTAGGCGCTACCGCTTATAGTTGCCTTCTCCACAACTAATTCAATAATTGTCATTATTCCATATAAATATAAAATTAGTTTTGATTCAGAATCTATTTCTTGAATATATTTTTGTCTTGGATTAAATAATATTATTAATAATATCGATACTGATAATTTAAATATAAGTTGGGTTGTATCCTTCACATAAACTAAAATCTTATTTTGACCTTTATTATTGTTTGATTTATTTTTGTGTTTTAAAAATGCCAAAGATATCGCAGATATTATAAACAAAACCTTTATTATTAATATAAAAAATATAAAACCGGAATATAACTTTGTTTTGTCCATTATATATTTACTATATATTTTGTTTGGTTGTATTTTATTTGGGTCTTTTTATTTATGTGTCTCTTTATTTTCTACTTTCGTTATAATTAAAAGTAGAAAATATACATCTTGAATATTTAACACACAATCCAGCTATTTTTTGGTGGATGCCAAAATGGATTATAATATATTTCACCATCACTTAAAATTGCTGCTATATAACTATATGAACTTTTAGATGTTACTAATATATCTGCTGCAACCATCCCTATAAAAGAATCAAACATGTTTTCGTTTAAATGATAATATATATCATTATTATTATATAACTTATAGTCATGCAATTTATTTTGCGAATATATATGAAAAAGAGGAAGTTTTTTACTATTTCTATATTTTTGTCGAATATTATTAATAATATTAAAATAATATTGTAATGGTGTAACACGAAACCTTACCAATTGTATATCAACCTTATTATTAGTTCTTATATGAACTGCTACATTTAATCTATCATTTTTAAAATGGTTTCTTTCCTTATTTTTCCAGAAATTTAATTTTATATTTTTTAATGATGAAGACATTAAATACGCATTTATGTTTTGTTCAAATATTTTTATCAATGTCTTAAAATTATGTACTATTATTTTATGTCTATCATTATCTGTTATACATTTATAATTATTTCTAATATTCATTAACTCTTCAACTTTATTTAAAAAATTGGGGTCATTATCATAATTATGTTCCATACTTAAAATCGGGGTATGATAATATGTTTGTCCGTGTGTTTCTATTATTATAATACCATAAATAATTGTTTGGAATTGTGCTCCAAACCCATCTGTTCTACTTCCAACTGTTGCCATTAATATTATATTTACATTTTTGTTTATATTATTAATCGCATACTTATATTTTAGTTTAATAATATATATGGTTTGTTCAATCAGCTGCTCTATTTCTCTTATTTTCTTAATTTCAATGATTTATATGAATAATGCGGTTTCAACAAATAAAGTTGTCGACCATTATAAAAAACAACTACCTAATGATTTACAAATTTTATATGATAAAATAACAATTGAAAGAACCTCCATCAATTATTATGGTTATATTTTAGGGGTGGTGTTGTCACTTATTATCATCTATTATAATTTAAAAATGAAAGATGCCAGAATATCTAATATGGGGTTGGTATGTATTACCATGGCAACTTGTTTTATTACTAATTATTTTTACTATATACTCTCACCTAAAACAACATATATGTTAAATCATATAAATAATGCGGAACAAGCAAAAGCATGGTTAATTATGTATCGTTCCATGCAAGTATATTATCATACTGGTTTAGTTTTAGGAATTTTAGCAGTTGCTTTAATAACATTTGCTTTTAGATGCTAAGAAATAATCGAATCAACCAATTATTTATAATTGTAATATATATAATGCCTAATGGACAATTTTGGTACGGATATGATGGTTTTTTATATAAAAAAAGTGGAGGAGCCGGTGGAAGAAAAAACCCTTCTTATGGTTTAATTTGTAATCGTCCAACCAATTTATATAATAAATATATTCCTGGAGCTGGGGTTGGTAGTTCGAATACTTCAGTTAGAAGAGCTAAAATGAGACTTGCTACTAAATGCGGAACTAATCAACAATGTGGTAAATTTTATAGTTATTTAGGATTATTTGACAATTACACCGGTAATCCTAACGGTTATTTTAATTATCCATAATTTATTTAGCTTGGAATTTCTTTATACATTCCCATATTTTGGCAGATTCATCAATTGAAAATACACCTCTTCTTTGTGCCAAATTTACAAAAGAAACCAATACATTTAATGCTACAACTTCATCTACAACTGCGATATCTACCAACTTAGTTTGGGGTTGTTCTTGTTTCTGTTCTTGTTTCTGTTCTTGTTTCTGTTCTTGTTTCTGTTCTTGTTCTTGTTTCTGTATAGTTTCCATTTTTATTATATTGTTTATTATTAACTTTAAGTATTTTAAATTATTTAATATTTAGTTATATTTTATTGTATTTATAATATTTTATTTAATACCCCATAAATATTTCCAAACAGAACTCGGTTCATCATTTGTGGGTGATATTAAGTTTGGGTCTATTTCTAGTTTAAAAGGACATGAATAATCCGCAGGATTATTAAACGCAATACATGGATCACATGGACCATTTATAAAATGAAAACCTGGAACT
>Ga0315284_10007613_pt1 | contig 15466 bp, 20 predicted proteins | sample YL17G09_16_MG_FD_203696 | JGI IMG/M metagenome (GOLD analysis project Ga0315284, IMG submission 203696) | Sediment microbial communities from Yellowstone Lake, YNP, Wyoming, USA - YL17G09_16 | ecosystem: Environmental > Aquatic > Freshwater > Lake > Sediment | place: USA: Wyoming | collected... | reverse complement strand
GTGATCAAATCTATGTTGATGTTGACGAGATACCTGCTACTCCGCCAATGGGACTTTCTATAGCTCTTACTTTCTCATCATCGGAGATTCCTGAAGCTCCACTATCATCTGCGAGTCTAACGCCGAGTCGTACACCCTCGGCATCGGCAACGCCAAGTCGGACGCCGTCTTCAACGCCATCACCATCGGCGACACCGTCTAGAACTCCTTCGGGGACACCATCAATGACACCTTCATCAACGTAATAAAGGAGAAAGAAAATGACTACAAGACTCAGTACTGGCATGATTGACGATCTTCTTGAAAACCCCGGCATCTCGAAAGCTATACTTGTCGGTGCTGACATCGGTTTTGTGGATGGCGGAACTGGCAATGACCAGATTGACCGTACCAGTGGGTCGTTCATCACAGATGGTTTTCAGGTTGGAGATTGGGTACAGATTTTTGGAGCCACGACAAGTGCTAACAATGTCCTACGCAAGATTTTGGCAGTCGCGACATTAACTCTCGATATCGCCACAGCCTCTATCAACACTGCTGAGGATGGTGTGGCAGCTACGGCAGTTGTCTCTGCTAAGGGTGGGAGTCTCAACGATCTCCTCAAATTCGGCTATATAAAAATCTATGCTGGGGCTCAGCCAGCAAGTGCCGATCTCATTGAAACTGGTGACATGCTTGTGAAGATAACAGCCGCTGGAGCCGCCCACAATACTTCAACGGGGGTCAATGGTCTTGAGTTTAATGACGATGCTGCTACAAATAGGCTCTCAAAACTTACCGCACAAGTCTGGAAGGGTGCGCCAGCGTTAAGTGGCAACGCAGGATGGTTCAGATTCTATGCTCAAGAAGGCACGGAAGGAGCCAGTACCTCAGCCGCTCGTTTCGATGGGGCGGTTGGGACATCTGGGACGGAGCTTGTCTGTCCGACTATTGCTATTGCGACTGGGACAGATTTTATTATTACTAACTTCGAGATAATACTGCCGGCATCATGAAACTAACATACGCTAGTACTGTCAATCAGTGGTTCGATGGCTATCCGAGGATTCTCCAAGTGACGTGTGGGCCCAATATTACTGAGCTTGGGGGTCCTTGGGTAGACGGTAGCCAACTTACTGTCTTCCAGACGGCTCTATCTAAGATTCATATAGGGCAGTATATTGAGAATGCTATCTTGCCAGAGTATAAAGTCAGGTACTCGGACAATGGACTTGAGACAGGTTGGACAGTCTTTATGATTGTTAGTGGATATGGATATTTTTTCGAATTAGCCACAGGTAACTTTTGGTTAAATATTGAGAGGAGTTTTGAACTGATCTCAGCCTACAATGACAAGCATCTTGTGTTTGGGACTAATGAACTTTTATACACACAGATACCAAGAGAGACTCCCATAGTCCCGCCTGTGATTCCACCTGTGATTCCGCCAATCATTCCTCCTGTTGATCCTGGTGGAGGCGGTGGTGGTGGTGGTGGTGGTGGTGGTACGGTTTTTAATCCTAGCAGTAATACTGTTCACGATGCTCTGGGGGCGGAGTTCTATCAAAGAATACGGGCGAGTATTTCAGTAGGGACTTATAATCCTTTCCCAGTCTATAGTAGGTTTTCTCCGGTTACTGTTACTAAGAGTGCGATGTCAATAGTAGGATTTACGGAGACAACTTTAGCAACTTTCTCGGAGTATGATGCACGAACATATGTTGATCGTTATGAAGTACGATTCTACAAATCAAAAAGTTCAATGGCTATATATGTAGTTTTTGGGCATACAGTGGCAGACATAGTTTGGAGTGGTCCAAATCCTTTTACTGTTGATTATGTTTTCAGTTGGACGGGGCTAACATACAAAGGGACTGATTATCTTTCTACAATCTGGAGTCTGTTATGACTATTGATATTAATGATTTTCCTTACTATCGAGATAATGTACTTGTTAAGAGGTTTGAGTCTTTCCTCTCCATCAACCCTGAAAGTCAGGATGCTTGGGTGGATATTACTGACCCCATCAACTGGTCACCAAATAATAAAATCTATTGGACAGGGTCAATCTGGAAAGTCAAGGATGGGGTCTTCCCAAGATTAACATGTGTCAATGATACTTTTAAAAATTTTTGGCCCTATGGATATAGATTTACTTTTAATGGTACCTCCTTAATAACCATAAGATTGTCTACTTCTATGTTAGCTAATTTTGTATATTGTAATTTTATTTCTGGACAAGATTATATAATTTTTTTCGAAAAAGAGGAAATATATGCTTTTAAAACACAGTATGGCCTCGGACAAGTGATTGAGTTTCTTGCAAATGATCCAAGCAGTTTTGAGATTTCTAAAATCGAGATAAGAAAAATACCTTTTCCGCAAGATTTGGATTGGACACAAATCTGGAATATTGATACTATTGATCTTGTCGACTATGATTTTTCTGGCTTCTCGATTATGAATGATAGTCCTTTTATGATTGGACTCAAAGATACTAATCTTACTTATTGTTCTTATAGTAATGGAATATGGTCGTCAGAAACTATAACAGAAAATCCTGATATTGGTGATCAGAGTATCTCATTTATCTATAATAATCGTAAAGCTAATCTTCTTTTTGGAGTAAATAATGTTGGTTTTAGTTATCAAGATGAGTTTTTAGTTTGGCATTTTGAAATTATTCCTTTTACTGCTAATCCATCTCCGGCGATAAATGAGAGTAGTACAGCTTTAGCTTTTGCTCCTGGAAATGTTTATACAGCAGTTTCTAGTCTCTCTATTCCTCCCTTTGTAAATATTCTTAAGAGGACTGGAGACTCTTTTGCCACTCTTCCAGACCCAGAAACTCTTCCAACAGGGAGCGGCTATGATGTTTGTTGGTCAAGAACCAATGACACATATCTTGTTGTTGCCCATACAGCAACACCCCACCTAACAATTTATAAAAGATCTGGAGATACATTTACAAAATTATCTGACCCCAGTATTCTTCCAGGTGGAACCGCAACTTCTTGTGCTTTTTCTCCTGACGATACTTATCTTGCTATTGGACATAGTGGCGGATATTTTTTAAATATTTATAAAAGATCTGGAGATATATTCACAAAATTAGCTAACCCTGATGTTCCTCCTATATATGCTGTTGGTGAGGTTGAGTGGTCACATAGTGGAACGTATCTTGTCTGTACTTTTGGAGATCCTCCTTATTTTATTATTTATAAACGGTCTGGAGATACTTTTACAAAATTGACTGACCCTTCTATAATGCCAGATGGAGCAGGTTGTGCGGCTTTTTCACATGATGATAGTTATTTATTCATTTCTTTTTATAGCGGGAGTATTCTTTATACAAGATCTGGGGATACTTTCACATTCTCAAATGCTCTTGAAAGTATTCCATATATAAACTCTGCTAAATGGTCATCAGATTCTGTATATCTTTTTATGTCTGGAAGAATCTATAAACAAGTGTCTGGGGTATTTACTCTTTTAAATAATAATGTAGATAACTTATTTGGATTATCATTATTGTACACTGGAAAACTTGATATTTCTGATGATAATCTTTATTTTGGGATTGGGTCTCAAGGGTGCGTTCATATATACAAACGAACAGGAGATTTTTTTAACCAGATTTCACAAGGAAGTAGAATGGAAGAGAATACATCTGCGAGTATGACTCCATTTGTCGACTCTAATAATAATATTCTTATACTTGTTGATAATCAAACAACAATGAGATTATACAAAAGAACGCCAGCAGGAGTATGGACGAGAGAATGGTTTAGAGGTTTATTGTCTTTAACTAGTGGGTCTTTTTGGGAGGGTCGGGAACTTGGGGTTATTGATTCCAGTGACAAAATTCATTATGCTTATTTTACTATAGTAGAAGGAGATTATCAACTTAATTATCTTACTTGGAAGGATAGTATTGTTATCTATGAAAATGTTGATTTTTTTTCTGTTGCGGAATGGGAAATGACCTCTAGTCTTTCCCCTGATATTGTTCTCCAAACTAATGGACGTCCTATTATTCTATATCCTACTCTAACCAAGACAAAATTAGCAATTTTTAATGGAGCTACATGGGATTTTACAGATTTTCCGATCACTATTCTTGAAACTGCAAAAATGATTTATAAAAATGGAAAACTGTATATTATAGAAGCTAATACAAGATTCATTATCTATAATATAACCACCGGACTTATTGAAAAATCTGATTTCATTTATCCTGAGATGAAAGTTGTTAAGATGGGAATCCAGAATCTTGAGAAAACAGATTTTTATACAGGTATCAAGTATAGTACTTATAATTGGATTATCTATAAAAGGAATTTTTAATGGCTAGATTTACAGACTATTTCAAGACACTCGGGGCTGGAGCCGCTGCTGAAGAGGGTGCCGGTCAGATTGTTCTTGAGTTGCTTGTCGAAGGTTATGGTCTTGACGGCCAGTATGGGATACCCCGCTTTCCAAGTTTCCAAGTAGCTGCGACAGGCGAGACGGCAACCTATGGAGTTGTGATGCTACCGGCGTTTAGGGCCGAGTCTATAAATACTGCCATCGGCAATATTAGTCTTCCTTTAATTTTCGTAGAGGCTCTTGGTGGGCAACCCTTAGAGGGGCAGGCGTATATTCGCCCGTTCGTGATTTCAGGAATCGGTGATAATGCCCATGTAGTCTCCGGTAGGTGTACCATAGAGACTATTTATGCCAGAGCTTTTGGTGGGCCTCCTGTTAAGATTTATAAGCTATGTTTCAATGAAAATCTTGAGGGAGCAGAGATTTACCAAATCCCATTGTCTACGCCGTCGGCAACGCCGTCTGCGACTCCCTCACCTTCACAGTCTCCAAGCAGGACTCCGTCAGCAACACCTTCACCTTCGGCAACCCCTAGCAGAACGCCCAGTCGGACGCCAAGCCAAACACCGTCTCGGACTCCATCATCGACACCGTCTCCATCTTTGACACCCAGTGCAACTCCGAGTCCTTCGGCAACACCGAGCGCTACTCCTTCTTGATAGGATATAATCTATGATTCGCAAAATCCATACTATGAAGAATGTGACCGTCTCATATGAGAAGAATGGGGTCTTGTATGTGGGTGTCGAGAAGAAAGTCCCTCTAAAATCTTTAGACACCAAAGACAGGATTCCCAAGACTCTTCCCGATGGCAGGATGACGGACGTTATTGTTATCCCTAAGGTGCGGATGCTTTCCTTCTGCAACCAAGAGAATGGTGGTTGTGGTATCCATGCTATCAAACATCGTCCATTGGTAGGGGGATTGAGTTATGCTCCTGATGATTCTGGGGCAGCTACATTAGGTGCTTTCGTCAAAGACCTTCGAGACGGGACGACAGTAGCCTTAACCTGCAATCATGTCATTGGTCCTGAGTTGGGTATAAATTCTGCTATTCCGGACTACTACGTTGCAGATGTCACGGCTGTCAACATGGTTCAGCCTAGCCCCTTAGACGGGGGGATAGCTCCCGATGACAATATTGGACTCGGGAAACGAGCAGTTGGAACCATCTTCGGAGGAAGCAGCGTAGGAACTAACCTTGTCGATTGCGCTATTGGCACGATAACGGGCATTAACATGACAACTCCTGGCATCCAGGATCTTATACGCGGAGGCAGTTTCCCCTTTGCTGAGAAGAACACCTATTACTACCTTAACGAGTGCCGAAAAGCCGGGCGCACTACCGGGAACTCCGTAGGCATTATCTTCGATACGAATGTAAACGTGACAGCCATCATGGGCGCCGATACGCCTAACAATAGGGCGTACTATGAGGGCGTCATAATGATAACTAGTGACACCCGATTCTCAGCTGGGGGAGACAGTGGCAGCGTCGTCGTTGTCAAGACTGGAGGAGTCTGGGAGATTGTTGGGATTCTTTTTGCGGGTAGCGACGACGGGCTTACCACCTTTGCCTGTCACATTGCTGATGTAGCAACTCTCCTTGAGGTCGAAGCGTGGGATGGAAGCATCTATATGCCTGGTGGACAGACTGGCGTTTTACTCGCTAATGGGTTGTGTTACTATACTCTTGATGAAGAGACCGGTGGAGATCCTACACACACTGCTGAGGCTGTCTTTGATGACTGTGAAGAATGTATCTCAAATGCTTCGGCAAAAACTCTATTTGGGAATGTACTATGAGAACTCTTACATCATCTGCAAGGACGAAGTCCCTAACGCCTAAAGGAACATTCCCTCTTCAGATTTTGGAAATCCGATGGGCAGGAGGTATTAAATATTACTCTGATCTCGACTACACCTTCAAGGGGGTGGCCTGCGAGGTCTCCATAATAAAACTTGGGGATGTCAACAGTTCCGGGAAGATTGGGTCTAGTGGCGAGGTGTCGTCTATTGATTTTGAACTCGACGATACCGCCTCCCTCCTCAAGACGAAAGTCAACACTGAAGTCTTAGAAGGTACAATATGTGTCCTTTGGCATCATTACTATGACTTACCATCCTCCGACGCCACAATCATGCACTATGGGAAACTCGCTGGGCCTATTAAGTGGAGTGAGGAATCCCGCATCTTCTCTGCTAATATCGAATCCATACAAGGAAAAGGTGAGATTGGCTTCACACCCTCTGAGGACGTGAATAGCGAGTCTTACATCGCAGGTCTGCTGCCCTCGGCCTACAATACGCCGTGGCCGATAATCTTTGGAAGCCCAAAACGAGTACCCGCTGTCCAGATACGTGGAACAGAAGGCGGGGCATATACATATGTTATCGATCTCTTCGGAGCAGCAAATATCGAACGCGTCCTAGCGAAGCGCACGTGTATAGGGGATAAGGGCGACGACCTATACTCCATTCCGGCGACGATACCTTACTCAATAGGCTCAGAGTCTTTGGGCGGCTACACCGTTACAACAATAACCTTCCCGGCGTTGCCCTCTTCGTTTGAGAATCAGAAGTGGAGCGATGATATTTTTGTAGATATAGCAAGTAGCTTGACAAGTAACCCAATAACCCAAATTCAATGGATATTGGATAACTTTACAGACCTGAATATCGATGCTGCCTCCTTTGCTTCAGCATCGGGGCTTATGACCGACACCCCGGCTCACTATGCCCTTTTTAACCAGCAGGACGCTCTACCTCTTTGTGAGAAGATAGCTTGGCAGGCGCGTTGTCTACTTTTCATTAAGAATGGTACAGCGTACATAAGACCCCTCTTCGTGAACACAGTAACGAATGCGACGATCACTCTTAACGAGGCGAAGCTGAAGAGTCTGGAACTCTCCTTCACACTCACTGAGGATATTATTACCGTCTTTAATGCAAACTGGGTTCAGGACTACGGTGGGCAGAAGGAGTCTCAACAAATCACGACCACTAAGAATAATCTCCTAAGGTATGGGGTAGTCTCAGGGGATTACGACTTCTTTATCTATACAACACTACGCTCAATACAAATTGCCTCGGCATTCTGGGCATATAGGTATGCAAATTCTTGGCGAAAGGCTTCTGTTAAGACTTTTTTGCCTTCCCTTAACATCGAGGCTTTTGACTGTGTCCAGTTCTCGCACCCGACACTCAGCACATATGCGATAAGGGGATTTGCAGAATCCGTCAAACATGATGTCGAGAATAACTCCATTTCTCTTGAGGTGGAACTCGGTTCCAAAGCCGGGGATCATACTGGTGGACAACCCGTCGAGGATCCTTATTATTGGAGTGGGGCTGTTGGGGTTCGGAATGGGTATACAACTCCTGTTGCTGCTCGACCCTATAAGCTTCTCTGCCAGTATGACCATGATACCCATGATGGTGACGATGGGGCCGATGAGAATACTGGTGGACAAGTTATTCATATTGAAAGCGGATCAATATCAGCCAATAATGCTTATGAAGTTGTGCGAGTAGAAAAAGATCATCAGTGGGTGGGTGTAGGGACTGTTGACTTACATTTTGTGCGTATCCCGAGTGAAGATAATATTGAGTCAGGAAAAATTCTCTTTACAAAAACAACAACAGCCGGATACTATGGCTATGGTTTTCCGGCCGGTGAGAAGGTGTGGTGTACATATGATCTTAACCCACAGAATCATCCTAACTATTTTGATAGTCCTACAACAAGGGTTGGTGATAATGTCGGCATACAAGCAGGTCAACAGTGGTTAACGAAGTCTCGTAGTGGTTTTGTAGTTACTGGTATCGAAGGAAACAAGGTAAGTATCTCTGCTGGGAGTGTAGATCCGAAACTCGAAAAGATCCGTTCCTCGGACGCTATTGGAGCTTATTCAGCAGCAGAGGCTTATGGTTACGATGGTGACCGCACCCTCGTCCGTATCCCTACTGCCGATAATATCCCTCCTGGTCGGATCATTCATCCAATTACCGATATGCCAGCGGGGTCAACAGGGAAAGGTTACAATGCTTTCGATGTCTCTCCATTTATAACTGGAGCCACTCCCTCAGCGATAGGTGCAGAGTTTGGAACAGTTGCCGGAAGCACCCAACTCGTTGAAGGGAATACTGGCTACGTTTCATTGGGAAGGAAAGGCGGGAGAAACCAGTACCGCCCTTTCTGAGAAGGGTCGAATGCTTATGTTTGTCATTCGACCCTGATGACGTATACTCTGATGAAGATACAGATTACTATACCCTTTGGCATTTTAAAAGCGGGAAATGGACATCATATGGAAAACTTCCTCATCAAAATCCTATATACTGGTTTCGAGCGCGACCTTTTCAGATAAAGTTAGAGGTTGCCAAGTATGGTCTTAATCCAGGCTGGCATATTATTTATGCTAAATCATTTTCAGATCATGGAACAAATATGCCAGTAAATACAAAAATACTTCGTTTAAGACATACTGGGTCACGAATTATGGAAGGATTATCTGGTTATCGAGCACCAAATTATTATGATGATAATTGGGAAATTCTTGATGAAGTAACAAGGTATGAGGGAGAGACTGATTTCTCTTGGTATAATGGAGTCCCAATGGCTGGAAGAGGATTCTATAGACCTGAATCTGGAATTATCTATGATAACTATCAGCGACAAGTATTTTTAGACTGGTCAGTAGGAACAGGAGTCTTTATACACGGGTGGGATAATACTTTTTATACTCTTTGGGAACTTAGCGTTGAGGATGGGACTGTCCCGTCAGCGGTTATGGGATATACTCCTGCGTGGCCAGGAACTACAAATACTATGTATGGAGCCTGGTATCAAGGATATGATAGTGATTGGACGGAACGACGACCATTATTTTTTCATCCAAGTTCAAAAAGTGATAGTCAACCGTGGGAACGAGACTTAAATATGCAGGAGTATAATCATAGATGGGAAATCCCTGATCAACGAGATAGTTATGGAATTGTTCCACTCCATTTCTGGGTTACAAATTTCTTTTTTGTAGTTGCTCCTTTTACGATAAGATACTATGAGGATGTGGCAGTTCCAGATTATACTCTTTCATATGCAGTTTTTCAAGGACCAAATAATTGGAGAACAATAGGTGGGATGTCTCCCAATGAACCAGATCTTAAAGATAGTATGTGGGAGTGGAAATTTGATGGTGCATGTGCAGAATCAAATATGCAAATAGCTTACGTCAGGCGAAAAAGTGACGGTTCAATTTGGAGATTTAGAAACTGGAACCCAACAACTGGAGTCTACACGGATTTCACAAATCTTGATATGAGACCCATACAACCAGCACCTAATACTGAATACGCTAGCTTCTTTATGAATGGGCCTCCAATTCCAGGAAACGAAACATGGAACACACTAATGGTGCTTAAATAAGGAGGTGCAATGTTTACGACTATTACAGACCACCCTGAGATTATTGTGGGAGTCTCTTGCATCTTGCTCGGGGTTGTTGGGTATTTTCTTAAAAAAGTTGATAATAAAATCGATAGTACGGCAACTATCGTGAGTACTCTTAAAACAGAGATCCCATTACAGTTAGCAACTATGAGAAATGATCTTAAAGAGGATATTGTTGAAGCTTTTAATAATATTTGTGTTGAGAGGCAGGGATCTTGCTCAAGACTCCAACAAGCAAAACTCGACACCATTACAGCCACAAACTCAGCTATTTGTGCCAAACTCGGGAGGCTTGATGCAGAGAGAAAGGAAGCGTGGTCGCTCCAGCGCCGTTGGAACGACAAGATTGAATCAACAATTTACAGTGATAAGGGAGGAAAAAAGTAAATGCCTACGACGTTGGAGCTTTACACACAAACCTTGAAAGAACTCGCTAACCTTTATCTTGTAGCTTTGGAGGACTACAGAAAAGAAGCATCCCGCCAACTTACGGGGATGTATAATCTCATGTATGGCCACAAACTAACGGTTACAGTCCAGGCTCAGATTGAAGCCATCGTGGTAACATTGGGCGGGAGTATTGACGCAGCGGAGGCAACATTCACCGCCGACTATCCGAGCGAGCCTGTTGAACACGAACAACTCGAAGCCCTCGTTACTCTTTACATAGCAGCAATAACTGCTTATAAGGCTTTAGTCTCAACTCACAAGTCCGATTTGGCCGGTATCACGACTCTAACGGCGATCTGTCAGGCCATTGTGAATGGTCTCTTGTGGAAACTCACCAACGAGGCAGCTAGGGTCGAGGAAGTTACGATTGTTGACTACCCCAAGGGAGTCGAAGCGGCTGCAATAACTGGGTATTCGGCATCGCGGACGCCAAGTCGTACGCCATCACCAAGTGCTACGCCTAGTCAAACGCCTTCGGCATCGGCAACACCGTCTTCAACTCCGTCACCATCAGCGACGCCTAGTCAAACGCCTAGTAGGACGCCTTCTCCTAGTGCTACACCTAGTCAGACGCCTTCGGCAACCCCGAGTCCGTCGGCAACGCCTAGTCCGAGTGCTACACCGAGTCAAACACCGTCAGCAACGCCGTCGCCGTCAGCGACGCCATCAGCGACACCATCGTAAAGGAGGAAGAATGAAAAAATTTATATTGATTCTGGGAATCATGTGTCTTTGGGTGGGGATTTGTGGCGCGCAGGTTATGAATATCAACACCGGAACCTTGATGTGGGACGCTATGGCAAATCCTAAATCTGGTACAGTAACGATACCGGGGATTATGAAGTACCAGGTCTATACGAAAAATACCATCATTGAGACCCCTGGTCAGAAGGTAGGAGGGGAGATTACTGCCGCACAGTTACTTATGTCTTTCCTCCCTTACGTCCCTTATTACCCAGGAGTACAGGCTGTTTTTTATCCTACAGCCTCACCGACAACTCCCGGCTTTAGTCCTATGGCGTGGAGTCATGATCCTACTTGCGCTCCGACACCCTTCAGTATTTTATATTCACCAATTATTGACAGCATCAAGAATCTCAGAATCCCGACGCCTTAGAGGAGGGAGGCATGAAACTAACAATAGTGGGGCTAACACTAACTGTCGAGTGTCCTGAGTTAGAGTTAAAACTCGACAAAATCTTAAAAAAGGAGAAAGAGATAATGGCAAGTTTGGATGAAGTAAAGGTTCTTATTCAGAATGGTATTGATAAGATTGATGCCCTTAACACGGCCCTCGATGGGTATCGGGATGTCGTGGCAACGTTAAAGGCACAGTTAGCGGAACTCCAGAGTGGTGCGGTCCTGGCCCCGGCTGTTCAGTCAAAAGTTGACGATATTATGAGCACCTTGACTGTTGAGGTTGCCAAAATCGACGAGACTCTTGTCGAGAATTTTCCGCCGGATGTCCCACCGATTCCTGAAGCCTAACTTTCAAATGGGGAGGGAGAAATCCCTCCCTAAGGAACATTATGAGAACACTACTCGCCTTCCTATTATTAGCAACAAATATTTGGGCAGCAGACCTATCTAACATCCACGAATACTGGGTTCCCTATAACACTGTTAAGACCTTTGAATGGCAGGCTGTTCCAGGCGCTGAGAAGTACGAACTTTACCTCGAACGCCTTGAAGACGGTAAAAAATTCATTATAGGATCGACAACTACCACTCCGTCGTTTAGGGTCAACTTCAAGACTCATGGCCATGATATCCTATATGTTAGGTTCTATAAGGCAGGAGTGTGGAGTCAATGGTATACGAGTCTTGACCCATTAGTAGGCACCGTCAACGGTCAACCACAAGCCTGGGTCATTTATGTTCTTCAACCTTAAGGAGGAATTATGAAACGCTTACTGGTACTGATGATAGTAGCAGGAATGTTGGGATGTGCAGGTGGACAAGTTTCTCAAGATGCAGCATTACTCACAGCTATAGAACTTGGTGGCTACAATCTTGGCTATTACGTTGGGAAGTCAAAAACCACGGCGGATGACATTGCTATCGCGGATGCCTATGCTTTAGCCAGAACCGGAACATTGACACCCGCTCAGTTGGCTGAAGCCTTTAGCAAATTTAAGATTGAGAACGCCCAACTCGCAGGTTCATTGCTTATTATTATGCGTAACATGGGGGCGACCTTTGATGCTGGTGGAGGATTGATAAGCCTCTCAGGGGTGCCTGTTGAGTATTGGGATCGGGCAGCCGCTGGCTATGCTTCCGGTTATGAGTTCGGTTTAGTAGGAAAAAAAGACGTTAGAGTTAGTGCTGTAAAAGCTAAGATGCCTAAACGGTAATTTGGTTTCCCGGTGGGGTCTCACGATAGGGTACTTCAATAGTCGGAGGTGTCTGGGACTCTGCCGGGAAAATCGGAGAAACTATGAAAAAACTATTGATTCTCGGAATCATTGTTATCATAACAGGATGTGGGGAGGTTTCTTGGCAACGTAAATATGTTGTTCCTATTACTATTTATGAAGGAGCAACGGCTATTGTTAACATTGAGTTACCTATTGATATCAAAAAGAGCCCAGATGTAAAACCAAATGTCCCTGTTGATGTTACTATTCCTCTTATCCCAAAATCATTGAACAGCGAGAATAGTTTTGTCCTCCCAAAAGATACTGGAACTCTTCTTATTATCTGGAAGACAAAGAGACAAGAGGTTGAAAATGAAAATTGAATATCATTCTGAGTTAGAGGTCAGGTTCCATACCGTCCCCAATAAGGGAAGGCGCTTTGAACTCATAAAGCCTTTTCTCTTTTCTGTGGACGATGAGTCCTTTGAGGTTCCCATTTGTTTCTGGACAGATTTTGCCTCAATTCCTCGTTTTATATGGCCGATTATAAATCCTTATGAAATCGGTAAGGGTCCTATCCCTCATGATTTTGGTTACTATTCAGGCTTAAAGGACAAAGCATATTGGGACAGAGTACTACATGCCTGTATGGAGTATGAAGGGATTACTACTTGGAAACTTAGTCCTGTCTATAAAGCTGTCTCTTGGTTCGGGAGTTTTACTTGGGAAAAGTATCGAAAGCAAGGGGCCACTATCAACCAGTTACTCAAAGTTAAGGAACGAAGACTATGAAAAAATTAGCGTTGTGTATAGGTATCAATGATTTTCCTGGGACCCAGAATGATTTGGCAGGTTGTGTGTCGGATGCCCAAGACTGGAAAACCGTTTTAACAAAAAGAGGCTTCGACGTAAAAATGTTTCTTGATAAGCAGGCAACAAAATCTGCTATTATTAAGAGCATAACGGAGATGCTTACAACAACTGCCCAGGGCGATTCGATAGTAATCACAAATAGCACACATGGAACCCAGATACCTGATACCAGTGGCGACGAAGTTGACAAACTTGATGAGGCTATCTGTGTTATCGGCGATGATGGAGATAAGATAGACCTTATTATTGATGACCAACTTTGGGCACTCTTCAAACTCAAGAAACCAGGAGTAAGGCTTGTTTGGTTAGCAGACTCCTGTCACTCTGGGACAGTAACACGTTTCTTTGGAGAGGGTTACAAGGGAAAAAGACGGTTTCTTCCGTGGCCAATTATCCGGGATATTGTGAGTCCCCCGATTGAGAAGAGAGAGGTTAGTTTTGAGAGGGATGAGGAACGATCTCCGTGGCCATGTCTCTTGATAGCCGGTTGTCAGGATAATGAGTACTGCTACGATACTTCTTTTAATGATAAACCTAATGGGGCCTTTACACGATTATCTCTCGACGCTTTGGCAAATCTTCGTCCGACGGCAACATATACAGACTGGTTTACTGTCATAAAACAGGTTCTCCCTTCAAGAGATTATCCACAAACCCCCAACATGATCGGTTCGTATCTCAACACACCCATTTTTTCTTAAGGAGGTGGCCAATGGTTTGTGATACTAATAAGATTTTTGAGTGGCTAAAGCAACCCTCAACAGTTAAGGCTCTTGTTGTGGCGGCGGGAGCATTGGGATATTATGTTGACGCGGGACAACTTGACAAAATCATAGGAGGTGTTCTTATCTTTCAGGGACTTATTAATGCTTTCTATGAGAATAATCCCAGAACCAAAACTCTTGACCTTAAATCTCTAGGGGAAAAATTAACGCACCAAGAAATTGTTGATCTTATCACTTTCTACAAGGAAAAGCATCATGTGGCGAACACTTCCAAACGGTGATAAGTTCTCCCCTCGACGTGGAGTCCCACAACCTCCTGAGGGATATTGCCTAGATGCAAGAGATAAATATCTCGCGCATCCAAAACTCAAAGAATGTGAGTATCGGTTCATGAGCAAAGAGACACTTTCCTGCGGCAAGGTTCTGGGGATTATTGAATGTAGTCACCCAAGTATCAATGACAACGTGACGCAATTAACCTGTTTTAAATGCGAGGTGCCTAATGGCTAAGAAATGGATTCAGAAAGCTATCAAACATCCTGGAGCTTTGACTCGGATGGCAAAACGTAACGGCATGAGTATTGGGGCCTATTGTAAAAAGGGGAATCTCAGTACTCTCGCTAAAAGACGCTGAAACCTTCGTCGGACCCTAGGTAGGGTCAACCGATAGTACCGCGCTTTAGCATCTCCCTGTAACAGCCTGCGACGCTTAAACAATCCGAGAGGGCATCATGTGCCCTCTCGACTTTTACATTAAGAGTATGGCAGAGCCACGCAAGATTTGTCTTACTGAAGGGCACCTTCTCACAGTGGTAGGCCGCTCTATCGTTCAGGTAGTGGGCAGTTACCATTGTATCATGGTGATGGTAGTTGAAGTATTGATTATAAACGGAAGGTCCAAGCCAATTCATAATAAAAGGCTTGTCGAAACTGTAGTTTTGGCCAAGAGGCATTAGTTGCTTAGGTGTCCCGAATTTTGTACAGGGGAGATTCAATTTTACGATCCACTCTTCGAACATATCAATAGCCATTATCTTGTCGAAGCCGTTTGCTGCAAGATGCGTGAGTGAGAGTTTGTTCTTTTTGAGAGCTTCAGGTTCTGCACGCTCTGGGTACTCGGGTATAAGATTAATGTAGAAAGGCATAACATCTCTTACGGGTTCGATATTCGAGTCTAATGGCAAAATACAGATTTGCAAAATCTCATGGAAAAACGGGTCCAAACCCGACGTCTCGGTGTCAATAGCACAAAGCAAGTGTCC
>Ga0315284_10007611_pt1 | contig 15467 bp, 12 predicted proteins | sample YL17G09_16_MG_FD_203696 | JGI IMG/M metagenome (GOLD analysis project Ga0315284, IMG submission 203696) | Sediment microbial communities from Yellowstone Lake, YNP, Wyoming, USA - YL17G09_16 | ecosystem: Environmental > Aquatic > Freshwater > Lake > Sediment | place: USA: Wyoming | collected... | reverse complement strand
TCGTGCATCACACGGCGATCCAGGGCTCGGGCTTCAAGTCGCTCGCCGAAGGTGAGGCCGTCGAGTTCGACGTGGTGCAGGGCCAGAAGGGTCCTGCCGCCGAGAACGTGACCAAGCTGGGTCAGTAGCACGATGATCGGAGCCTTCACTTTCGAGCAGGGCGGCCGGACCTATTCGTGTACCCACCAGAAGCGGGAGACCCCGCCGGCGGGGACGTGGTGGTGGTTCGCCGTGTCGAGCGATCCACAGCGCTATGCGCCCTTCGAGGCCGTCAAGGGCGACACACAGCGCTCGATCCGATCCCGCATCGTCAAGTACTACGAGCATCGCCTGTGGGTTCGCGCGCAACCTGTCGTACCGCGCGAGAAGTTCGTCCGTCCGGGCAAGCCGGCGGTGCCGGCGAAGCCGTGAGCCGGCACCGGCCACCAGCCGTGAACTGAAGGTGATCGGCTGTGACCGAAGGCCCCGCGACGAGCGGGGCCTTCGCGTCTCCGGTGGCCACGCCCGTCCCACGCCCGTCCAGCCTTGCGGCGCGGGCCCCGCGCCGCCATAGTGGCGCATCTATGGCCAAGTTCGCGCGCGACCGTTTCCCGCCCGGCTTCTTCGACCTGCCGCGCGACGCCGGCGAGACGCTGCCCGTCGCGGTCATCGAGCAGTGGACGCACGGCGACCAGACGCGCGAAACGGCGCGCGCCCTCCTCGCGCCGCACACGCTGCTGGGCACCGTCGTCTCGTCCGACTCCGCGGGCCTGACGCGCCTCACCCGCGAGCTGCCGCTCGTCACCATCCTCGCGATGGTCAACCGCCCCAAGGAGTTCATCCACGCCTACGGCCGCGCGGTGGGCGGGCGCGCCATCGGCGTCTGGGCCGCCGACAACACGCAGATGTTCTACCCGGCCGAGGTGCCGGCGGAGCGGGTGCTCGGGATGCTGCTCGCCGCGCTGGACCACGTGGGCCGCGAGTGCGAGGTCGGCATCGGCCTCTGCGCGCACGCTGGCGAGTACTTCGAGCTGGGGGGCGGCGTCTACGGCCCCGACGCCGACCGGGTGGAGGTCGTGGCCGAGGAGCACACCGAGGGCGGCGAGCTGGTCGTGACGGACACGCTGGCGGGGCGGCTCCCCGCGGGTCACGCTTTCGCGCTCATGCGCCGCCGCGAGCTGGAGGCCGAGTTCGGCGAGATCCTGCGCGTGACGGGCGGGCCGCGGCTCGAGGGCCTCGCCCTCACCGACTTCAAGTACCCGGTCCCCTACAGCGCCGACTTCTACGACGGGCTCGGCGTGTTCACGCGCACGGGCCGCCAGTCGGTGATGCCGAGCCCCGCCTACGAGGAACTCGCCGTCGTGCTCATCGAGCGTGAGCGGGAGGAGCTTGACGTCCCCGAGGTCGCGGCCCTCAACGACCTCGCGCTGGCGGCGGCGATGAAGCGCATCGGCGGCGAGTTGCTGCGGGATCTGGACGGCACCGAGATCAAGACCGCGGGGCTCATCAGCCTCTTCACCTTCGAGGACTGCCGGGTGGCGCTCGACTTCGCGCGCGCCTTCCGCGGTACTCTGGCGGGGCAGCGCATCCAGTGCCGCATCGGCGTGGACGCGGGCCCCGTGCTGGTCTTCGAGCTGGGGCCCGGCAGCCGCGACATCGCGGGCTCGGCGGTCAACACCGCGTCGAAACTGGCGCAGGACTGCGGCGTATTCGGCCGCATCTACGTGAGCGATGCGGCCGGCCGGCGGGCCGGTCTCGGTGAGGCTGAACCGACTCTCCGGTTCAAACTCTCGGGAATCGAGCTGGCGGCGTACGACGTGTAGCCGGTGACGGCGCTGCCGCTACCCGGCTCCGCACCGCCCAGCGGTGCCCGTGATGCCGCGCAGGGCCCTCGTCCGCGCCCCGCTGGAGTCCCGGCCACGCCGCTGCCATCTTTACACGTCTTCCTCAGGAGACTCGCCGATGTCCCGCACCTCCGTCCGCGCGTTCCGTTTCCTCTTGGCGGCCGTTCTCGCCTCCGCGATCGCTACATCCGCGGCGGCCCAGGAGCGCTACCCCGAGTCGCGCGTCGCGCCGGTGACCGACACCCTGCACGGCGTCGCCATCACCGACCCGTATCGTTGGCTCGAGGACCAGGCGGCCCCCGACACCCGCGCCTGGATCGCCGCGCAGAACCGGTTCCGCGAGCAGCGGATGGCCGCTCTGCCGGGCCGCGAGGCGATCGTGGCCCGCCTGAGGGAGCTGCTGATGGTGGACATCCAGGGCACGCCCGTCGTGCGCGGCAACCGCTACTTCTTCACCAAGCGCGCCGCCGACCAGGACTACTCCGTCATCTTCATGCGCGAGGGGCCGACCGGACCGGAAGTGCCGCTCATCGACCCCAACGCCACGGCGTCCGAGGTGCCCGTCAGCGCGGCGCTGTGGGGGATCTCCGAGGACGGGAGCCTGTTCGCCTACGGCGTGCGCCGCGGCGGTGAGGACGAGGTGGTCGTCCGCTTCTACGACGTGAACCGGCGCCGCGCGCTGACGGACTTCCTCCCCAAGGCCCGCAACGGCAGCGTCTCCATCACGCCCGACAAGCGCGGCTTCTTCTTCACCCGCCAGAACCGCGAGGGGCCGCGGCTCTACTACCGCGCTCTCGGTACGGGGGCTGCGGAGCAACTCCTCTTCGGCGAGGGACTCGGCAGCGACATGGGGATGGGCGCCGAGCTCTCGCGCGACGGGCGCTGGCTCCTCATCACCGTGAGCCGCGGCACGTCGGGCGGCAACGACCTGTACCTGATGGACGCGACGACCCGCGCCGCTCCGGTCCCGATGGTCACCGGCACCGACCGCAACTACAACGCGGAGTTCGCCGGCAGCCGCATCGTCATCGAGACTGACTGGGACGCGCCGAGGGGCCGCGTGATGATCACCACGCCCGATGCGCCGCAGCGCGAGCGCTGGCGCGAGATCGTCCCGCAGGGCGATCAGCCGATCGCGGGCATCTCGCTCGTGGGCGGCAGGCTGTGGGTGCGCTACCTCGAGAACGTCGTGGCGAGGGTCAGTGGCTTCGACCTCGAGGGCCGGCCGTTCCGCGAGATCCGGATGCCGACGCTCGGGACGCTGAGCGGGCTCGGCGGCGACTTCGACCGCGACGAGGCGTTCTTCAGCTTCAGCTCGTACAACACGCCCACGACCATCTACCGCTACTCGGTGGCGCGCGACCAGCGGTCGGTGTTCTGGCGCCAGAACGTCCGCTTCGACAGCGAGGCGTACGAGGTGCGGCAGGTCCGGTTCAACTCGCGCGACGGCACGCCGGTGCCGATGTTCGTGGCGCATCGGAGAGGCCTCGCGCTCGACGGCACGAATCCCGTCTACCTCACCGGCTACGGCGGCTTCAACATCAGCCAGACGCCGGGCTTCTCCGCGATGTTCGCGGTGTGGATGGAGCGGGGCGGGATCGTCGCGGTGCCCAATCTGCGCGGCGGCAGCGAATTCGGCGAGCAGTGGCACCAGGCGGGGATGTTCGGCAACAAGCAGAACGTCTTCGACGACTTCATCGCCGCGGCCGAGTGGCTCGTGGCCAACCGGTACACGAGCCCCGACCATCTCGCCATCGCGGGCGGGAGCAACGGCGGCCTGCTGGTGGGCGCCGCGCTCACCCAGCGCCCCGACCTGTTCCGCGCCGTCGTGTGCAGCGTGCCGCTCCTCGACATGCTGCGCTACGACCGCTTCCTCCTCGGCCGGTTCTGGGTGTCGGAGTACGGCTCGGCGAGCGACTCGGCGCAGTTCCGCTATCTCCGCGCCTACTCGCCGTACCAGAACACCCGGCCGGGGACGCGCTACCCCGCGGTGCTCTTCGAGACGGGCGACGGCGACACGCGCGTCGCGCCGCTCCACGCCCGCAAGATGACGGCGCTCCTGCAGGCCGTGACCACGGCGCCGGCGAGCGAGCGGCCCATCCTCCTGAAATACGACACCGAAGCGGGTCATTCGGGCGGGTTGCCGGTGACGAAGACGATCGACGACACGACGCTGCGGCTGCACTGGGTGATGTGGCAGCTGGGGATGCTGCGGTAGTAGGGCGGGTGCACCAGAGCAACTACACGGGAGTGCGCGACACGCCCGGCGCGCGCGCCGCCTTCGCCGGCGCGTTCGTGGGGGTGGTGCGCAAGTACCTGAGTGTGTGGCTGGGGCTCGTGACGTAGTGCTCCTCCCGGAATCCGTTCGCGCGAATCTCCGTTTCGCTCGCCTCGACCGCGGCGAGCTGTCCGGCTCGCTCGGCGATCTGGGCACGTTCCTCCCGCTGTTGGTCGGGATGTCGGTGCAGAACGGCCTGAGTTTCGCCTCGGGCCTCTTCTTCGCGGGTCTCTTCAACGTCATCACCGGGCTGGCCTTCGCCGTCCCGATGGCCGTGCAGCCGATGAAGGCCATCGCCGCCGTGGCGCTCACCGAGGGCCTCACTGTCCCCGAGATCCTGGCCGCCGGCGCGACGGTGAGCGCCGTCGTCCTCGTTCTCGGGCTCACCGGCCTCATCGACGGCCTCAACCGCATCATCCCCAAGAGCGTCGTCCGCGGGCTCCAGTTGGCGCTCGGGCTGTCGCTGCTGATGAAGGCGGCGCAGATGGTGACGGCTACGCACACCTGGCTCGGGCCGGACAGCTACGTGGTCGGCCTGCTCGCCCTCGCCGCGGCGATGACCCTCTTCTTCTCCGACCGGGTGCCGGTGGCGCTCCTGCTCTTCGGGGCGGGGTTGGGTCTCGCGATGTGGAAGGCTCCGGGCGTGGTGCACCAGCTCGGCGTCGGATTCACGCTGCCGGTCTGGACTCCGATCGCCTGGGCCGACGTCGTGAGTGCGTTCCCGAAGGCCGCGCTGCCGCAGATCTCGCTGACGACGTTGAACTCGGTCATCGCCGTGTGCGCCCTGTCGGGGGATCTCTTCCCGGGCCGGCGCGTCGGACCGAGGAAGGTCGCGATCTCCGTCGGCATCATGAACCTGGTGAGCGCGCCGTTCGGCGGGATGCCGCTGTGCCACGGCGCCGGCGGACTCGCGGGGCAGTTCCGGTTCGGGGCGCGTACCAACGGCTCGATCCTCTTCCTGGGGATGACCAAGATGGCGCTGGCGGTGCTCCTCGGGAGTTCACTGATCGCGCTGCTGGGCGCGTTCCCCAAGAGCATCCTCGGCGTGATGCTGGCCGTGAGCGGGCTGGAGCTGGCGTTGGTCGTGCGCGACCAGGTGCGGCTGCCGAACGCGTTCGTCGCTTTGGTGACGGCGGGCGCCTGCCTGGGGTTTGGGAACGTCGGCCTCGGGTTCTGCGTGGGGCTGGCGATCGCGTGGGGCATGGCGGCCGTCGCGCGGCACCGCGCGCATCAGGAGGAGGAGCGCGGTCGCCTGCCGAGGTGAGGCTTGCGTCATACCGCCAGCCGCGGCTCGCTGTGGCGCGCTTCCCTTCGGGATTGCAGCCTCCGGCGTACGGCCTTGTGCGTGGCCCTCGCGCGCTTCATCCTTGGCGAGGAACACCTCTACCGGCACGTCGCCAGGAAGCACGTCCCGCTGATGCTGGCGGGGTGGTGATGGCCGACGGGCGAGGGCATCCGCGTCTCGAAGCAAGGAGTTCCAGCGTGCTCAAGATCGCGATTCCCATGCAAGGCGGGCACTTCTCGGCCCAGTTCGGTGGTGCGGATCGTTTCGCCATCTTCGAGGTCGACGAGCAGGCGCGCCGCATCATGTCTTTGACCAGCGCCACTCCGCCGGCCCACGAGCAGGGGAGCTTCCCAACCTGGCTCAAGGAGCAGGGCTGCAACGTCGTCCTGGCGGGGGGCATGGGCCCCCGGGCCGTCACGATGCTGGAGAGCTTCGGCATCCAGACCGTGGTAGGCATCCCTGAGGGAGCCGAACTCGAAGCACTCGTCAGGGAATTCGTCGAGGGCCGTGTCGTGGCCTCGGGCGAGTCGTGCCACGACCACGGCTTCCACCGCTGCGATCAACACGGTGAGACCTGATGACCAAGATCGGCATCATCATCTGTGACCGGTACGGGGCGTGCGGTGGTGGGAAGTGCTTCCGCGCGGTGGCCGAGCGGCGGGGCGCGTTTGCGCGCTACCCCGCGGAAGAACCGCTGGAAGTCGTGGGCTTCGCCAACTGCGGCGGCTGCCCGGGCGGGAACGTCGAGAGTGTGCCGGAGGAGATGAAGAAGAACGGTGCCCAGGTCATTCACCTGGCAACCGGCTTGGTGGTGGGCTATCCCCCCTGTCCGCACATCCGGGATTTCACGGCGTTCATCGAGAACCGCTTCGGGATCCCTGTCGTCGTGGGCACCCACCCCATCCCGCTCAAGTACCTGGAAGCGCACCTCGAGCTGCCGTTCTGGGAGAGGGCGCACATGGAGGAGATCGCCGGTGGACTCCTCGACGAGGGCCGGGACGTGATGGAATCGTACAACTGAATCGGCCACGACCGCGCCGATCGGTGCAGAGTGGAAGCTCGGGGTTGATCAGCCAGGGAGGCGGCGATGGGAACCAAAGGACGCCAGATCGTCGGGATGGACGTGGATGAGCTGCTGCGGCTGCTCAACGCGGCCTACGTCAGTGAGTGGCTCGCGTACTACCAGTACTGGCTCGGGGCCAAGCTCATCAAGGGTCCGATGAAGGACGCGGTGGCCGCGGAGCTGACCCTGCACGCCACCGAGGAACTCAACCACGCCACGCTGCTGTCGGGACGCATCATCCAGCTCGGCGGCACGCCGGTCCCGGATCCCAGGCAGTGGTTCGCGGAAAGCCCGTGCGCCTACGACGCTCCGGCCGATCCGTACGTGGCCGTTCTTCTCGACCAGAACATCGCCGGGGAGCAGTGCGCCATCACGACCTACAAGCAGCTCATGGACGTCACCAAGGACAAGGACATGGTGACGTACAACCTGGCGCTGACCATCCTCGAGCAGGAGGTCGAGCACGAGGAAGACCTGCAGAGCCTGAAGGAAGACCTCGAGTTGATGGTCGTGAGGGGAAGCAGATAGCCACCCGGCCGCGTGGGCGAGGTGGAGTTCGCCACGCCCAACGCGGGCGGTGCCCGCACCTCAGTGCGCCGCTTCGACGCCTCGTGTCCTGAGAGCCTCGAGGTCCAGCCGCACCGCGGGTGTGACCGCGAGCAGCATGAGCGTCACGATCACCGCCGAGGCCAGGCACCAGGCACAGCTGGCCCCGATCACGAAGGGCTCGAGGAAGGTGAGATAGCCCGAGAAGACCGCTCCTCCAAGCGCGAAGCACCAGATACAGATCCGCGCCGCGCGCGCCGTGCGACCGGGTGCGCGGGTCCCCGCGAACCACAGGACGCTCATCGCCACGTAGCCGAGGGCACCGAGTACCCCGACCGGAACCACACCGAAGAGCCTCGCGTACTCGCTCTGCTGGACCGTGTTGCAGTCGCCGACCGGGCCGCAGACCGCCGGGGTGCCGGTGACCTCGACGAATGACAGGTACGACGCCACCCCGAGCCCGACGATCCCCAGCGCCGGGAGCACCCAGCTCGGCGGGGACGGCAGGGGGACGCGGCGCCCGGCCACGGCCGCGATCGCGAGCCCCACCGCGGCCAGCATGAACAGGAGCACCACCACCGACACGGAGTTCCCCGCGGGGTCCTCCAGGAATCGGGCCCTCACCGAACCGAGGGCCGCCGCCGTGTCGGAACGGAAGGCCGCTCGCTCGCTGGCTGCCACCGCCTGACGTATCTGGGGGACCTCGGGCCAATCGATGCCGCCGGCCGCGAGACCCCGCTCCACGATGCCCGGAAACTCCGCTGGGATCTCGACGGACCCGACGAGCACCCGGTTCCCGACCACGAGTGTGGGAACGCCCAGCCGGTCCTCCGGGATGGCGAAGTGCTCGACGGTGGCCTGGTAGAGCGCCTGCCCACCGGGTGTCGCCGTGTTGACGCTCGCCAGCCGCAGCCTGGTGCCGTAGCGCGCGCTCAGCGGCGGGAGGTCCACCGTCATGACGCGGTGGCAGTGGGGACACGTGGGTGAGTAGAAGAGCACTGCCCGGACGACCGCGGCTTGCGCGCCGGGCTGGACGGGCGTGGCCTGCCCGCGGAGAATGGCGGGCATCAGCCCGAGAAACAGCGGCGACCAGCGACCGAACCTCACCATAGTCTCGCCTCTCTCGTCCTCAGCGACCGCTTCCGCGGCCGTTGGACTGTTCCCCTCGACACGCCCAGCCGCGGAGGCTGGGCCAACGGCGTGTCCGACGAAGTGGCGAGCGGCCACTTCTGCGCGGTGCGCGCGGGCCGCTAGACGCTGCCGCGCTTCCTCCGCAGCCGCTTGGCGTACCGCACGACCGCGCTCTCGGTCACCTTCCGGGTCGCGGCCGGCGTGACGACGATCGGGTCCTTCCGGATGCCGAGGTCCGGTAGCGCGTTCAATATCACCCAGCCCCGCGCGAACGGACTGTCGAAATCGTAGCCTGCGGGTGAGTCGGTCCGCACCAGCCGGCCCTGCTCGACGAACGCCGCCAGCGTCTGGGCCACGGCGCTGCTGCTCGAGAGCGCGAAGCGGTTGCGCGCCTCGGCCCCCGTGAGAGCCGCGCCGCCGTCCGCCACCGCGCGCAGCACGTTCTGCTGGTGCGGCGTCAGGGATCCCCACCACGCGTGCAGCGCGTCGTCCTGCCCCGCCACGACCTCCAGGAAGGCGCGGTCGGCCACGTCGGGTGCGGCCACGCCGCCCGCCCGCGCGATGTCGAAGCAGGCCCGCGCGACGTGCACGACATCGCCGGTCCGGGGGCCGGCGATCGCCACCAGGCGCTCACCCGCGCCCGCCGCGCGCACGCCCGCGGCCGCCATCCGCTCGTCCAGCCAGCGCGCCAGGTGCCCGGGGTCCATCGGCCCGACGTGCAACAGGTCGAGCATCCCGTAGAACGCCCGTGACGGGCCGACCATCTGCCGGATCAGGTGCTCCTCCGAGCCCGCGAAGACGTAGCTCACCCACTGGTGGTGCTGGACGACCCCCCGCAGCTGCCACTCGGCCCTCTCGCCCCCGAAGCGGCAGATCTCCTGGAACTCGTCGAGCACGATGCCGACCGGCGTCTTCGCGGCGGCCGCGCTCGCTTCGAGCGCGTCGAGGACTCTCTCCAGGGTGGTGTGCTGGTCCGGGACCTCCGCACGCCGCAATCCCAATTCGAAGCGCGGCACAGGCACCCCGGTGACCGGGTCCGGCGCCCACGTCGCCACCGCGGACAGGCGACCCGCGATGTCGCGCCAGGACGCCTTCCCCTCCTTGCCCAGACTCCGGCCCGCGGCCTCGAGGACCCGAAAGGCCATGTCCGCGACCGTCGACGCCTTGGAGAGATCGGCCAGGAACCCGCGCACGCCCTGGCGTGCGAGCCGCTCCAGGGCGATGGCGAGCAGGGAACTCTTCCCCATCCGCCGCGGCCCGTAGACGACCAGCTTGGCCCCCGGCTCCCGCAGGCTCGCGACCGTGCGCGCGATCTCGTCGGCCCGGTCGGTGAACCGCGCGCCGCCGGCCGTCCCGTGGCTGCGAAAGGGGTTGGTCAAGTCGTGGCCGCGTGCGAGGGGCATACGGTCCTCCCGGGGAAGCGCCCGCTGACGAAGTCGCCGCTTACTAAGCAATTACTTAGTAAGCGATTACTTAGTAAGCAATCGCTTACCAAATTACCGCTGCCGCGCCTTCCGTCAAGCCCGCTCGCCTCTCGGGTCCCTCACGCCGGCGTCACCGCCCCGCGCCCGCCGGTGCCGGACAGGGCTGGCCCGCAACGCGGAGCGTCGGGTACGTGACGCCCAGCTGCTCGAGGTAGCTGCCGTAGCGCGCCGGGTCGTAGTAGAAGCGCTGCATCCGGGGCCGGAAGCGCGCCATCACCTCGCGGTTCATCTCGATCGCCGGCCGGTCCTCGGGCCGGAGCAGCGGCTGGTACTGGACCGTCCGCGTCTGCACGTTCCGGAAGTAGCTCCACGACGAGTCCACCAGCGCCGGCCGCAGCAGGAAGTCCAGCATCGTCATGCCCATCACCTTCGCACCGGCCGTGGCGCCCTTGTGCGCGAGGGGCGTGGCCATCGCGATGCTGTTGGACCAGTTGTGCCCCGGCAGGTTCGGGACGTTCGACGGGTAGCGGAGCGTCACCGTCGGCACGTTCCACGACACGTCTCCGATGTCGTCCGAGCCGCCGCCCCGCCGCTCCGACTCCCGCGGCGGCGGCCGCAGGCTGTCCACGCGGACGGCGAGGCCGCTGTCGGGTGAGCCCACCTCACGCTGGACCGCGCGCGCCAGCGTCTGGTCCGCCTCGGTCCACTGCGGCAATCCCACGCGCTCGATGTTCGCCTGCATGGTCTGGGCGATGACGCGGTTGAAGTGCTGCGGCCACGCCGAGCCGATGATGCGCACCGAGGCGAGCCGCGTGCCGGTCATCTGCGCCGCCGCGTGCGCGATCGTGTCGGCGATGGCGAACATCTCCTGGATGTGCGGGTAGTCCATCTCCCGCAGGTAATACCAGACGGTGGCGTGCGGCGGCACGACGTTGGGCTGGTCGCCGCCTTCGGTGATGACGTAGTGCGAGCGCTGCACGAGCCGCAGGTGCTCGCGACGGAAGTTCCACGCCACGTCCATCAACTCCACGGCGTCGAGAGCGCTGCGGCCGCGCCACGGCGCTCCGGCCGCGTGCGCGCTCTGGCCCTCGAAGGAGAACAGCACCGACACGAGACCCGTCGCATCCTGGTCGCCCCACGAGGTGCCCAGGTTGCTGCCGACGTGGGTGAAGAGCACCAGGTCCACGTCGCGGAAGAGCCCCGAGCGGACGAAGTGCGCCTTGGCGCCGACGATCTCCTCGGCCACGCCCGGCCACAGGCGGATCGTGCCGGGAAGGCGCTCGCGCCGCATCAGCGCGCGGGCCGCGAGGGCCGCGGTGATGTTGACCGCGAGCCCGGAGTTGTGTCCTTCGCCGTGGCCCGGCGCCTCCGGCGCCACCTCGGAGTGGCACGCGATGCCCGGCCACTGCGAGGTCTGCGGCAGGCCGTCGAAGTCGGAGCCGAGCGAGATGACCGGCCGGCCCGAGCCCCACGTCGCCAGGAACGCCGTCGGGATGCCGGCCACGCCCTCCTCGACCGTGAAGCCGCTGTCGCGCAGCAGCCGGACGAGGTAGCGCGAGGTTTCGATCTCCTGGAAGCCCAGCTCGCCGTAGCTGTACAGCTGGTCGATGATGCGCGCCGTGAGTGGTGCGCGCGCCTCGACCTCGCGGGCAAGGTCGGCCTTGAGGGCGTCGAGGCGCTGCATGGTCTGGCGGTCCACCTGCGGAGTGGTGGCCACGGCGGGCGGCGTCGCGGGAAGCTGGGCGAGCGCGGCCTGGGCGCAGAACGCGAGCGCGAGCAGGACGTGGAACGGACGAGCGTTCATCGTGCGGACCCCCGAGTGGTCGGACAACGGTGTTGGCGGAAGCCGATAGCCGGGAGCCGGAAGCCGGAAGCCGCTCCCCATCACCCATCACCTATCACCTATCACCCATCACCTATCACCTATCACCTATCACCTATCACCCATCACCCATCACCTATCACCTATCACCTATCGCCTATCGCACCCATCTCGCAATCCACGCGTGCACCTCCTGGTAGAACTGGCGGCTGTCCTCGCCCCTCATGATCCAGTGGTTCTCCTCCGGCCAGACCAGCAGCCGGCTCGGCACGCGCTGCCTCTGGAGCACGCTCCAGAACTCGATGGTGTTGTTCAGCGGCACGCGGAAGTCGCGCTCGCCCACGCTCAGCAGCATCGGCGTCCGCATCGCGTCGGCGCGCTTGATGGGATTCTGGTCCCGCCACAGCGCCAGGACGCGCGGGTCCCGCGACCAGTGCGGGCCGCCCATCGTCCGCTCGCGGCCGTAGATGCCGTCGCTCGTGCCCCACTGGCTCTCGAGGTTCACCAGCCCGGCGTGGTCGATGAGCGCGCGGTACCGCGTGGTCGTGGCCTCCAGCCACGCGGACAGGTGCCCGCCGTAGCTCGCGCCGCCGGCCACGAGCCTGGTGCCGTCGATGAACCGGAAGCGGCGGATGGCCTCGTCCACCGCCTCGTTCAGCTCCTGGCCCGGGCCCAGCAGCGGGTCGCCCTGGATCTCCTGCGCGAACCGCTCGCCGTAGCCGGTCGAGCCGGTGTAGTCGGTGAGCAGCACGACGTACCCGGGCGCGCCGAGGAGGTGGTAGTTCCAGCGCAGCACGAACTGATCGATCCACATCGAGGCCGGCCCGCCGTGGATGACCAGGAAGAGCGGGTAGGCTCGCGTCGAATCGAAGCCGGGCGGCACCACGAGCATGTTGTGGATCTGCTTCCCTCGGCTCGAGCGGAAGTCGAACTCCCGCACCGGCTGCCAGTCGATCTGCGCCGCGCGCTCCACGTTGAAGCGAGAGAGGAGGGTGCGCTCGCCCGTGGCCGCGTCGATGCGGACGACCTCCGGCGGGTTCACCGCGCTCTCCCAGATCCCCGCGATGACGGGGGCCGCAGCGGTGCCCCCGACGTCGAAGGCGGCGATCGTCCCGGTCGTGAGCTGGCCCACCTCCGCCGCCGCGCCGCCGCCGCTGGGCACGCGGAACAGCTTCACATGGCTGGCGTCCTCCGCCGAGAAGTACACCGTCCGTCCATCGGCGCTGAACGCGGTCGCGCCCACCGAGCGGTCGGCACCGCCCGTCACGACCCGCGGCGCACCCATCGCGGGCCAGTCCCACATGACGAGCCGGCTGTTGTTGTGGATGCGGCCGTTGTTCGGGGTCATCTGCGCGTAGAGAGCGCGGCCGTCGGGACTGAACTCGGCGCCGCCGTAGTCGGCGCTGTCGAGGGTGAGCCGCCGCGGCTCGCCGCCCGCCGCCGGCACGAGGAAGAGGGAACGGATCACATCTGCGTAGGCCGACTGGTCGCGGTTCGTCGTCGCCGCGAACGCGACCCCCGTCCCGTCGGGTGTCCAGGTCGCCCCGCCCGCCAGGCCGAAGCCCGGAGTCCGCGCGATCTCCGTCCCAGCCAACAGGTCGCGAGCCTGCGCCCCCGGCTCGAGCGGCTGGACGAAGAGCGACGTGCGCCGCTCGCCGATCCAAACGTCGAAGTTGCGGATGGGGAAGCCGTCGTAGGCACGGACGTTGTACTTCCGCGCCCGGCGGTCCGCCGCGATCGCGCGGTTCGCCGAATCGGTGGCGGCGCCCGGGTACACCTCGCTGGTGAAGAGGATGGCCTGGCCGTCGGGACGCCACTGCGGCGCGCCCGCGCCGGTCGCGATGGTCGTTACGCGCTGCGCCTCGCCGCCGGTCGCGATGTCGAGCACGTAGACCTGCGACACCGTGTCCTGGTCGCGCCGCGCCGTGAAGGCGATGCGGCGGCCGTCGGGGCTCCACGCCGCCCCGCTCTCGCCGGGGCGCGTCGCGGTGAGCCGGCGCGGCTCTGCGCTGCCGTCGCTCGGCACAAGCCAGAGGTCGCTCACTGTCCGCGTCTCGTCGTATGCGGGTTCGGTGAGGGAGAAGAGGACCCACCGGCCGTCGGGGCTGACGTCCAGCCCGGCGATGCGCTTGGCGAGCCAGACATCCTCGTGGGCTATGGGGCGCCGGGCGGGCGCCTGCTGCGCGGCGGCGACGCCGGCCGGCGCGAGCAGCGCGATGGACAGAACGGCACGGAAGAGGAAGGTCGAACGCATCGAGAGGCCTCGCGATGAAGAAAGCCCGCAGCGGGCGACGAAAGCCGGAACAGCGCCGCGCGGAGCGCGGCGCGATCGAGTCGAGACCCGCCCGGAGATCACCGGGCGCTTCTCGCCCCGGCGACCGGCGGCGTCGTGCCGGTCCCGATCCAATGTACGAACCAGGTGCGGATGCGCTCCAGCCGGTCCACCAGCAGCCACGGCGGGCCGGTGCGCGAGAGGCCGTGCGAGCTGCGCGGGTAGCGCACGAACTCCACCGGCACGCGGCGCTTGCGCAGCGCCACGAACAGCTGCTCGGCGTCGGTGATCGGCACGCGGTAGTCCTCTTCGCTGTGCACGATGAGGAGGGGCGTGCGCATGTTCCGCACGTACCGGAACGGCGAGAGGACCGTGTAGAGCGAATCCCGCTCCCACGGCGGTCCGAAGAACTCATACTCCGTCAGGTCCTGCGCGTCGGACGAGCCGTACCACGAATACCAGTTGCTGATGGACCGGTCGGTCTCGGCGACGGCGAAGCGGTTCGTGTGGCCGATGATCCAGTTCGTCATGAACCCGCCGTACGAGCCGCCGAGCACCGCCATCCGCGTGGTGTCCACCTGAGCGGTGCGCCGGACGACCTCGTCCACGGCGAGCATCAGGTCCTGGTAGTCCTCCATCCCCCAGCGGCCGCGCGTCGCGTACGTGAAGGCGTGTCCGTAGCCGGCCGAGCCGCGCGGGTTGGTGAAGAGAACCCAGTAGCCCTGTCCCGCGAGCATCTGGAACTCGTGGAAGTACATGTTGCCGTAGGAGCTATGCGGCCCGCCGTGAATGGAGAGGACGAGCGGGTACTTCCGGCCCGCCTCGTGCCCGAAAGGCCTCATCAGCCAGCCTTCTATCCGCAGTCCGCCCACGGTCCGGTACCAGATAGTGTCGGTGGGGGCGAGTGCGGCCGAGACGAGGAATGCGTCGTTGAACGAGGTGAGTCGCCGTTCTCCGGTGCCGTCGGCTGCTGCGATGAACAGTTCCGTCGGGTGCGCGATGTCGGTGCCGACGTAGGCCATCACGCGCCCGTCGGCGCTCGGGGAGAAGCCGCGCAACTGGCGGAGGCCCCGGGTGACGGGCTGGACGGCGCCGCCGCGCGCGCCGACGCGGAAGAGGTGGACGCTTCCCTCGACTTCCGCCTCGAACTCGATCGCCCGGCCGTCGGCGGTCCACTCCGGAGCGCCGGGGTCGTAATCCCACGTGCGGGTGAGGTTCGTGGGCTCGCCGCCGTCGGTGGGGATCACGCAGATGTCCGTCGGCTGACCGCGGCCCGCCGAGCAGAGATAGGCGACCGAGCGGCCGTCGGGGGAGAAGGCGGGGGCGCGCTCGTAGCCGCGGGCCGACGTGAGGCGGCGGACCGCGCCGCTCGCCACGTCCACCAGGGAGAGGTCCGGGTTGGCGTCGGGGCGCAGGTCGTCGGGGTCGGTCGAGTCCTGCACGAAGGCGATGAGCCGCCCGTCGGGCGACCACGAGACGGCCGACTGCGAGAGCGTGCCGCCGGTGAGCTGCCGCGGCTCACCGCCCGTGGCGGGCACGACGTAGATGTGCCGAGGGGAAACCGTCGCCGGGTCGGGCAGGAAGCCGCGCTCGTCGGCCTTGTAGCGCAAGTTGGTGATCACGCGCCCGTCGAAGCGGCGCGGGTCGGGGCCGCGGGTGATGGCGTTCGGCGCGACCCAGCCGCGGCGGCGGTTGGTGCGCACGCTGTCGGCGATCGGGCCGGCCCAGAGGTAGGCGATCCACTGCCCGTCGCGCGAGAACACCGGTGAGCCGTTCACCCCGGGGATGCGGAACGCTTCGCCGCCCATCGCGCCGGCGCGCAG
>Ga0315284_10007610_pt1 | contig 15468 bp, 12 predicted proteins | sample YL17G09_16_MG_FD_203696 | JGI IMG/M metagenome (GOLD analysis project Ga0315284, IMG submission 203696) | Sediment microbial communities from Yellowstone Lake, YNP, Wyoming, USA - YL17G09_16 | ecosystem: Environmental > Aquatic > Freshwater > Lake > Sediment | place: USA: Wyoming | collected... | reverse complement strand
ATGACGTCTTTATCTATCGCGACTATCGGTTGATGGTCGGTTATGAAACCAAGTCTTCGGGGGCTGTGGGTGGGCGCGTTGAGGCAGGTTACGCATTTGCAAGACATCTGGAATTTGAGAAGGATCCGGCATTTCTAAATCCAGATGCGACGATGATGCTGCGTGTTGGCTTGGCCTATTGATGTTCCGAGAGCGGCTGAAGAGTCAAAATCACGCTGTCGGAGGGAAATGCGAGCTCTGATAGGGTTCTTCGGTCTCTCGGATTCTAGCGGCCTCTGCTGTTTTGACTGGAAATGGTTCGGCATACTTGGACCGGAATCGTAAGAGGATCCAAACGGGAACTCCTTGGTTGGTGAGCGATGTTTCGAGGTTTTTCGGTTTCGTAAAAGACTGTCGACTATTTACCGGGGAATGAATGGCTCAGCACTGGCTGTCAGACTATGATCCGTGGCCGTTCGCCAAGGGGCACTTGAGCGACTCGCAAAAATCCGGCTCTTTTCGACACGCGGTTTCGTATCCCGACGGGCGAGACATCGGAATCGGTGTGATGCAACATTGGTAGGCAGGGCAGTGAATGGCATTGTTGAGTTTTCGAGACGTCACGTTTGGGTTTGTCAGCCCTCCCTTATTGGATCATGTCAACCTTCATATTGAGCGGGGTGAATGCGTCGGTTTGTTGGGCCGTAACGGAACAGGCAAATCGACACTCATGAAACTGATCGTCGGTGAGCTTGCGCCGGATTCGGGCACCGTCGAGCGTCGATCAGGGATGCGCGTGTCGAGACTCGTTCAAGATGTGCCTTTGGGTTGCACCGGAACTGTGTTCGACGAGGTCGCCACTGGCTTAGGAGTGGTTGGCAAGTCCGTTGCCGCCAATTTTCGATTGCATCATCCCGATGCAAGTCATACGGAGATCGAACGGACAACACTCGCGAACTTAGCCGAAACGGCAACCTTTGAAGACCTCTGGCAGGGCGAACATCGCGTCGATGTCATCCTCGAACGGATGCAACTCAATCCTCTTGCGCCGTTTGAAACACTCTCCTCTGGAATGAAACGCCGCGTCTTGCTGGCGAAGGCATTGGTCCTAGATCCCGACGTGCTATTGCTTGATGAGCCCACAAATCATCTGGATATTGACGCCATTTCGTGGTTGGAGGAGTTTCTCGGAAGATACTCCGGCACCTTGATATTCATCACACACGACCGCGTGTTTTTGCAGAGTTTAGCGAAAAGAATTATTGAACTTGATCGCGGTCGTTTGTTTGACTGGCCATGCGACTATGCCACATTCCTCGTTCGGAAAGAGGCGGCACTGGCCGCCGAAGAGCAACAGCAAGCGTTGTTTGACAAGAAGCTGGCTCAGGAAGAGATTTGGATTCGGAAGGGAATAAAAGCGCGCAATGTGCGAAATCAGGGCAGAGTCCTAGCACTCAAAAAACTCCGAGCAGAACGTGAGGCTCGACGAGAACGTGTTGGCTCGGTGAAAGTTGACCTGCATGAAACAGAGCGTTCAGGTCGCCTCGTTGTTGAGGCGAAGGCAATCAGTTGTCAATTGGAAAGCCGGCACATTATTCGTGATCTGACGACCACCATTATGCGCGGTGACAAAATCGGTATCATCGGGCCGAACGGTTGTGGAAAAACGACTCTGTTACGACTGCTCCTCGGCACGTTGGCCCCCACATCCGGCACAATTCGCCTTGGAACAAAGGTTGAAGTTGCTTACTTCGATCAATTGCGGGAACAAATAGACGAAACCAAGTCGGTCCACGAAAACGTCTCCGAAACCGAGACACTGCTCATTAACGGTCAGCAGCGGCACATCATCGGCTACCTCGAAGATTTTCTGTTCACCCCGGAGCGGTCTCGAAGTACTGCACGTTATCTTTCGGGCGGCGAACGGAATCGATTGCTGCTCGCAAGGCTATTTTCGAAGCCGTCCAATGTCTTGATACTGGATGAGCCAACAAACGATCTGGATGCTGAAACTTTGGATTTATTGGAAAGTCTGATCGTCGAATATGCCGGTACGGTCCTTCTTGTCAGTCATGATCGCGCGTTCTTAAACGAAGCCGTAACGAGTACGCTCGTGTTCGAGGGCGATGGAATCGTCAAAGACTACGCCGGCGGCTACGACGACTGGCTGCACCAGAAGCGATCACAAGAAATTGATCGGATCGAAAGACCGATCGTGCAGTCTAAACCGCGTTCGCCAAGTCAGACGCTCTCCAGCCGCGTCACCGCTCAGCCCCGTCAACGAAAGCCCCAGCATCAGCGGGAGTTGGAAGAATTACCCAAGCGGATCGAGACCCTTGAGATTGAGCAGCGTTTAATCCACGAGGCGATGGCCGCACCCGATTTTTATCGGCAGGACGGGGCCGTGATTACCAGCGTTCGTATTCGACTTCAATTGATTCAGCAGGAACTCGAAGTGGCATTTGAGCGATGGCAGATACTGGATGCCTCGTCTCAGTGAAGCGGCTGAAGGCGAGACTCTCCAGCGAGCACGGTTGATCGCGGATTGTGGCTGCCAATCCACGTTTCCGTACAGGAGTCCGTGCGCGACATGATCCACGATCACTCCACTGGGGATCATTCATGAAAATTACATTTCTCGGCGCGGCAGGTGAAATCACAGGTAGCCAACACCTGATTGAAACCGACACGCTGCGAGTCCTGCTGGACTGCGGGTTGTTCCAAGGGCATCGGTCGGAGATGCGAGACAAGAATCAACAATTTCCGTGTCGACCGAAGGACTTGAGTGGTGTCATCCTGTCTCATGCCCATGCGGATCACTGCGGGAACTTGCCGAGTTTGTCTAAAGCGGGATTCCGAGGAAATATCTTCACCACACCTGCGACCGCCGACCTTTCTGAAGTGATGTTGACCGAAAGCGCGCATCTTCAACAAGAAGACGCGAAGTACCTGCAGCGGACACGGGGGCCGAACCATCCCGTCCAAAAACCAATTTATGATGAGGACGATGTTCTGGCCGTAATTCGTAGTTTTCAAACGATTCCCTACGGGGAATGGCAAAAACTCGGTAACGATTTTCGCATTCGCTTTTCTGATGCGGGACATATTCTCGGTTCGGCGATAACCGAGATGGAAATTTATGAGAAAGGAGATTGGAAGCGAGTCGTGTTTACTGGCGATCTGGGGCGACGCGGCATTCGATTGCTCCGTGACCCACAGCGAATTCCAGGTTGTGATGTCTTGATCACCGAATCCACATACGGAAATCGAAGACATCCGAAAGGAGATGACATGAAACTGCATTTGAAACGAATTTTGAAGCGGGCAGTGGAACGCGGTAGCCGTGTGATCATTCCTGCATTTAGCCTTGGACGGACGCAGACGCTGGTCTATTTTCTGAACACGCTTCATTCCTCCGGTGAGTTGCCGGACATTCCGGTCTTCGTGGACAGCCCGCTTTCCAAGGAAATCACGACGGTCTACCGACACCATGTGACTGCGATGGATACCGAGTTTCTCCGGTCGTTGAAATTGGACAAGGATCCATTTTCTTTCCCCAGCCTGAAGTATATTGGTTCACAGCAAGAAAGCATGGCGCTCAATCATCGCTCGGGTGCGTTCGTAGTCATTGCCGCCAGCGGCATGTGCGAGGCGGGGCGAGTTGTTCATCATTTGAAGCATGCCCTCGCGGACTCAAAAAACGTCGTTGTGTTGATCGGGTTTCAAGCGACTAACACTCTCGGCCGCAAATTACAGGACAAGTGGCGCACGGTCACCATCTTCGGAAAACCGGTCGAACTCAACGCTGAAATCGAATCCTTACAGGGACTTTCCGCACACGCCGATGCCGAGGACTTTCATTGGTGGTTCGAAGGACTGGCTGCCGACCGTGGAGTCGGTCGGGCATTTGTCGTGCACGGGGAGCCGGATTCCGCCCAATCACTGGCTCAGATGCTCCACGAATTCAGCGATGAACCGGCAATCGTGCCGCACTATGGACAGTGCTTCGAGGTCTAGATTCGAATCTTCCACGACTGGAATCAGAGAGATCAAAAACGAGGCGATATCCAATCATTCTGTCGGTTCTCGAGTCATCGTCCTTGATCCGGCAGACGTGCGTGGAACCGAAGCATTCCGTTCTCGATGAATTCCAGATCCTTGCCGAAAGCCTGACAAAAATCCTCGAGCCGCGAGTCCGCTTCGTAGGCGGTGAGTGGGTCTCGCGCTGCAATCACCTTGAGGTATCTCGCGAGTTCGACGGGATGTGTTTCCATGAGATAGAAGATCAGCGCCCAAGCCTCGCTGTAGGCATCCAACGCCGAACGCCTAAAGAGACTGTCATCGCGGAGGAATGCGGCCAGAGATTTGGCCTGTCTTCGTTGACTGCTGTAACGGCGAAACCAATCAAGACGCTCCGGATTGATGCGGTCTTCCGGCCGACGTTCCGACGGGCGTACACGAATTCCTTCGGCTTCAAAAAGCATGGCCAAGCCTTCCACAACCCACTGCGGACTTTGGCCGATTCTCGAGTGAACACCCGTGTTGAAGGCGATTTGGTGAGTGGCTTCGTGGACAATCACATGATCGACGTCGCCAACGCTCGACTGTCCCGAGGCTGCTCGGTCGTATAACACGACGTGATTGGATTTGAGCAGGTAAAATCCAACGACGCCCGCTTGCGGAGTGGCCCCCTCTGCTCGGCAATAGAGGTTGAATTGATTGCGATCTGGTAAGACCACTGCCACCAGCGGAAATTCCGGTTCGTTAATCCGGAAGTCACGAGCGACGAAGTACGTATGAAATTGCCGGTAAATTTGTTCAAACAACGATGCGTAACGCTCTGCCGAGCCGTTGCTCGCAACAACGATGTAATGGGCTGTCGTCTTATAGTCGAAGTCGCGCCCGAACTCTTGGTGCAGTTTGTCTCGCAATTCAATCACGGAATCGGCACGAAAATGAGGATGGAGTTCTTCAAAGTCGTTGACGGCATCCATCCGAAATGTCGACAGGCGACCGTCTCGCTCTAGCAACCAAAAGTCTCGTTCATCAGCAGCGGCCACTCGGCCCGAAACTCGGCGCCCATCAATTTGAACTTCGATCAGAGAACGTGGCAGGCCTGCCGCGTTCGTCGCGGCAGAATGTACGGATAGAACGCTGCAATAAATGGCCAGCCTGAAAAGGAATCGCAACGGATTTCTCCTGCGGAACACGCTTCAATAGATAAATTCCAGCCGAGACATGACAATTGGAACACAGAAAACTCTAGCTCCTGTTGCAAGCAAGACCTTGAAACGCGGCCCAGACCAGCAAAGTTTTTTGTGGATCGGAATTGAGATTGAGTGGAAGTGTCGTCTGGCGGAGTTCTCCTTCGTGCGAAGCATGCAGATTTTAACGATCGTAGCGAGTCAATTGGTCTTTCATGTGGTAGGGACGTTGGCGGTCCTGGGGCAAGACGCGCAGCTAAACTCAAAACTCCGATCCGCTATGGACGAATCTGTTCGAGAACTGGTGAGCCCCACGCTGCTCAACCGCACCAGAGCGGAACGGCAGTTGCAAGAACTCGGCCCGGAGATTCTGCCATTTCTTCCCCCGCCAGAACGGATGGCGAATGCGGCGGCACGGGAAGCCGTCAAAAGAATTCGAAAGAAGCTTGAACAACAGGTAGCGAAAACATCGGCATTGCCGTCGCGGATCACGCTCCGCGGGGAAATGAGCGTCACGGATCTGCTGAGTCAAATCGAACGTCAGACACAGAACAGAGTTGATTTGTCGGATGGGGCAACCGAACGCGGTGGAGAGGTTCTCAAGATCGAATTGCAGCATCGACCATTTTGGGAATGTCTGGATCATATTTGTGACCGTTTGCAACTGAGCTTCGAAGCCGATTTACAAAAACCGTTGCTGCGGTTGACAGCGGGACGATTCAAGCAATCGTCCGATCTGTCCGTGCAGTACGTGGGCCCATTTCGGATCGCGCTTCATTCCGTGGCCTTCCGTTCGGTGATTGGGACAACCGATCGACAATTGCTACGGGTCTCAGCAAAAATCTTTGTGGAACCTCGATTGCGGCCGCTGTTTCTACAGTATTCGGCTGCAGACATGAAGGCTTCGCTCGAGGCAGATCCGCTCATCGCTTGGAATACGGAAGCGAAATATGAACATTCCCTATCGGATGCCGGCCGTGAAATTCCCGTTCAGTTCGATTACTTGTTGCCAACCACAAGAGAAAAGTCTCACGAGAACGGAGTTGTGAAATTCAGCTTGGCCGGTCGAATGACTCTTCAGCTTGCGGCAGCGACGGAGCGCATTGTTTTTGACACGAGGTCACTGACGGCCGGAGTGTCTCGGCGTCGAGGCGGAGTCAGCGTCCGCTTGCGGCACGCGAAATTCGAGCTGCAAACGGACGGTGTTCCGAAGGCTGACGAATCGATGATCGCGACGATTGGTGTCGTTGTGGGCTACGATCAAGGCGGCCCAGCGTTTGAATCGCATCGGACATGGATGCTTCATAATGTTGTCTTTTTGGAAAATGAATTGGGGGAACGGATTTGGTTTACGGACTACGATACCACGCAGCAGTCAGACGGTGCCGTGGCTGTTGATTACCGTTGGAGTAAATTGTCTCGCCCCGCTTCTCAATATAAATTCATTTACGAGGCACCCACATTAATTCTCGATGCCGCGATTGATCTGAATTTTTCAGAGATCCGCATCGAGGGGCAAAGGCACTTAGGCGATTAGTTGCCTTCAAACTGATTCCTTCTCACCTGTCGTCGAAGGTCCGGATGCCAACCACCTTGAAAGGTGGACTCAACGTTGTGTGTGAATGCACTGGTGATCTGTTTCGCAAGATCCCGATTGGACGAGTTCAAATTCGGAAATTAAATCACCGTAGGCGGTGTTTTCTATTGAAAAAAATCCGTAATATTGATTTAGGGTTGGTCACAACGTCATTCGCAGCAGTGAAAATTTTCGGTACGGTTGGCATCGTCGTGCGACCTGATGGGTGACTCAATCAAACGCCGCCGGGGTCGTCAAAGTTCAGGTTCCGAGGATCTTCCGCCATGAGCGTAATTCCGCAACTCGTTTTAAGCAGCCGCAATAAGAAAAAAATTGGTGAGATTGCTGATTTGATGGCTCCGCATGGAATTCAGTTGATCGGTGTTGAATCGTTTGCAAACGTTCCTGAGGTCGACGAAGATGGAGATTCTTTTGCAGCAAACGCGATCAAGAAAGCCACGGAAGTCGCCACGAAACTTAACTCGTGGGTCATTGCCGAAGATAGCGGCTTGTGTGTGGATGCCCTCGGAGGGGCACCCGGTATCTTTTCCGCGCGGTATTCTGGAAGTCAGGGGGCCGACGAGGCCAACAATCGTAAGTTGTTGAAAGAACTGTCGGCAGTCACCGCAGCGAAGCGGTCAGCCTTCTACGTTTGTCATGCCGTACTGTCCGATCCGAATGGGCGGATTTGTCTCGCCGTTGAAGGCCGATGTTGCGGCCGAATTCTTGAGGACTATCGAGGTTCGAATGGGTTCGGGTACGATCCACTCTTCTGGGTGCCAGAATATCATCAAACTTTCGGCGAACTCCCTCCGGCAGTAAAACGGCATATCAGTCATCGAGCCAGAGCCTTTGAACGATTGATTCCCGCAATGCTTGAATTGTTTTGTTGATCGGAAGATTCGCCATCCTCTCCCTCTTGGCCTGAGCCAAACGAGGCGCTCTGAATCGCGAGTCCGCCCAGCGGCAATCCGCTTGTTGCGTGCATGTAGGGCATGGCCCCTCAAGGCGATCGCCGGTGTAATTCCTTGATCGACGCTTGGCGAGTGTCTTGGCAACGTCGTGCCGGACCGCCTCCTTGGATGCTTATGCCTCCTTATGCAAACACGGTACGATTCCGCTGCCGATTGGAGTTGGTGATAGAATCGAACTGCCGTTCCGGTTCTTCATTTCCACCGTTTGGCCGGAGTGAACTTAGCGGCAAGAGGAGACTTATGGACCGAAGTCCACGGACGTGACAACCGCGGTTGCCCTGATATTATTGAGGTCTGTGTCGTGAATTTTCGTTCCTGAATATCGAAGGCTAGAAGATGTGTGTTCGAATCGCTTCATGGCTCGTGTTTTCCTTCGTGATGGTGTTGCGAAGTTTTGCTGCCGATTGGAGCGAGGAGCAAATTGCGAGCCTGCCCTCCGAGGAAAAAGCCGTAAGGTTGTTCAACGGTCAGGATTTCCACGGATGGGAAGGCCACATTGACCAATATTTCTCGATTGAAAATGGTGTGATCGTCGGTAAGAACACCGACATGAACGCACCCAAATCGAGCACATATCTTCTCACCAAAAAGAGATTCCGAAATTTTCGTTTGATTTTTGAAAGCAGGCTTGTCACCAGTGAAATGCATTCCGGCATTTCGTTTTGGGGAACAGTGATTACCAAGAATGAAGGGCCATACACATCTCAGGGCCACCTAGTGATGTATCCCACAAATTATGGCTACCACGATCTGTTCCGCCGCAACAGTATCTTCCAAGACACTCTGGGTCTCGCCAAGCGAGTTGGAAATCAGCATGATTGGAATCGGATGGAGATCCTCGCGATCGGCCATCGGATCAGGCATGTGATCAATGGGTACTTGGTCGCCGATTGGTCCGATCCGCACCCGGAATTTTGTGAGGAGGGTCCGATCGGATTGCAATTGCATTCCAATCAAGTGGCTCAGGAGGTGCAATGGCGCGGTCTCGTCCTGACCGAGAATCCTCAAAATCGATTGATCACTGCAACTCATCGGGATACCGGCCTTCTGCTAGCGAGTACGCCTGCCGAGTCAGCGATGAATGCGGAAGAACTCAAAAAAATTGATGTTCGAATGCAGGAACTGATCCACCAAAAGCAGGCTGCTGGAATCGTGACGTTAATCGCCCGCCGCGGGCGTGTGGTCCATCTCAGTGCCAACGGAAAAGCGGACCTGTCCAGTGGTCGAGAGATGACCCCAGATTCGTTATTTGCGGTTGCCTCCATGACAAAGCCCGTGACGGCCGCCGCTCTGTTAATCGCTCAGGATGACGGGCGACTGAATCTCGACGAGCCGATTTCGAAGTATATCCCCACCTTTGGCCAAACATTGGTCAAGGGTTCGCATGGAAAACAGGCGAAATTGCCGCAAAGAGAAATCACAATCCGAGATTGTCTGCGGCACACCAATGGCCTCGAAAGCGATCAAGGAAACACAGGAACCCTTGCGGAACATGTTGAAAAGATGGCAACAACCGAATTGGCTTTTGAACCGGGATCTAAATGGCAATATGGCCCCGGATTGAGTGTCGCGGGGCGTGTTCTAGAAATTGCTTCGGGAGTCTCTTTCGAACAGTTTCTCAAGGATCGGATTTTTCAACCACTGAAAATGCAGGAGACAACGTTCCGGCTGACCGATGATTTCCGGAAGAAACTTGCTCATTTGTACCAACCGACTTCGGACAAGATGAATTTGGAACCCGGGCATCACTTTCTTTTCGATAACGCTCCTGCCGATATCCCTAACCCTTCAGGTGGCCTGTTTTCCACCGCGTTAGATCTTGTTCGGTTTTATCAAATGATTTTGAATGGTGGTGAGTTGGACGGCGAGCGTGTCCTTTCTGCTGAGGCGGTGTTGGAAATGACGTCGCTTCAAACCGCGGAGTTAGCCACGGCGTCATTGGGTGTTGGCTGGGGGTTGGGGTTTTGTGTTGTTCCGTACCCGCGAGGTACAAATTCCAGCCTTTCCCCGGGGTCATTTAGTCACGGCGGCGCGTTTGGAACCCACGGTTGTGTCGATCCACAACGAGAAATGATTTTTGTGCTGCTGGTCGCACGCCAAAATTTTACGAGCCCTCATGCGATTGAATTGCGAGCGGAACTTCAACGGCTCGCGGTCGGTGCAGTACTCGATTAATCACCTCCGGTGTGGGTCAGTGCCCCGCACAGAGTCCGTCATATCGAAGCAATTTTTTGCGGCATCGATTGTTTTTGAAATTCGGCTGTAGGAATACCGGAAGTCATTTTTGTCTTCGAGTTCCGGCTCCATTGCAGGAGCCTTCGCCCCCAGAAATCGCCCAGATTTCGGCAGTTCGTTCGGCGACGTCACGGAGAAATTTATTCGACTCCGAGAAGATCCGATCGACCACTTTGGGCATGCGAATCGGACATCCGCTTTATAAATTATAAATTTCAAGGGACTGATCACACGCGATACGGATCAGGCTGCGCGGGTCTGGGAATGTTGTGACGTGGCTAAATCGTCGATCGTCCACCACTCTCGCCCTATTTCATTCCAAGGTAGGACGGCTACCGTAGGACGTGGCCAACTCGCCAACGGCGTCGGATCGAATGGAATGTTAATGTACGGCGAACAGGTGCGACCCGCGATCTCTTCCGCAAGCAACGGCTCTAGAAGCATTCTTGTCGGGCAGCCCGTTGTCACATTTCCAGCGCAAAACACCTGAATCCTTTCACTCAAAGTCGCATCGTCCTTAAGTCCTTCGGTCTGTTCAAGTGGATAGATCGACCATTCGACGGATCGCAGATCGACGCCAGGTAATATATGGGTTAATCTACTTCGAACTTGATGTGTCAACGCGATTGAATCGGCCAGATTACTCATTTCTGTGAGCAGGCCGCTGATCTGCCATACGGTCCGTCCGCAGTAATCAATGTCCGTTGTTACCGTGGCCATCAATTCGTCACCATCAAAGCAAAAACTGTTCAGTTCGGTCAAGCGTCCACGTGCCAGTACAATATGTATTTGTCGGGAAGACAAGACCTCCGCATTCAGCCCCGCCATTTGACGCAATTGCGTATTTCCATGGCCGGCGGTGAAGACGACCTGGCGTGGCCGCAATTCCAATTTCACGTTGTTGGATGAAGACGTGAGTAGGATTGCCTCGACTTCCCCTGGGCTCACTAAGTGAAATTGTAGACCGCGATCGACATCAAATTTTAAAATGCGGTCGCGATATTGATTGAGCAGATCATTGAAAAGACTAGCGGGACAAATGATTTGGTCCGATAACCGCCCGACTGGACCCGCGACATTCGCCAACGCGATTGGCCGCTCGTCGCCGGCCATCGGTATCGCGTCCATGAGTTCTTTTCCGTGAGGAACTTGGCATTCTCGGGATGACAACGAACCGTGTTGCCAGAGGAAACAGCAGTCTGCCCGCAAACGAGTGCGCGTCAAGTTTGGCGTAATCCTCCCTAAAAGGGCGTCACGCCACACGCCTCGCAGTCCACGGTGTGACTTTGCGATTTGCCTAGAACCTAGGCTAGGTTGCACAATTGTCCCGCTGCCGAGAATCGGCTGTTCACCGATGGGCTGTCCCGCACCAATTGCTGCAGACTCAAGCAGGACAACGTGGTGCCCTTCGCGAGACAAGCGATCAAGCAACCACAATCCGGCGACACTACCACCAAAAATTACTGCGTCCAATCGCATTGTCACGCTCCTTCATCCATGAGGGAACCGCTAGCATAGTTCAAAATCTCCAGTTCTGAAATAGAGGCCTGCGACAACTCGCATTCCAATGGTTTTAGGGGGGGGAGTCTGACTGGCGAGGGAAAGACCGCCGGCACTACAGAAGAATTCCAAGCCTATTTTAAGACGAAGTGAACTTCCCTAGCAGATCACGTGAAAACAATCCAAGGGATCGGATGTCCAACCCGCGTTGTCATCGACGAGGAGTATTGTTCACGGGCTGATCAACGTGAGGAAATCGGCATAGGCCGCGGCGGGGTCGCGGGTCGCTGTTGAAGACACAGGGGAAGAGTGAAGCAGCGAACCGAAGACAACTCGGAATGTTTCACCACGTTTGACTGTGAGTGCACTTCGGTCTCCCTGTTTCATGGCGGCACGGGCGAATAAATTGGCCGCAAAAAAACCATAGTCGCGGTTATGCCACCAACTCTCACGCACATTGGACGGAGAAGCCATCAGTGTGATCCCAACGTTTTGATCTTCTACGATACCGGAGTAATCGCACCATGTTGCCGGTTGCCCCCATGTGTTTGCGGCTTTCGTCTGTCCCTGGGAATTCACAATCTGGCCCCCGCGTTTTTCGGTCAACGGTGTCGCCACTCGAGCACCAAATCCCATTTCTTCTTGATCGCCAAAAGTGAACTCTCGTTCATCGGAATGAAACGCGGCATCCCAAACAATCAGCCATCCCGTCGGGCGTCTTGCCACTATGTAGCGACTGATGAGTTGGCATAGATTCAAACCATCATTCGTGATCAGTCGGGATTCTGTGGTAAATGTGAGGCGATCGCCGTTTACAGAAGGTGCTGCAGAGAATCGGAGATGTTCGATCCGCCCTTTGTTCCTCCAGAAGTCACTACCGCTAATGTCTCCAAACGCTAGCCACAAACCAGGATGCATTGTGTCGTGGTCTACGGCATCAATTCCGGCGATTGGTGGATGGTTTCTCGTGACGCGAAGCCCTCCGGGGGCGTAAATGTTAGAAAAGTAAGGCCGCAAAATTTTCTCGTCTCGAAACACATACTCCGCGACCGCTCTTCCCGAGTTTGTGATGATCAGCCGATCCTGTTTTTCATTACATTCTAACCGATCGACTCGCGTGGCGATCTCTGTTTGAACCTGATTTTCGACCTCCGCGTTGGCCTCGCCGATCTTGTCGAATGCGGTGCCTGCCGGCTGCTGTTGTGCGATTCGGAGTAACACATCCTCAGCGATTTGCTGCGGCATCACGCGGGCAGGGACGGAACGCGTGACCGAGAGCCGCTGCGTTTTCCGTTCGCTATGGGACAGCGAGCGAATCGCCCGGCGTTGAATACTCGGCCAGCCCGCAGGTAACGAAAAATCCCCTTCGTTGAACAGCAACTCCGAGGGGAGTCCGCTGACTTCCGTGTCGCTCGTGTTTAATTGCAAATCCTCTGGAATCACCGAGCTGAAATGGACGATCGCCGAAGACACTTCTGGCATCGCCGGTTCAGGGGCGAATCGGAATTCGCGTCCCGTCGGCGAGTGCTCCGGACGTGGGTTTGTCTCGCCAGCTTGTGTCTGGAGTATTCGCTGGAAAGCAACTAACGCGAGGCAGAAAACGAGAACGGTGCGTTTCTGGGAGATCACAATAGTGTGGTACATGAATTGGCTCGTCAACGAGTACACGGGAAAGAAGCTACCTCGGCCGTTAGGCTGCCAATATAGCGGAGATGCTGTCGGCGGAACATTACTCAAAAAAATGCGAAGTCTATCAATCGAACGCCACCCCCGTATCCTAATGGATACGACTTTCGATTGGGTACCGAAAGGCGTCTGAGGACCGGGATCATGATTGCTAGGCACGGAGGCGTCTTGATCTGCGGCAATCGATGAATTGTCAGAGAATTTCGCCGTGAGCCCGGGTTTACTGAAACGCTTTCACGATGGCACTATTGTCGAGATCGCCATATCCCTCTTGAATGAGATTGCTCAACAACATTTCGTGGAGATTTGAAAGGGGAAGTTTCGCTCCGAATTGCTTTCCTGCATTCAAGATCAGTCGGATGTCCTTCGAGTGCTGCGCGAGCCTGGCTTGGAGCGTGAAATCGCCATCAAGCATCTTGGTCGCTTTGGTATCCATGACGCGTGAGTATGCGGGACTGGCCTGCAGGACCTCGAGTGCCTTCCGTGGATCGACGCCGAAGCGTTCTGCAAAGCAGAGTCCCTCCGCGATCACTGCACGGTTCAACCCGAGCACAAGATTGACAACCAGTTTCATTCTGGCTCCTGCTCCGATTGGACCGACGTGGAAAGATCGCGACGCAAAACTACCAAAAAAATCATGGTATTCAGCGGCAGCTTGATCGTCGCCTCCAATCATGACGACCACTTCTCCCAGACGCACCTGCGCACTCGATCCGGCAATCGTTGCATCAAGGTACGTTGCCCCTCGCTCTGTCAGACGCTGACCCAGAGAAATCATCTGCTCTGGAGCTCCAGTCGTTGTGTCAATGATTGTTTTTCCGTGCAGCGATCCGTGAATGTTATCTAAAACCGTGGCCGCAATTTCAGATGTGGGCAAGCTCACGACGATCGTCTTGGATTTCGTGAAAACGTCGTCTGCATTGGAGCAGATTCGACCTCCCAACCCCTGAAACTCGTTCATTCGATCTGCCGAGATGTCGTGTCCGCACACCGCCCAACCGGATTTTAGGCAGCGTTCCGCCAGAGCAATTCCGACAAGTCCGACACCAATCAGGCCAAAATGTCGTTGCAATTCGTTTTCACGGGAGCCCGGCATGTGATCCCTCCGATGTGTCTGTGAGTTCGTTGAATTCCGTGGAAAGTCGTCTCCGGAATCGAATGACTTTAGTATTGCTCCACAGGACTGTGAGCGTTGTCTGGTTCTCCAATTCGCAACTGGGCATGCAATTCTTGCGTCGCATTGCTAGTTTGTGACGCGAAACAGAATGGGAAATCAAAAGACTTCTTGGCCCACTTCCACTCTACGGCTCAGTAAGACAACGGGAAACTTTCACAGTGATTGAGATCGAGAATATCGTCGCCTCGACGTTTGTTCGTGACGGAGAATGGCACGATGAAATTGGTTCGACTAATGACCGAGCATTGATACTCGCTGCCGACCCATTGATCAAGCTACCTTATTTGATCGGAACGAATCGGCAGGTCGCCGGTCGTGGGCGTGGAACAAACCGGTGGTGGAGTGGCGAGGGAACGATCGTATTCTCGGTGCTTTTGGAGATGTCACAGTTGGGCTTGAATCAAATTCGATGGCCGCTCTTCTCACTCGTGACCGGATTATCAGTGGCAGAGACTTTAGAAACGTTTCTGCCTTATTCCTCAATCGGAATCAAGTGGCCAAACGACGTGTGTCTTGCGGGACGTAAGGTCTGTGGGATTCTCATTGAGCAGCCAGAGCGGCCGCAGGGCCGACTGGTGGCCGGATTGGGTTGGAATGCAAATACCAGTTTCGCCACGGCGCCGGAAGAGATCTCTGCAATCGCGATTTCGATGCGAGAGGAATCCGGTCAGGCCTATATCGAGGAAGATCTCGTGCGTTGCTTCCTGCAACGATGGGAATTTAATCTTGCCACGCTTGCTGCGGGGAGTTTCGATCTTGTCTCTCGATGGAGCCGACTTTGCACGCTGCGAGATCGACGCATTCGAATTGTCACCGAAGACGGAACCATGACTGGTATCTGTCGAGGAATTGCGGACGATGGAGCACTGTTGATTGAGGATGCGGGCGGTCCTCACAGGCATTACGCGGGAACTGTTCGAATTGTCGAATAGTGTTGGCGATCTGTCGCGTGAGTCAAATGCGCGTGTCTCCGCATCAACACAACGCCAACCGTCATCACAATGGGTCTAGAAATCGTACGCAGGCATTCTCTGTGGCGATGTGACGTTGGCTCAGATCATGGTGCATTGGCCTGTCGTCATCCTTCGATCGTGAGGCGTTGGACTCGTCCCAAAACTGCTGGCACGTCGATTTCAG
>Ga0315284_10007609_pt1 | contig 15469 bp, 8 predicted proteins | sample YL17G09_16_MG_FD_203696 | JGI IMG/M metagenome (GOLD analysis project Ga0315284, IMG submission 203696) | Sediment microbial communities from Yellowstone Lake, YNP, Wyoming, USA - YL17G09_16 | ecosystem: Environmental > Aquatic > Freshwater > Lake > Sediment | place: USA: Wyoming | collected... | reverse complement strand
CGGGTTACAAACCCACCCAGCACATTGCTTTGGCTTCAAAAACAGGCCCGGCTACCGTTATTATCAGCGGTATCGGTACGGGTATGATATCCACGGCCATTCCTGTATTAATTGTTTCTACAGCTATCATTTTAGCTTATTTATTTGCAGCTAACTTTATTTTTGCAAATATAAGCATGGGCCTTTACGGTATCGGTATGGCCGCCGTGGGTATGCTTTCCACACTGGGTATCACCCTGGCCACTGACGCATACGGCCCTATTGCAGACAATGCAGGCGGAAATGCCGAAATGAGCCACCTGGGTCCCGAAGTGCGCAAACGTACTGACGCTCTCGATTCATTGGGTAACACCACTGCTGCAACCGGTAAAGGTTTTGCTATTGGTTCGGCTGCTCTTACTGCTCTTGCTTTATTGGCTTCTTATGTAGAGGAAATCAAAGTGGGTTTGGCCAGGTTACCTGAAAAAGCCGCAGCTTTTCAAGCCACAACAGGTTTAGAAATTCACAAGGCAGGTATTCAGGATATCATGACTTATTACCACATTGACCTCATGAACCCGAGGGTGCTGGTAGGTGCTTTTATCGGTTCGATGGCCGCCTTCCTTTTCTGCGGACTTTCTATGAATGCTGTTGGTCGTGCTGCACAGGCTATGGTGGATGAAGTTCGCCGCCAGTTCCGCGAAATAAAAGGCATTCTCGAAGGCAAAGCTGAACCCGACTATGCAGCCTGCGTGGCCATCTCCACAAAAGGAGCACAGCGTGAAATGCTGTTCCCATCCTTACTTGCCATTTTCATCCCAATCGCAGTCGGTATTGTATTTGGCCCTTCAGGTGTAATGGGACTATTGATCGGTAGTACTGCTACCGGGTTCATCCTAGCCATTTTCATGGCCAACGCGGGTGGTGCCTGGGACAATGCCAAGAAATACATTGAAGAAGGTAACCTTGGTGGTAAGGGCAGTGATTCTCATAAGGCTGCTGTTGTTGGTGACACCGTTGGTGATCCTTTCAAAGATACCTCCGGTCCTTCCCTAAACATCCTGATTAAACTCATGAGTATGGTTTCTATTGTGGTTGTTGGTGTCACACTCGCTACTTCACTTATCTAAAATAAACAGAATTGTAAAAAATCCCGGTTACTCATTCTTAAAGTAACCGGGATTTTTATTTGTGTCAACCTCACCCCTGCCCCTCTCCTATAGGCGAGGGGCAGGGGTGAGGTACGTCAGACTTTTCACTTCCTCAATATATCCTTTTCCTTCTCCGGAATTATCGATTTCAGCATAAGTTCTTCCCCATCCCATACAGCATAAGTGAAACTGTTGATCCAGTCGCCCAAATTCACAACCCTGCTGTTTCCGATCTGTATATCGAAAGGAATGTGCCGGTGGCCAAATATGAAGAAATCAAAATGTTCTTTTTGAAGGGTTTCACGGGCAAATATTACCTGAAATTCCTTGTCATCACCGCGGTATGGTTCCGCAATGATCCCTTTGGCATATCTGCTGCTCTTTGACCAGCGTTTACCAAATGCCATAGAGGCGTTAGGATGAATGCGGGCAAAAAGCCATTGGAGGAGCTTATTTGTAAAACCCCATTTCATCAGTTTATATCCCTTATCACCTGGGCCGATCCCGTCGCCATGACCGATAAAAAAGCTTTTACCGTTAATATCCCGGGTTACATGATGCTTGTATACCGTTAATCCAATTTCTGTAGGCAGGTAATTGTATACCCATAAATCATGGTTGCCGATAAAATAATGCAATTTTACTCCTTTATCCGACAGTTCGGCAATCTTGCCCAGAAACCTTGTAAATCCGCGGGGCACTACGTGTTTATATTCATGCCAGAAATCAAAAATGTCACCCAGCAGGTACAGTTCGGATGCATCCTCCTTAATACTGTCGAGCCAGTTCACCAACACGCGTTCCCTTAAAGCGCTCTTTTCCGCAGGATATAACCCCAAATGGATGTCTGAGATGAAATATATCTTTACTCTTTCTGCCAATATTCGGTTTATTAATTGAATATATCGTTGAGTTTTAGTTGTAATTGAGCCGGAGTAAGATTTTTAGCCAGAATGGATGCATTGTCCTTATCGATCAGGTAATTCGATGGAATTTGCGTGACATTGTAATTTCCTGCCACAGCTGAATTCGGAAATTTAGCATCGATAACGCTTATCCAGGGCAGCTCGTCAAACCGGACAGCCTCTTTCCAGGTTTCCACAGAATTGTCAAATGACACCTGAAAAATCTCAAATCCTCTGCTTTGATAACGATTATAGACCTTTTTGAATTCAAGATTCTGACTAACGCTGGTCTGGTTGTAAGATGCCCAGAAACTCAGCAAAACGTAACGGCCTTTAAGCGACCACAGAGTTACCGTATCTCCATCCATGTTGGGCAGGGAAATTTGGGGAAGGGAAACCTCAGTCTGGTTGGCCTTTTGCATGATCACGCGCGACTGGTAATTGCTGAGCATTTTTTTTGTATAAGCTTTAAGGGCAGTCACATGTTTTGAACCAGGAACGTATTTGGCAAGTGAATCACTGACTATTTTAAAGAATTGCAGGTCAGTAGTTTTATAAAACACATAAGACCCTTGCCGATATTGCTGGTACAAGGCATAAATACTGGCCAGGGAGTTATAATGGGTGAGAATGAAGGTTATGGAAAACTTCCTGTGTCTCTCCAAAATATCCTGAAATTCTTTGCTTAACCGGTTTTTGATACTGTCTTCCTGCGTCTTGTTATAGAGTATATCAATGGAATCAAGTTGGCTTTTTGTTTCGTTAAGAGCCCTGGTAAGTTTTGTTAACTGTTCTGTATCAGGTGATCCGTCCGTTTTGAGTGTAGTCAGCAGGTTATTGGCATTTGCATCAATTTTTATATGTTGTCCGGGTTTGGGAAACAATACAATTATCTGGTTATTTGATAACCTTAACTGGTAAAAACAAGGGATTTTTGTATCAAATGCAAAGCGGAATCTGCCATTTTTTTTCAGAACTATCGAATCAGCGGGTCTGTTTTCATACACGTCAACCTCATCAAGGTGAAGCACCATTTCTTCCGCATTAGCAATATGGCCTGATATTTTAACCCGATCCCGATTACAGGCTGCCAGTATAAGAACACAACAAAACAATATGGTTTTTCTCATTATGATAATTTTATTAAGTAGCCTAATTATTCTTCTGCTATTTCTGCAGGCCGGCAAGAAGCCCTGGTAATTCATCAGCTGAAATATTCCTGCCCATAATCACCCCCTTTTTATCGATGAGGTATACCACCGGAAGTTGCTCAATATGATACAAAGCAGCTACAGGTGAATCCCAATATTTCAGATCGGATACATGGATACCCCGCGTGTTTTTTTCATCCAGAATCCTTAACCAGGATTCCCGGGATCTGTCGAGTGATACCTGGTAATACTCCAGGTTACTTCCGGCCAATTTCGGGTAAAGTGCGGCCAATTTACTTACTTCAGAAAGGCTCTGACTCGACCAGGAAGCCCAGAACACTATAAGCACGTATTTGCCCTTCAGAGATGACAAAGAAATGGTTCGGCCCTGCCGGTCAGGTAATAAAATATCCGGTGCCACTGATCCGGTTTCAAGCCTAAGAAGATCTCTCAACTCAGTAATTTTTCTATTCAAATCGATCACCGCTTCAGAATTGGGAAACAGAGAAGCCAGGTTTGAATCCACCATCTCATAGTATTTGAAATCCTTTTTATAATCAAACACCGGTGCATTTCGGCCCAATTGCTGGTAAAGCGCCATTAGTCCTGCAAGAGATTTCGGATTTTCCTCGATGAGCTGAATGGAGAATTTCCAGTGTTCCTCCACAATCATATCATAGGTTTTATCTATGTTTGCTTTTATTTTATCGAAATCCTTCGATCCCTTGCTGTTTTCATATTCTGTGCTGATCTCTGTAATCTTTTCAAGTGTTTTTGTCTGCATATTTGCCATTTTTTGGATCAGCCTGGAATCCTTCGAGCCTTCAACCAGGTAATTTATATCGAATGATGCAGCATCGGTAAGCACTTTGAATTGGTCACCCGGATGAATAATAAGATTAATGTAACGCTGTGGTTTCTGGTAAACAATATAAAAATCGGGCTGGTTCGTATAGCCTTCCAGTCTATACATACCTGATTTATTAGGTAAGGTGGAATCAACAATTACGGTACCGGTCAGTTTACGCTGTGCCAGGTAAATTAAACTATTGTCAGAACCATTGACATTAACTTCAACGGTGAAGTTATGCTTATCTCCCGAACAGGCATAAACCAAAAACAGGAGCCATGATAAAAGAAAAGTTATGCGCATAATCCTGAAAACGAAGTCCCAAATTTATATTATTCCCTTATAATATGACAACAATAGGGTAGATATTTGATCTATAAGGCAACCATTTATCTTATTCCAAATTTGATAAACCTTTTAACCACTCCGTTTGTTGCTATTCTCGAGGAAATGCCTTACATTTAGTTATCCATATATCGATTTTTTTTAATATTTTTTAATGAACAAAATCCCTGTAAGCATGGCCTACCTAAAATTTGATAAAACACAACTTATTAATTTAGAATACTCTTTAACCAAGGAGTTTATCAGAAGCAACCGTGCCGGGTCCTATAGTTCAACAACAATTGTATACTGCAACACAAGGAAATATCATGGTTTGCTGGTTGCTCCGATTGAAAACCTTGATGGTGACCGTCACGTGCTGCTTTCATCTTTTGACGAAACCATCATTGAAAGGGAAAACGAGTTTAATCTTGGTATTCATAAGTACCAGGGTGACATTTACAGTCCCCGTGGCCATAAGTATGTACGTGATTTTATAGCAGATCCTACTCCTACCATTGTCTATCGTGTGGGAGGGGTTGTACTGGTAAAAGAATGCCTGCTTGTTGAAAAGGAAGAGCAGATTTTGATCAGATATACCATTCAGGAATCGGATGTGCCTGTACGTTTGAGATTTCGTCCGTTTCTGGCCTTTCGCAATATGCACTCCCTAAGCAAGGCCAATCTTTATGCCAATACACGGGCAACACTTATCCCCAATGGTGCCAAGTTCAGGCTTTATGATGGTTATCCGTTCCTGCACATGCAATTTTCAAAAGAGGCTGAGTATGTGCCAACACCTGACTGGTATTACGGTATTGAGTATAACAAGGAATTGCGCCGTGGTTATGATTTCAAGGAAGACCTTTTTGTGCCGGGATATTTTGAACTGGGCGCCAAAAAAGGAGATGTGATCATTTTTTCTGCAGGTACCGTCAAGGTTAATCCTGAACATCTCAAGCGAAAGTACACCCTTGAATTGGGAAAACGCATACCGCGTGACAGTTTCAAGCACTGTCTAATCAACTCGGCGCAACAATTCTTTATCAAGCGAAATAAAAAGACAGAAATTATTGCTGGCTTCCCCTGGTTTGGTTGTTGGGGGAGAGACACATTTATAGCATTGCCCGGCCTCACACTGGCCATTGGGGATGTAACCACCTGTAAAGATGTACTGGACACGCAGGTTGCCAAACTTAAAAACGGATTATTCCCCAATATGGGTGCTGAAGATAGTCCTGCCTTTAATTCTGTGGATGCTCCGCTTTGGTTTTTCTGGGCAGTTCAACAATATACCAAAGCTGTTAAATCGTATACTGCCATCTGGCGATCTTACGGCAAAGCCATGAGATCAATCCTGGAAGCGTTCCGGTATGGAACTTCCTATAATATTAAAATGCATGAAAACGGCCTGATATATGCAGGTGAGCCAGGTAAGGCCCTTACGTGGATGGATGCTGTGGTCAGTGGTAAACCTGTTACCCCAAGGATAGGTTTTCCGGTTGAGATCAATGCACTCTGGTATAATGCTGTTATGTTCAGTCTCGATCTGGCTAAAAGAGCTAAAGATGATGAGTTTATCAGGGAATGGGAACACCTGCCTTCGCTTATTAAAGAATCATTTCTGAATTTATTCTGGGACAGCAAAAAGGGTTACCTTGCCGATGTGGCTGATTACAAAAAAACCGATTGGTCCATCAGGCCCAACCAGGTTATTGCCGTTTCCATGGAGAATTCAGTACTGAGTCCGGAAATAAAAAAAGCTGTTTTATCTGTTGTTGAAAGAGATCTTTTAACCCCACGCGGTCTTAGGACACTTTCTCCTACAAACGAAAATTATAAAGGCATCTACAAGGGCACACAGGAACAGCGCGACCTGGCCTACCACCAGGGAACCGTTTGGCCCTGGTTGCTTGAACATTATTGCGAAGGTTACATGAATCTGCATAAAGAAAGTGGTCTTGGATTTCTCGAGCAGTTGATCAATGGTTTTGAACCGGTTATGACTGAATTGGGCATCGGCACGATACCTGAAATATTTGACGGGGACCCGCCTCACCGGGCTCGCGGGGCAATTTCCCAGGCGTGGAGCGTGGCGTCGCTGTTGCGGATCATCCAGCGCTATGAATTAATGACGCAGAATAAATGATAATTCGATTATTAATCCTTAACCACCTAATAGTATTATGCGTGTATTAATGTTTGGATGGGAATTTCCTCCTCATATCTCAGGGGGACTTGGAACTGCATGTTACGGTTTGACCAAAGGTTTGCACAGTGTGGGCGTAAATGATATTCTGTTTGTAGTTCCCAAGGCATACGGTGATGAGGATATAAGCAAGGTAAATATCATTGATGCCGGCGAGGTGGTTATCAGTGACCGTATCATCGATTACAGTACCTTTTTCCAGAAGATGCACTTCATTGAGGTCGGAACTTCTTTGAGACCATACTCCACTCCCGAGGAATATGAGAAACTTTCCATTGAAAACCAGGAAAAATCCAAATACCTGATCCAGTCGTCGTTTTCCGGTAAACTTAGTTTTAGTGGAGGATACGGGCATGACTTGTTCAAGGAAATTGCCAATTACGCAGTGGTGGCATCTATTATTGCATACCAGTATAAATTTGATGTTATTCATGCCCACGATTGGCTTGCATATCCGGCCGGAATCGCCGCCAAGCTAATCTCAGGGAAACCGCTTGTAGTCCATGTACATGCGACGGATTTTGACCGGAGCGGCGGAAGTGTGAATCCTGGGGTTTATGAAATTGAAAAAGCTGGCATGGAAGCTGCAGACAAAATTATTGCAGTGAGTAACCTTACGCGTAACATCATCATTGAAAAATACGGCATCGATTCCAATAAAGTTGTGACTGTGCATAATGCAGTTGAGCCTTTGGCCGACCATGAGCTTCAAAAAAGGGAACGGAGTATCAACGATAAAATTGTAACTTTCTTAGGACGGGTTACTATGCAAAAAGGCCCTGAGTACTTTATTGAAGCAGCACACCTGGTTTTGCAAAAAATGAAAAACGTTAGGTTTGTTATGGCCGGTAGTGGAGACATGCTCAATCGTATGATTTGGCGGGTGGCTACTCTTAAAATTGGCAGCCGGTTCCATTTCACAGGCTTTTTAAAAGGTGATGATGTTTATCACATGTTTTCCCTCAGCGATGTATACGTTATGCCTTCAATCTCCGAACCATTCGGTATTTCCCCACTGGAAGCCATGCAATCGAATGTTCCGGTAATCATCTCCAGGCAGTCGGGAGTTTCTGAAATACTGCAACATGCCATTAAAGTTGATTTCTGGGATACCCATGCCATGGCGGATGCCATTTATGGAATACTCAAATATGAGGGCCTTCCTAAAATGTTTAAGATACATGCCAAAGAAGAGGTGGATAATCTCAAGTGGGAACATGCCGCTGAAAAAGTGAAAGAAGTTTATCAATCTGTGATTTATTAGCTACTACAACCTTTTATTATAAAGAGAATGAGAACGATTTGCCTATACTTCCAAATTCATCAGCCATTCCGGTTGAAACGCTACCGATTTTTTAATATTGGTAACGACCATTATTATTACGATGATTTTCTGAATGAATCCATCATCGCCCGTGTTGCTGAGCGAAGCTATCTGCAAACCAACAAGGTAATCAGGCAAATTATTAAAGAATATGGTACTCAGTTCAAGGTCGCTTTTTCCATTTCCGGTATTGCACTCGACCAGCTTCAACTTTACGCTCCTGAAGTTATTGAGAGTTTCCAGAAACTGGCCAAGACCGGTTCGGTTGAATTTCTTTCCGAGACCTTCTCTCATTCATTGGTTGCTTTAAAGAATAAGGATGAATTTGTAAGACAGGTTAATGAGCATAAGCAGAGAATAAAAGAGTTGTTTAATCAAGAGCCCACGGTATTCAGGAATACCGAACTGGTTTATTCCGATAAGATCGGAGCTGATGTAGCGGACATGGGATTCGCCGCCATGCTGACCGAAGGAGCAAGACATGTGCTGGGATGGAAAAGTCCCAATTATTTGTACTGTAATTCAATAAATCCGCGATTAAAGGTACTATTGCGCAATTTCAGGATGAGTGACGACATATCCTTCAGGTTTTCAAATAAAGGCTGGTCGGAATTTCCACTAACAGCCGAGAAATTTGCCGGATGGCTTAAGAAATTAGACAAAAAAGAAGAAACGGTAAATATTTTTATCGATTATGAGACCTTTGGGGAACACCAGTGGATGGAATCGGGCATCTTTGAGTTTCTTACAGCGTTGCCAGGAGTCGTCTATAAGAGTACTAACTTCTGCTTCAGCACCCCCAGCGAAATTGCCAGCAACTTACTGCCTATTTCTACAATAAGTGTCCCCTATCCCATCTCCTGGGCTGATGAAGAGCGCGACCTTACATCCTGGCTAGGTAATGAACTGCAGGTTGATGCATTTAACAAGTTGTATTCACTTACCGATAAAGTGGCCCGGATTAATGATGAAAAGATCCAGAAAGATTGGAAATACTTACAGGCCAGTGACCATTTTTACTATATGTCTACTAAATTCTTTTCGGATGGTGCAACTCAGGCTTATTTCAATCCCTACGATACGCCCTATGAAGCTTATATTAATTATATGAATGTACTGAGTGACTTCTCTATCCGCGTGAATTCACTTATTCCGGAAAGTACAGACGAACAGGAAATCGCCAATCTGACTCAGGTGATCGCTGAAAAAGATGAGTTGCTCCATAAATATGAATCCGAACTGAAAAAACTCAAATCAACCAAAACTAAAATTAAGGCTGCAGCGAAGTCAACCGCTTCAGTCCCTGTAAAGGGCCGAAAATCAGGCTCACCCAAAAAAGAAAAAACTAATTTACCCAAAGCAGGGAAAAAGTAAATACATATTGTATTTTCGCTTTCATGAATAATGATCGTTACACGATCTGTAATATTGTTATAACGAATTGTGTATGAGTAAGAATTTATTGACTCCGGATTATTTGTTTGAAGTCAGCTGGGAGGTCTGTAATAAAGTTGGTGGAATTCACACTGTCATTGCCACAAAGGCACTTACATTGGTCAGTGAACTGCAGAATAATCTCATCCTTATCGGACCCGATCTTATTAAAGATGAATCCGGCGGCAACCCTGAATTTATAGAAGACCCTCAATTGTTTACTGCCTGGAAAAAACAGGCTGAGTCTGAAGGGCTCAAAATCAAGATTGGCAGATGGAACATCAACGGCTATCCCATAGCTATATTACTTAATTTTTCAAGCTATTTCCAGGAAAAAGACAAGATCTTTTTTGAACTCTGGGAAAAATACAAACTCGATTCATTACCGGGACAGTGGGACTATGTGGAACCAGCCCTCTTTGGTTATGCCGCCGGCAGGGTTATTGAGAGTTTCATCAAATTTAACTTAAACACTTATGACCGGATCATCGCGCAATTCCACGAATGGATGACGGGTACAGGGATATTATACCTCAAGGACAGGTTGCCGCAAGTAGGTACAGTTTTTACCACCCATGCCACAGCCGTTGGCCGTTCGCTTGCCGGAAACAACCGGCCCTTGTATAAAAACCTGAAAACTTACAATGCCGAAGAAATTGCCAAGGAATTCAATGTCATTTCCAAACAATCCGCAGAAAAACTTTCGGCACAACAGGCTGATGCTTTTACTACAGTAAGCGAGATCACCGCCATGGAATGCAGCCAATTCCTTCAAAAGGATGTTACCCTGGTGACTCCGAATGGTTTCGAAGACACCTTTGTTCCCTCCGGAACCCAGTTTGAAATTAAGCGACAGGATGGCCGTAAAAAGCTTCTGGAAGTGGCTGAGACCATGTTTGGTCAGAAATATGATGACGATGTATTCATCATTGCTACCAGTGGCCGTTATGAATTCAGGAACAAAGGCATTGATCTATTTATAGATGCATTGGGTGAATTGAATAAATCAAAGGAGGTTAAGCGGCCTGTCATTGCTTATCTGCTCATTCCTGCAAATCATTATGGCCCGCGAAAGGATTTATTGCACAAAAAATTAGCCAATGACTACGCCTTCGGGTCAAAATACCTTACTCATAATCTGCATGATGCTGAATGGGACCCGATCCTGAATCGTATCAAAGAAGCAGGTCTTAATAACCGCGAGGCTGACAAAGTGAAGGTACTTTTCGTTCCTTCCTATCTCAACGGCAATGATGGTATTTTTAATACCTCTTATTACGATTTGCTGATTGGCCTTGATCTTACCATATTTGCCTCCTATTATGAGCCCTGGGGATATACTCCGCTCGAAAGCCTTGCTTTTTCAGTGCCTACGGTAACTACCACACTTGCCGGTTTCGGATTGTGGATCAATAGCAGATATCCTGGCACCAATACCTGCATCGATGTTATTGAACGTACAGATGACAATGATCAGGAAGTGGTGACTCACATAGTAAGTGCCGTACAAAAAAAGTGCGGCTTGTCACCTGAACAAATGCAGATTTCGCGGGACAAAGCCTTCGATATATCCAGACAGGTTTTATGGAATACCCTGATCACATATTACAAACAAACCTATGATTATGCCCTTCAGAAGGTTGCCAAACGCATTGACCAGTTTGTAAAGATAGAAGAACGCCCCAGTGAGGCTGTTCCGGAATATGTCACTCCCACGGAAATCAAACCGGTATGGAAGAAAATTATCGTCAAATCCAAACTGCCAGATCGTTTGCATCAGTTGGGTGAGCTGACGCAGAACTTATGGTGGACATGGGATGACGAAGCACAGGAATTGTTTGAGGTAATTGATCCGGAAATATGGCAAAAATGTGAACAGAATCCGGCCATCCTTTTTGAACAGGTAAAATACAGTCAATTAGTCGAGTTGAGTAAGAACCAAGACTATGCGAATAAACTCGAGCGGGTATATAAACGTTATCAGGAATACATTTCACATAAACCCGATGATAATCGTCCGCGGATCGCCTATTTCAGTATGGAATATGGTTTCCATAATTCGCTGAAGATTTATTCCGGCGGGTTGGGTATTCTGGCCGGAGACTACCTGAAAGAGGCCAGTGACCAGAAAATTAATATTACTGGTGTGGGTTTGCTATACCGCTATGGTTATTTCAGCCAGTTGATTACCACCAGGGGAGATCAACAGGCTGTTTATGATTTTCAGCATTTCTCAAAATTACCTGTTAAACCTCTCAAGGACGAAAAAGGCAATTTTTTAACCGTCACGATTATTTTGCCAGGCCGGCCTTTGCATGCCCGCGTCTGGGAGGTAAAAGTGGGTCGTATCAGTTTGTATTTGCTGGATACTGATGTATCATCAAATATTGAAGAAGACAGAAGTGTAACTCACAATCTGTATGGCGGCTACAACGAAAATCGGTTGAAACAGGAATTGCTGCTGGGTATCGGTGGCATACGCGCCCTGGAACTTTTGTGTATTAAATCCGACCTCTTTCACAGCAACGAAGGCCACAGCGCTTTCATAGGTCTTGAAAGAATGCATAAATACATACAACGCGAAAACCTCACTTTTTCAGAAGCCAAGGAAATCGTTCGCAGTTCCACCCTTTTTACAACCCATACACCTGTACCCGCCGGTCACGACGAATTTGATGAAGACTTACTCCGGAAATACATCGGACACTATCCTGAGCGTCTGAAGATCAACTGGAACGAACTGATGGCTTTAGGTCGTTCCAATATCAATGCCTGGGGTGAAAAATTCAATATGAGTTTTCTGGCCGCTCATCTTTCACAGGAAGTTAATGGTGTCAGCCTTCTGCATGGTACGGTTACTCAGCAGATGTTCGCAAAGCTCTGGCCAGGTTATCTGCCTGAAGAATTGCACATCAGTTATGTGACTAATGGAGTTCATTATCCCACCTGGACTGCCAAAAGCTGGAAGAAACTGTACCGGGAATCCTTTGGAGAGGGCTTTGAAAATAACCTGGCTGATGTGGATTACTGGGAGAAAATTTACAATGTTCCTGACGCCAAAGTATGGGAAATTAAACAAAAACTCAGGGCACGATTAATAAGCACTATCAGGGACAGGTATAAGGAGAACTGGGTAAAAAGGCATGAAGATCCCAGGAGGATCGTGGCCATCAATCATCAGCTATCGGAAAATGCGCTGACCATTTGCTTTGCTCGCCGCTTTGCCACCTATAAGAGAGCGTATCTTCTGTTCCGCAATCCTGAGCGTCTGGCTCAAATCCTGAATATTCCGGGAAAACCAGTTCAACTTATTTTTGCCGGGAAAGCGCATCCTAACGACAAAGCCGGACAAGATCTGATCAAAATGATTATCGATATTTCAAAACGCCCTGAATTTCTTGGTAAAATAATTTTCCTCCAGAATTATGACATCAATCTGGCCAAGACGCTGGTTCAGGGTGCTGATATATGGTTGAATACCCCTACTAGACCCTTTGAGGCCTCAGGTACCAGTGGAGAAAAAGCTGTGCTGAACGGCACACTCCACTTTAGTGTACTCGATGGCTGGTGGGTGGAAGGATATCAGCCTGAAGCCGGATGGGCTCTGACAAATGAAACAACCTATGAAGATCCTGGGCTGCAGGATGACCTCGATGCCGAAATCATTTATTCATTGCTTGAGCAGGAAGTGATTCCGACATTCTATGATCGTAACAAAGCTGATGTTCCTGAAAACTGGGTACGCATGATGAAAAATTCCATTGCTTCCATTGCTCCCCATTTCGTAACCAGCAGAATGCTTCACGACTATATTCAGCGGTTCTATAACAAACTCTATAACCGGTCACTGCAAATGGCCCAGGATGATTTTGTGATGGTTAAGCGTCTTTCTTCATGGAAAAAGCGCATTAACCGGGCCTGGAATAATATCACGGTGGTAGATTTCGCCCTTTTCAACAATGCCAGTGATATCTTCGAGATGGATCACGTATATGAAGGTCAGGTAACGCTTGACCTGAATGAAATATCAGCAACAGACGTCGGTGTTGAACTGGTGATTACCGAAAACGGGGAAAGGCTGATTTCAACACATGAATTTACTCTGGATAAGGCCAACATAGACAAGGTGCTATACAAGGTTAAAGTGACAATTGGGCAACCCGGGACTTTTAGTTACGGGGTCAGGATATTCCCGAAAAACGAATTCCTGCCACACAGGCAGGATATGAACCTGGTCAAGTGGATCTGAAAAATGACCCGGGCCTGGAAAATTAAGGAAAATGGTCACGCCGATGACATCAGCAAGCTGGCAGAAACTCTTGCTGTCAGTCCCGTAATTACCACCCTGCTGTTGCAAAGAGGCATTACTTCCTTTGAACAGGCCAGGGATTTTTTCCGCCCTGATCTTAACAAGCTCTATGATCCGTTTCTGATGAACGACATGGGAAAGGCGGTTGATCGTCTTGAATCTGCCCTTAAAAAAGGTGAGAAAATCCTCGTATATGGTGATTATGATGTTGATGGCACTACCTCAGTGTCCATGGTGTATTCCTTCATCCGAAAATACCACCAGGAAGTTGATTATTATATTCCCGACCGGTATGCCGAAGGATATGGTGTTTCTTTTAAAGGGATCGATTATGCCATCAACCGGGGAGTTACCCTGATCATTGCTTTGGATTGTGGTACAAAAGCCATTGAAAAAGTAGCCTATGCCAGGGAGCATAACATTGATTTTATCATCTGCGATCATCATACTCCCGGTGATTATTTGCCGGCTGCAGTAGCAGTGCTCAATCCTGAAAGACATGATTCTACTTATCCCTTTAACTATCTTTCAGGATGCGGAGTAGGATTCAAGCTGCTCCAAGCCTATGCCTTGCATAACAATATTCCCTTTGAAGTAATTGCCGGTTATCTCGACCTGGTTGCTGTAAGCATTGCCTCTGATATCGTCCCCCTGATTGATGAAAACCGTATACTGGCCTTTCATGGTTTGAAGAAATTGAATGAGGATCCTGCTCTGGGATTAAAAGCCATTATTTCGGTAGCTGGTTTGGATGATAAAAACATTACCGTAGATGATATTGTATTTAAAATTGGCCCCCGGATCAATGCTGCCGGACGCATCGAATCAGGAAAACAAGCTGTTGAATTGCTGGTTTCAGAAAAACGCGAGGAAGCAGCTTTGCACTGCGAAAAGATTGATACACATAACCAGACCCGCCGGAATATTGATAAAACCATAACCGAAGAAGCACTTCAGGAGATAGCCAAAGCTGATAAATACAAGTATTCAACAGTTCTGTACAATCCATCCTGGCATAAAGGCGTAGTAGGTATAGTGGCATCCAGGCTCATTGAAAGTTATTACCGGCCGACGATTATTCTTACAGAGTCGAACGGTTTTGCAACCGGTTCCGCCAGATCAATACCGGGATTCGACCTTTACCAGGCCATAACTGAATGTGCTGATCTCCTCGAAAGCTATGGAGGCCATATGTATGCAGCAGGAATTACACTGAAAACGGAAAATGTTCAAAAACTCCGTGACCGCTTTGAAGAAGTTGTGAAAAACACCATTCCATCTGAAATGCTGATACCCCAGATTGAAATTGACACAGAATTAAATTTCAAAGATATTTCACCAAAATTATTCAGGATACTGAAACAATTTGAACCTTTCGGACCTGAAAACATGACCCCGGTTTTTTTTGCTGAGAATGTTTCGGATAATGGTTATGCGCGTCTTGTTGGTACCGATGAGGAACATTTGCAGCTGGGACTGATCCAGGAAGACCTTCCCTTTACCGTTTACCGGGCTATTGCCTTTAACCAGGCTTCCCATCTCCGCAAAATCAAAAAAGGAACCGCTTTTGACATAGCCTATATACTGGTTGAAAATAATTTCAGAGGCACAACTTCCCTGCAGCTCAACATTAAGGATATAAAAATCGAAAACTGAAAATCCTTTAAATAAACTATTTTTGTGATCTGAATCCAAAACCACTGAAAATGGCTGGATAATAATCGTATGATGTATCTGTTAGATATTTAACAATATATGAAAATTGGATTTGACGCGAAAAGGGCTTTCTTCAATAAAAGTGGGTTAGGAAGTTATAGCCGTAACTTGATTCAG
>Ga0315284_10007608_pt1 | contig 15470 bp, 14 predicted proteins | sample YL17G09_16_MG_FD_203696 | JGI IMG/M metagenome (GOLD analysis project Ga0315284, IMG submission 203696) | Sediment microbial communities from Yellowstone Lake, YNP, Wyoming, USA - YL17G09_16 | ecosystem: Environmental > Aquatic > Freshwater > Lake > Sediment | place: USA: Wyoming | collected... | reverse complement strand
ACAGCCAGCCGCTGGCGTTACCGGGTGACGATTGCGGATTTCGGAATTCAAACGTCCCAGGTGCTTGAAATCCGCAATCCGAAATCCGCAATCCGAAATTGCTGTCATTAGGGGTGTGGCAGGATCAGGCGGTGTAAGCCACAGGGCGGAGTTGTTTAATGATGACTGACTACAGCCTCAGTTGGTATGCGGCTTATACGCGGCACCAGCATGAGAAAGTCGTGGCCAATCTGCTGGTTCGTAAAGGGATCGAGGTTTTTCTGCCGCTTTACCCGGAGCGCAGCCGCTGGGCCGACCGCACCAAGGTCCTGCAAAAGCCCCTGTTCCCCTGCTACGTCTTCCTGCATGCCGATTTGCGGTTTCGTTTGGCGATTTTGCAGACCCCAGGCGTTCATTTCCTGGTGGGAGGCAACTCCGGGCCGGCGCCCATTCCGAAGGAGGAAATTGAGGCCGTTCAGCGCGCTCTTGAGAGCCGGCTGCTGGTAGAACCCTATCCGTTTCTTTCGGTCGGCGATTGGGTCCGCGTCAAGGCCGGACCGCTGGCAGACATCGAAGGGATCCTGGTTCGTAAAAAGGGCGCGGAGCGCCTTATTCTCTCTGTCGAGATGCTGCAGAAATCCGTTGCGGTGGAGCTGGATGGATACCTCGTCGAACGGATCGATCGTGTGAGGTCACATCGTAACTGGCGTGCCGGGCTTGCGGGTGTTTCAGCGTGAACGGAGAGTGCGTCGAGTGTAATGTGCAGAAAGGTTTGGCGCACATTTCCCGTGCCCGAGGCGCCTAGCAGCCTGCGGCAGAAGTCGCGGCTCGGCGGAATGGCCCTTGTAACCCATTATGGCAATAAAGGCTCTCTTCATCTTCGGTACCCGCCCCGAGGCCATTAAGCTCTGCCCGGTCATTCGGCACATGAAGTCCCGCCCGGATGACTTCGACGTCCGCGTGTGCGTCACCGCCCAGCACCGCGAGATGCTCGACCATGTCCTGAACGCCTTCGACGTCACCCCGGACCGCGACCTGGACATCATGCGCCCTGGCCAGACGCTCTACCAGTCCACCTCGCGCATCATCGCTGCCCTCGAACCCGTCCTCGCCGAAGAGAAACCCGGCATCGTCCTTGTCCAGGGCGACACCACCACCACCTTCTGCGGCGCACTGGCCGCCTTCTACGCCAAAATCCCGGTCGGCCACGTCGAGGCCGGCCTGCGCACCGGCGACCCGCATCAACCCTTCCCCGAGGAAATGAACCGCGTGCTCACCGGGAGGCTCACCTCCCTCCACTTCGCCGCCACCGAAGGCGCCGCCCAGAACCTCTACCGCGAGGGCGTGGACCCCGCCGCCGTCATGGTCACCGGCAACACCGGCATCGACGCGGTCTTGCACGTCAAGCAGGCTCTCGATGCCGGGAAACTCGTTGGCCTCAATGGATTTCGCACGGATGCCTCGAAGAAGCTCATCGTCGTCACAGCGCACCGCCGCGAAAGCTTCGGCGACGGCTTCGGCCGGATCTGCTCGGCGCTCGCGCGCCTGGCTCGTCGGGGTGACGTCGAAATCGTCTACCCTGTCCATCCGAACCCGAACGTCCGCCAAACCGTCAACCGGCATCTGGCGGGCCAGCCGAACATCACGCTCCTTGATCCCATGGACTACGTCCCGTTTGTGGACTTGATGCGCCGGGCATATCTCCTGGTGACCGATTCGGGAGGGATTCAAGAGGAAGCCCCCTCCCTAGGCAAACCCGTGCTGGTGCTGCGCGAGAAAACCGAGCGCCCTGAAGCCGTCTCAGCCGGAACCGCCCGGCTCGTCGGCACCGACGAGCGCCGGATCGTAAACGAAGTCGAGCGCCTTCTCGACGACCCGGCCGCCTACCACCAAATGGCCCGCCACCACAATCCGTACGGAGACGGCCGTGCAAGCGAGATGATTGCTGCTCTTCTCGCTGAGCACCTGACACATGCCCCGCTGACAGCCGTATGACATGGCGTACTTTGGGGAGACAAAAAGCCGAGTTCTGAGATTACTTCCAGCGGATTCCCTTGGCGGCCGGTTCGCCAGAGGTGCGGTAAGGGATCGAGGTTTTTCTGCCGCTTTACCCGGAGCGCAGCCGGTGGGCCGACCGCATCAAGGTCCTGCAAAAGCCGCTGTTGCCATGCTACGTCTTGCTGCATGCCGATTCGCGGTTTCGTTTGGCGATTTTGCAGACCCCAGGCGTTCATTTCCTGGTGGGAGGCAGCACCGGGCCGACGCCTATACCCGAGGAGGGAATTCAGGCCGTTCAGTGGGCACTTGAGAGCCGGCTGCTGGTAGAACCCTACCGTTCCTTTCGGTCGGCGATTGGGTCCGCGTCAAGGCCGGACCGTTAGCGGGCATCGAGGGGATCTTAGTGCGGAAAAAGGGCCTGTTCCGGCTGGCCCTTTCGGTGGAATTGCTGGGCAAGTCAGTGGTGGTCGAGGTGGAGGCAAGCGCCGTCGAGCACACAAAGCGTCAGATGTCGGGCCTACATGAGCGGCCAGGATTCAGCCTTCAGCGTTCGTGGCCGTTCTGATGACGGGGGCGAGCTGTACCATTACTCCGGGGCGGACTACCCGACTTTCCTCGATAACGACGGTCACCGCGTTGCTGCGGGCGGGTGCCAATGATGTGCGCGGGCGACTTATGGAAGGAGGTGTAGATGCTACCGCGCGTACGAGTATGCCCAATTGTCCCACTGTCACACACGACGCACCATCCCGCTCGACCGGACCATGGGCCCGTATCCGGCAAGTCTGGTCTTTGATAGGCGCGACACCGTTCGACGCTTCGACGCCGGAAGGGCGTTCTAAGGAGCGTTATCGCCGGGCAGCTCTCGCCACGGTGGGCCTCGGATTTTCCAGAGCGGCATCAATCGCGACTAGTCTTATCGCGGTTCGTTTGACGGTTCGGTACCTCGGGATCGAGCGGTACGGTCTATGGATGACCATCAGCTCCGTCGCCCTGATGCTAAACTTCGCGGACTTCGGGCTGGGAAACGGGCTCTTGAATCGTCTAGCGGAGGCGAACGGGAAAGACGACCGAACCGCGGCTCGCCGCTATGTGGCCAGTGCGTTTTTTGTCCTGTTGGGGCTAGCCGTATTGCTGGGAGTAGGCTTCGGGCTGCTCTTCCCATTGATTCCCTGGCACAACGTTTTCAACGTGTCGTCGTCCGCCGCGATAGCGGAGGCAGGACCCGCGCTGACGGTGTTTCTCTTGTCCTTCCTTGTTAGCCTTCCGCTGGGCGTCGTACAGCGAATTCAGGCCGCATATCAGGAGGGATTTGCCACGGGCATGTGGATCTCCCTGGGCAGTGTCCTCTCTCTCGTCGGATTGCTGGCGGCTGTCCGCTTGAGCGCGGGGTTGCCCGCGCTCGTCTTGGCGATGTCAGGCGGTCAAGTGCTCGCTCTCGCTTTGAACGGCGCGTACATGTTCGGTTGGTCGAAACCCTGGCTCTTCCCTCGGTGGTCCGATGCCAGTTGGGAATCGGCGCGCGACATACTGCAATTAGGACTGTACTTCTTCATTCTTCAAATAGTCGTCGCGGTTTCCTTTGCCTCCGACAACATTGTGATCGCCCAGGTGCTGGGGGCCGAGGCGGTCGCGCAGTATGCGGTTCCGATGCGCCTGTTTGCGCTGCTGGGCGGTATAGTAGGCCTCTACCTAGCGCCCCTCTGGCCGGCCTACGGAGAAGCACTGGCACGCGGCGATATCGGCTGGCTCAAGCGGACCTTGGCTCGTTCTCTGGCCTTAACTTTGCTGGTGTGTGGAATCCCTTCCCTGCTCCTTGTTGCAACTGGAAAATGGCTGGTTCACCTATGGGTGGGCCCGTTGCTGGAACCATCCTATTCGCTGCTGTTGGGCCTCGCGGTATGGGCCTTACTCTCGAATCTAGGTAGTGCGATCTCCGTCTTTCTGAACGGCGTGAACCAGATGAGAATCCAGGTAGTCCTGGCTGCCCCCCTGGTCGCCGGCACATTGTGCCTCAAAATCCTGCTGCCGATGAAGATGGGATTGCCCGGCGTCGCCTGGGGGCTGGCGATCGCTTTTTTCTTCTTCGCCGCGCTGCCCCAAACCTATTTTGTGCGGAAACTACTTGCCGAACTCGACGCCCGGCGAGCCGCGGCCGGTGCCCTCTACTCACCCGACCGCTAGAAGGCTGCCAACCATGAGAGTGCTGCTGCTGAACGCGACAGACATAGTTGGGGGTGCAGCTCGCGGCGCGTATCGTCTCCATGTCGGGTTAAGACGCATAGGGATCGAAGCTTCGATGCTGGTTCGCCATAAGTTCGGTGACGATGAGCACGTCTATACGCCGTCCGGCGGCCGGCTTGGCCAACTCGTGCGAAAAATCTCGGGTTATATCGATGCATTGCCTCTTCGCTTATATTCGCTCGAGCCGGGCACCGACTGGAGTACCCAGGTAACTCCTAATGGATTCCTTCATCAGGTTACGCGTTTCAGCCCCGATATTGTGCATCTGAACTGGATCGGCGGCACTTTCCCAATTGTCGATATACGAAAGGTAGGGATTCCGGTCGTCTGGACACTTCCTGATATGTGGGCCTTCACCGGGGGCTGTCACTATGATCGGGACTGTGGCCGCTACCGTGGGTCGTGCGGTGCATGTCCACAGCTAGGCTCGCGCCGCGAGCAAGACTTGAGCCGCTGGATTTGGCATCTTAAGCACCGTTCGTGGGATGGCGTTCCACTTACCGTAGTTGCTACGAGCCGATGGCTCGCTGACTGTGCACGAAACAGCTCCCTGCTGCGGCGGCAAAGAATTGAACTTATACCGTACGGGTTGGACGAGAATTGCTTCCGCGTGATAGATAAGTTAACAGCACGCCAGCTTCTGCATTTGCCCGACAAAAGCCAGCTGATCCTGTTCGGGGCGGACGGCGGGACGGCGAACGTGCGAAAAGGCGCTAAGCATCTTCGTGAAGCCTTACAATTGTTGTCGGGGCAAGGGTGGTCCGGAAACACGCGCCTGGTAGTATTCGGCGAATCGGCCCTTTCCGGCACGCCCGACTGGGGCTTCCAAGTCTATTATACCGGCAGACTTCACGATGATTTGACATTAGCACTGGTATACTCCGCGGCTGATGTGATGGTTGTGCCTTCGACTCAGGAGGCATTTGGGCAAACTGCTTCGGAAGCTTTGGCGTGCGGTACTCCGGTGGTTGCTTTTGATGCGACTGGCCCGCGGGACATCGTTGCCCACCGGATGAATGGTTACCTGGCGCGCCCGTTTGACGCTCAAGACCTTGCCAACGGCATAGCCTGGGTCCTTCAGGACGACGAGCGGCGCAAAGCACTCTCGGTAAATGCGCGGTGCAAAGCGGTTGCCGAGTATTCTCTCGAAGTTCAAGCCCGCCGTTATGCGGCATTGTACGAAGATGTTCTGACTCGTCGAGCCGAAAGCGTGAACTGATGCCGGGAGTCGCTTGACAGCAGAACCGCGTAACAGGTTCCCAGTGGTCCCTTCCCCGCCGCGAATCACACTCGTTACGCCGTCTTTGAACCAGGCGCAGTTCCTGGAGGACACAATCCGTTCGGTCGTCTTTCAGCATTATCCCAACCTTGAATATTTTGTCCTGGATGGAGGCAGCACGGATGGGAGTATTGACATCATTCGCAAGTACGAACAGCAGCTCACCTATTGGAGGAGTTGCCGGGACGGCGGGCAGGCCGCAGCCATCAACGAGGGTTTCGAGCGTGCAACGGGCGAAATTCTTGGCTGGGTCAATTCCGACGACATGCTTATACCGAACTCCTTATTCGCGGTAGCTCGCGCGTTCGCCAAGTATCCGCGTACCGAGATGATCGTCGGGAAGAGCATTATCATCGATGAGGATAACAAAGTTACTAGACCGGTCTGCGGGCTCAGGCCCACGTATCACAGCGTTCTGTTTTGGTCTACAGGCGCCTTCACCCAACCTGCTACCTTTTGGCGCCGTTCTGTCATGGAGCAGGTAGGCCCCTTGCGCCCAGAGTTCCGCCTCGCGTTTGATTGCGAATTTTATCTGCGCCTGCTCAGGATTGGCCGATCAAAATGGATAAACGATTACCTGGCGGCCTTTCGCATACATCCCGACAGCATAACTTCTACTCTTAAAGCCGAGAGGGATCGAGAGGCCATGGAGTTCCGTTATCGCTTGTATGGTTTGGGATCGTGGCCAGCTGCGTTTCGAAGTTGTGCCTGGATGTACTATCAAGCACGCTGCCGCTTCTTTTCTGGCTTGTTCAAGCTGGCGGTTCTTACGGGCCTGGAGCGAGTTCCCATTATTGAATCTTGAGTCGGTGCTAGCTTGGAGGAAATAAGAAAAGCGAAACCCGGCCTGGCAATCCGGGTTCGGTGATTGCATGGTAGCCGGTGCGTCCTGATTCACATTCCGTAAGCTTGGGCGTGAGGCGCAGGCCTACGTATCAGCCGTGCAGGAGTGCTTGGGCTATGCAGAAAAGCTGAGTTGCTTTAGCGGCCCTTCAGTTCGCTTGGTCGTCCTGTTCGAGCTCGCAACAGAACCACTTGCAAGAGTGTGAGGAGTTGAGGGTCATCTTTCCCGATGGGGGGCAGTGTGAAAGGAATCAGGCAAGGGCTGGGTTCACACAATGCAGCGTGTGAAGTTATTCAGCAGCGAATTTCACTTGTCACAGATCGGGGTTTTGTCCCTCTAGCGGATGGCTCGCGGAAGGCCATCACCGGAGCCGTGACTGTCCGAGAAGCGCTCGCGATCGCTCGAATGGTCTTGGCTCTTAAGGCGGAAACCACCCTCGAAACGGGAGTCGGCTGCGGAATTTCTACGCTGGCGATCTGTTTGGCGCTCGATGCACTGGGTGGCACGGGTGAGCACATTGGAATCGACCCGAATCAGTTCAATCACCACAACGGTTGCGCAATTCAGTTGCTGAGGGAGTTCGCTGTTGAGAGGCGCTTTTCATTGCGCGAATCACCAACCCATATGGCGTGCGCGGATCTGATATCGGCCGGTACGCAGGTCGACTTTGCCTTCATTGACGGTTGGCACACATTCGATTACATTTTGGTCGATTTCTTTTTCCTGGACAAACTCCTGCGCGTAGGCGGTGTCTTGGCTATTCATGACACCGTTATGCCTGCCACTAAGAAAGTCTTGGAATTCATCCGGACGCATCGCCGCTACACACTGTTGGAGTATGAAAAGGTTGACTTACTGCGAAGTGGATATCGGTTGCTGAAGTGTGTGCGGTACCGTGATCCGGACTTCATGTATCCACTTCGTCGAAGACCAAACCTGCTGTTTTTGAAGAAAACCGACGATTGGGAGCCGGTTTGGAATTACTGGTCGAATTTTTGACTTCTGTTGGCGTTCAGGGGAGGTCAGCGGGATAAGGCCTGCACGCAACAAGGAGTTCTTTTCGTGTTGTCTGCATTGCCGGCTTTGGTGGGTTGGGCTCGTGTCATTGGGCAGGCTGCTGCGGGTAGAGGTGCCCACGTGAGCGTCAGGTCCGATTGGAGAACCGAAAATATTGGACGGCAGGGGAACGGAGGCCATAGGTGAATTGTTTGCATTGGGGAATTGATTTGTGCCGGCGGGGAGCTGGCGTTTATGGGACCTTGCGGTATTTCGTGGATGCCGCGCTTGGGAGCCGGACTGGGTTTCGTCGCCAAGAACGGGCGGACCACTCGGCAGGGCTTACGGTGATACGAACAGGGATTTGGGAGCGGGCCGGGGCCTTCCCCGTCCATCCTGCCAGCATAACCTGTGCGCTGGGGGTTGCGGAGGAGCCGGAGAGCCCGGGCTTGCGTTATCGCCTCTACGGCTTAGGCTCGTAGCCCTTGGCCTTCCGTCGCTGCGCGTGGATGTACTACCAGATGCGTTGGCGCTTCTTCGCGGGCCTATTTAAACTGGCGGTGGTTTCTGGCTTTGAAAGGATCCCCCGCGTCGAGTCCTGGCGGATCGATTGCCCAGATGCGCGTGACAGCAGATGAGCTTTGATTTGCTTCAAATGGGCTGCTTCGTCCTCACGCCGCTCGTGATGCTGGCCCTCCGGCTCATTGCGCTCAGGTGGATACCGTTCCGAATCGTCTCCACTTCAACGGCGGCGACTGTTGGATTCCTTGTTTACTGGGTCCTCCCCATTTTGACCCTTGGCAACGAAATCGATATTTCCCTGCCCGCATTTTCAGCGCATGTGTGTGTAGCATATGCGGCATTTCTCGCCGGTTGCATCGTCAGTCAGAGACCAGCGACTCGCCTTTCCTATCGCCTGCGCTCGGGTGTGATCGCCGTTCCCGGCGCTTATCGGCTTGCGGTGCTCCTCTGCGTCGCCGTCATATGTTTTAGGCTTTACCTGTTTCTGCGACTTGGGGGCTTCCGCTACCTGATCTACTTCTGGCTCTACTCCAACCCCATCGGTGACACGCTTGCAATGTTCGAAGCTCAGTTTGGAGCCAGCGACCCGTCGCTTCTCGTCAGCCGGTCTGCGGACGTGCTGTTCGTCATGGCGTCGTCGCTGGTACTCGTGCGACGGTTCCGGCTTGGCGCGTCTCTGTGGCTGCTGGGCGTGCTCTGCGGCCTGACGCAGTACCAGGGCAGGTCGGCGATCTTCGAAAGCATCATGGTCCCGTACATCGCTTATGTACTGCTCCGAAAGCCCCGGCCGCGGGCCGTCCTCCTGCACGTTTCCTTGTTCGCAGTTGTGGGCATCATGGCTTTCTCGTGGATGGGATCAGTCCGGCAGGGCGAGGATTGGACGTTTGGCTTGGATCGCATTGTGGATGACATCAATATGGGTTTTGGTGGGCCTACGGTTAACGCCACGCAGATCCTAGCGAACCAGCGTTGGCGAGGCGATCCTGAGCAGTACATTTTGAAGTACGTGCTTTTCGTCGTCCCGCGGGCACTTTGGCCGAATAAGCCGGCCGACGAGTTCAACAGGGTGGCGACGACTCTGCTTACCGGCAGAGGGATTTCTGCACAGAACTCGGCGCTCACTTCGACCATTCTCGGTGAAGGATGGTATTATTTCGGGTCGCTGGGCAGCATATTGTTGCCCTTCATGCTGGGTGGTATGTCTCAAATGTTCGAAGGTCTCTTTCTGAGCCGACCATATCTTCTGGGTGCATACGCAAATCTCGTAGTAGGCACCCTGATTTCGATGCGTTCTACGCTGCTCAACTATTTTCAGGGCAATCTATTCGTGTTTGCTCTGGCGCTCCCGGTGGGCCTCTTTCTCGATCGTCGAGTCAGGGTGAGGCAAACCGCCCGACGGGATTGCGGGGCTTCGGGGGCGAGTGGCGTTCGGGGCCCCATTGAGATACCTGCCGCTTCTGCGGCAGGCGGGCCGCAGGTGGGCCGGCCAATCTCCCACCATGGGCCGGCTGGCCGGAGCAGTTAGTTAGATGAATACTGCCGCGAATCCGCAGCCTGAAGCTTTGGTCATCGCGCGCGGGTCGCCCGTCTACGTAGGCAGGACCCGGCACCTGATTCGCTTGCTATCCGTGGACTACAAGGTAACGGTGATCCGCGAGAGGCGCGCGGACGAGGCTCCGGGCCCGGTCCATATTGACGGAGTGCCCCTGGTCGAACGCCAGTTTCCGCTGCCCCGGAAGCGGTGGGGTTTTCTGAGAGGTACTCTGGGCGTTCTTTTCCTAAATGCGTGGATCCTGAAAAAGCTACTTATGGGTCGCTATCGCATCGTTGTTGCAACCGATGTCCATACCGCATTGGCCCCCCTCTTCGCGCGGTGGCTCAAGCCATTCCGCCTTGTCTATGACTCCCACGAGGTAATGTGGGCCCTTGGGAGCGGCTCGTTGCTTTCCGGTCTTTATAAGCTGGCTGAGAACGTGACGCTCAGACGCTGCGACTTGTGGCTGGTGCCTTCCGCAACACGGGCAGAGCTTGTTCTGAGAGAACAGGGTCTCAAGAGAGATTACCTGGTCTACTGGAATCTGCCGGTCGGGCACGGCCAAGCTGCCGACCGGCCCCGCTACCGTGCTCGATTGGAGGAGCTCGGCGTCCCCGCCGATCGTTTCATTGTGATCTTCCAGGGCTCTCTAATCCAGGGACGCGGCGTTGAGGTATTAACGGAAGCGGCTCGTTCTGCACGGTATCACCTCCTTATCCAGGGTCGGGGCTCGGCGCCGTCGGCGCTGCAGCGAAAACCCCACGCCGGAGTTACCCTGCTCCCTCCCTGCGAGAATACCGAAGTCTGCTCGTGGCTGTCTGCTGCTGACCTATCCTTTGTCTACTACGAAAACAATTGCGTTAACTCTGCGCACGCATGTTCTTCCAAGTTTTACGCGTCCGTTTTCGCGGGGATACCCATACTCTGCAACCGTCTTCCCGCATTTGTAGAGTTTGCCGAGAAGCATGGCGGCGTAGTCTTTTTCGACGATCTTGACTCCTCGGCGATCAACGCGCAGATCGAAGCGCTCGTCGACAACGCGGTGGGTTATCCGGCCTTGTCCGAGCAAATGACTAGAGCACGGGAAGTCCTCAGGGCAGAGTTTGTCCGGCAGACGGGGGAGATGCGCAATGTTTTTCGGTCGTGGCTGGCGGAATGAGGGGACTGGGCCTGGCGGTGCTCAGCTGACCGGCAGGCAAGAAACCGGCACAGCACCGCGACTGATCCCGGGACGCAGGAGAAGTGACTGCCGGGGAATCCGAGCGTGAAGAAGAACCGACCAACAATAATCGTCGATGCGTTAGGCGTAATCCCCGGAACGAAGCGAGGTGCGGAGCGGTTCTGGCCGTGTCGCGGAGGGTCTGGTGCGAGTTGATGTCATTGAGACTGCTACGGGGAAGCGCCGGTCCCCTGGGAACGGAGAGGGCTGCAGCAAGAGGCGGACGATCGCCCAGGTATGCCTTACGCTGACGCAGGCTTCCACAGGCGTCCTGACTGCGGTGGGGCACTTCAACGACGCCATTGCGTCATTGGGATTCGCCGTTCCGGTTGTTTCGCTGGGTGGTTCCGGGGCGCTCCAAGTAGGTGACTGCTGCACGCCAGTCCAAAGGATTCCGGTCCTGGATGCACAGTTCCTTGGTCGCTACGGATTTTCGCCTGCCGCGCTGAAGGGCGACTTCGACCATCTTGTCGGAGACGCAGAGTGTTTTGTGGTGCACTCCGTCTATGGGTACCACTTGACATGGGCTACGGGAATTGCCGCCCGCTTGAACCGGCCCGTGATTTTGGTACCGCACGGATCCCTCGATCCATATTGCTTCACGTACCGCGCTTTTCGGAAATATTTATGGCTACTAATGCACCACCGCCGGCTTGCGAGAGTTAACCTTGTGTGTGCTTCCGATTACGAGGCGCAAAATGCTCTTCGATATGTTAAACCAGCTACAGTCCATACTGTTTTCTGGCCGGTCGATCAGGCTCCGCTCGGTTCCCAGGCGCTCAGTTCATCCCCTGTTCGTCAGCCAAGGGTGCTGCTCTTTGCCGGTCGGCTGCATCCGATGAAGCGCGTCGCGGAAACTGTACAGGCCTTCGCTGCTCTCCGACCGGCCGGTTGGACGTTGGCCATAGCGGGACCCACCTCGGAGGAAATCCCACTGGCGTTACTCGAGAAGCTTGCAGGCGACACGTGGGGCAAGTCAATTGTCTGGTTAGGCCCCTTATCCAGAGAGACCCTTGCCGGGTGGTACCGTACTGCAGTCGGTCTTGTTCTGCTGTCCCATAGGGAGAACTTTGCCAATGTTGTTGCGGAGGCTCTGACTGAGGGCTGCCCCGCATTTGTCTCCGATCGGGTCGGCCTCGCATCGCTGGTCGCGTCCAGAGGTGCCGGGCTCTGCTTCTCCATCGCCGGCCCCAACGATGTGGCTCGCGCCCTTCGGGCGGTCGTGTCCCTCCCTCACGATGTCCTTTCCACGATGAGGGGCGCGGCCAAATCCTGCGCAGATCTCTTCAGTCCGGAAGTCTTCAAACAGCGCGTTGGAGAGATATTGTCGACATTGTTGCCATAAATGAACTTGCCTGGCGCTGCCTGGAGGGGGATTAGTAAAGGGACATTCTGCCGTGTCCGCACTCGCTGCGGCGCAGCGATGATGGTTGTGGTGTTTTACCTTGAGTGGATTAATCCAGGCAGGCTACCGAGAACGCTTCGATGTACCCGTGCGCGGACTCTGCCAAAATACTACTCAGGGCACTGCGAAGAGAGATGGGGGCCCTCTCAGAGCCGTAGGGTCCCGCTCCGGAAGGTGCGTGGGGATGTGTGGATCTCTCTGGCATGGCGGTAAGAAGCTGCCGGTATCGGCGCTGGTTGCAGTCAAGAATGAGGAGGTGAATATCCGGCGTTGTCTGGCCTCCCTGGCCCCTGCACAGCGCGTCTATGTGGTTGACTCCCACAGTGACGACGCTACGCCCAACATAGCCCGGGAGTGCGGAGCGGAAGTCCTTCAGTTCGATTATGCCGGCGGCTACCCTAAGAAGCGCCAGTGGGCTCTCGATACTCTGGACATTCCTACCAAATGGGTCCTGTTGATCGATGCGGATGAGACGGTCCCCAGTGCGCTCTGGGAGGAGATCTGCGGCGCAGTCAGCCAGCCCGAACCGGCGGCTGCATACTTTGTGACCAAAGCGTTTCACTTCTTGGGACACGGGTTCCGCTTTGGCGGTTTCTCCCACGATGCCGTGCTCCTGTTTCAACGGGGCGCCGCCCGCTTCGAGCGCCTGGGCGAGAAACTTCCGTGCCAGCAGGACATGGAGGTGCATGAGCGGCTGATTGTGGAAGGTGCCGTCAGCAGGCTCAAGACGCCCCTGATCCACGAGGATTTCAAAGGCTTGGCTGCCTACCTGGATAGGCACAACAAGTACTCGACGTGGGAGGCAACGTTAAGGTACCACTTCCTCAAAACCGGGCACTGGGGCACCGATAGCATCCAGGCTCGTGCCTTTGGCGACGGGCAGGAGCGTAGGCGCTTCCTGAAGACCCTTGCTGTCCGGGTGCCGTTTGAGCCCCAAGCTTGGTTTTTCTACCATTACGTCCTGAGACTTGGCTTTCTCGAGGGTCGCCGCGGACTAATCGCCTCCCAGATCAGGCGCAGTTACATCTGCCAGGTGCGGGCGAAGCTGTATGAATTGCAACTACTGGATCAACCAGGTCGGTGAGCCATTTCACTTCACACAGCAAAGGCAGCTTCGAAGGTATGCCCCCGGATGAGTTCGAAAAGCTCGACAGCGACGCCCACGGCCGCGGCCCAAGGGCGCTGGTCTTCTACCACTATCTGCATCCGGACGACGTGGTGAGCGCCGTGCATTTCACCGAACTGTGCGTGGGCCTGCAGCAGCGCGGATGGCAGGTCGCCGCAGTTTCCTGCAACCGCGGCTGCCGCGACGAAGCGGTTGCATACCCGCCGGATTCCGTTTGGCAGGGAGTGCACATTCATCGGATCTGGCGTCCGCCGATCCCGCAGTCAACGCTCCCGGGGCGTTTTTTCAACTCCGCCTGGATGATCCTGGCGTGGAGCAGTCTTGCGTTTCGCCGCGCCTCCCCGGATTTGCTGGTAGTCGGCACCGATCCTGTTCTCAGCATCCTGGTCGCCGGACCCTGGAGACTGGTCCGGCCCGGCACTCGGATCGTCCACTGGTGCTTCGACCTGTACCCGGAAGCGGCGGTCGCGGAGGGCCTGATAAGGCCGAATCACCCGCTTGTACGGGCGCTCCGGGTTGCTTTAGCCTCGGCTTACCGCGCGTGCGACCTAATTGTCGATATCGGCTCCTGTATGCGCGAGAGGCTGCTCGCCTACAAGTCGGGCGCTCGCCACGTGACGCTTACGCCGTGGGCCTTGGCCGAGCCCACCGAGCCCCTGCCGCGATATTCCGAGGAGCGAAACAGGCTGTTCGGAGATGCCCGGCTGGCACTGCTATATTCGGGCAACTTCGGTAGGGCTCACTGCCATGAAGAGATCCTGGCCCTGGCCCGGCAGATGAGGTCCGCCAACGCGAGGTTCGTCTTCAGCGTGCGGGGAAACCGCGTGGAGGCGTTCCGTTCTTTCATCACCGAGCAAGACGACAATATCTCCTTCGTTCCATTCGCCTCCCAGGACAATATCGAACCAAGACTGGGGGCGGCCGATGTCCACATGGTAAGCCTGCGCGAGGAGTGGACTGGCACGGTCGTGCCTTCGAAGTTCTTTGGTTCCCTGGCGGTGGGGCGGCCGGTCCTCTTCGCAGGAAGCGCCGATGCGGCCGTCGCACGCTGGATCAGGGAACATGACGTGGGGTGGGTCCTCACCGCGGACAACGTTGGGACTGTTGCGGAGGAATTGCAGTCGCTGTCCGAGTCGCCGCAACAGCTAATCAGCCTTTTCTCCCGCTGCCACCAAGTCTATCAGCGGGATTTTTCCAAACAGCAGATCCTCGATCAGTGGCACGAGGAGCTGAACAGAGTGTTAAGTGGAAATCACCGCGGGGGTTAAGCTCAGGTAGCGAGGGCGCATGTATTCGTTTCTTTTACTGGTTTGCACTTCGTTCCTGTTCGCCCTGCTGCTCACTCCGCTCATCCGGAATGCGGCGCTGGCCCGCGGATTAGTGGATCGGCCGGACGAGAAGCGACGCCTGCATGCGCATCCCATCCCGCGCCTGGGTGGCGTGGCAATCGTGATTGCCTACTTGGCCGCGGTCACGTTGGTCCTGGTGTCTCCCCTTCAGGCGGCCAAGTTCATCGGAATCGGAATCCCGCTGGCCGTCAAGATCCTGCCGGCGGCACTGTTGGTATTTGCCGTCGGATTGGCCGATGATGTGCGCGGGCTGAAGCCCTGGCAGAAACTGGCCGCCCAACTGGCCGCGGCCGGACTTGCCTTCTGGGCCGGAATCCGGATCACGGGCATCGTGGGCTTTCCTCTCCCCCTCTGGCTGAGCGTCCTGGTCACCCTGATCTGGCTGGTGGGCTGCAGCAATGCATTCAACCTGATCGATGGCGTTGATGGGTTAGCCGCCGGGGCAGGGCTTTTCGCCACCGTGACCATCTTGTTGGGAGGCCTGCTGAAGAACAACATGAGCTTGGCCCTGGCCACCGCGCCGCTGGCGGGCGCGCTTTTGGGCTTCCTCCGCTATAATTTCAACCCGGCCTCGATCTTCCTGGGCGATTGCGGCAGCCTTCTGGTTGGGTTCCTGCTGGGGTGTTTCGGCGTTGTCTGGAGCCAGAAATCCACCACCCTGCTGGGCCTGACGGCGCCGATGATGGCCCTGGCAATTCCGTTACTCGACACCGCGCTGGCCGTCGGGCGGCGCTTCCTGCGCCAGCAGCCCCTTTTTAACGGCGACCGGGGCCATATTCATCACCGCCTGCTTGAGAGCGGGCTGACGCCGCGCCGGGTGGCCTTGCTCCTGTACGGGGCGTGCGGCATCGCAGCCTGTTTGGCGCTCCTCCAGAACGCCTTTCACAAGTCGTTCGGCGGGTTGATCATCGTGATTTTCTGCGCCGCCGCCTGGCTCGGCGTCCAGCATCTGGGCTACACCGAATTCGGCCTGGC
>Ga0315284_10007605_pt1 | contig 15472 bp, 12 predicted proteins | sample YL17G09_16_MG_FD_203696 | JGI IMG/M metagenome (GOLD analysis project Ga0315284, IMG submission 203696) | Sediment microbial communities from Yellowstone Lake, YNP, Wyoming, USA - YL17G09_16 | ecosystem: Environmental > Aquatic > Freshwater > Lake > Sediment | place: USA: Wyoming | collected... | reverse complement strand
AATCGCCCCACTCGCGCGTGCCCTGGATCAGCAACCCCCGCCCCTCGTTCTGGATCAGGCGATAGGGCTCCCCCCAAGAGGGGAACTCGTCCACGCCGTTCACCCACGCCCGCCGCCACAGCGTGCCGTTGTGCACCGGGCGCGTCCAGGTCACGTCGGGCGCGCCGTCCCAGGCAATATAGTCCAGGTAGAGCACGCCATCACCTGGTTTCTCCGCGCCACATTCCACGCCGATCGCGGCGATCGGCCCACCAACGTCGGGGACGCGCCACGTAAATCCGTGCGCTGCGCCCGGCACCAGAACCGCCTCCGGCCCATAGACGCGCACCAGTTTGTCGTCGGCACCATAAACGCGCAGGTACAGCCGGCAGGCGACCGGCGCCCCGTTCCCGGCGTCCGCCTCCACGCCGGCCCACACCGTCTGCCCCGGGTAGAGCGTGGGCGAGGCGATCAGGCTGTAACCAGGCATCGTAGCCGCCTCAGGCGGGATGAAGGTGGGCGTCGCCACCCGCGCCACGCGCCCCGGCGCCAGGTGATGGTAGCGTAACGCCAGGCTGCGCGCTCCCTGCCGGCTGTGCCCCACCACGTTCTCTACCACCACCGTCCCCCTGGACTCGACGCTATCTTCCGGCATAAAGCCCTGCACCGCCCCGGGCAACTCAAAGTGGAAGCGGGCGCCCCCTTTCGGTGCCAGCGGCGCTTCCCCGGCCAGCGCCCGCCCGGCGTTCACGACGTGGTAGGTCTCGGCCACCGCGTCGGTGATCGCCCGCCCACCGTCCGCCGTGGACAGATAGAGCCGGTCGGCCACCGGCCCGCGCCAGTCGGGGCCGGCCTCGATCCCGGCCAGCCCGTTCTTGATCCCCATCAGGCAACCGGCGTTACCGGAATTGCAGTCGGTGTCCCAGCCGCCGGTGTTCACGATCATCAACGTCTTCTGGAAGTCGTCGTCGCCATACAACAGGCTGAGGATGATCAGCCCGTGATTGGGCACCACGTGGCAATTGCCGCCGTACCTGTCGTAGCCGTAATGGGCCTCCAACTGCTGCCGCGCCGCCCGCCAATCCGGCTCCTGGGCGCGCCACTCGCGCACGTCGCCGATCATGCGATAGACCACAGAATCCTTCGGTATGAACGAGATGCCCATCTCGAGCAACTCACCGATGTCTGGCTCGACGAACGCCTGCGCCTCCATCGCCGCCAGCACCTGCGCGCCGTACACCGCCTCCCCATCGTGGCTGACGCTCGCCGCCCGGCGGGCCAGGTCGGCGGCCAGTTGCGGGTCGCCCGGCGCCACCATCGCCCACCCGTCAATGAAAATCTGCGCCCCAATCTGCTCCGCGACCACCTTACCGTTGAGCGAGAGCGAACCGCTGCGTGGGGCCGGGACACCCCGCTTCAGACGCAGGTAGGCGGTGTGTTCGGTCGAATTGCCCATCCCGCCCCACCACAGGATCGTGCGTTCCTCGATGAGATAGTTGAGCCACGTCTGGCCAATCTGCGCTGGGGTAACGTCGCGGGCGTTCCCATAGTCGGGCAGCGCGCGCAGAAACGTGAACGTGCCGGCGATGTCGTCGTCCGTCACAACCAGCGGCTTGCCCAGCCGCTCGTGCACGTAATACCACACCTCGCCCAGTTCGGCCATAATGCGCTCGTAGGTCCAGCCCTCGAACGGCCGGCCCAGGTACACGCCGATGAGCTTGCCCAACACTCCGGCATAGACGCGTTCTTCATAGTCATTTGGAATTGGCATTATTAGCATCCTTTTCGGCCTTCTTCAGCACATCTCGCTGCCTTTTGGTTTTGCCGAGACTCTGGTCCGTAGTGCCGCGCCCTCTCCAACACATTGGCGGCCAAGGCGCCATCCAACCGGATGTGCAGGTCGGTCAGATTGAGGGTGGGGATGCCGTTCACCCGGGCAGCCCATTCCTGGTGTGCTATGAAGTGCTCTTCGTTCCACCGCGTGACAGGAGGCACGGACCAAACCCCGCGATACGGCTCCGGCGGAATGGATGCGCTGTGGCTGTGTTGGCGCACGTATGGGCCGAACAGGCGGCGGTACGTCTCGTTTGCGTCGTCATTGTCGCTACCTGACACGCCCGCCAATAGCGGGCACAGGCTGGCCGACAGTTCCGTCGTGGGGCCTTCGCACGTGAACTGCACGTCGGGCAGCTCCGCGCGGAGTTCGGCGTACAGAGCCTGCAGGCCGCGGAAATGGTCGTAGCGCAGGTCATTTATGAAGGTGCCCGTCTGGTCGAGAAAGACGGCGTCCACACCCCGGTCCACGATCTCCCGCACCTTTTGCCGCAGGACCGCGCGCCATGCGGGCGCATCAGGCGAGATGTAGGCAAAGATCTCCTCGGCGATCTCGTCCTGGTCGTAGTCGTAGCTCCAGTTGACGGGCCGGCCCTCTCCATCCAGGATGCGATAGGCCAACAACTCGTCCGTTGCCGGATTGTCAAAGCTGGCCCCCCATACGTTCAGGTGCGGCATGACGTGAAAGCCCAGGCGGTGGGCGGTCTTCATAAGGTAGCTAAAGCCATCGTCACCGCCCAGTTCCTGGGCAGGCCCGTTGTCCGGCCAGTGACGGTCAATGCGACCCTCGAAGCCGAGCAGTTTGATTAACGTACGCTGCGGTGAATAGAGGGGGGCTAATTCCTCCAGTCGCCGGGCCATATCAGCAAAGTCATGGCAGACCTTGCCATCGTGGCTGAGGCCGTGCAAGACGGCCACCAGGCCGATCTCTTTGAGCCAGGGCTGCGCATCTGCGCGCTCGGCGAAAGAGCACAGACCAAAAGCCTCTGCCATCCAGCGGGCGTGATCATCCACCGCCTCCCGCCAATCAGGCACGTCGTCCAGGTACCAGGTGGGGGTGGTGTACTCGGTGGCGCGGCGACATGCATCGGCCTCGTCGCAGATGCGGAACTCTTGGTGTTCACCACGGCGGTATATCCAGAGCTTTTTCACCCGGGGCGGGCACTCCCGAGCGTGCAGGTAGAGTGTGCGCGCGCCGTTTCGGAACAACGCGAACTGAGCCGCCCAGATGGGGAGCGCTCCGGAGCGTGGCTCTACAAACGTACTGGACACGTGGCGCAGAGGATAGTAGCCGCCTGGATAAACAAAGCACCGGCCGGGCTCACCTTCTTTGAGAGTGACCTCACCATTCAACGGCACCATTACCTTCCCCAATGGCAGTGGGGTGACGGCCACCTTGATGCCTTTGATCGGCTCAGCGTGAGCGGCGCGCGCTTGCCAGGAGAAGCCATTCTCCTGCCTTGCAAAGGTCGCTTCCAGCAGGCCGGGTGTGGTGCCCGAGCCATCGCCGTAGGTCAGGGTGCCGGCACGGGCGATCAGGCCATCGGGTGTCTCGATGATGGCAAACTGTGCGGGTTCGTACACGTTTCGAGTGGTCAGCAGCCAGAGGTTGAAGGTGTAGTCACTGAACTTGACCGCCATATGTTCTCCTCTTATATTGGATCTATCCGATAGATCCCATAGCCATAGGCGGGCAGGGAGAACTGGACATCTTTCTCGCTGCTCGCCTTGTCGCCGCCTGTGACCTCTCCACTAGATAGGATCTCCCGCAGGCGGGTGGGTCTGTCCAACGTGACCAGCACGTCCTGCGGTTCCCCTTGAAAGCTCAGCACGACCAGCGCCCGCTCCATGTCATCTTTGCTGGTGCGGAGAAAGGCGTAGAATTTATGGTCGTCGCTGGTTGGAAGTTGGCGCCGCTCTCCCGCTGCCTGCAGGGCCGGTGTCGCCTGCAACGTCCTCAAGATTCGTCTCGACGTCGCTGTGCGTTCTCTGGGCCAGTCCAGATCCAGAATCAGGTCGTCGGCGTAGAACAACTCTCCGACGGTAGCAATGCACACCGCCTCCAGGAGCATCTGATCGTGGCTCAAACGTTCGTCTTTCTTGAGATCCGTCAGCCAGCGCGGTCCTATGTACGTGACGCCGCCCGCCGCTACGACGCGGTCCCGGTAATCGTTCAGCGCGGGTTCGATAGCGGAGGGATCGCCCGATAGAATCGCATCCCCCAGGACGTAGCGATCGGTCCACCAGATCGAGAGCCCATAGTCCTGCACGGAGTTGTAGCGCCCCTGCTCAATCCACAGCAGCGGGTCATCGCCAAAGCCCCCGCCGCCTTCCGGCTGGATGTATTGGTTGGGATAGCGCCGGACGACACCCGTCATTGTCTCGTTGTTGATCTGCCAGTTGCAGTTGATATACCAGTTGACGGCGTCAATGATCATCCCGTCAACCCCTGTCTCCATCCAAAACGCGACGACGCGTGTGATCTCCCTTTGGAGGACCGGGTCGCCAAAGTTGAACTGGGGTAACTCCACGTCGCCGCCGGTGCCCTGCCACTTGACCCAATAGTACTTGCCCGCCCGGTCGCTATAGGTCCAGTGGCCGTGGGTGTCGTTCATAAAGTGCGGCGCCAGACTCTTGTCCAGCTCCTCGGTGCCGGTGTCGCTCCACAGGAACCAGTGGGTTTCGGGGCTGCCGATACCGGCCCTGACGTCGTCGCAGGCCCTCAGAAAGACCGGAAAGTCCATCGCGCCGTAGCCCAGGTTCAGGAAGGCGATGATGGCCAATCCACGCTCGTGGCAGCGGTCCACCAACTCCAGGAAATCGTCCATAGTCCCGATGGCTGGATCAACGCGGTAGTAGTCCTTGACGTCGAGGCCCGCGTATTCCGTGCCGCCATGATAGGGGGCAAAGACCTCGATCGCGTCAAATCCCCACTCCTGAACGCGGTCCAGCGCGTCAATGATGTCCCGCAGCGTCTGGCCCCGCAGCTTGGGGTAAAAGCGCACGATACCAGAGCTGTGCTCCCACCACATTGGCGGCAGCGGCGATGGCTTGCGCTTATTGTGCATTTATCATGCCTATCTGCTCACCTGCAAACTTGCCAAGTTGCAGACTTGCCGATTCTCTTACCCCTTCAGCCCCACGCTGGCGATGCCGCCGATCAGGTAATTCTGGGCGAAGAAGTAGAGGATCAGCATCGGGATCGTTGACATCAGCGCCGCCGCCATCAACAGGTTGGTCGTGTTAACGCCAGCCGAGAACCGCGATATACGGAAGTAGTTCAGGGCGATGGCCAGCGTAAACTTCTGCGGGTCGTTCAGGTAGATCAGGGGGCCGCTAAAGTCGTTCCACACGTCGTGGAAGGTAAAGACCGCCATGACGGTGATCACCGGTTTGCTCAGGGGCACGATGATGCGCCAGAAAGTGCCGAGGCGGCTGCAGCCGTCAATGCGCGCCGCGTCGTCCAGGTCGCGGGGGAAAGAGCGCATGTACTGTCGAGTAATGAAGATAAAGAAGGCCGACCCGAAGAAACTCCATACCCACAGCGGCAGGTAGGTGCCGTACCAGCCCAGGGTGTTGTACAGCAGGAACTGGGGGATCATCAGCACCACGTACGGCATCAGCATGGTCAGGATCACGATGCGGAACAGGAGCTCCTTGCCGGGGAAGTTCAGGCGCGCGAAGGCATAGCCCACCATCGTATTGGATATGACCACCCCCGTGATGTTCAGTACGACCAACATACCTGTGTTCAGCAGCGGTCGCCACAAGGGGTACGCCGGGTTCGTCAAGACGGTCCAAAAGTTCTGGACATAGAACGACTCGGTGGGAAACCAGGACACGGGGACGGTATATACCGGTTCGCCCGGCGCCCGCAGTGCAGCGGTCAGCATCCACGACAGGGGCATTAGAACGACGATGCCCAGGCCGATCAACAGCCCATACACGAACGCCGCGTGAAGCGCGCTGCGCACCGATTTGCGCTCCCGGAAAGCGGGTTTTTCCACCACAGCTTGACCCTTTCCAAACGTCTCTACACGCGCCATTTACGCTCCTCCCTCTCTGCCTTCCTCGTAGTAAACGTATCTCTCCGACGAGTTGTAGACGATGATGACGGCGATAGCCGAAATGATGGTCAACACCCACGCCAGCGCTGAGGCGTACCCCAGCCGGCCCTGCTGGAAGCCCTTGATGTACACGTGGAGCAGGTAGAACCTCAGGTGCTTGGGACTACCCCACCGGCCAGCGCCGCTCATGATGTAGGCCGGGGTAAAGACCTGGAAGGAACCGATCAGCCCGGTGATGAGGGTGAAGAATATGGTAGGCGAGAGCAGGGGGATGGTGATCTTCCAGAACCGTTGCCAGTTGTTGGCGCCGTCGATCTGGGCAGCCTCGTACAGGTGGTTGGGGATGTTCTGCAGGCCGGCCAGGTAGATGATGGCACCGCCGCCCACGCCCCACAGACTCATCAGCGCCACCGAGGGCAACGCCCACTGTGCCGAGTTGATCCAATGGGGCGGGTTCTCCACGCCCAGCGAGCGCAGGATGGTGTTGATGGCCCCCATGTCTGGGTCCAACAGGCTGATCCACAGGAGCGTCACCGCCACTCCCGAGACCACCGAGGGCACATAAAAGACGGTGCGGAAAAAGTCCATGCCCTTCAGCTTCTGGTTCAGCAGCAACGACAGCGCCAGGCCGATGATCAAGAAGGGTATTAGCGTCATCAGCATGTACCTGACGGTGACCCCTAGCGACCAGCCAAAGTAACGATCCTCGGTGAACATCTCGCGAAAGTTCTCCAGCCCGATCCAGCGCGGGGGCGGGTTGATGATCGTCCAGCTGGTGAAGGCGGAGTAGGCCGCCATCCCAATGGGGATCACCAGGAAGACGAGAACGCCGATGATCCACGGGGAGAGGAACAGGTAGGCCTCGATGGCCTCCCTCCGTTCCATGCCAGTCAGCCGGCGTCTCTGCGATTTGTGCACAGCAGCAGCCATAGACTCAAGACCTCCTCAGTCTGGAGTGGGGGCCTCGCAACGTTGTGAGGCCCCCGATCTATCACAGGATCGTATCTGGCGCGCTACTCACTTAGCGCATCCCAGCCCTCCCACAGTTCGTCCGTGATGTCCTGGCATTCCTGAGCCGCATCGCCGACGGCTACCGCAATGTCCTCTCGATCCTCAGTTATGCGTCGAAAGGCCTCGGAAAAGGGATCCACCGAGCCCCAGAGATCCACGGTGAAGGGCGGCGCCTTGACCCGCCGCATCAGCTTGACCCCGTCCGCCACCAAGGCCTCGCTCTCAACCATGTCCGCAATCTCGCCGTACTCGAGCAGGGGCAGGTAGCAGGGGAGGCCAGGGAGACCACTCCCAGCCCCAGCATCCAATGCGTCGGTGCCGAGGGGGACGATCTTGGGCGCCTCTGTGGACAGCCACTTGAGGAACTGCCAGGCCTCTTCCGGGTGTTCGGTGGCGGCCAGGATGCTGTAGTCGCCGTTCCACCCGCCGACGTTGCCGTCCCAGCCGTCCGAGACGACCGGCTGGCCCGTCAGACCCACGTTGATGCCGTTTTGCTTTGCATAGATCGCATCCCCAAGGGCAGCGTAGGTCATGCCCAGCTTGCCCTGTGTGAACATGTCTTCCTCCACGTCGGCCAGCAGGGCGCCTGCCGTCTGGGTCGTCAGGTCCTCATCGTACGCGGTCAACGCGATTTCCCAAAAGTGGAGCCAGTCGTCGGTCTCTGCATTGCCCAGACAGGTGCGACCATCATCGCCGAGGATATAGGGATCGCTCATATAGTTGCCCATCGAGTTCCACGCAGGCTCGAAGAATGCCGATCCCCAGACCCGCTCCTCAAGCGTGTCGGCGGGCTTGTTGATGGCCCGGGCATAGACAAGCCAGTCGTCGTAGGTGATGACGTCGTCCGGCCCTAGCTCCGGCAGGCCGGCCTCGGCGAACAGGTCCTTGTTGTACATCATAGCCCAGATGTTGGTGTCAATGGGCAGCGCGTATACCTTGTCTTCCATGACGTCCCGGCTTGCGAACAAGGAGCAGTAGTCGTCTCGAGATAGGCCATCCCGTTTCATATAGTCGTCCAGGAACAGGATGTGCCCGGCCTTCACCACGCGGCTCGGGACGAAAATGGCCAGGTCGGGTACTTCCCCGGCGGCGATGGCCGTCTCTAGCTTGAGGCCCAGTTCCTCTTCTGGCACACCGACGTGGTTGATCTCGATGTTGGGGAACGCCTCCTGGAAGGCGGGAATAGCGATGGAGTCCAGCCACGCGGACTCGGAGCCGCCAAAGTCCCACACGGTGATGGTCACCTTTCCCTCGGCTATGGGCGTCGCCTCCTGCGCGGGCTCCTCTTTCTCCTCGGGCTTTGCCGTCGGCGTGGGCTGGGCGCAGCTCGCCAGCACCAGCGCCAGGATGCCGATCAGGGACAGTGCCGTTAGCAAACGTGAGCGGTTCATCTTTTGACCTCCTTGCCATTTCAGGTTATCATTGGATCGGTGTGGAGCCTGCTCCACGCGTTTTGTGTGCACAGACCATCTCTCGGCTGCCAGCGAAGAGGGATGGTCTGTGTCTTCCTGGTTCAATTGCTCCCGGATTCCTCACCACCTCCTTTCCTCTGCGCACCAGTCGTGCATCCAATACGGTGCTTATGCACCGAAACCCCATGCTCCGGCGACCAGGATGACGTTGGCGTACAGCGTGCACTCGCCGGTGCGGATGACGGCCCGGGATGTCCGGATCTGCTCTTTGAAGGTGGCATGGGGCACGGTCTTGATCGGCACATCGCCCAGCAGCTTCCTGACCGCCAGGTAGACGTTGGGACTCATCTCCAGCATCTCGTCGGCGACGATGGCCTGTTCCACGCACATCTCCTCCAACACAACGCGCAGCGTGTCGCAAAAGGTGGGGATGCCCGCCGTCAGTGCCAGGTCTATGCGCAACGTCTCGCGCGGGATGGGCAGGCCGGCGTCGGCGACGACCAGTGTGTCCGTGTGGCCCAGGCCGGCGATGACCGACGAGATGGGCTGGTTGATGGTACCAATCTTTTTCACGGCTTACTCTCCCTAGCGAGTCACCTCATCTCCTCACAGGTGCAGTGGACTGGCGCACGACGAGCTCAGTATCGAGCACCTTGCGGTGCGGCGGCCTGTCGGGGTCCTGCATGCGCTCCAACAACATCGTAGCGGCGACCACGCCGATCTCGTACTTGGGCTGGACGATGGTGGTAAGGGCGGGGTTGGCGAAAGAAGCCAGTGGCACGTCGTCGAAACCAACCACGGATAGGTCTGCCGGAACCTGTCGTCCTAGCCGGACAGCCGCGCTGATCGCGCCGACCGCCATCAGATCATTGCAGGCAAAGATGGCCGTGGGCGGGTCTTCCATAGATAGGAGTTGGCGCGCCGCCTGGTAGCCACTCTCGTACTGAAAATCACCCTTCATGATGAGTGCTTCGTCCATGGGAAGGCCGGCCTCGCGCAGGGCCTGGCGATATCCGGTGACCCGCTCGGCACTCGGGGTGACGTCTGAGGGCCCGGCGATGCAGCCGATGCGGCGATGTCCCAGTTCGATCAGGTGCCGGGTGGCCAACCGGCCCCCGCGCTCGTTTGCCGTCATCACCGAATCTACTGCCACGTCAGGGATGTCCCGGTCCACGACGATCACGGGCATGCGCCGTTCCTGCAGGGCACAGATGCGCTCTGTGCTCATCCCGGCTGCCACGAACAGAATGCCGTCAACCCGTTTCTCGGCCAGCACGTTGGTATAGAGCAGTTCCTTGTCGAGGTCGCGGTCGGAGTTGCAGAGGATCACGCTGTAACCCTGCTCGAAGCTGGTGTCCTCGACGCCCCGGGCTACCTCAGCGAAGAACGGGTTGGTATTGTCCGGGACGATCATACCGATGGTGTGGGTCTGTCCCTGGCGCAGACTGCGGGCCAGGACGTTGGGCCGGTAACCCAGTTCCTCTATCGCTTCCAGCACGCGGCAGCGGGTCTCCTCGCTGATGCGCACGTTGCCATCGGTGCGGTTGTTGATGACGTAGGAGACGGTAGCCCGTGAGACGCCGGCCACACGCGCGACGTCTTCTTGAGTAGGGCGTCTGTCCATGTGAGATCCTCGGTAGATTACACGAGCAAGATTACGCGAGTAAGGTTACACGAGTAATCATATTATATCATAACCCTGGTCAATCGTCAAGACCCTTTCGCGAGACCGTCACACATTGGGGACACGCTCCTGAAAGACAGAGAGAGGCCACTGGAGAGCCAAACACCTTTTCGAAGACGCTCAGGTACAGGCGCGCCGTTTCACGTTCTCGAAGCCGCATAAGGTCTTGTAGTGCTGGGTGAAGATGCGGATCACTTGGCAGTGAGTATGGCTTATTAGCGGCTGGCAAATCGCTGCTGGATGAACATCTGCGCTTTAGCCGGCTGGACGAGGAGATGGCCCGCCTAGAAGTATTGGGCCTGGCCATTGAGTCCGGAGGGTACTGGCGAGCGCGTAATCCGCTGCTGGCACACGCACTACGACACTGGATTGCGGCCTCACGCACACTGGGACCGTCATACGGTTGACCAAACTTGGCGTCTGCTGGAGCACCTGCTAGGCCAGCGCCCGCTCTCGTTCCTCCAGCAGCGCTTCGATCTCGGCAATGTCCTCCGCCGGCAGTTCCACATCTCCTGCTGGGACGACCTCCTCGACTTGCGCGGGCCGCCGCCCACCGACGATGGCGGCGGTTACCTCGGACCGCCGCAGCACCCAGGCGATGGCCAGTTGCGCCGGTGTGATCCCGTTGCGCCCGGCGATGGGACGCAGCCTTTCGACCAGCGCCAGGTTGGCGCTCAATTGCGGCTCGTTGAAGAGATGGTTCCTCTTGCGCCAATCCGTGTCCGCCAGGCTCGCCACGCGTTCCCTGGAGAACTTGCCCGTCAGCAGCCCGGCCTGCATCGGGCTGTAGGCGACCACGCCGATGTCGTTGGCCGCGCAGTAGGGCAGCAACTCGTCCTCCACCCCACGCCGCAGCATGCTGTACGGCGGCTGCAGCGAGGCCACCGCATGAATCGGCTGGGCGCGCTCTAGTTGCGCCACGCTAAAGTTGGAGACGCCGCCGTAGCGCACCTTGCCCTCCTTGACCAGGTCGGCGATCACGCCCCACCCCTCCTCGACCTCCTCGTCGGGATCGGGCCAGTGGATCTGGTACAGGTCAATCACGTCCACGTTCAGACGGCGCAGGCTGGCCTCCGCCTCGCGGCGGACGCTCTCAGCCTTGAGGCTTCTGAAAGGCTGGCGTGAAGACTCGTCCCAACGAGTGCCACACTTGGTGGCCACGATCACCTCGTCCCGCCGCCCGGCGATGGCCTTGCCCACCACCTCCTCCGAGTGTCCAAGCCCATAGGCCGCTGCCGTGTCTATCCAGTTGATCCCCAGGTCCAGCGCGCGTCGAATCGCGGCGATGGACTCGGCGTCGTCCTGCGGCCCCCAACCCCATTTCCATTCGCCCCCGATCGCCCACGTGCCCAGCCCCACCGTCGTCAGGTGCAGATCGGTGAATCCCAGTTTTCGTGTTCGCACTTCGCCCCTCCTCTCATCGGTGTCATCTGGAGCGCTCTTCACGCTCAGGCATCGCCCCCTGTCAGCCGCCGCACCAGCAAGTCCTCGAACGCTGGCAGGTCCTTCCAATCCATCGCGCAGTGGACCACCTTCGCGCCATCGTCCACCGCCGTGTAGCCATCGCCGGTGATGCGGATGCCCAAATCCTCCATCACGAGCAATTCCTCGGAAAAGGCCAGGTAGACCGCCACCGTGTCAAAGAGCACCGAACTCTGGGCACCCGTATCAAACCCTCTGGCCCACTCGCAATGCTGGGCCCAGATGCGATAATTCTCGATCACCGCTTGCACGAGCCGATCTTCGCAATCACGCACGGCCCGGTACTTGTCCCCCGCCAGCCGCACCAGGCCACACGTATCGAGCGGTGTGATCGTCACGTCCCAGGGGGCCATGAACACCGCTCGACAAGCCTGCGTGTACTGCGCGACGTTGTACTCGCGCGAGGGTTCCTCGCTCCCGCCGTACCCGCGCCGGACGCTGCCGTGCATGCCGACGAACCTGGCCCGTTCCGCGATCCTCGGCTCGCGCGCCAGTGCCGCCGCCACGTTGGGCAACGGGCCGATGCCGATCAGCGTGACCGGCTCCGGCGACCTCATGATGACATCCACCATCGCCCCGACGCCGTCCTCGTAGGCCAGGCCGGGGTAACTCGTCAGGTCATACCCGGCGATCCACGGAGCCTGGGGGCTGATGGCAGTTTCCAGCGAGATGCCGACACCGACCGGCACGTCCGTCCGCCCGGCCACCTCCAGCATCCTGGCCGCGACCCTGGCGCGGTACGCCATGTCCCCCGTACAGGTCACCACCAGTTTCACGTCCAGCTCAGGCGACTTGAGCAGCATCGCCAGCGCCCACGTGTCGTCAATGTCCCCTCCGATGTCCGTGTCGAGGATGACCGGAATTCTCTGGTGGGCATTCTCCCTCATCTACTTCCTCCTCATCTACCTGACTTGGTCTTCCCGTGGGCCAGCATGTCGTCCAGTGCCTGGCGCGTCGGGAGCGAAGGTTGCGCTCCCAGGCGCGTGGTCGCCAGCGCCCCGGCCGCGTTCCCCCACCGCACTGCCTCCTGGAGCGGCCGGCCTTCGGCCAGCGCCACGGCCAGGCCCCCCACGAACGCATCGCCTGCCGCCGTGGTGTCCACCGGCGTCACGTCGAAGGCGGGGAACAGTTCCGCGCTCCCTTCGTATGCCAGCAGTGCGCCCCGCTCGCCCAGCGTCAGAATCACGGTGGCCACTCCCATCCTCCGCAACGCCGCGGCGGCCGCTTGCGCTTCCTCCTGGTCGCCGGCAGGCAGCCCCGTCAATAGCGCCGTCTCGCTCTCGTTGGGGATGAGCACGTCCACCAGCCCCAGCAATTCATCGGGTACCGGGCGGGCTGGGGCCGGGTTGAGGATGACCGTCACCCCCCGGGCACGGGCCACTTGAGCAGCGCGCGTCACCGTCTCTAGCGGGCTCTCCAGTTGCAGGAGCAGCACGTCGGCCACGCCGATGGCAGCCGCCGCTGCCTCTACGTCAGCCGGAGCAAGGCGCATATTGGCCCCGGAAACGACGACGATGCTGTTCTGCCCGGCGTCGTCCACCTCGATGAGCGCGACGCCGGTAGCCGCCTCTACATCCCGGGTCACGAACGTATGGTCCACACCCGCAGCGGCCAGGTTTTCGAGCAGCAGGCCGCCGAACGCATCGCCCCCCACTCGCCCGACCATGGCGACCTGCGCGCCCAGCCGGGCCGCGGCCACCGCCTGGTTGGCCCCCTTGCCGCCCGGCACCGTGCGAAATTCGCCCCCGATGATCGTCTCGCCGGGTCGCGGGATACGCGGCGCCCGGACGACCAGATCCATGTTCAAACTACCGACCACCGTTACACGTGCAGGCATCCACGTCCCTCCTCGTCCCAAGGAAACCGTCCTCAATGCTCCGTGTTCATCCGCCCAATCCGTGTTTATCCGTGTCCCATTCCGCGCCAGAGGATACCGTAAAACCTGGCTTTGTCAAGAGCGCAGAGCGGCCCAAGATTGACCGCCATCCTGGTTTGTGGTACACTCATAGCAGCGAGACTCAAAAGCCGATTGGTGGAGGTTTATATGCACAGAGCATTTCCTGGACGAGGCCAGGTGGCGATCCTCCGCACCCGCCCGGAAACGGTCCTGCAGGACTATGCTCGCGCCATGGAACTGGCGGGCTTTCGCGCAGCACTGCCCCAGGACAAAGAGACCATCCTCAAGATCAACGTCTCCTGGCAGACCTGGTACCCGGCCTGCTCGACCGTCCCCTGGCAACTGGAGGGCGTCATCCAGGCGTTGCAGGCCGCCGGCTACCGGGACCTGATCGGCGCCCAGAACAACACCGTCGTCGTGGACGCCTACGTGGCCGAACAGAACAACAAGCACAAGTACGTCGTTGACAAGTACGGCCTGCGCAACGTCCACCTCTACGAGCCCCAGTACGACTGGGTACGCTATGAGCCCAGGCAACCTTTCCTGGTGTTGGATCAAATCTACCCCGAAGGGGTGCACATCCCCGAGATCCTCATCGGGCGCAACGTCATCCACCTGCCGACGGTCAAGACTCACGTCTTCACCACCATCACCGGCGCGATGAAAAACGCCTTCGGCGGGCTCCTCGGCACCAGGCGCCACTGGACCCACAGCCGCATCCACGAGACGTTGGTGGACTTGCTGATGATCCAGCAGGACATCCACCCGGGGCTCTTCGCCGTGATGGACGGCACCTTCGCCGGCGACGGCCCCGGTCCGCGCGCCATGCGCTGGCACGAAAAGGACGTCATCCTGGCTTCCGCCGACCAGGTAGCGATTGACGCCATGTCCGCCTACCTCCAGGGCTTCGACCCGCTCTCCATCCCCTTCATCCGCATCGCGCACGAGATGGGGCTGGGCGTGGGAGACCCACAGCAGATCGAAATTGTGGGTGAGGACCGGGACTGGGCGCTGGCCCAGGACTGGCACTTTGTCCGGGAAGACACCTTCGCCAGCCGGGGGCAGAAGATGATCTATCACGGCTGGCTGCATCCGTTCGAGCCGCTCCTGCTGCACACCCCCCTGGTCCCCTGGTCCTACTTTGCCAGCAACTTTTACCACAACGTCTACTGGTATCCCTTCGTGGGCCGCCAGCGGGTACAGGCGGCGTTAGAGACCAGGTGGGGCCGCCTGTTCACCGAATACGGGGCCGACGCCGGGCTGCGCGGCGCCGTGCTGCCGGGCATGGAACCCAGGACCGTCGCCATCGCGGCCGCCGGCCTGGGTTTGGCGGCCGCTGCGCTGGGCGTGGGTGCGTGGTGGCTCCTACGCCAGCGCAAAGGCAGTGAGAAGTGACCAGCCTGAGCGAACTGGGGACGTTTCTTGGTGGCTTGCGGGTGGCGGTCACCGTTGCGGACGAGACGTACCGCATTGTCTTCATGAACGACCTGGCGCTCGAGCATTACGCTGCCCAGGGAGGCGAGAACCTGATCGGGACTGACCTGCTGGATTGCCACAACGCCACGTCGCAGACCAGCCTTCGCCGCACGTACGAGCGCTACCGCACCGGCGACCTGGCCCCCACCCGTTACCGCATCGCCAAGAAAGACGGCCGCATCCAGAGCATCGTACTCATCCCACTGATCGTGGACGGCCAATTCAAGGGCATCGCAGAGCTGCTGTGGAACGAGCACCCGAAACTGGTATTCGACAAATAAGCCACCAAACTCCCGTCCGGCTACGCATTGCGCACCACGCATTACGCATTACGGATTACGCATTACGGATTACGCATTACGCATTACGCATTACTTCAAGGAGGTCCCAATGCACCGCGTCCGCAACTTTGTCTCCGAACGCATCGCCAACGTGCCCCCCTCGGGCATCCGCCGCTTCTTCGACATCGCGGCTACCATGGAGGACGTGATCAGCCTGGGGATTGGAGAGCCCGACTTTGACACCCCCGAGCCCATCGTGCAGGCCGGCATCGAGGCGCTCAAGCAGGGCAAGTCCCACTACACCTCCAACTCCGGCCTCAGCGAACTCCGCCGCGCCATCGCCGAACACC
>Ga0315284_10007604_pt1 | contig 15472 bp, 20 predicted proteins | sample YL17G09_16_MG_FD_203696 | JGI IMG/M metagenome (GOLD analysis project Ga0315284, IMG submission 203696) | Sediment microbial communities from Yellowstone Lake, YNP, Wyoming, USA - YL17G09_16 | ecosystem: Environmental > Aquatic > Freshwater > Lake > Sediment | place: USA: Wyoming | collected... | reverse complement strand
AAGTCGAGCATCGGCAATCTGAAACACCCCAAGGCGGACTCATTCAGAGAAGGGGCGTTCGACGCGAGAGAGTTGATCCCAAGGTGAGGAGTGAGACGATGGAGCGAACTACGTGCAGGAGCTGCGGCTCCGACAACCTTACCGAAGTGCTCGATCTCGGCGAGCAGTACGTCAGCGACTTCGTGCAGCCGGGCCACGAGAAGGACGGTCTGCTCGTTCCGATCGTCCTCGACCTGTGCCGGTCATGCACCCTCGTCCAGGCGCGGCATACGCCGCCGCCCGAGATGCTCTACAAGCGGCAGTACTGGTATCGCTCGGGCGTCACCGACACGATGCGCGCTGCCTTGCGAGACGTCGTAGACTCCGCGACGAAGCGAGTCGACCTGGAGCCGGGCGACGTCGCGCTGGACGTCGGCAGCAACGACGGCACGCTGCTGCGATGCTACGACGCCGGCGTAGCTACGGTCGGTTTCGAGCCGGCAGACAATCTTCAGGAAGAAGGATCGCGTGGAGTCACCCACCTCGTCCACGACTTCTGGAACGCCGAAGCGTATCTCAACCTCGGCCTGCCGAAAGCGAAGATCGTCACGGCCTGCGGGATGTTCTACGACCTCGACGACCCCAACCCCTTCGTCGCGGGCGTCGCTCGGGTGCTCGCGGACGACGGCGTGTTCGTAGCACAGCTCATGTGCCTGCAGAACACGGTCGAGCTCGGCGACGTCGGGAACTTCAGCCACGAGCATCTGGAGTTCTACACGCTGCGGTCGCTGGGGCTGCTCTTCGCGCGGCACGGTCTCGCCATCGTGGATCTGGAGAAAAACGTCGTCAACGGCGGGAGCTACCGCATCTACGTCAAGCACGCCGCAAAGCTGCGGGGCATCTCCCCCGCCCTGGCAGATGCTATCGATGCAGAGCCGCACCTGTCGGACCCCTGGTTCTACAGGCAGTGGCAGGGCGACATCGCCGTCAACTCCTGGAAGCTGTCACGCGAGGTGAGCAGGGCGGTCCAAGACGGCAAGCGGGTGTGGGTGTACGGAGCCAGCACGAAGGGGAACGTGATCCTCCAGCACGCCGGCCTCGACCACTCGCTCATCGGGGGCGCTGCGGAGCGGTCGCCGGAGAAGTGGGGACTCGTCACGATCGGGAGCGGCATCCCAATCTACAGCGAGCAGCACGCGCGGGAGCAGAACCCCGACTACTTCCTCGCGCTGCCCTACGCCTTCGTCGACGAGTTCGTGAGGCGAGAGCGGGAGTGGCTGGAGAGCGGCGGGACGTTCATGGTGCCCCTGCCGAAGTTCCACCTCGTGGGAGCCCCGAGCCATGCCTAGCAGAGCGCTGATTCTTGGCGTCGGCGGGCAGGACGGCAGCTACCTCGCGGAGCTGCTCGTACAGAAAGGGTATGAAGTCCACGGCCTCTACCGGCGGAGCAGCGTCGACAACCTCCGGCGACTCGTCAAGTTCCGCCACCTGCTATGCCTGCACGAAGGCGACGTCACGGACTACTCCTCCGTCTACCGCACGATCGCAGAGGTGGACCCAGACGAAGTGTACAACGAGGCGGATCAGGACCACGTGGGCTGGAGTCGGAGCGTGCCGGAGGTGTCGTGGGACGTGACGTTCAAAGGCGCGTGTCACGTCTTTGAGGCCGTGCGGCAGACGAACTGCGAGTGCCGCATGTTTCAGCCGATCAGCTCTACGGTATTCGCGGAGTCCTCGGAGCCGCAAGACGAGGGAGCAGAGTTGCTCCCGACAAGCCCCTACGCCGTGGCGAAGGCGGCAGCGTGGCACGCGGCGAAGATGTACCGAGAAACGTTCGGTCTGTGGATCGCGTGCGGCATACTCTACAACCACGACTCGCCGCGGCGGTGCAGCAGCGGCTACCTCCTCCACGAACTAGCGGACAGCGCGATCGCAGTGAAGCAGGACCGCGTACCGCTGCTGTTCGTACGAGACGCATACGAGACGGTGGACATCGGGTTCTCCGGGGATTTCGTCAGAGCGTGTCACGCGATGCTTCAGACGGAGGACCCCGGCGACTACGTGCTGTCGTCCATGCACCCCATGACGGTCGGCGACTACGCGAGGGAGTTTCTGCGGCAGATCGGCCGACCCGACGCAGACGTGCCTTCTCACACTGCGGACGACGGCGTCAGGCACGGTAGAGTCGGGTACTGCGCCAAAGCCCTGGAGCAGATACAGTTCGACCCGAAGACGACGCCGGAGCAACTCGTGACCATGATCCTAGAGGAGCACCGATGGGGAACGTAGGCTCGATCGGCTTCGCCTGCCACAGCGGCCTGGGGCACCTGCTGCGGGACTTCCACCGCAACGGCATCGTGCAGAAGGTGACGCTCGTCCGCCACCCGCACTACGCGAACTATCTTGAGTGGTATCCCGACCGCTACGCGCCGTCGGACCGCGCGAGGTTCCTCGCGGACGTCGACGTGCTGCTGATCTTCGAGAACGTCTTCGACTGGCCGCTCGTGCGGCGAGCGAAAGAGCTGCGGAAGCGTGTCGTGCTGATCCCGAACTATGAATATACGCCGTGTCCAATCCCGGTGGAGCCGGACCTCGTGCTGTGCGCGTCGCTGCTCGACGTGGACTTCTACAAGAGCAAGTACAAGACGCACTTCCTGCCGATTCCCGTGAGCATGCCGTGGCGTAGGCGGGAGCGGGCGCTGAGCTACGTCCACAACGCGGGCCACGGCGGCTACGACTGGCGGGAAGGCACCCCAGAGCTGCTCGAAGCGATGCGGTACGTCGAGAGTCCGCTGCGTCTCGTGATACGATTCCAGCCCGGCGAGCGAAGAACGCTGGAACTGCTGCGGAAGGGTTGCGACGACCCGCGCGTCTCGATGTCCTTCGCGGAGCGGCCGGACGAGGAGTGCCTGTGGGACCGAGGCGACGTGTGCGTCGCGCCGCAGAAGTACAACGGAATGTCGCTGCCGCTTCAGGAGGCGTTCGCGAGCGGGATGCTCGTGATGACGACGGACCGCTACCCCATGAACACGTGGCTGCCGACGGAGCCGATGCTCGGCCACGACGGCACGGAGCGGCACAAGGGCCGACTCGCCGTAGAGATCGACCGTTGCATTCTTTCCCCCAGGAAGATCGCGGCGGCGATGGACGAGTGGTACGGCAGAGACATCGCGGAGTTCTCCGAGCGAGGGCGCATCTGGGGGGAGGCCCACTCGTGGGGTATGCTGAAGCCTAAGTACGAGGAGGTGTTGAATGGGTAAGACGTTAGCGTTCCTGCTGGCGACGTGCGACGAGGACTCGCGGCACTTCGAGCGGAAGCTCGACGAGTTCACGCAGTTGGGGTATCCTTTCACCGTGAACTTCGACCGCTGCTGCGACGAGACGAAGCGACTGTTCAAGAGCCATCCCTGCTACCTCGGTGGATACGAGCAGGACGATTCTGACCGACCGTTTGGCGAGGCAGACCGGCAGCGGGCATTGGACGTGATCGTACAGTACGGTGGTTTTGACTGGGCGGCCTACACGGACACGGACGAGGTGTTCGACAAGCGAGCGGCGGAGATGCTGCCCGAGCTGCTGGAGTGGGACGTAGACGAGATCACCTGCTCCCGCGTGGAGCTGTGGGGAGAAGATGGTGAGTGGCGTCGCTTAGATGGTCCGTTTGCGTACCCTGGCGAACTGTGCCGGCGGTTCTACAACCTGCGGACCGGCACATGGAGATACAAGCACGCTGACGTCCACGCTCCGTACTTCCAGATCAACGAGCTGGTCAGGAGGGCGCGCGGGAAGGTGGAGTACCGCGAGAAGCACTGCGACCTGACGGTGCTGCACTACAGTATGCGGAACATGGAAGACTGCCGGAAGCACGCGAAGCGGTGGACGGACTGCTACGTCCGCGCGCTTGGCAAGATGCCGTATCAAGGATTCTACGACTGGCTGGTCTCGACGGAGCCGACCGTCGTGCCGTTCGACCGCGAGACGTGGGAGGGCCACCCGAGGTGAGTACCGTCGTGCTGTGCACGCTGTGTCTCAACGAGATGGAGTGGCTGCCCAAGCTGTACGAGCAGCACAAGGACTGGCCGGGGATGTCGGCGTGGGTATTCGTCGAGGCGGCCGACCGCGTCTACGCAGAGACGAACCCCGATCTCGTCAGCAACGAGGGGTTGAGCGTAGACGGCACGTCAGCGTTCCTGTACCGGCTGTCCGTCGAAGACCCGCGCGTGACCTACGTTCCGTTCGGGTTCTCAGCCTCGGCAGACGACCCGGCGCAGGGAAAGTGCGCGGCTAGGACGGAGTACCTTCACTGCGCCAACCAGTTTGAGCCCGACTATCTGTGGGTGCTGGACGCCGACGAGTTCTACGTCAAGAAAGACCAATCGCGGCTCATGGGCGTGATGGACGTCTATAGACGCGCGCGGTCGGCATTCTGCTTCAGGCATTGCCACCCGTGGTGGCCCGAGAGCGTCCGTCACCTGCCGTGGAACGCATACGAGGTGGTCGGGGGATTCTGGGACATCCCTCTGTGCCGCGGGTGGCGCTGGGAGTGCGGCCTCGTATACGCAAGCAACCATAACACACCCGAGGCACCGGATGGCAGGATGCTAGACGCCAGCATGAAGCGTCTAGACCAGCGGCCGAACATGCCCCAGTGCTGCCACATGGCGTGGGCGTCGAACGCGAGCAACCGTCGTGCGAAGAACGCCTACTATGCAGCGAGAGGCGAGGGGAAGGTCGACCACCGCGGATGGTACGTGCAGAGCCGCGCGGCTTACGAGACGTGGAAACCCGGTGACGCTCTACCGAAGGGAGCGCGAGTTGCTCCCTACAGTGGACCCGTGCCGGAGTGCTTCGCATGAGCGGGCTGTGGGATGATCCGAACAAGCCCGTGAGCGACCCTGCCTTCTGGCGCAAGCGGCTGCTGTGGGCTGCCGCCACGGGCCGCGGGACGCACACGGCGATCTACGACATCGACAGGACGGTGTGGAACCGCATACAGGCCGCCACCAGGACGGTTCTCGCGAGCAAGTTGCGGGAGGGAGACTCGCTGTTGGACGCCGGTTGCGGCTACGGAGCGATGGCCGACTGCCTACCGCCTGGCGTCAACTACATGGGGGTAGACTGCTCAGACGATCTCATCGACGTGGCCCGCATGGCCCACCCGGAAGAGCGGTTCTTGACAGCTGACCCGCGAGAGTTGCCGTTTCTTGACGGGTCGTTCCGCTGGAGCGTGTGCCGGTCCGTCCGGAAGATGGTCGTCGACAACGTCGGCGAAGCGCAGTGGAGGCAGATGGAAAGAGAGCTCCTGCGCGTGTCGAAGCAGATCTTGGTGCTAGAGTACGAAGACGTCTGTCGCAGAGTGGAGGTGCTGGGATGACCGTCTTTGACCCCGGGCAAGTGAGCAACATCTACCCGCACCTGAACTTCGATCCGGAGTGGTTCTTGTTGGGCGGTCCCGGCGGAGCCAGCGAAGCGCAAGACCTGCGGCAGAAGTTTCCTGCTATCGCGACCGTAGGATTTGAGCCGAATTCCGTTCTGTTCAACCTTCAGCGGGCCAGAGGGTTCCCCGGTCTGCTGCTGCCCTACGCACTGTGGGACGAACGCAAGAAGATGGAGCTGAAGACTGTAGGAGACGAGAAGGGCTACTGGCAGGAGATGCACTGCGCGTCGCTGGCTGCGTTCGACCGACACCCGGATGTGCAACAAACTATGCGGGTGGAGGCGAGAACGCTGGACGATCTGAGCGAGGAGTTCGGGCCGTTTCGGCAGTCCGTCTTGTGGATCGACATCGAGGAGTCCGAGCTCCAGTGCCTCTTGGGCGCGCGGAAGCTGCTCGCCGCGGGAGAGATACGGCTGATCAATGCGGAGCTGTCTCAGGAGCGGCTGCCGCCCGTCGCGGAGCTGCTGAGGAGCTACGGCATCCGCGAGGTGGGCCGGTGGAACGCGAACACGGTCAGGACAGACGGCGGAAGGTTCAGGCACTGGTGGAATGTCATTTTCAGGAGCGAACGATGAACACTCGATTCAACCCGACGGTCAACGGCCGTCTGCACGCGGGGCACCTTTACTTGGTACTCCTGAACTACCGAGCCGCGAAGGATAGTGGCGGTCGCTTCATCGTGAGGTTCGACGACGATCAGCCGCACTGGCGCATCGCTCTCGGTGAGGACGGTATGGACCGCTTCGCCGAGCGTGTCAAGGAGGACCTGGAGTGGGCCGGTGTTGTGCCGGATGCCTACACGTCGGAGCGGCAGAGCCGTGCGCTGAACGAGGAGTTCATCGTCGGACGCCTCCCCCACGCCGCATTCGTGTTGATGGACCGGGAGATCGACGACTTCACCGTATTGCGTTACCAGCCGCGAGACAAAGTGCACGGGTGGCCCTATCCCTACACTCCTTACTTTACGGCCGTTAAGGTCGCGCAGGACCACCGCGAGGGGATCGACGCGCTGATCCGCGGTGACGACCTCGTAGACGAGTTTTCTCTGTACTGCTACTTCTGCGACGTGGCGGACGTACCCAAACCCGCGTTCTGCTACGTGCCGCGGATGAGGAGCAACGGCGGTATGGGCGGCCACAAGGCGGAGCTGACAAACGTGAGCAAGACGTTGGGCGGCTGCTCCATCAAGGAGTACCGCGACGCGGGGTGGGACCCGGATGAGGTCGTCGCGATGGTCGCGGAATCCGCGCTGATCGACCCCGCGAAGGGTTGGACCTACGAGAACGTGCGCAGCGACCCAACCCTGAGGAGGCTTCCATGATCCACGGCAAACTGTTGCCCGTCATCCCGAGGATGAGCGAGGGTGAGGACCTGACCCGCCGCGCTACGAGGCCGGAGAACGTCGTCCACCTCTTAGAGAAGTACGGCCAGTGGCTCGCGGACACCGTGATTTGCTTCGAGCAAACGGACCTGATGGTCGAGGCGGTGCTCGGCGCGGGAAAGAAGGTGGTGCCCGCGATCACGGGAGACCGGACGGAGCTGACGCTGCGGTGGAGCGACGGCGACGACAACGCCTGGAAGATGTACGTGGAGTGGGTGCTGGACAACGTGGATCGGTGGGAGGGAGTGCAACTCGGGAACGTCATACTGGAAGTATCTAATTGCTTTTGCCCCAACGAGCCGACGGAAAGCGTGATCCATCGCCTCTTAGACAAGTTTCCTACGCTGGTTGGCAAGCTGGTACTGGGTCCTTTTCACGAACCAGACTTGGCCCGTGACATGGCTACGGAGGGATTTCCGGTAAGAGCGGCGCTGCTGGAAGCTGGGCCTTGGCATACGGTCTATTGGGGATACGAGCTGCTGAAAGAGTCGCCTGCGAAGATGATTGAATGGCTTGGCGGAGTTCCCTGCTATTCCGGCGTGAACTATTCGGCGGGGGCGGCGGACCATAATCTCAATAGACTGATGGATGCAGGATTCGCCGGAGGACTCTTCTTCCTGCCGGCGCACGACATGAGATTCGCAGACATGCGCATGGAACAATACCTGACCGACGTGAGGTGACCCGTGTCTTACGCGCACAACGACTACGCCTCGGAGTTCAAGCGGAGGGCAGGACCGCTGTGGGACGCCGCGGTCGCCTACGCCGCGGGTCGCGGGGAGCCGCCGAAGCGGCCGTACCAGGTGGAGCTGCACCTGGCGAGCGACGGCGCGAAGCACTCCTGCCTGCTGCGGTGCGTGGACTGTCACGGCCAATTCCTGCGCCGAGCGGGAGGAGCACCCCGGGGGGTCTGGCTATCCCTTCTTGAACAACTACGCAACATGGGCGTGCCGAGCGTCGTGTACTCCGGCGCATACAGCGACCCTACAATGGACGAGGAACTGCTGGCGGAGATGCTGCTATGGGGCGGTAAGGAGTGGGGCGTCAAGTTGCATTGCTACGGTTTGAGCTTGTCCTCGCTCGTGGCGGAGTCGATCTCCACGGCGGCGGTGCAAGGGCTTCCGCAGGAGTCCTACGTCACGGTGAGCAAGACGGCCGTGGATCCCGACGTGTACGATCGTCTATGCCGTCCCTACAATATGACGGCCGAACACGCGCTGCGGCTGGAAGAGGAGGGACTGCGGAGACTGTTCGACGCGATGGAAAGGACGGGCTGGACTGCGCGGGTGTCGCTGAACTGCCGCCTCACGCAGATCAACGCGGAGCGGCAGCACCTAGCGGACCTTCTGCGGTGGTTCTCCGGAACGCCGGAGCAGGTGCGGCTGCGGTTCACGACGGACTACCGACCGACGCGGGCGACGGACGAGTACCTGCGCCGTTTCGGCGCGGAAGTCTACATCTCGCCGGAGGAGGCGGGATACCGCTTGTGGCGGGCGATGGGGGACAGCGGCTGCTCGCACGAGCGCGTGGGGTTCCGAGTTACAGACCCCTCGCCGCGGTACGAGGGCGATCGGTGCCTGAACGCCCTGCTGCTGTCGGCCGTGGCGACGGACGGCTCCGTATTCCCGTGCCAGAGCATAGCGAGTCCCGCGAACGCCGAGATGAGCTACGGCAGCGTGCTGCGGCGGAGCTACGAGGAGATATGGGCCGACTACGTGCTGACGTGGCCTGCGCGGAGCAAGCCCCCGGACTGCCCCTCTTGCACGGCGTCGTGCGAGGCGCAACTGAACCGATCCCTGAAAGTTGAGAGCGATGCCCGAGTACCTCTTTGACACCGAACCTGGATACTCTGGCGACATGTTCGCCGCGTCGAGAGGGGCGATTCTGGCGACGGTCATGGACCGAGCGGGGACGCCGCTGAACCTGCTGGAGATCGGCGTGTGGGAGGGGCGCGGCGCGTGCTGGCTGCTCGACAATCTCCTCACGCACCCCGACTCACGGTATACGGGCGTCGACAACTGGACGGCTCCGCCCGGCATCCCGGCAGTTGCCTCGCGGAACCTCGCGTTCCACCGAGGTAAGGCGCGGATTCTGACCGGTGACAGCAGGCTGGTAGTGCCGGAGCTGGAAGGACTGTTTGACGTGGTAGTAATAGACGGGTTACATACCTACTCAGGCTGCTATGCAGACATGGCAAACTGTTGGACTAAAATTCGATCGGGCGGCATGCTAGTCGTGGACGACTACGGCTACCCTGGTTTGGACGGAGTGGCAGCGGCTGTCGATGAGTGGAGGGGCCAGATGCGGATGGATTTTACCTATCGTGACTCGACAGTGACGGCCGTAGCCTTCAAGAAACCGGAGCAATAAAGTGGAACCGTACCAAGAACTCGAAGATGCATTCGCGCAGTGGATCGGCCGCGACAGGACGCTGTGCGTGGCGTGCTCCAGCGGCACGGCGGCGCTGCACCTCGCGCTGGAGTCGCTGCCGCTGCCGCGCGGGAGCACGGTAGCTGTACCGGACTACACGATGGTCGCCTGTGCGCGGGCGGTGACGCTGGCTGGTATGACCCCAACGTTCGTGAACTGCCGCGAAGACCTGCTGATCGATGCTAGGCAGATCCCCGAGGCCAAGGCCGCAATGCCGGTGCACGTCTATGGCCGGCGCTGCGACATGGAAGCGGTGCACCACTGGGCGCAGAAGACGTCGTCGCTGGTCCTCGAGGACATGGCTGAGATCCACGGCGTTCTGCCGCATCCCAAGACGCACGCCGCGTGCTGGAGCTTCTACAAGAACAAGATCGTCGGCGGCGAGGAGGGCGGCATGGTCGCGTTCAGGCACGCGAACTGGGCCGGCAAGGCGCGGCGGCTGCGGACGTTGGGCTTCACGCCGCGGCACGACTTCGCGCACGAGCCGAGGGGGCACAACTACCGCCTAGCTAACGCGCTGGCGGAACTCATCTTAGAGTCGCTACACGACTACGAAGAGAACGTCGTGCGGCGGCGGATGGTGGAGCAGTGGTATGACGAGCGAGTGCCCGAGGAGTGGCAGATGCCTTGGCGAGACGCGCCGTGGGTGTACGACCTGCGAGTGCCTGGCATGACGCGGGCGCAGCAATACGCGATCGTCAGCCGCATGAACGAGGCGGGGATAGATGCGCGGATGGGGTTCTTGCCGATGACGGCGCAGCAGGAGTATCGCGGAGAGACGGGACCGGCGGCGCTGAGGGCGGCGGACGAGGTGATGTACCTGCCGATCTGGCCGGACATGGCGGAGAGCGACGCGGAGGTCGTCACGGCCGCCTTGGAGGCTGCGGTGGCAGACGTGCTGCACGAGATACCCCCTTTTAGGGGTACATAAAGGCCCCGAGGGGGTAGTCCGGTGTTTGCTCCCACCGCTATAGGCTACCCCTCGGGGTACGTTTGTCCGCAGACCCCTGTTCTTAACCTCTTTTACGCTTCCGAGGGTGCTAAGGGTAACTAATTACCCCGTACCGTCTGGACGCTATAGGCACCCCTTAGCGGACCTTTAACGGGTAGACCCCCGTTAGGGGTAACTAAACCCCCTAGTTTACCCTAACTAGGTAAGCTACTATCGCGGCGATAGCGGCTAACGCGAGCAGGTCAGCGGCGGTCTGCCACATAACTACGCTCCTTTTTGAACTCGATGCGGGACGGGTGCAACTGCGAAAGTCGTGGGTAGGCGAACGACGGCAACGGCGAGATGCCGCACCGCACGCAGGTCGACCGCTGCCCGCGGTCACTCTGCTCCCGGTCGCACGCCGGGCACCGCACGGTGGTGTCCGATGTCTCCGAGATACCGGGGCTGGTCGTCTTGGGCATGGCATCGCTCCTTCTCCTCTTCGAGGCTTCTGATGCGGGGTACGAGCTGACTGATCCATCGCTCCAGCGTGGAGATGCGCATCAGCGCGGCGAGGTGCTTGTGCTCCAACTCCACGAGTCGAAGCTCAGGCGTCTTCACGCGGTACAACGAGGGGTCGCTTATCATGATCTTGCTTCTTTGCTTTCAAGGTACGTCAGATCTCGTTTACTCCAACGCTTGCAGGCTGCGTAATGATTCTGTCGTGCAGTGCGAGCGTCATTCGCGGGAAGCATCTCCAGCTCCATAAGCTGGATGTCCGGTGCATGGTCGCATCTGCATCTCGGCTCTCTGCATGTCCTGAACCGGAAAACCATGGTCTCGAACAGGCGATCGCTTCCGACAGCTTCGGGGGCGTCTTCCATGGTTCTTCGCAGGTTGCCGACGGTAGAGATACACCACGGACCGACGGTCGTGGTGAGATGGTAGCGGCAGTTGTGAGCCTCGCAGTGGTGGGCGGCTCGACCGAACCACTGCCAATCTTGCCGAGGTATCGCTTTTGCTTGCGACGCGATCTTCCGAACCAGCCGTCTAGTGATGCTGAAAAACTTTACTGCCGCGTCTTCGCCGTGCTTTTTCAAGAACCTGCAAACGTTGGCGGGGTTCGGCGTCGCCCTGCTCGTCCTGGCTTCCTGCTTCTTCCTCTTCACTTCGCGGCTCCTTTCGGCGGCTTGGACGTGATGCGGGGCACGCGACCGTTGCCTTGCAACCGTATCACTCGCTTGTTGGGACGGTACGGCTTCTGGTCGCGGGGGACTCGCAGGTGCTCTAAGTCGAGACCTTTCATCGTGTAGCTCCTCTCGTGAAACTAACTGACGTAAACCAACTCTTCGATCGCGCGGGTGATCGCGACGTACAGGATGTTCATCTCCTGCTGACGCTCCCACGTGGACTTCGCCATAGGATGCGGCATCTCCGCGCCCTTGATCCGCAGGATGAACACGCGGCGGGCTTCGAGGCCCTTCGCCTTATGGACAGAACTAAGGCGGATGCCGCCGCCGTTCTCGTCGGTAAACACGGCCTCGATCTTCTTAACGACGGCGTCGACCGTCTCGGCCCCCTCGCAGAACGCGAGCAGGCAGTCGTAGCGGTCCTGCACGGCGATCAGTTTCGCGTCGCTTGGGTTCCGCTTCGCCCGCTCCTTGCACTGCTCCTTGTACAGCCAGTCGCTGAGCCGCTTGACGAGGTGAGGTACGCTCTCTGCCTTCATCTTGTCGACGGTGGAGATGAGACCCTGCCCGACGTCGCGCCCTTGGATGTTCGCGCGTCTGCCGGCACGGAGGAACCGGAAGCACTCGCTGACGAGCGGCGCATTGACGCGGCAGAGGATCATGTCGCCGTCCTGAACTACTGATTGGTAGCTCTCGCATCCCGCCGGTTCAGTTCGCGTCCCGTCTACTTCTAAGCAATGGACCGGCTTGAACGACATTCGGCCGACGACGCCCTCCGGGTTCGTCTCGAAGGCGTCGAAGTCGGGAACGTACCGCTGCGCCTCTTTGACGATCGCCTTACCGCAGCGGCGAGTGACGGTCAGCGGGAGACGGACGCAGCCACGGTCAGTCGCGGCGAGCTCACGCTCCATGCGGGCCATGCTCTCAGCGTCCGCGCCGGCGAAGCCGTAGATCGCTTGCTTCGGGTCTCCGCAGAGGATGAGGCGTCGTCCGGCCTTCTTCGCGAGGGCCTGTTGGCACCGATTTAAGTCTTGACATTCATCAACTAACAGCATGTCATACTTGTAGACGTTGAGACCTAACGCTACGGGCAGCCAGATCATGTCGTTGAAGTCGATCGTGCCGTCGCGAGCGACGTCCTTGCACCGCTCCAGCACGCGGGGCACCAGTTCGAAGACCTCCCGTAAACAGCCGTTCGTATCTACATCATAGTAGGATGCAAGCTGTTCTAAGTCGTCTTGAACATGACTGGTAGCGACCCAGTCGGGACCGACCAAGTTCATCTTGCAGAGACCAACCAACTCTTCCGTCGCCTTGATGAGGATGGGCTTCGTGCGGCGGAGCTCGCGGATGTCCCGCTCAAGCAGTTCGGAGATGATGTCCTGGACGCGGTACGAGTTGACGTTGACGCGACCGAACGCTCGCTGCACGGCCTTGAGTCCGAGGGAGTGCATCGTCATTGCGTCGCAGCCCTGCGGCACGCGCCGCTGGAGCTCAGTAGCGATCGACTTGTTGAATGCCGCGAAGCAGATACTCTGCGCGACTCCTTTGCTCTGCGACATCGCCTCCCATACCGCGGCCTGCTGTGGAGAGGGAGTGAGACTACTCTCTTCACCTTTAACGATCCACAGACCTTCAACGAGCGTCGTGGTCTTGCCGGTGCCGGCACGTGCCTCGACGATGACGTGGGGTGCGATGTTGACGCCGGCATCCTTCGCAGCGCGGAGTCGGTCTGCCAGTCCCAGCTTTTCTGTTGTCTGCTGAAATGCGTTGACATGGCTCGCAGGAGTTCCAGTTTCTTGCTCGACAATTACGTGAGGAGCGGTGTTGGGCTTCTGCGCGTCGCGTAGTTTGTCGGCCAGCTTCTGATGCCTCTCAGCGTAGATCGGCAGCGACGCGGGTTCTGCCTTAGCAGCCATCGCCACCTGTTGCTCAACCAACGCCTCCTCGGCGCGGGTCGCGCAGCGGACGCACATCTGGTTCTCGTCGAGGTTCTTGGGGTCGTAGAGGTTGTCGCAGGCGACGCATCGTCTTCTCGGCGGCTGCCCTTTTCGTTCGCTGAGTCGTACCCTATTCTTCTTCATAGTCTTGCTTCTATGGTCCGGTCAGGTATTCAATTATCCAACAGTTGTCTAACAACGAGTAGCACAGGACGCGGTTTTCGTCGATCTTTGGTAGAGCGTCGTCTATGACGATCAGGTCCGCAAGCGTGGCCAAGGCAAAATTGTAGCGGGTCATCTCGACGTGGGCAGACCCCAGTACTCGTAGATACCGCTTCGTTTCATCGAGAATGCCATCGAACGGAATGACGCCGCCGTCGTTGAACTCGATCATGGTTTCGCTCCTAGGGATGGGTCGGATTACTTGCGCTTCTTGCCGCGCGGCCAGCCCCGACCGTCGGGGTTGCCGTCGTGGAGATACCTCATCACGCTGCGGCGGTCGACCGTGTACCATCGGCGAGCCGGTAGTAGTAGTTTGCCGCCGCAGAGTTCGGCGGCGATCTTGCCGCGGACGATCAGAGTGCGGACGTGTCGCTGGCTGCAGCCGAGCAGCGCCGCCGCCTCTTGAGTCGAGATGGGTTTCATGCTTCACTTCTCTTTGCTAGCAGACGTTGACGAAAGAGTCTTAGGCAAGATCGGACGAGTCACCGAATCGGGGTTCTGGGAGTTTCTCTTCATCAGGTGCCGCGTGTTGCCAACACTCATTGCGTCTGCACGCTTTCCGCCGGCCGCATTGCGCTAAACTGCCATCAGCCATCAGGATGGTAGCCGAGCAGCGTTCGACGTTCGGCGGATCAACATATCGTCGTCTCATGGTTCAGCCTCCTCAAGAGGCCTCGGCCGGCGCGAGTGGCAGCCGGCCGGGGCGGACCCAGTTTCAGTTTTGCGGTACGATTGTGCGATGGACTGCGCCTTCTTCGTCGTCGAAAAAGAGCACCAACCAATCCTCGGACCCGTCCGCATTGCGGCATGCGCGGCTTATCAGCACCGCCTCGCCCTCGGGTTTCAGTCGGGTGTACGGATCGTGGTAGACCTTCACCTTATCGTGACGCTTTATGGCTCACCGTCCTTTCTTTGTCGGCGCGGCGATCGCCTTGGGCGCGTCGTTCGCCAGTTCGTCCAGCGGCTCGCCGGTGGCATCCTCGACCTCGCCGGACAGCCGCGCCCACACCGCAGCGCGGATTCGGGCACAAATCGACTCAATCAGTTTTCCAAACATCGCCCAGTCTCCTCGGATTTGCGGCCGGGCCGCGGGAAAAAGCAGGGTAGCCAACGCTGCCCCCAGGGCAGGGGCAGGGGTGAGACCCTAATGGGCGGCGGACAATTCGCGGTCGCAGGGGAATCTGATAGCGTTGCCCTCGATTTCGAGCTCATTGTCCAGCGTCCGTCCGTCCGTCGCGTATTGGGTGACTACGATCTCTCGCGGTTCGTCGCTGATCACCACGATTTCTCGTTCACCGCTCGGCATCGAAAAACTGTAGAGCCTGTACTGTTTCATCATCTCGCTCCTTGTTTCGGACCGTCGTTTCTTTTCCCTGCCCGCCACTACTATTATATCGTCTGGCGGCTCCGCGTAAATAGCCCCTAGGGCTATTTTGGTGAAAATAGTTGGACTCTTTAGGGGGGCTATCGGTAAAGAGGGGCTATTTAGGAAAAGAAAGCCCCCTCGTTGGGGGCTATTATAGGTCGCTTGCGCTACGCGGTGGGCTGCTCACGGCGCAGGTCGCTGAGAGCGGCCGTTACGACGTTGCCAGCGCCGGGGTGCCCTGTCTGAATCTTGAGACGGGCGGCGCGGTCCGTGATCTCAACTACGCGGCCCTGCCACGGGTCGCCCTTCTTGGGCGAGACCCAGCGAAGGTCGCCGACGGCGTGACCGGCGGCGGTCTTTTTAGTGAACGGCCTTTTCTTGACGTCAACCTTTGGCGTTTCTTTCTGGGGAGAATCCTCGGGCCGCGTGAGCGAGAGGTCGTCAACGCGAACCTCCCACGTGCCGTCCATCGCGTCGACCAGCGCGCGACCGCCCGCGATGTCTCCGGAGATGGTGCCAAGGTAGTGCCGGCCCTCGGCATCGCGGACCCAGGCGACGTCGCCGTCCGCCCACTCGTCGCCGGCGCGGGAGGGCTT
>Ga0315284_10007603_pt1 | contig 15473 bp, 17 predicted proteins | sample YL17G09_16_MG_FD_203696 | JGI IMG/M metagenome (GOLD analysis project Ga0315284, IMG submission 203696) | Sediment microbial communities from Yellowstone Lake, YNP, Wyoming, USA - YL17G09_16 | ecosystem: Environmental > Aquatic > Freshwater > Lake > Sediment | place: USA: Wyoming | collected... | reverse complement strand
TGTCGCTGTCAATGGTGGAAGCATCCCCCCATTCTATTTTTCCTAAGTCCATGACTGGATGTATTAAAAAATATATCTGGTACGTTGGATTTTAATACCATTCGAGATGGTCTTGATGCTCCTGGGGAACGTATCCTAACGTCCTAGAATGGAAGCAGAACGGTGATCTGGTAGATGAGAGGAAAGAGAAATTCTGACAAGAGAGGGAATGCGGGGTCGAACGAATACGAGCACGGTCGGTTGGACTTCATCAGGAAGATCTATATGGAGAGCCACGCGAGGATCGAGGTGAAGTTCCTTGCGATGATCAGGGCTCACGATTTGTCCTCGCGGGACAAGCTGTTTTCTTTGATGTCCTACAGGGAAGGGGCGATGGAGATACTCAGCGCAGTTCACACGATCTTCGGACTCGAGGGGCTCAGCGACGTCTCGAAGTACCTTAGAGCTGGAGGGAATCCTGCGACTGATTGCAAGCGGGACGAGGATGAGTCAGAGGAAGAAGTGGCCGACGAGGAAGGCGAGGACGACTTCATCCCGACGCCGCCGGGCAGGGACTTCTGCTTTGAGAACTGCGATCCAGCACACGTCCGTCCATGGGAGAAACTGGAGGATGACAGATTCCCGTTCGAACTTGTCGACAAGGACGAGGAGGAGCCCTCCGGGCCGGAACCTGAGGATGAAGAGGAAGATGAGGACGAGGAAGAGGAGCTCGAACTCGACATCATAGAGCGCGTGGCGAACTGGGACGAGGTCCGCGACCTATGGAAGGACTACGACCCGGCTTACAGATAGTCAGACTGGAGGAAATGGTATCATGAAAGAAGGCGACAGGGTGCGGTTGATCCACACGGACGACCCCTCGGGGCTCCGCCCGGGGTCGTACGGGAGGATCGTGCGGATAAGCGAGGTGAGCGAGGACGACGTCGCAGGAGACCCGTCGCTCTCCTTCCTCCTCGGGAGGAAGAAGGTCTGGGTTGACTGGGACAATCACGGGGTCTTGGCGCTGATCGAGGGGCACGACAGCTTCAGGGTGATCCCGAAGGAGGAGAGGGGATAACGCATCTCTACTTCGCCTACGGGTCGAACTTAAGCACCGAGCAGATGAACTGGAGGTGCAAGTATAACGAGCTCGTCGGTCCTGCGTATCTGGAAGGTTACAAGCTGGACTTCACCTTCAAATCCCCCGCATGGGGAGGCGGGTGTGCCGATGTCGTCCGGAAGGAGGGCGGGGTTGTCTGGGGGTTGCTTTACAGGATTACGGATGAAGGCTTGAAGGCCCTGGACCGCTACGAGGGTCATCCGACGGTCTACAGGAGGTTCGAGACCAGTGTCAGGCTCAAGGACGGGGCGGAGAAGCGCCCGGTCTGGACCTACGAGGTCGTAAACAAGAAAGCCTGCCTTCCGACGAAGGAGTATCTGGGGATCATCCTGGATGCCGCCAATTGGCATAGTTTCCCCAAGAGCTACCAGGACGAGCTCCGGGAAGTCTGGGACAAGATCTCGTCGAGGGTCTGAGCATGCCGACCGTGTACTTCGTATGCATCGGCAACACCTGCAGGAGCCCAATGGCGGCGGAGATCTTCAATCAGATCGGGCGCATGAGGGGGATAGCGGGGGCAAAGGCCGATTCCTTCGGGATTGAGCCTTTCTACCGCGACAGCGGCGATGTCAAGCAGCTGAGGGAGTTCGCGGTGAGAAAGGTCATGGGGCAGGTGGACGGGCTCGCGGGGCACCGGCCGAAGGGGGTAGGAGACATAGTTTTCGAAGATGGCGACATCATCATTGTGCTCGACAGCAGGAAGGCCAAAGAGTTCGCTGACCAGTTCTGCGGGAACCCGTCTCGCAGTGGTAAATCGATCCGCATGTGCACAGTGGAGACGAAGGATCCGTTCGGCGGGACAGTCAAGGATTACATTCGTTGTTGCCTATTCCTGAAGGGGGAGATCGAGGAGAATTTTGATCAGTTGACGGGCTTGACATGTTCCTAGATGACTTCGGAAGAAAATGACAACACTTGCCACCATATCTATTTCGTTCAGTTGCACGCGCTACCGGAAGGATGCAATCGTTCGGCTAGACGGTTTCTCATACCGTCTGGGACGAACGGGATTTACTGCCTACATCCTAATGTTCATTGCCTCGGTGATAACCTGAAGAAACTTGAGAAATCCCTCGAGAGCCTGAAGACGGGCGACGTAGTTTGCATCAGCTGGACGGACACATTCGGCATGGACAGGATGACATGGGAGGAGATCGGCGATCTTGAGGAACCCCCCAATACGAGGTGCTGGGGGGTCGTCGTGAAGAAGACCGCGAAGTACCTGATCATCGCGACCGAGATCTGCGATAGTTGCAGCGACGGGAACTACATCGAAATGCTTCCGTTCGGGATGATACGGGGGTGCAAGGTCCTCGACCACCTAGACCTTGAGAAGGTCCGAGGCGACTCTGAATCGGAGATTGAATGAGTGAGATATCTCATAAATGTCTAAACAGATTTCTTCAATACATCATGAGCCGATAGGATCTCCACCAGCTTCCTGCATCTTTCGCATTCTCCGTTCGGACAGGGGTCCGTCGCTATTCCAGCCTGGATTGCCTTCTCGAGGGTTGAATCGAGGATCTTTTTCTCCGTTTCTGTGAGCATTTCATTTCGATACATTCTGCCGCCGATGTAGGATATTGCATTTCGCTCGGTCTGATCCAGCTTCTTGCAGAACAGCGCCTTTTTTGAAAGATGGATTATTGTTGCGGCGGGTACGATGTTGGATAGGCGCATGCCCCCAAACACACGTCTGTCCGTGGATGGTTTGTAGACTCCAGCCTCAACCTTTCTGGCTTTTTCATCAGTCGCTGCGGTGTTTACCTTCCTTTCAGATTTCCGTTTTTTCCAATCAGACATTGCATTGCTGATAAACCTGCTTTCGCATTCTGCAGAGCAAAACGGCCCCAGGGCTCTGATCTTTGAGTTGCAAGAGACGCAGAAGGCCTTTTCTTGACCAGGCGCTTCATAATAGTATATGTTTATGGTCAGGTCCTCCCAGTCGGTCTGCTCCTTCCAAATAGGAATATCGTTAGCCATCAAGTCCCCGACAATCTCGATATATTTTGATCCATATAATTCTGCAAGTTCGCCGTCGAGGACAGGGCCGTTCTGGATTCTTCCTAACAAAGCTTCATGGATCCTGGTAATCGCCCTTCTTTCATCCGGTCGCACCATTGAAGCACTATCCCCGTACGAGTTTCTTTCGTCCAATATGAGCATTCTTACTAATAACCATAGTCAATCTTCCGATTCGGCGCTGATGCTCCTAAGGTCGTTTCCATATCGAATGTTTGGGAGCCATTGAGACCCCATCATCAAATAGAATAAAATATTAAAGAATCAATGCAGGCGATCCTGGTGGGTTTCGGAAGAAGGAATGGATGATGAGAATCTGACGGCATCTGCAGTCAAGGAAGATAATGGCAAGGAGTGCCCCCAGTTCACAACGGACTCGTGGCTCGACGGATTAATATTTGGAAGCGCATATGGAAGTATTAAGGACGGTTTCTCCTTATTTCTAGGAACTCTGCCAATATCAAAAGTAGAGCTAATAGCGCAGTCATTCCAATCCGCTGGCTACAGCGTTCGATACTCGAGCAATCTGGACAACGTTTCAGTTGAAGACGACCATGTCTTGGACATCCAGGAGGAGCGGTCAAAATTCAAAACCTTGCAGCTTCCTCCCCTGCGAAATGTAGGCTGCTCCTATCCATCTGAATTCCTCGACGGATACATCCTCTCGAGAATGTACCCAGTGTTCATTCTGACCGGGAATACGCCGAGAAAGAAAGATATCGCATCGAGAATCCGCCTTCGGATTAGAACTGAAATCGGAAACGCCGATGTGCTCCTCGCCGTCTTGAAGCAGAGAAACACGGACGCCAAAATGATTCATGAGGGATGCATAGAAATTTCCGAGTCGTCGCACAGCATGGATTCAATCGATGATTATCTGGGGGCTTTGGTCGATGAACTCGAAGCAGATTCTGACAAGAATAAGACAGCCAAGATGAAAGATTGGCAGGAAAGAAGCTACAGCAAAATCAACATCGATCTTCCCGGAGGCAGACTTATTCAGGATATGCTGTCGCCGTACGTCATCGCCCATCTGTCAAAGAAGGCCGGGATCAACAATAAATTATCCTCAAGAGAGCGTGGCGCGATCAGAGGCATTTCAAGTCTGATCATCAACCGTCGCAAGCCATCGGATAAGCAGCAACAGTACCTGGAGGGGTTGATTAAGAAGTCCATTATTCTCGGCCTAGTCAATGATCCATGCGACAGGGAATCCTGCTGGATGTGCTCTGAGCTTAAAAAATTCACCAATCAATTCCATATTGATAAGCAGCTCCTGGATCAATGAGCACTATGAAATCAAACCTTTATTTTCTTCGATCAAACTCTGCCCAGTGCAGATTCTCATCCCTTGATTTCGCCATCAAATTCTACAGTTAATGTAAAATCTATCTTTGTGATCTAATCGTTAAATCTAACAGTAGGTTTATTAAGGAGAATCTACTTCTTAGATCTCACGAAGAGCCCGCAAAGGGTTGAAAAGGAGGTTATGAAGATGGAAATAGACGCATTTGAGATGGACCAGAACGGTAAAAAACTGTATCTTGCCGTTATGACGGTGGCGCAGCTAAAGGATGAGAATAAAGTAAAAGTCGACGAATGGTCGCAGGCAAACCCGGGAGGATATCAAAGAAGGCCTACATTCAGCCGCGTCAACGCCTTTGGAAGGTACATTGGAAAGGCGAAGGGGATCTCTCCCCTCTCGATAACTCTGAGCGCGCGCGAGAAGATCAAGTTCGAAGCAAAGAAAGGGCGAAATGGGATTCTTGAAATTCCGGACAAGATAATTCTCTACATCGTCGATGGACAACACAGAATCGCAGGACTCAGGACGCTAATTGACGAGCATCCGGAGTACGAGGAATTCCCCATACCTGTTGTAATAATGCCACTCTGGGAAGGCAAAGACGGTGCGATTGCCGACTCCGTCTACGAAGAGGCAAAGCAGTTCGTCATTATCAATAGAACTGCGAAGGGAGTGAGGTCGGATCTCGCAGAGAGATTCCTGAATACTCTGGTGAAGAAGGGCGAGGATAGGATGGACCTTCCAAGCCAGGTGACCCGAGGAATCGAATGGGTTCCAAGGGCGACCGAGATAATCGATGAATTAAATAAAGCCGGGCCTTGGAAAGACAAGATCAGGTTGCCGAATGAGCCGAAGGGAGTCACAGTCGTTGCACAGAAGTCATTTTCAGACTCTTTGAAGCCGATACTGACGAACACATCCTTCGACACCTATTCCGCCAAAGACATTGCGGAAAGCCTGAATTCCTACTGGGGGGCGATATCCGAGCTCTGCGAGGAAGCATTTGCCGATCCCAACAACTACGCCCTGCAGAAGACCGCCGGCGTATTCGTCCTGCACCGATTGTTCCCTTCAGTAGTCGTTTCTGCAGCGGATGAAAAGGGAGTCGTATCACAGGAAAGCATCAAGAAAGTCCTGGGCAAGATGAAGGGCGTATTTAACAGCGAATACTGGTCTCCAATGGGAGAAGTCGGCATGATGGGCACGAGCCAGAAGGCTTTCGGCCTGCTGTACATGACGGCGAAGGATGCCCTGGATTTAGTTGCAAAGAGATCCGGGCAATTGAGACCGTTCAAATTCGAATGAGAGCCGGTGAACACCTTGAATGATGAGAAGCGCAGGGAGCTTTCAGCAGTCCGCGCAGTCATGGAGGCCGAAGGAATCCGGCCGAGGAGGTCCAAGCCGACCTCCAGCGGCCGGTTCCACTATTCCGACCGGGATGAAAAGGGGCGGCCTAGGAATCTAGGGTTCGAATGGGATGGCGCAGGCTTTGACGACGGCGGAAGACTCATCATAATCGAAGCCGAGCTGAACGGATCATTGAATGCGTCGCATATCCAGAGCCATATCGCCAGGCTCCCCCTCATGATCTCCGCCGGAGACTCCGTCGAGAAAATCATCTGGGTAATTCAGCCGAGCAGCAGGCGGCAGCTCACCGATATCATCTCCAACTGGATGGCATTTTTTGAGCCCGCGCTCAAGATAAGAATGCCTGAAATGGCGATCAGGTCCCCGAGGGGCGATCCAATTCCTATGGAGTAGCCAAATTGCTTCATATACAGATGATCATAAACCTGAGGATATTGGAGGAAGAAAATGGCAGAAAGACAAATCTGGACGGACATTATCGAAGCTTATGATGAACTTCGCGAAGAAGAAGCAACAAGGTCAAGAAGGGACGTACAGGACCAGCGCCAGGATCGACAAAACGATCCAAGGTCGCAATTGGTCGGGGAAGAATATTATGACGAGGACATTACACCCATCATTATCGACGGCGATCTTTCCTGGGAGGGGCTCGGGACCTCGATCAAGATCGAGGGAGAATTCCCGAGGCGGGAGAGCGAAGTCGACTCCCCTTTGGCCGAAAGCAAAACCGTCTTTGAGGATAGGTCAATTCTGGATAGCTGTGCGTGGTATAAGTCGCATCATTATTCGCCACAGAAGCACTGGGGCATCCATATCAAAGAGGGTTGCTGGGTAGACACAGCATCGAGATTTTGGAAAGACTGTCCTTCAACGATTGCAACATCCGACGACGCAGTCCGGGCGGCATTTTTCTATTTCTTCTGCCACGAGTTCTTCCATTATCTGACTGATAATGGGATATCAGTATTAGGGATCGCCACGCACAATCTGAATCTCTACGCCGATTATGATAGGAAAGTATACTGGCCAACATACTCGAGCCCTGGGGCTATCGAAGAAGCGCTGGCAAACCGCTACCTCTATGGAAGGGGCAAACTTTGCCATCTTCCTCAAGGATATCTCTATAATGATCTGATCAGGGATCCTCCCGGATACAGGGACTTTGCCAAGTATATCGGGCCGTCTTTCTGGGTAGGCAGGAGGGAGCTGATGTCGCAAGTCTTCTATTTACGCCCCAAACCATCTAGCATTACGATGCCATCTATGAAGATGAAGCCGATCGAACAGATTCTCGAGGTGTTGAGTACAAAGAGCTATTCGAGAGGGCACAGAGTGCCCATCTGGCTCCATAAGGCAAAGACAAAGAAGGCCGTTAGGATAATCACTCCGTTCAAATGATTAATGGAGGGGAAAAGGGTAAAATGAAGAACTCTTTTGGTTTCGAAATTTCGACAATAGATGAAGTAGCAGCATGAGGCGGATTGCAGCGACAAAAGTGCGCTCGTAATCAATATTGCACCTATCAATGATGAATATCCCCCGAACCTGAGAGATTAGATTCGCCTAATGCTGATCTTTAAGACGCCGAAGATTCTTCTCATTAGTTCTTGGCAATTCTGAAGAATTCCTTGGGTTGCTGAATCAGAGATGATCCCTTCTTCATTTCAAAGATTGGTGTGTTCATCTCTCTTACTTGTAGTTCACCTCTTGCAGCTTTCCGAACCCTTTCCCTCGCAATTTCGATATATCTCTCGACAAGATCTGCACCAGCCGCTCTTCTTTTTCTACGAATAGCCGCAACAGCGGTTGTTCCAACTCCCATAAATGGGTCCACAACTAGATCATTCTTGTTGGTTAAAGAGAGAATCAATCTCTCAACCAGTTCAACCGGGAACTGGCAAGGATGTTCCGTTTTTTCAACATGGTTGTACTTTACATTTGGAATAATCCATACGTCACCAGGATTCTTGCCCACTGGGTTGGAGGAATATTGACCTTTATTCGGTCCCTTGAAATGCTTCTTGCCCGGATACTTTTGAGGAACACGGACTGCATCAAGATTGAAAACATAATCATCGCTCTTTGTGAACCACATTATCGATTCATGACGACCGGAAAATCTGTTCGAGCAATGTAGACCGTGACTGAAATGCCAGATTATTCTCCCTCTCATCGAAAGATCTAATTGCTCAAATATCGGGAAGAGTAGTAAATCTAGGGGTACTATCCGACCCCCGTCTATGTAATTCCCGACTTCCCAACATATACTTCCATTTCTGGCCAATTTCTCATAACATTTCGTTATGACCAGTGTCTGATTCTTAAGATATTGCTTAAGAGGTAATTTCTTTTCATATTCCTTTCCAATATTGAATGGAGGTGATGTTACAATGAGGCGCGCAGATTCCTTGGGTAGTTCATCTAAGAACTCAATGCAATCTCCGTGAAACAGAGTGACATCTGCTTTTTTAGAGTAATGTGATCGTATTGTAACCATTCAGTATCCCCCGGATTTCATGAGCCAAATCATTCCCGAAAGATCCATTATTTGATTCGTGTATGACGATTCCCATTTTGCTCAATATCCAATTTGATTGAAGTAGAGATTATGGACTTCTCAGATAGCCATGATATTACAATATTCCTAATCATGTCTGCGTCGGAGTCACCGAATCTGCCTCGAAGATTCTCGATTACTTCCCATTGACCCTTGGTGAATGTTACTTGAACCCTTTTTGTGTTTGAAATGTGTTCCACCAGTGTCTATATGATGTCATTTCAGATATTTTATTCTTTCCTGGGCTTATCGAAAGGCTCGGATTCTGAAATAGTATAAATAAGTTATAATTAGTCAACTAATACAATTAACTATTAATATACAGTAGCGCATCTCTACCAATTGGTAATAAAAATGGAACTTACAATACGATTATCCAAGAAGAACAAGGACAGGATAATCGCTTTAATCAATGATCTGGCCGAGCTTGAGGACGACGATCTCAGTCAGAATGTCAGGATAGAGCCCCCTCTTCAGAATACTATGGCTATTCCCCCAGATTCAAGGTTAATTGGGCCAGTTGGAGACGATCTATTGGATGTCCCTGGCCATGTTAGTGGGTTAAAGCCCGGGAAACTTGGATTCGCTCAGAATTCCGAAAGACCTGGACTGGTAGGGTCCTGGGGGCAATTCAACTCATTCTTCCCTATGAAAGCCGCGTGCATTATCGTATCGAATATCATCTTGGCAAAAAGAAACGAAGATCTTCGGCTAGACAGATTTGTCGATCTGTCTTTACAGTCATTCAAGAAAAGAAACCTTTCGCAGTATAGGGGTTTTCCTAGCACTGAGAAGGACACTGCGAGAGGGCGCTTCGTTTGGCACTTCCTTTCGACTGCGTACGAAATGGGATTGCTTACGCTCTCAGCCAATGAAGGTTCTGATTTGATGATGCCCGAGTCTTTAAACGATTGGGAACGATATCACATTGGTGTTTCCGCAGAGGGATTAGAATTCGCTAGAATTCACAATCCTCTAATCATGGGAAATGGTAATGAACAGATACTCACGTCAGATGAGACAAAATGGATGATCTCCCATCTGAAGAAAATAGATTCACAGGGATATCGGGAATATTCCTTATTATTGGGAGTATATCAGTTCTTAAGAGAAGGACATAACGGAAAGGATGATCTGAGAAAGTGGTTCGAAGAAAACGAGGATTTCAGAAAATACGTTAAGACATGGAGTCGGAAAGCTAGAAACGGAACCGAAAAGGAATCCAGTGATCAATTATCCAACCTTGCGATGACATTCGCAGGTAGCAAAGTGGCCCTGCTTAGAGAACTGAGAATAGTCGATCCAAGACGAAATCACTATGAAATAATCGGAGAATTTAATTAAAGTTGAAATGAGGTAGAGGAATGGAATCAACGAGCTCATCCCGAATCGATCAAATCTGCAAGGCATTTGATCCAGAGATCTATAGGGATATTACATTAAATCCGCTTGCTGCTTATGCAATCCTGATGCTTGATAATGCTCACATACCCACAACCATTGAAAACATCTCTGTCGCATTGTTCAAAATGTTTCCTCTCAAATTCTCCTTAGCCGGTTTCTCTGAGTATCCAGATGTTGCAAGAACGAATCGCGTACTATTGCATATGACTCCGAAGTATGAGAACCTGCTCTCTGGGAATGGTTCCAAGGGTTATGTTCTGAATGAAAAGGGAAAGAACAAAGCAATTGAGATGATGAATGCTCTGAAGGATTTACGGGTTGGATCAAAGAAAGACATGAAAGTGAAAGCGCCGAGGTACCATTTTGAAAGAGAAAGCAAGAGATTACGCGATTCAATTGCTTTTAGGAGATTCAAAGAAGGACAGTTCGATAAGATGGAGAGATGGGAAATATTCGATCTCTTGGGAACTGTGTCCTATACTCCGAATAAAGCACTGAAGCAACGTATAGAAGATCTGATTCAAGAGGCTATTGATGCAGAAGATCAGGAAATCATTGATTTTCTGAAATCGGTTCGTTCAAGATTTTCTGCAATATTCGACGGAAGTCATATCGAAAGAAAAGGGTGAGGAAATGGCAAAGATAGAAATTAATACATCAAGTCGCTTCATGAAGCGCAAAATCTGCGAAGCAATGCGAAAGAGCTATGCAAAATGCCTGGCTGAATTGATCTGCAATAGCGATGAGAGTTACCGCAGACTATCCCAGACCGAATCCTTGACGGATGAGGTAGCTGGATCTAATGATATGAAATGCATCTACTTATTCGTAAGAAGAACTTCTGACAATTTCGAAGTCGTTGATTTCGCTGAGGGCATGACATATAAGACGATGGAAAAAGTCTTCGGGAACTTTGGAGACGAAAAAATTACTCACTCATCTGAGGGTAGAGGATTATTCGGACAAGGTCTTCTTCAAGCGCTTCTCAGTCAGGAGCATGGCGGAGTCATTCGATCATTAGTAGATAACAAATTATATGCTGGCAAGATTCGCTGGCAGAAACGAAATGTCGAAGGCAGATTAGAGCCTAGAATGATGCTCGACACTGATACTGACATTGAACATGCAACAAAGGAGATACGACATAATGTTCATATTCCAAATGGAAATGGAACGAACGTTTCATTCAGATTCAAGGGAGATTCATTCCCTCAGAAAGCTAAATTAATCAGTAGATTGTCGAATTTATATCTGCTTCGCTTGATCAATACAGCCGAAGATCGTACAATCAACGTTGTATTCCTCGATAAAAATGATCGAGAGGAATCATGCGAACCATTATTATTCAGCTGGCCAAAGGGAGAGAAAATCGGCGAGATCGATACGATTATGAATTATGAGAATCACAAGATTTCCATACATGGCGAGCTCTATCGTTCCGAGGAGCCACTATCTCAGAGGGAGGCGGGGGAAGATCGAATAGGTGGGTTACTCTTACACGATTCATATCGCATAATGGATCTCACTCTATTTGATTTCGATTCGAATCCTTATGCTTCAAGATTCTTTGGAAGAGTAGAATTGAAAGGTGCATATGATCTCATAAGGGAAAAATTGAACCAGTCCGAGCCAGAGGAGATTCTGACGGATTCACGAGATGGATTCGTTAGAAGTCACCCGTTTTCTAAGCAATTGGCAAAGGTCATAACTGATTGGTTATCTCCAATAGTTGATAGCGAAAAGAAGGCAATCGAGCAATCGACGGGCTGGGATGAAGAGACAAGAAAACGAACAGAAAAGGCATTCAGTGTGTTGAATGAGCTATATAGAGAAGTTAATCAAGGGATTAAAGGGCTGGGACCTGATGAAGAAGGAGAGAAGCTACCAGAAAACGGGCTTCAGTTTGATAGGAAGAATTCAGAGATCGAAGTGAATAGAAAATATCTAATCGGCCTACGTGTGAATACGGAAATCTTCCCTCCAGGAACTACAATTCTTGTAAGATCCACATCAGAAGAAATTGAGATTTCGCCAATCGAAGCTGTCGTCAAGAAACCTGAGAAAGAAAAAGTGGTCAGTCGAGTTTCAATAAGACTGATGGGAAAGCGCATCGATTCAACTGGAAATCTCCTTGCTTTGATCGGAGACAGTACCGCATCTATGAATGTGAAGGTCGTCAAGGAAGAAAAGTATTACCCGTCGAGACCTATGGAATTCAATCCGAGCAGAGTTCATTCAAAACCAAATGAATGGGCATCGCTCGTCCTCTTTGTGAAGACGAATATCGTTCCGATAGGGTCAGTAATCAAATTCATTTCATCAGATAATGAAGTCATCATTGAGAATGATTTGATAGCAATACAACCTTCAGATGTCAAATATGATGATATTGCAATTGTTAAAAGTAGGTTCAAAGGAACAGGCGATGGTATTAAGGCGACTGTTACGGCAAGCGCTCAGGAACTATCTGCGGAAGCATATCTCGTCATCAGATCGATTGAGCCTCCTTCTGGCGGTCTATTCAAAGATTTCGAACTTGTAAATAAATCATATAACCTACTGACCTTCTTTGATGAACTAAGAGGTGTGATAGAAATAAATCTCAACCACCCTCTCGTCAAGCGGTTCTTTGGGACCGATGTAACGGAAGCTAAGGCGAGATACAAATCTCTGACTCACTGCCAGATACTTATTGCCTCGATCATACTTGATGAATTGCTGTACCTAACACTCTCTAGAGCTTACACAGAGAATAAGATTGAAAGACATTCCGCTTACGAAGACCAACCCTGGCTCGATGTCAAGAATTATGTCGATGAGAAAAAGCGATCTATCTCAGAAGCGTTCATGAATGCATTCATGTCAAGATCTTTAATGGAGAAGAATGCAAAGAATTCTGCGACTGGTGAGAAGGAGAATCAGCCTAAATTCGATATTTGAAACCGTGGACAATTCTAGTTCTATTTCCCTTGGTATGGATGGATTGTCATATCTTGTATTCTGAATTGAAATCCCGCTTGAACTATGCTCTCATGAAATTTCGAGTTCTTATCTAAATAGAAACTTCTAGAGGGATCAGATTCTTCGTTCCCAAACACATTTGAGCGGGAGATAGGGCTTTTTCCGTTTCTTCCTCTTGATGTTAGAAATTGAGATAAGAAAACGTTTTTCGATCTTCAGCAAGAAGTCAATCCACTTTGAAGTCATCGCTTCTGTAATTTCAGAATATTCTCATTCAAAGTCTGTTTGTGTGCAGTGGATCCTCTATCTCGCCAAAGGTCAATCGAGAGGACCTTGAATCCCACTTCTTCTGCGATAATGCCCAGTATCTTAGCGGTCTGAATATGCACCATCTTGAATGAACGAGAGTCCCCTACCACATATGCGCACTTCGCATTGTCCTTGAGCAATGGATGAAGCTGTTCGAAGTGAGTGCGCATACCTCCGAAATACTCTCCCACTAATCTCGGATACATCTTTGAGAATCCGCTTGTATCCCCATCTCTTCTGCATCTTGATATGATCTCATCTATGATATCTCGAATTTCTGTGATATGAACGACCTTCTGGACTTCATTATCTGCCTTGTATATCTGCCGCGTACTCGAACGTATCATCTTCTTCTTGATTTCTTGGATGTCCTGGATATTGATAGCTAGACCCAAAATAGCCAACTCCAATCTAGTTTGACGAGTATAATCCTTATCGACGGGATAAGGAGGGGATGTTATCACCATCGAAACGGAATCGGGATCAAGTATCTCTCCGATTCTTCGAGAATCGGCTTCGATGATCTCGCATTTGCATTTGGCTTTCTTACTGACAAGATTAAGGTCGTCAATCATCTGACCAGTGATCTCAGAGAAATATTCCAATGACGAGGCGTCTTCTTTTGGCGGGATAAGACCGATCTCAGGACCGAAGCGGACATTCGCTGATTTTACAAAAGTGGTCGCCAGCGATAGCATAAAGAAATCACGCATCTTTGAATCGTCGATTCTCAGAATCGCCTCACGTAGAATCATGCATTTTGCAAGAGGCATTGGACTGACATACTTCTCACTCACTAGCTCCAATGAGAACTCACGATGAACATCAGAAATCGATTCTGTCGAGAAATCCAGAAGATTACGTTGCTTCCCTCTAAGGCTCTTTGATGATTCTCTAGCTTCTTCGAGAATACGTTTTCTCTCATTTATGACCTGAGATACGTCCAGATCCCAAGTGGTCTTGACTCTTGACGCAAAAGCTGCAATGGGATTTGCATCTATACCAATTGAAGAAATTCCATTCAGTTTGCATTCTACGCATGTTGTCCCGGTTCCTACGAATGGGTCGAGAACAATTTGTCCCTTCTGTATCCCGAATTCGCTCAATTGGTCTCTAACGTAATGATCTGGAAAGGCGAGGACGAACCTATACCATCTATGACATGTCCCATTCGCCAATTTCTGGATTGTCTGGTTTCTTTTCGATTTCATAGGTTCAGTTCGTTTATTGAAATAGTCATACATACAGATGTCGCCTACATGCACTTCACTGCATTATTACCATCAGTATAGCAGTGAAGTCTAATAACTTTTCTCTGCCCATTACAGTCCATTGAGTTAGGAAGGATGAAAATGGGTGGCAAAAATGTAGAATTCGACATCAAGAGTAATCAGTCAACTGATGCGCTTAGCAAGATTCTCACTCGTCGCAGAGCAGAAATCCTACAATTAATAGCTTCTGGGAAATTTAGTCTCGGAGAGATTGAATCACAATTGAAGATCAATAGATCATTTCTCACTGATGCAATTGGAATACTGCAGACCCTAGGCATTATCGAGATCGAGAAGATCGGACGCAAGAAATACCCGATTCTAATTGCTCAAAAAATCATCATCAGATTGAGGGAGTAACAGATTATGGGTCGCTACGATGATGTGCTCCTTGAGATTTTCATGACGAAATATGACCCAAGGAAAAATGAAATTTCATTCACGAAGCAAGAGATCGCGAAGATAGCAGAGAAACACGGAATTCGCAATGTGCCAGATATTTTTTATTACTATGCCTTTGATAGAGGAACTATTCCTGATGCTATAATGTCCAAGGGATTCATTTCATTAAACATCACTGGGAGGGGGACATATTCGCTTTCGAAGAAACCGATGATCGTGACGATACCTGAGATTCGAAAATTCGAGGAAATCAAAATACAACTCCCCCAATGCGTAGAACGTTTCGTTTCGGATGATGAACAGGGGATTTTGATACGAATATTGTACGGAGATGTACTTTCAAAATTCCTTGGTAAACGAATCATGTTCCTGCAAGGATTCCTGAGAACAAATAGCATATTTGGCCAGACCGAAGTAGATGCGCTTTACGTATCTGAAGATGAAGAGATCTGTACCGTCGAAGCCAAAGGGCCTGGGGAGTCTTTGAATAAGAATCAAATAATCAGACAGGTCGAGGGAACAAAATGCAAATTCGGAGTTGAATCCGTTATTCCATTGGCGATAAAATTCTTTCGAGATCACAGAATCATAGTGATCCGATTCAATAAGGATTATGATATTGCTAATTTTGCAGGATATAGACTGATCGATACTATTTGACGACAACCGGCGAATCTTACTCTCCCTTTTCCTTCACCCAGTGATCCCTTCGTCTGAAGATAAGGCTTTTCCTTCATCATGCTCCCATGAAGGCGAAAGCATGGACATGGAGTC
>Ga0315284_10007602_pt1 | contig 15477 bp, 15 predicted proteins | sample YL17G09_16_MG_FD_203696 | JGI IMG/M metagenome (GOLD analysis project Ga0315284, IMG submission 203696) | Sediment microbial communities from Yellowstone Lake, YNP, Wyoming, USA - YL17G09_16 | ecosystem: Environmental > Aquatic > Freshwater > Lake > Sediment | place: USA: Wyoming | collected... | reverse complement strand
TAAGCAGCGAGCTTATTAAACTGGCTGAACCTATGCACCAGACAATCGCCTCGGAAAAGACCGCACAAGTCGTCACAGAGATGCTTGCATAATGCCTGATTGAAGACTTGTGCTAATCAATCTTATGGTGTCAAAAATCTCAGGTCATCGACACGCATAAGCTGACAGCCGGAAAACGGCTCTGCATATTTCACACCTGCGTACTGGCCAAAGTACCTGCAAACTACTTCGGCCTTTTCAAGCAGAGAAACCTGATTGACGGAATTTTGGAGCTGGCTTTGATAAGCCTCAATCGCTTTTATTTTCCGTTCCCAGTAATCGGTAATATCAACAACGAATAATGGATTATCATAACTTGGCCTGTGGGTTGAGTAATAGCTATACATGCCGGGTGTCCAGTGTGGGACGCCGGCCATGTCGGTTTTATGAAATTTCGCCTCGAATCGGGCGTCTTCAACAAGTTCGGCGGCGGCCTTATGGTCGGGATGCCAATCCGGCAGAACGGGGCCGAATAATAAATCCGGCTGATTTAACCTTATAATCTCCGACAGTTTTTTTCTGTTTTCCAGATTTGCCTCAAGGCTGCGGTTGGGCATTCCAAGACAGATTCTGTTTTTTATTCCGAGAATCGCATTTGATTTATTGGTTTCCTCGTGTCTTATTTGCCTTGAGCCAAAAGGCGTTGGTTCGCCGTCAGTCAAGTCAACGATAGTTACATCCCAGCCGCTATCAATCATTTTCGCGATGGTACCGCCCATTGCGAGCTCGGCATCGTCAGGATGGGGTGCAACAATTAAAATCTTTTTCATTTAACCCTCATTGCTGTTATTGTTCTCAATGGTTTTCTTCTGCAGCATATCCCTTAGGATTTCCTCCGGCAGCAGGCCAAAGAAATATTGGCGGTAATTCAATACCTGTTGAGCCAGGCAACGGCTATCGAGCAGTTTTATCTTTTCATTGAGGTTTTGAAGGGCATTTCCGGTAAACTGAAATAAACTTTTATTAACTGCCGAGATTGCCTGCCACGCCGATTTCTTTTCCTGGATAGTCAGGTCGCGATTGCGGGTAGTTTCAATCAATTTCTTTTTCTCGTCGAGCAGGGATTTGACGGGTTCTGTCTGCATTAAAGAATCTTCAATGAATTTTTCCGGATTATACTTAAAATCCCTGAGCCGCTGTTTTAATTCATCGCTCGTTTCCCCGGTAGTCCGGGCACAATCGCATAATGGCAAAGTTACTGTTGCGGTGGCAACTGCGAACCGGAGCTTCTCAATTCTGTAATAGTCCTCGATTATTTTGTCTGTTATGTTTTCATAAAGAGCGCCGCCCACGCCGTGTACAAACCAGTCTGCCAGAAACAATCGCACAAACAATGTCAAGGTAACAGCCTTGGGCCACAGCCGATATTTCTGCTGATTTAATATGTTTTTAATCTGCTCGATTTTGCCGCCGTTTTCGGATGAATCCAAACCGCCAAGGTCGGTGGCGGCGGTGCAAATTTTAATTCCGCCATTATCCTCGAGTTTCACATATAATGAAGTTCGCCTGCCCTGGCATGAAACCAGCCAGAAAGGAAGCTCGATAAATCCTTTTGAATAATCAACCATTAACGGCCGAATAGTTTCAGAAGTATTAACATTCTTATATTTCATCTGGTCAAAAACAGCCTTGTTGTAACTGTGTGCAAAATCGGATGCGTTAATAATGACCGAAGCCGCGAAATCGATAAAACAACTGCTTGCCGACAGCAGAGATACGGGCAGGTACAGCATTTTGATGCCCAGTGCGGAATTCAACATCGCCTGAAAACAGGTAATAAAGTCAGCAACATTTTTAAAATCCGGCAGGCAGTTGGAAGGCAAACCAAGGTATTGCGACCATATCATGCAGCAAAATTGTTTTCCGTAAATCCGGCCGATAGCGTCAGACAATGCCTGGATTATTTTTTTTTGAGGTGGCGGCCGAAATCCCAGCGGTATGGAATTTTGTACCGGTTCAATTTCAATTCTTTCAAAACACCAGTCGCTATCCGCCTGCTTTTTCGGTAAAACAATCGCAGTGTCGCAAATGTCATGGTCCAGCACAAGGTGTATGGGGCAGCCGTTCACATCCGCCGCAAACCTGCTTGTAATTGAGTTTTTTGCCAGTATGCCGCAATGGTGCCAAATCGCCTGATGACCTGTAACTATAATATTTTCATCAATACCTTCGAAGCCCGATGCCGGCGTCATAGCCCTGGTGTAATCTTTGGCGATATTCAGCAATTCACTGCGTGACACGGAAAGCTCTGCCCGCTTTTGCAGGATAAGCTCATTTTTGCTCAGCAATTGCTCCCAGCTCGAATATTGCGGACTAACAAAAATAATATTTTTTTCGTCAGGAACATTAAGTCCCTGCAGCGTTTTTATCAGCATTGTGCCCAAGCTCCCGCCGTATTATTTGCATATAGTAATCGAACCTGACTTCGGGCTTCTCAAATTTTCCGCCGAAGTTTCTTTTGGGGTCGTGGTATATCAGGGGTACGGGGATTTCACGGATTCTCAGCCCTGCCCGGTTGGCCCTTATCCACAGTTGAAGAGGAAATCCATAACCTTTTTCGGTAAGGTCAAGTTTTAAGATGGCGTCCACTCTGTAGGCCTTGAAGCCGCAAAAAGAATCCGTAAGCCTGACAGCCATAAACCGGTTAAGAATTCTCGTGATTTTTTTGTTTATTGCTACCCTGTCCCTCGGCGGCGGTATCGAACCTGAATTGAACCCCGGCAAATACCTTGAGCCGCTTATTATATCCGCATCCTCTTTTTCTATTTCACAGTAAAAATTCGGTATGTATAAGGGCTGGTGCTGGTAGTCGCAGTCCAGGGTTATAAGCCAGTCGAATTTATGACAGCCGGCAAAATTAAAGGCATCTATCAGACTCTGACCATAACCCTGGTTTTCTTTGTGTGATATTATCCTGATATAGTTGTGCCGCTCGAGTTCTTTTGATGTGCCGTCCGTACTGCCGTCGTCAACGGCCAGTATATTGTCGGAGTATTTATGCACTTCATTCAATACGTCATTGACATATTTGAATTCGTTGAACACCGGTATCGCTATCAGGGTACTCAAAGCACTTTGGCGGCCCTTCGACAGGCTCAGGGTGGTGAGCGAAGTCGAACCACTAATCGGCTGCTTTTGCCCGCTGCGACGCGACGTCGTCATCGCGGCGAGTGCCGGTGTGGGGTATATTTGGACTATTTCCATCCGGGTTTGTCTCCTCCACGGCTTTGCGGCTGACATCCTTAAGGTCGGCAAAGTCAACGCTTTTCATAATTACCGGCGTTATAAACAAGTATGTTGTTTTATACTGTTTTTTGGCGGATGTGTTTTTGAATGCCAGCCCGATTATCGGTATATCCCCTATCAGCGGGACTTTATCTATGTTTTCGCTCTTGTTTGTTGTTTGAAGTCCGCCGACGATTATCGTAAAACCGTCAGGCACCGTTGCTTCGCTCTGGATGACGCTGGTATTTCTCGGGGGAGGGATGGAGGAATCGGTCGGTTTTGTGCCGAACGAGTTGAGACTTATCTGGTATTCGACGCGAAGATAATCGCTCTTGCTTATATGCGGCGTAATCGCGAACTTTGTGCCGGCCTCGACAAACCCTCCGAATGAAGTGGTAGCCACGGTTTGGCTGGCATTTACCTGCATTATCGGTTCTTCGGCAATGGCGTTGATATATCCGACAGCATTGTCATTTACCAGTATCTGCGGGGACGAGGTTACCTTTGCATTGCCGTTCGATTGCAGAGCATGCAGTATCGCCTGAATTTTGTCTGGCTGCATAACAGCGGCCGTTCCGCCTGGACCGACTATTATTTCGCGGGCACCCGTAGAAGAGTCCGGGCCTTTTGAAAGACCGAATGAAGTAAAGAACAGGTTCTCTGCGTTGATATGATTGAGCTCCACCCCCAGGTCAGTATTATCGCTGGTAGTAACTTCAACAATCATGGCTTTGATAAGCACCTGTTTACGCCGCTGGTCAAGTTCTTTAATAAGCTTTTCCAGCTCCCGATGCTGCCGTGCCGTCGCCTGTACGACAATGGAATTAGTAGACTTGTTCACGGATACCCGCACCTGTACCTGAGGAACAAATTCTTCAGTTTGCGCAAAATCGCCCGAATCCTGCGACTTTGCACCGCCGGAAGATTTCTGAGCTTTCGCTGTATCGGACGCAGCCTGAGTTTTTGAGAGGCTACCGACAGCACCTTCGGAAAATTTTGCCTTTTCCGATTTTTCCTTTTGCTGGTCGCTGCTTTCAAGCAGTTCCTGTATTGTTTTGGCAACTTCATCCACATCCGCATTTTCAAGCTTGTAAATTCTTATCATGCCCGTTTCATACATGCCGGGCACATCCGTGCTCTCGGCGATGCTTGCCATAATCCTGTGTACGGAGGGCTGTCCGGTAAGAAGAATAGAGTTGGTCTTTTCTATAAGCAGGATTCCGCTTGTTCTGTTGTCATTTGGCCGGCCCTGTTCGCTGGAACGGCTGTAATTACCGCTACCATCTAAAATCCGCTCCAAACCTTTGTAAACATCTGCGGCATCGATATAAGTAAAATGATAATTCTTTGTGCTCGGCTCTATGTAAATATCCAGCTTTTCGACCAGCTTTTTTAATTTTTCGATGTCGCCCTCAAAAGCCTTGGCTATCAACTGATTGCTCCTGCCGATGGAATAAATCCCCATTTGCGACTGCGGAGTAAACAATAAATAATTTCCTGCGGCATTAGGTTCCGCGGCTTGCTCGCTTAAACGTTCAGAAGGTTCTTTCTCTTTTCTGGTAATTTTCAGATTGTCTTTCGGCTCTTTGGTTGAGAATATTTTTGAAAGCGTATCGGCCATCATTTCCGCATCAGCATATTTGATGCCAATAACTTCGATGAGCATTGCCGAATCCACCGGAGTGTCCAGCTTCTCGATTATTCCCACGATAACCTTAAGGTTGGCTTCTGTTTCGAATAGAACTATCGTATTAGTCTCTTTGTGTACAACACTTTTGCCGAGCTTGCTTAAAAAAGACCTGCTCACAACATCAATTGATGCAGCATCGGCATATCTCAGGGATATAACTTCCTTCTTCAGACCGTAATGCTGAGTATATTCCTCGTAGGTCATTACGGTAACAACGTCTCCTTCCCTGTGATGGAGAAAACCCGCCAGCTTTACAACTTTGTCAAGCAGTTCCATGGCGGTTATGTTTTTAGCCCATAGACTAATCTTGGATTTGCTTACTTCTGCTGTCGGGAAGATACTCCAGCCGGTCGCATCGCTTATGATTTGAAAGGCCATTGAGATGTCGTTGTTGTTAAATTGTATCTGCGGAACAATAGGCCCATTGCTTATACCTTCTTTTTCAGAAGGCGGTGCATTTGCTTCGCCTGAGCCAAACGGGTCAAAATCGACGGCCAAGGCCCCTGTGCCGGCAGTAAATGGGCCGGACAGTAATATGACCGCAAAAAAAGTGACGAGTTTTTTACTGATGAAATTTTTCGACATAATATCCCTCTTTTCATAACCCAAGAGTTACCTTGTGTTCCACAATTGATATTTCAACGCTTCTTTCGTTTATATTAAGAACGGTGAAAAGATTTTCGACCGAATCACCCACTGTGCATTTTTTCAATCCGACTCCGTCGATATTGATATATGCCACCGGTTTTCCGCCCATCTCCATAATGCACTGGAGCTTTAATGAGGATTTAATCCTCTCTATGGTTTTGTCGGCCATCGGCCTGTCGCTCAACCCGCCGGCTGCTTTGAAAAGATTAGGCCTGATTACTCCTGCAATGTCCCCTGAGTTTGCCGCTTTGGGCCGAAAAATTTCCGGCGAATTAATGTCGGTTGATATATTAACGTTCGAAGATAGTTCGCTTCTGCCGATATCCTGCCCGATTGGAATGGCAAACTCGAGCACGCAAACACAAGCCAGCAAAATAACAACGGCCGCCAGCGATATATGCATCAATCGCCACAGCCCATAGCGTTTTATGAGTTTATCTATCTGTTTTTTTAACATACCGCGGCCTATTGTTTAGCTTCTGCAACAACCTTGGTGACCAGCATGGACACCTCAATATTATTGCTGGTTTCCAGCCCTTTCAGGTCAAACTGTTCTATTCTCAGGGGGTTTTGACTGGTCTCAACAGAACAAATGAATTGAAGAACATCTTTTACATTGCCGGACATTTCAATTTTGATTGACAAGCGTCTGTAGAAGTTTTCATTAACACTGGGCAATATTTTCACCGAGCGTATTTTCACATTCAGCTTTGAATATAACTCGCCCAACTGGCGCGTAAAAAGCGAGATTTCCTGCTGTTCGGTTCCGCTGCCGGCTATTAACGGCTCAACCTGAGAATATATGTTGTCGATGCGGTCCTTTATAAGCAAATCACCCTGCATCTTTGTCAGCTTTAACTGCGACTGATGCATACGTTCAAGAAGTTGTTTACGCACCCTTAACTGAGGGGCAATAAAAATACCGAACACTGCCGTACCTGCAAGAACAATTGCGGCAATTACAGCAAGCAGCTTTTCTCTATTCTTTTTTCTGCCGGTATTCATTAAATCAGATTCCCCGTATGACACAGTTTGCCTTGAATTCCACAACACTTCCGCCGGGCACGGGAATTTGCTGGGCATTTATAATCTGAATCTTGTCAAGCAGCTTTGCCTTATTCATGGCATCTGTGTATTCAAAGGCACTTGAGAGCATATCGGCTTGTCCTTTTATTTCGATATTTGCCTTGTCATAGTCGGATGTAAACTTCAGCTCGCTTATTGAGATGGCTTTGGGTGTGTACAGGTAGAGTTCTTTGAGTATTTCCGTTATCCGGCCGCGATTGAGCATTTGTTTTTGTATGGCCTTGACACGCTGCCGCTTGCTGTCAACACCGCCGGCAATATGCTCTATCGGGGCAATTTGAGACTCAATCTTATGTGATATTCTCTCTACTCTTATGTTAACCGCTGCAGGACACATCCACAGCAATACAATTAACAATACTGAAAGTACGCCCGTAACCGCATAATTGAATAACAAGGTTTTTTTTTCAAATTTCCTCAGATATCGCTGCGGAAGAAGATTCGAATATTTCAGTTTTTCATCTGCTGCCGATATGAGCAGTCCTGCGGCTATAACAGCGCCAAAACCGAAATCGGCCAGACCGTTCTCAAGGCCGCCGTTATCGTAACAGGCAATTTTCGGACCAGCAGCAGCAATCACTTTGCTAAATGCCGGCCTGCCGGACTTTTCATCCAGCAGAATTTTCAATTGACCGGTATCTCCGTCGGCACCTGCGAGAAAAACACTAATCTCTTTTTCGCCGCAGCAGAGCAATTCCTCTTTTTGGCATAATATCTCATCGAAAATCCTGCGGAAAAATACGGCTCTATCTTCCCCGTCAATGCCAAAGTCGGATGCTCCTTTGAAATTACCATCGATACCTGTTGAAACAGTGCTGCGGTTTCCATCAACCAGGACATTTATCGACGAGTCTGATATGGTGCCGTTGTTTGCATTAAACCAGCTCTGGATTGCCAATGTATTTAAGATAATTTTGTGCGGTTTTATACCAATAGCTCGATATGGCTCTATAACCCGGTTGAGAATACTTAGCTTCAGGATGCTCACTAAAACATTCAGCGTATTATCGCGCCTGCTCAGAAGCGTACAGCCATACACAATTTTTTCCGGCGACAGCGGTACAAGCGTGGGCAATTCGAATTCTATCATGCTGGCAGCTTCGGATAAATCGGATGCCGGTAGAATAAGACTCTTGAGAATGCATAAATTCCATGGTACTGCAACAATCCACCGGTTTATTGCTATCTTTCTGCCGTCAATGGCCTCCTTGAGCTGCAATAATGAATTAAACCTTATACAACAGTATCCATCCTGTGATTTGAAGCAAACCATAACGCTTCCGTCGTCTGCCAAGCTTAAGGATGCCCAGTCTGTTTTAACCTTCGTTTTCTGCATTAGAAAAGTCTTTCCAAACACACCACCTCCGGCTGATCCCCGATTTTACGGACTGTTGCCATCAAACAACATTCGAAGGCATTATTTAGCCCGGCATACGAAAAAATCCGAAAATATTCAGAATCAAAACAGCAGTATTGATGCAGCAGCTCAATTTGAAGTTCTGTCAAATCTTTGAGATTTTCAAGGCCGTTTGCATCTGCCAGGCACCCGTCATCATCCGTGCCGAATTGTCCGTCCGGACCTTTCCGGTAGGTTAATATGCTCTCGGCAGTATGAATGTCCAGTCCCGGCAGGGCGGCCATAATTATTTCGGGAGCCGTGTTTATATTTATCCTGCCGTTGCCAGAAACTGTAAAAATATTAATAAGTCCCAAATCCTCCGCATTGTCCCCGTCGTCGAATCGGATTTGAAATTCCTGATTTTTCTTATTTCCCGCCGCCAGAAAGCCCGGACTTAGGGATTTTCCAAGATAGCTATCGGGCGTAATTGTTTTGACAAAAAGCAATTCCTTCAGGGCAATACATTGGCTGTTCTTTGCAGTATATGGCGGCTCCAGACGTTCATAGAAATCTGTTTCTGCACCGCCGGGATTTGTGTCGTTATCAGCATCTATCCAGTCAAGTATACAGGCACGATGTTCTTTATTGATACCCCGTATATTTTCCCACGATGCCGAGTCGGATTTATTGACATTCAAATATCCCTGCTCATCCCGCAGGCAATATGTAAGCAGGTTTCCTTCATCAGGATTGCCGCCTTTAAGCTCACTGAATAATCCCTCCTTTTTCGCCGTATCGGTGAACTGACATATCCTCGTGATATTGGCAGGCGTAAGTTCCACCGTAAGGTGTCCTGTGGACTGCTGCCTTAAAAGAGCCTTTACCCGCTCAATACCACCCAACGCCAGGTAATAAGCTCTGGTTCTTTGTGCATTACTATATGCCAGTTTAATTTCAATGCGTGTTCGCCAGGCAAGACCCGTTGCCAGGATGGTCATAGCTGATACCACTATCAGCACCAGTACAAGCACGCTTGCCTTCTCGCCGCGATGACGACCTGCCGCGACGTGCTGCTTGCCACGATGACGATGTCGTGTCGCAGCGGGTCGCTGGCACGGCGGGCGCCGCGTCGCAGCGGGTCGGCAGCAACCGATTTGCTGAAATTTCCAACTCACAATTTTCATTGATAACCAAATGTACCTTTGTTAAATCATAGAGTTATATCTATAGCGAACCAGACAACGAGATTGTTGATGTCTTTTCATGCTTGTTTTGTAATTTTAAGACTTAAAAATCGTCTGGCATGAAACTAAAATGCTTGTCTGAAAATCGATTTCCGGAATATCTGCCGCGGCTTTTGTTTTAACCGCTATCTTAATCGCCCGGGGAGGCCTGTCTTTGGCGTCATAAGATTCCTTCCATTCCGTGAACTCGGGCTCTGCTGCCCATATCTTAAAATTCGTAAGCCCCTTGAATAGAACATCCGAATGCTCTTTTCCTATTGCCTTCTCACCCGAAAAGGGCTGTTCAAATCTCTCGACGGTTATTTCTCCGCTGTCTTCGTCCCTCGTAACGCTATAGCGAACCCTTGCCATGCGTGACGATTTTATGCCCCCTGCCCACGACGGATTTAAGGTGTAAAAGGCAAGTTCGGCTGTTCCGTCAGGTAAAGCCGACAAAACAAATGGAGTATTCGCATCCCCGCCTTCTATCTGTGGAAAGTACAGACAGGACAACTCCTGCCGAAGTGTTTCGATAATAACCCTCGCATTATGATAAACAGGTCGCCTGCTCTCGGCGCTTAACCATATCCGATGTGCCTGCTGATATGCAAAGTGCAAACCCAAAATCAATATCGAGGCAATTAACATTGCCAGCAGTATCTCTATGAGCGTAAAACCTTTTTTGGCAGACAAATTACAGCCCAAGTTTATTTCCCCTCAATTAACGGTTTGATATAAATCAAAGAATATAACTCATATTGCTGTTGACGCTGCTGCTCCTGCCATTCCACACGTACACAAATTGCGCCTAAATTTTCAACCGGCGTTGGTGCCGTCTGCACCTGCCATGTATAAACATCCTGCTGGCCCTGTGTTGTTTCAAAAGCTATATTTTTATTTAAAATTGTTTCTGTAAGCAAACTTTCTGCCAGAAACACCGATTGCGTCAACATCCTGGCATGGTAAGAAGCCATTGAGCAGACTCGCATTGCGCCAAACACCGCAAGAAGAGAAGTACTCAATATTGCAAGGGTTGCGATAATTTCAACCATAGTAAAGCCGGCGGCAACATCCGCATCGCCGCCTTTACACAGACTGGGAACATTACTATATGGTTGATTCTTCAACTTCAACTCTTTTGCCTTTAATCCTGATGGTCTCGACAATATCTCCCGCCAAAAGAGAAAATTCCGCATCAGGCCATTGTTCAGCCGTATCAAAAACCAGATACTGATTACTGCCGTCGGTCTCAAATCCCGTCATATCAACAATATTTGTCGTTTGACTGATATAACAGACCTCGCCGGGAAAACCTTCGAGCGGCTTATATACATTTTCCGCAGCCGCTGCTTCAAGGAGGTAATCTTTATTTTTCGTATCGATTGTAATCCGGACAGGTTTTCCGGAATTTATAGCCAAATCAATTGCATATTTTAGGGCCTCTGCGATATTCAGCCCCTCTTGCTTTAGCTTCAAACCCTCATTGCTTTTTGAGGCGTATGGTACAGCAACCATTACCATTACCGAGATAACTGCCATGACCACAACCAGTTCAAACAACGTGAAACCTGATGGCATTGACAAACTATTTTTGATTTCTATTTTCATTTCTGTTGCCCGCCGTGCCAGCGACAGCACGTCGCGGCGGGTCGTCGTGATTTGTAACATCATCGCTGTTTCCGTATGTACCGTCGGGACCGGCCGAAACTATGTCATACAGAAATTCAGAACTCGTCAATTCACTCGGATAGGTATACTTATACTGATTGCCCCACGGGTCCAGCGGCACCGATGAGCTTTTAAGATAAGGGCCATGCCAGCTGCCTGACTGCGGATTTTGGATTAACACCTGCAATCCCTCCTCCGTTCGCGGATAACGTCCCATATCCTGCTCGAATAAATCCAGTGAAACACCGAATGTCCCCACGATGGTCTGCTTTGCGGCTACTATCCTGGCTTCCTGAGATCGGCCAAAAAATCGCGGCACCACTACCGCCGCCAGAACACTGATTATCGTAATTACTAATAACAGCTCTATAAGCGTGAAAGCTTTAACATTGCGGTTTTTAAAGGCAGGTGAATCCATTTTTTTCCTTTCATTTAACCATCGCAGAGGTTTCAAAAATAGGCATCAATATCGCCATCACAACAAATCCTATAATTAATCCCAGCACAACAATCATCACTGGACCAAGCAAATTTGTCATAGAACTTATCGCTGACTCGCATTCCTGGTCCTCCATTTCCGCCACTTCCAGCAGCATTTCGGGCAGCATCCCCGTATCTTCCCCGACAGCTATCATATTGGCCGCTATTTCACCAAAATACTTTTGCCTGCCGATTACTTTTGCCAATGTGTCCCCCTTTATAATGCCCTGTTCAACTTCGGCTATTTCTTTCATAAAAGCGGTATTGGTCGTAGTGCCTTTCGTAGTGTTTATAGCCGATACTATTCTCACCCCGCCGTTAAGAAGAGAGCCCAGCGTCCTCGCAAAACCAGCCAATTGCAATTTTCGATTCAATGTCCCTATCACAGGAATTCTCAGCAGCGCCGAGTCAATCATTAATCTTATTCGTTCCTTCTTTAACGCGGTTAATCCGAAACAAACAGCCGCAATGATTACAAAAATAAGAACCCACCAGAATTCCCTGAGAAAAGCCATTGCTCCAACGAGAATCTTTGTCGGCAGCGGCAGCACCTGATTGGCATTTACAAACAACTCGATAAATTTAGGTATAACAAAGATAGTCAGCACGCCGACAACCAAAGCGCTTACGGCAAGCAAAAATATCGGATAAACAAGGGCCCCTTTTATTCTCGCATTTACCGATGCCTGCGATTTCAACTGCCTGCTCAGGACTAAAAGTGTTTCAGCCAGGCTCCCAGTTTGTTCAGCCGCTTCGATTATGGCTGTATAAACTTTGGAGAAAACCCTCGGATGTTTTGCCATCGCCTCCGACAGCGAACCGGATTGTTCGATATCGTTATAGATTTGTGTTATTACCGAAGTCAGGTATTTGTTTTGCGTCTGCCTCGATAAAGTCCTTAACGCCAAAGTCAACTGCATTCCTGCTTTCAGCAGCGTTGCCAGCTGATGAGTAAAAACCGCCTTTTCCTTAACGCTGACCCTGTTGCCCAGTCCGCCTGCTGAGTGAATCAAGGCGGAAAATCTGTTTTCCGCCTCTATGCTGAGAAGATAGTAACCCTTTTTTTTCAAAGCAGTTACAATAGTTTCGCGGCGGTCGGCATGTATTTCGCCCGAAACCAAAATCCCTTCGCTATTCTTAGCTTTGAAAACATAGTTAAGCATTAAAAAACGCCTGTCCAGATAAATCTTGTGACTTGTAAGAACTTAGCGTTTGGAAAGAGGCGGCTGTTGATGCCAAAAACGAAAAACTACGGAAAAAAAGAGTGTTTTAGAATGACATGCAGTCCGTATAGACTGTTGCGAAGTCGGGTTCGTGGGCAATTTCGATGTATTTAATTTTGCGGGCCAATTTTGCGGCTTTTGCCCGGACTGTTCGGCTAAGCAGCACCATCTGTGCGCCTGAGGCGGCGGCATTTCCGACCGACTGAATGCGTTCAAGCGGAATGTCCGGCAACAGGCCTATTCTAACAGCACTTTTCCGGCGGATATAATTACCAAAAGCACCAGCCAGATAAATGCACTTAATGTCCATGTCTTCAATGCCGATTTTTTTCTGCAAAAGTTTGATGCCGGTTCTAATGGCGGCCTTTGCGAGCTGCACCTGCCGAATATCCTTCTGAGTCAGCAGAACCTTCGGCTGGTGTGCATGGGAAGTGTCGGAAAGACAAAAAGCCGGCTGGCTGTTTTGGGTGGTCAGCCGCGACATGATTTTGGGGGACAGTTTGTCTTTGAGTTTCTGCGGCTCGACGAATCGGCCTGTTGAGTCAATAATGCCCAAATCCAGAAGCACGGCGACCGCATCAATCATGCCGCTGCCGCAAATGGAAACAGGGGTACAATTACCTATCACATCGAGGCCTATGTCGGTTTTGTTTACTACGACCGCCTCAATGGCACCATCCATAGCCCGGCTGCCCTGGCTTATGCGTGCACCCTCCAAAGCCGGGCCTGCAGCGCAGCTTGCGGCATACAGTTCATCTTTTGTGCCGAGTATGATTTCGCCGTTTGTGCCGATATCGACCACCATGGACATTTGTTTTGCCGAATCAATATCCACCGCAAGAGCGACGGCAGTGGTATCTGCGCCGACGAAGCCGGCAATATTTTCGACGGTGTGGACATTGGCGGCAGGGTTGACTTTTAGCCCGAGCTTACCGGCAGGCAGGTCGTGGGCATCGACGGAATGGGCATTGTAGGGGGCCTGGCCGAGCTGTTTAACCGGCAATTTCAGGAATATGTGATTCATCGTTGTGTTGCCCACAATCGTAACTTCGTATATGTGAGCTGAATCGATGGAAAGGGCTTTGCAAAGTTTTGCGGTGAGTTTGTTTATGCAGCCGACGATGAGTTTTTGCAGTTGTGCCAGGTGTTCATCCGTTTCAGCGTAAGTGATTCTGCTGATGACGTCATCGCCGTATTGAATCTGCGGGTTTAGCTCGGCTTTTGTGGCAAGACACTTTCCGTCTAACATATTGATTAGTTTTACAACCACGGTTGTTGTTCCGATATCTATAGCCAGCCCGAATATTTCAGAGGTCGTATCGCCTTTTTCCAGACAGACGACTGTATATTTGCATTTTGGCGGTTTGCATCCAGACAGTTCATCTGGGAGCAGATGACAGAGGACAGTTATTCCGTTGGCCAGTGTTTTTTTGTCAAGCCGACTTAGCTGATTAGTGATTTCAGGACCGAGTTCGTATATTCTGTTTGAACGGGATTTTTTTAAGGCGGCTTCGAGTGTGCCGGCATCGGCGGAATCTATTTTCAGGTAATGCTTGCAGACTGTCGGCTCGACTTTGATTTTTGCACTGATTCCGGTTTCGAGGATTTTATGTTCGAAAAACCGTGAGGCGTCAGGAATTATAACCTTCAGGTCGTTTTGAATGTGGTATTGACAGGCAAGTACTTCCTGTCCGTCGGGGAGAAGATTTACTAAGCATTTTCTGCATGTGCCCCTGCCGCCGCATGAGGTATTTAAGATAATACCCGCTTGGCCGGCAGCTACAAGCAAAGTAGCATCCGAATGAACGGAAATCTCTTTGCCGTCAGGGTAAAACTTTACGTTAAAGTGCTTCATCTTTGTCAGTCGGTAGCCGTTAGTGAATACTATTCAGCGGCAGCACACATCGTCTCACCGAATGGCAATGATTAAATATCCGATATTCACCTGGGCGAATTAACGACTATTTATTATAGTGTTATGCGGTGATTTTATGCCGAACTTTCCACTTGGCATGTCTCTTTTTGCTGCCGATTTTACGTCTGCGCCTTGGTTTTGCCATTTATTACTCCAAAAAACTTTGTGTCAAATACTTTTAAACCTTTAGAATATATGGTATTATAGGCAATAATAGTAAAAAGTAAACAGGTAAAAATTTTAGCCGATACACAAACTTTAGGTGCAAAATGATTCAATGTAAAGACTGCCAGCTATGCGAAATAAGTGCCGATGGGCGGCGAACGTTCAAATGCGACCCCTTTTCCAACATCATTGAACCTGAGTGTATAGCAAAATGGCAGTTGATTCGGCTGGATATGCTGCTTGCAAGCTACCAGGAGATGCTCAGGTGGCAGGCCAAGCTGGCGCCGCTCCAGGACAAGATTTTCAAATATATGCAGAAGGAAATCGAGGATTTGGACGAATCCGACCGCTGGAAAATCGATAATGAACCAGAAAACCCAAATGACGAAAAAGACGACACACAGGGTTAGCTGCGACAATTCATCCACATGGCCGACAGAGGAAGAAAATATGGCCAAAAAAAACCCCTGATCCCTTTTCCCCTTCAGGAGGGTTGAATTTTAACGACAAATTCTGTATTTTATTGGAAATGAGGCTCAGTAGCGTAGTTGAGCAAGGATATACAGGGTTATATGGGAAATCCCAGCTTAAACTTAAAATCGCAAAGACAAGAGTTCGAAAGGCTATAAGATGAAGCAATGGTATGAAACGTTATTTGATAATTACGCTAAAAGCTATGATTCTGAATGTTATGTACACGGTACTGCTGGAGAAGTGGATTTTGTCGAGAAGGAGCTTGGTTTTAATAAAAGCAGCCATATTTTAGACATTGGCTG
>Ga0315284_10007601_pt1 | contig 15479 bp, 15 predicted proteins | sample YL17G09_16_MG_FD_203696 | JGI IMG/M metagenome (GOLD analysis project Ga0315284, IMG submission 203696) | Sediment microbial communities from Yellowstone Lake, YNP, Wyoming, USA - YL17G09_16 | ecosystem: Environmental > Aquatic > Freshwater > Lake > Sediment | place: USA: Wyoming | collected... | reverse complement strand
GCCACATGTATCTGACTGACTGCACCTTTACAGGCTGGGGATACAACGTTACCTACAAAACCGGCAGCAGCGGGACGGTGAACCACTGCACTATTTCTAATTTGTAACTTTACTCATCTAATGTCACCGTTTATGGCTGTACCATCAAAAACGGCACTTATGGCATATACATCAGCAACGCGTCTCCCACTATATCTTATAATGAAATTACCCTGAACTCCTACGGTATTTACATCACCGGCAACAGCTCTCCAGTTATCACCTACTGCAGCATCTACAATAATTCCTCCTACAACGTCTATAACGCCGGACCCAACTGGGTCATGTGTGCTTACAACTACTGGGGTCCTTCAGGGCCTACCAAGTTATACGGCAACCTTACAACCTCCCCCTGGATAGGCCAGCCACCTCCGCCAACTGTCTGCTACGGCAGCAACAACTACAGCCCAAAATCCGCTGACCCGGTCAACACCGCCACAGGCAACTTCTTCTACGAAGTGGATGATATAACCATAAAGGGTATTGGCCTGAACTTCGTCTTCAAGAGGACCTACAACTCTCAATCCGCCCAGAGCGGTTCGCTTGGCTTTGGCTGGTCTCATAATTACTCCCTTTCCACGGCTGTGGACGGCAACGGTGCAGTCACCATCCACTACGGAGACGGACACACACAGCAGTTCATTCCCAATGGACAGGGTGGTTTTGTCAGCCCGCCCGATGCCTTTGACACCCTTTCAGCTGGCACCGGCACCTACCTCCTGAAGACTAAAGACCAGATCACCTACACCTTCAATAGCACAAGTGGGAGGCTGCTTTCCCTTTCAGACCTGAACGGGAACACTATCAGCCTCGCCTATGATGGAAGTGGAGACCTTGATTCCATTACTGACACAGTTGGCCGAGTCGTCGACGTCACCTCAGATGCGAGCCACCGCATTGTCCAGATCGCCGACCCCATCGGCAGGAACGTCACCTTCGAGTACGATTTGAACGGCGACCTCGTTGCCGCGACGGATGCCCTCGGTAACTTTGAGGAATACATCTACGACGACAACCACCAGATCACTGAGGTAGTGGACAAACGGGGCAATACTAAGCTTGCCCTCACCTACGACGCAGACCGGGTCGTTACCTCCCAGCGGGATGCCTACTCCAATGCCACTACGTATTCCTACAATACGACAGACAAGGTAACCACCATAACCGATTCCCAGGGTAACATATACTACCAATACTACGATACTAACTACCGGCTCATCAAAGAGAAGGACCCCCTCAATAATATTGCCGAGTACACCTATGACAATAAAGGCAACAGGACAAGCGTCAAGGACAAGGAAGGAAATATTACCACGTACACCTACGACGACCGCGGCAACGTCACCGAGAGGATCGATCCCCTCAACTACACAATCGTCGCAGAATATAACTCCCTGAACCTCCCCACCCAGAAGACAGACCAGGCAGGAAACATCACAACCCTGTCCTACGATGCAAAGGGCAATTTACTTGAGGTTGAGGATCCCCTCGGCAACAGTACCACTTACATCTGTAACACGCGTGGCCAGAAGCTCACGGAGACCGATGCCCGCAGTAATACCACCACCTACGCCTATGATGCCCAGGGCAACCTCCAGTCACTCACCAATGCAGAGAGCGAAAACACATCCTATAACTACGATGCAGTTGGCCGCCTGCTCACTAAAACCGATCCCTTAAGCCACGTGACCACCTTTACCTACGATGCAAACGACAACCTCCTCACCACCACCAACCACGCAGGTGAGACCGTCACCAACACCTACGATGCCAGCGGTAACCTCATCTCGGTAAAGAACCACTTAAACGAAATGACCACCTATACCTACGACCTCAAGAACCGCCTCATTGCCCTGACCAACCCATTGGGCAATCAAGTCTCATACATCTACGACAGCCTCGACCGGAAGGTAAAGGAGACAGACCCCCTGGGCAACGAAATTGACTTTGAATACGATAGCCTTGGCAATCTTACAAAGGTAATTGACCCCCTCAACAATCAAACCCTCTATGCCTACGATAAGAACGGCAGGAAGACGAGCATGACCGATGCAGAGGGAAGGGTAACCATCTACGCTTACGACTCCCTCGGCCAGCTTATCCAGATCACTGATGCCAACAGCGGGATCACCCTTGCCGATTACGATACGCGGGGCAACCTCATCAAGGTAATAGACCCCAATAATAGTGAAACCCTCTATGAGTACGACGAGCTTAGCAGGCTCACGAGAGAAACTGACCCCCTCAGCCATCAGACTCTCTACACCTACGATGCTGTGGGCAACCTTGCCACGAAGCAGGACGCAAACGGACAAATAACTACCTATTCCTATGACGATGTAAACCGGCTCCTACAGAAGAGCTACTCCGGCGGAGGATCTGTCACCTACACCTACGATGATGCAGGGAACCGGAAGAGCATGACTGACTCCATTGGCACCACAGCGTACGACTACGATTCCCTAAACCGCCTTATCAAGGTAAACGATCCCTACAGCAAGGTGGTGGAGTACACCTACGACGCAGCGGGGAGAAAGAGCTCAATCATCTACCCCGGCAACCACACAGCCACCTACGAGTATGACGCCGCAGGACAACTCAGGTTCGCGAGGGACTGGCTTGGCACAGAGACCGAGTTCATTTACGATAATGCCGGCAGGCTCATCAACCAGATCAACGGGAATGGTACTGTAACGTACCGGTACTACGATACAGCGAGCAGGCTCACTTCCCTCGTGAGCACCAAATCAAACACCTCCACCCTCGCCAGCCACACCTTCACCCTGGACAGAGTTGGGAACAGGGTTCAGCTATCAGAAGAGGTGCCTTTGCTTCCTGTCTTCACAAACCAGTCGTTCACCTTCAACCACAACGCTGGCCACCAGCTTGTAAGTGATGATCTGAGAACCTATGCCTACGACAATAACGGCAACCGCACAGGCTATACCGAAGGAGCCACCCAAGTGGCCTACACCTACAATGCCATGAACCGGCTCACCCAGGTCTCTGACGGAGTCAACTCAGACAGCTACGTTTATAACGGAGACGGGGACCGGATCGCCTCGGTCATCGATGGAACTGAAACCCGCTACCTCCTTGACGTCTCGGGTGATATGGCCAACGTGCTTGCGGAAACCGCCTCTGGTGGTGCAATGACCCGCTACTACATTTACGGCAACGGGCTCCTTTATTCCATCAATGCTGCTGACAATACAAGACGCTACTACCACTACGATGCCATCGGGAGCACCCTTGCCCTTACGGATGACACTGAGTCTGTAACAGACACATACTGCTACGAACCTTACGGGACGAGCCTCGGTGCGGTGATCTCCAGCGATAACCTCTTCCGCTACGTGGGGCAGTTCGGGGTCGCCACAGAAGAAAACGGCCTCCTCTTCATGCGGGCACGGTTCTATGACCCGGTAACGAAACGGTTTATGGGGAAAGATCCGGTGAGGGGGACTCTACTTGACACAATAAATTTGAATCCTTTCATATATGTTCGCGGTAATCCGGTAAGCCTAATAGATCCAAAAGGTGAAATAGTTCCTGCTATAATACCTGCTATAATTGCTGCCGTTGCTATTAACGAAAATTATTTGAATGACTTAAGAAAAAAGGACCCAAATTTTGCCCAGGAGTTTGCACAAAAGAGCCTTTTAGAACAATGGGAAACCCGTTTGTCTCTTATGCCACGAAGTTTACTACCGACAGTGCTCTTCTCATTTTTACTTCCTTCACTCGCCCCTGAAATAGGAATTCCTTATGAAGTTCCTTTCGCAATTGATCTTTCACGTAAAGTTAAAGCCAGTACGCCAACTCCTGAAGATTTTTCCTTTTCCGAAGGAACTTATGTTACCGAGGTGGCACGCCAAGATTACCAAATTAAACACGAAATGGGAAAAGCCCCGATTTTTATAAAAGGTAAACTTTAGGAGTCAATAATGAGCAAAGCGTCTCCTTATCTAAGAATTTTTTCAGTAGTCTTGTTGGTATTTTTTTTCACGACCACCGACCTCTACGCCCCGACCATCACCCACACCTACGATTCGGTCAACCGTCTGAAAAAGTCGGTGTACAAGAACGGGAACCAGACAACCACCACCCAGTATACATACGACAAGGCGGGGAACATGACGAAACATACCGTCCTCACATCCGTTACCGATGACGGGGACGGCATTCCCTGCGCGTCGGATAACTGCCCTACGGTTTACAATCCTGGGCAGGAGGATACAGACGGGGACGGCGTCGGTGATGCCTGTGATAACTGCCCGAATGTTTCCAATCCCACCCAGTTTGATTGCGATGGGGACGGGGTCGGAAACGCCTGTGACAACTGCCCCAACACCTGCAACAGCCAGCAGAAGGATGCTGATCATGACGGGGTCGGCGACGTGTGTGATCCCACTCCGGGCTGCGGCGGCTGCGGGCAACCGGCATGTGAACAGTCCTGCATTGGGCCTGGTGATGATGGTGACAGTGTCCCCTGTGAAGCAGATAACTGCCCGACAGTTGCGAACGCAAATCAGGCAGATGCTGACAACGATGGTGTTGGTGATGCGTGCGACAACTGCCCGAATGTTTCCAATCCCACCCAGTTTGATTGCGATGGGGACGGTGTTGGAAACGCCTGTGACAACTGTCCCAACAACTGCAACAGCCAGCAGCTCGATGCAGATCATGACGGAACCGGTGATGTATGCGACCCGACACCGGGTTGCGGTGGATGTGGTCAGCCTGCATGTGAACAGCAGTGTTGAAATGATATAAGGGTTATCAAGAGTCCCGGATAAAAAGGCAGGGGCTATAATGGCTTCTGCCTTTTCTCTTTTTTTAATCGATTGAAGACATCGACCTCAACGGAACCAGCACCATGCACGGACCTGTGAGCGCGGAGGTGAGGAGACTTGCACGTTAGATAAATTGTTCCGGGTCGAAGGGTCAAGGGTCAAGTGAAATGCAGAATAGAAAAAGATGGGTTAGGGAAATATCAAATGCGGAGTACAAGTTGAAAAGGTAAGATGGGAGACGTGAGATGAATAGAGGGCGGGCCTTATGCCCGCCCTTTTTATTTTGTTCCTTATTCAGGAAAGCAAGGGAATTGTCCCCTGCTAATTTAGTTGCAATAATTCATATGTATGGTATATTGATACCAATATGAGGGCTAAACTGGTATACCATATAAGAGAGTATATGCAGGATGGATCCCTCCAGGAAATTAAAGTATGGCAGGTACCTCCAACAAAAGCCAAACCACACGGCCTTAAATATTCATTCGTTTACATTGTCAATGGCGAACGGGTAATAGGTTTTGACAACGCAGAGCGCAAAGGTGCACACCGGCATTGCAGGGGTCATGAATATGCTTACAAATTTGAAAGCCTGGAAAAGCTCTGGAAAGACTTTAAGCAGGATATAGAACGATTTAAGGAGGGCAAACTATGAAAGTCAGGAATATAAGAATAGCCATACAGTCTGATAAAGAGGTTTTTGATCAAGTGAAGGATGTATGGCAAAAAGTTGAAAGAGGGGAAAAGGTAAAAAAACACGAGGGACTGTATTTCGAAAACATTGAGGCCATGAGAAAGACCCTTACAGAAGAACGTCTGAGGATGCTGAAAACAATCAGAAAAAGTCATCCATCCTCAATCTATGAACTCGCAAAGATACTCAAGCGAGATGTTAAAAACACCTTTGACGATATCCAATTCCTTGCCCAGATTGGACTCATCGAGTTAAAGAAGACAAAGGAGGGAAGAGAAAAAACTGTCCCTTCAGTAAACTATGATAAGATCTTACTCGAAATAGCTGTGTAGGACCTTTCACTGGGCGTAACCCGTCCGCCTTTGACGGAACGTCCCTACTCCCCAAACATCCCATATTCCACCTTCTCCCCGGGGTTCACGACAATAAACTCATCATCCCAGATCCCGGTGAGCATTTTCTTGATTAAAGCATCTGAACCCTTGATCTCCTCAAACCTGAGGGAGAACTTTTCTGCTACCATCCGCGCATAGGCACGGTAACGCTCAACCTGATAATCGCCTGTATTAATAAAGACTAAGCGGGAATAGTGTTCTATCATCTTTTTAGCAAGCCAGAGGGCTTTTTCGTCGTCATACAATTCCCTGAGTTTCAAATATTCTTTATAGGGATTCCCCCCATGCTCTATCCATCCCTTGGTTAAATAATACGTGCCTGGTTCACGGTAAAACTCACCCTTATACCTTCTCTGTGAACCCATGAAGATACCAATACAGTCATGGACACGGGGTATCACGAGCTTGGAGCGGGAAGAAATACCGATGGTTCCTTTACAGCAGAGACCATAGCCCAGCAGGATTACATCAGCTGTTTTCTCCTGGTCGATTATGTCCTGGAGGGTTTGATTCAATTTCTGGGGTTGCTCATGCAGGCCAAATGCAAGAACCTGGTAGGCAAAGTTCCGAGGAAGGTGTTTCTCTATTTCCTCACCGACTGTTTTACAGGCAATTACCTTAACTTTCATAGAAATACAGGGTTTAAGGATTCGAGGGTCCAAGGGTTATAAGATATAAGGTCATCGGGTCAAGGGTCATAGGGTCAAGTAAATACAGGGTCGTAGGGTCAGGGGTCTTAGGGTCAAGTATTTCTTTACCCCTTACTACTTGACCCTTGCCCCTCTTTATCCATTTTTTGCCTATTGCCTATTCTTCCCCCACCGCTTGAAAAGGTCATGGGTAATTCCGAAAAGATCCAGCACTTTGCCCAAGGTATGATTGATCAAGTCGTCAATGGTCTTTGGATTACAATAAAAGGCAGGAACAGGGGGGAGGATGATTCCACCCATTTCAGTGATCTTTTTCATGTTCTCGATGTGACCTAAATGGAGAGGTGTCTCACGGAAGAGCAGAACAAGTTTCCGCCTCTCCTTGAGCATCACATCTGCTGCCCTAGTGAGAAGATTATCGGTATATGAGTTTGCTATTGCAGATAGGGTCTTGGCGCTGCAAGGTGCAACGACCATGCCCTCGGTAATGAAACTGCCGCTTGAGACAGGGGCAAAGAGGTCATCGTTCTCATGGGTATAGTTTACCATATCGATGATCTGTGCAATCCTGTGCGGTGTTTCCTCTTCAATGATCTTAACTCCAGTCTCCGTAATAACCAGGTGCGTTTCAATCTCAGGATAGCCTCTGAGAATCTCACACAGCCTAATTCCGTAAATAGATCCACTGGCGCCTGATATACCTATGATAAGCCTCACATGTACCCCCTTACTGAAAAATCCAAAAGAAACAGAATTCAGGAAGCCAGAATTCTGAATTCAGAATAGTCCGCCTTGGGCGGACTAGCTCCTGTCTCCTGTATTCTGGATTCCCATGCTGTTTGGACATTTGACATTCTCATTCATTCACCGAGAGTCTTTTGCAAAGCCTTTAAGACTTGCCCATATACCCTGTCACAGTTATCGATAAACTTATCTATTCCCCTCTGGTCAATCCTGTCCTGATGGATTCCGACAGTAACCACAACTACCTTGTTCAAGGCTGATGACAGTTTCTCGGAGAACTCTTTTGCGATGATATCCTCTTTATGGCCAAGGAGGGTAAAGACCGAAGAGGTTGAGCTTACTTTCTCCGGCTCTCTGAGGCTCTTGCGGGGCAGGGCAATGGCTACCGTTCCAACATGAGGCCGGTTCCCTCCCCAGATGGAAATAACCAGATCCTCACCTACCAGCCGACCATGGGCATGTACCTGGAAACTCCCCCGCCCGCATATTAACCGGAATTCGCTCATTTTGATCCACCAGCTATGGGAGGGAATATGCTCAACACATCACCCTCCTGCAATACCTTTTTCTCTTTCTCCTGGTGCTGAATTCCGTTGACCAGAATGATCAACGGAATCTCCTTGGGAATCTTTAATTGTTCAACAATCTTCGCCACCGTGCTTCCATCCTTCACATCCATCGTGCAGGAATACTTGTCAGGTCCGCTGGGCAGGTATTCCCGCAGCGTAGCAAACAGTTTCACCATGATGTTCATTTACCCTTCACCCCCTTAGATATCTCTATAATATCCTGATGTCCAATGCCCTTTCTGTAATCAACAAAGTAGATCACTCGTGGTTTCACCTTTATCCATGCCAGTTCCTTAGCCTGAAATTCGGCTACGTAAGGGAACTTCTTGATCAGAATCCTCCTCGCTCTCTGAATCTGATTTTTATCGGTCAGGACAAAAGCTTCACCTGCAAGTGATACCCCCTTTGTCTTTGTTAGATCATCGCTCTTTTCCCCCACCGTGAGAGATACCTTTGAATTGAACCTGATGTTGTCTACTTTGCTTGCGGTGGCGTACGTAGCGATATAGAAGGTAAGACCATCATTGACATAATCTACCATATTTGCCTGTGGATAACCATCTCGCCGTAGAGTTGCCAGGGAACAGATCTCCTTCTCCTTCAGGTAATTCATCACTTCCTTTTTTGCCCTCTCCTTCATGCTGCTCAGTACTTTTTTAGGTCCCTTGGATATTTTAATCATAAAGTCTCCACAAATAACTCTTTGTTTCCTTTTTAAGAATAATATAGAATAAATAAATTGTCGAGAGGAAGAAAATATAGTATGAAAGAAGTTGGAATGTCAGCAATCTTGATTATTATTTTGATTTGCAGAAGAGAGAGGTATAATGAATGATATAATTGCTACTATCCTCGTTGTCGATGACGACTCATATGTACGGGAATCGACTGCCTCGCTGCTGGGCGAATTCGGTTACTCTGTAGTTACCAGCATCAGCGCCCGCGACGCTCTCGCAAAGCTCAAGGAAAACAAGTTTGACGCCGTACTGACAGATATCAAGATGCCGGAAATTACTGGCATTGAACTCCTTGACAAGATCCATACGCTCAATCCTGAAATACCTGTTGTCCTGATGACTGCCTATGCCGACCTTGATGTTGCAATTAACGGCATCAAGAAAGGTGCCTTTGACTTTATCACCAAGCCCTTTGCACCTGACTACCTTATGCATACGATCGAAAGGGCGGTCAAGTATACCAAACTCGTTCAGATGGAAATGAACTACAAGTCCATGCTTGAGGATACGGTGAGGAAGAAAACACAGGAACTGGCTGATGCCCTCTTAATAACAAAAGCTTTGAGTAAAGAAGTCATCGAGCTTCTGACGATAGCTGCTGAATTCAGGGACACCGATACCGGCATCCACATTACGAGGATCGGCCTCTTTGCACAAAAGATCGCTGAGGCACTGGAGATGCCTTCAGAATTTGTTGAGATAATATCGTTTGGAAGCCCCATGCACGATATTGGTAAGATTGGCATGCCTGACAGCATTCTCTTAAAACCAAGCCCTCTTACCTCGGCTGAATTTGAGATTATGAAGACCCATACCATCATCGGAGAGAAAATTCTCTCCCGCTCATCCCACCCTTATCTGAAAATGGCCGCATCCATTGCGTTGAATCATCACGAAAGGTGGGATGGCACCGGGTATCTTCGCGAATTAAAGGGCGAAAATATTCCCATTGAAGGGCGTATCGTCATGGTCTGCGACCAGTACGATGCCATCAGGAGCAAGCGGCCCTATAAACCGCCGCTCAGTCATCAGGAAGCTTTTATGATTATTACAGAAGGTGACGGGAGGACCATGCCCGTCCACTTTGATCCGAGGGTGCTGAAGGCATTCATTGAAGTTGCCCCTTATTTCAAGGAAATATTTGACACGTATCAGGATCGATGAGCTATTTGAAATCAGCAAGCCTGACCCTGCCCTGTCCAGTATAGGTAAGTTTTCAGCGTTCAGCCTTAGTTATTCCAGTAATACTCTCCTTGCTGAAGTCGATGAAAACGTCCCTCTCATCTCCACTCGTGAGGAGAACTTCAGTCTGCTCGAGGACGGTACCGATAATCTCAGCGGTTATGTCCCTGTCCCTGAATCTTTTCAGCAGCGCAGGAGTATTGTTACTCTGCGCGCAGAGAATGAACCCATAGCTCATGAAGGCCTTCAGCCAGTCGACCGGATCAAACCCTTCAGGTCTGGGGACAGCATTTAGATTTATCAACCCGCCCTTTCCCGAATTCTCAAGCATCAGACTAATCGTCCCAAGGATCCCGCCGTTACTCACGTCCTTTGCAGTTGAGCAGATGCCATCTTCAGCCAGGGAGGGTAAGACTTCCAGACGGGTCAGAACCGCCTCAGAACTCTTGCCGGAATTGGCATCCCAGCTTATGACTGATGCGCAGGCATTCCCCCTTCCCTCCAGATCAACAGCAAGGATGATGTCATCCCCTGCCCGGGCGCTGCTGCTGGTTAAGAGTTTTTTGGCTTCGCCCAGGATAGCAACAGAAAGGGAGATCTCTTGAGCATCCGGGTGAAGGTGTCCTCCTACCATCGGGACCTTGAACTTCTGGCACCCTTTTCTGATTCCCTCCATCACCTTCTGGTAATCACCGGCCGTTGTCGCCCCCAGCACGTTGACCATGGCAAGAGGCCTTCCGCCGGTTGCGTAGATATCGTTCACGCAGGCCATTACTGAAGCCTTTCCCGCTGCATAGGGGTCATCCCTGATTAACCGTGGCCAGATCACCTCAGCTGCCAGGAGGAGGTATCTGTCGCCGTAAGCAATGGCTGCAGCATCCTCTCCAAAATCAGTCACCGTGTTCCCAAAGTCAGAGACAAATCTCAAAATGTCTGTTACCCGGTAGATATCTCTCTTTCTGGTAATGCCGGGGTAATTCCTCAACTCATGAATGATCTCTTTCAGCATAAGTCTTATCGCCAAGTAGGGTTCGAGGATTCAAGTATTAAAATCCAAATGTCAAAGCTCAAATGTCAAATGAATGTTAAAAATCCAAATTATCATATTTGGAATTTGGATTTTGGCATTTGACATTCTTACCTGAACCCTTGACCCCTGTCCGCCGAAGGCGGATTGAACCCTTTCGTTAAATCCGCTTCCATTAACAGATGAGGTACTCCATGATAATTGAATGCTTCACCTGCCTTAGACCAGCCACATCGCTTGAAGAACGGGACATTCCTGGCCTGGATATATGCCAGAAACCTCTGTGCGTTTTTAGCCCTTGCTGTCTCAATCGCCTTCTCGATTAAAAGTCTGCCTGCCCTGCCCCGGAAGCCTTTGAGCACGGCAAGCCTGCCGCCATACCAGGTTCCTCTTCCCTTCTGGTAGATCCGCACGGTACCGATAATTCTCCCGCCCTGCCAGGCAGCAATGTGGATAGCTCCTTTATCATATCTGTCACGGTCAGTTCCTGCAAAAAGATTCTGCTCCTCAACAAACACCTGTTTCCTTATCCAATAGCAGTCTTTAAGCTCATCTTTTCCATAAACCTCCCGGCATACAATATCGGGTTTCGGGTTTCGGGTTTCGGGTTTAGCTGTTACTAAAGTATTCATTAATTTCTGTATATTTTTCCACAAGTCTCTCAGGTGGTACCTCGCAGTAGCTCTTGCGGCAGAGGGTAAAGTGGAGGTCTTTAAGATTCTCTTCATGGTCAATTTTTCCCTCTGCGCTGAGCATGTCATAAAGCTCAGAACCCGGTAAAGGAATGAACATACTGAAGCAGTACTTATTCAATGCGAGTGATTTAGCAAGTTCGAAGGTTGCATCTATATCTTTTTCTGTTTCTCCGGGGATACCGATCATAAAAAATCCTGCAATCTTTACATATTTTCTGGCGATTGATACAGCTCTTTGAATATCTTCGATCGTATATCCTTTCTTTAAAACACTGAGGCTCTTCATTGAGCCAGACTCAATGCCCAGATCAATCTGGATAAGACCGGATTCTGCCATCATCCTTACCTCATCCTCATCAATCAGGTCTACCCTCGTATTGCACTGCCAGACCATGTTGAGGGTTCTTTTCTTTATTTCTCCACAGAACTCTTTAACCCATTCGCCCTTGAGGTTGAAAATGCTGTCCTTGAACCAGATTCCCTCCACATGGAAATTGTCCCTCAGGGATTCCATTTCATCAACAACCTTCCTGGGATTTTTGATCCGGTAGCGCTTACCCATGGTACTCTTTACCGAACAGAACGAACAGCGGTAAGGGCATCCCCGGGATACCAGCATGGAAATCCCCTTGATCCCGCGCAGATCCTCGTTGTAACGGATATACGCCTCCACAGGGAAGGAACCATAATCGGGTAGAGGAAGGCTATCGGGATCTGCAATCAACTGCGCCCTCTCTCCGATAATATATTCGCTCCCTGCCCGGTAGCAGAGACCATCGGTTTCAGGACGGGGATCGGACGCGATGGAGTTGAGTAGGCTTTCCAGCACATATTCACCCTCACCCCTCACCACGTAATCAATATCAGTATTTTTAAGAAAGAGGAGAGGATCGAGAGTAGGGTGAACGCCACCAATAATTACCTTTGTATCGGGGAGAACCGATTTAGCAACCCTCGCTATCCTGAAAGCCGAAAACACGGTAGAACTCATTGCAGTGATGCCGATACATTCAGGCTTTTTTTTCGCAAGATATTCCCGGAGCTGCAACTCGTCCAGTCTCAGGCCCGGCATGTCAAGAATTTTCGCTTTCATTCCTTTTACCTTAAGATATGCCACGAGCGCAGCAAGGCCCAGGGGTGGCTCAAAGGGGACAACATACATGTTGCCCTTCCTCACCCAGGAAAGATGGTCCTGGTACCTTTCGTCCATTCCCCGAGTTTCAAAATATGGTGGGTTGATGAGAAGTATGTCCATATTAAACCTCGGGGCTGGGGGTCCGGGGTTCGGGATTCGGTAAAAAATAAAACCAGTTGATATAGAATCTCACTAACCCCTAATCCCCAATCCCTAATCCCTGTTTTCCATTGCTTCCATGAGTGCCGAGCAGCAGTTACAGCGGACACAGCCATTAGTCGAATCCTTTGGATCCAACTGATATTTTTTCAGGATCTCACCTATCTTTTTAAAAACTCTTACCACATCATCAACTGCAGGGGGAAGTTTGTTTTCCAGTTCAGTCCCGGTTAACGGTCGAAAGACGCTCACAAAGGGAATTGCCCCTGTAGCGGCGACGGCATCCGAGCCTGCAATCGTTGATTCAACCGGCTCCAGACCAATGATCAGCCAGGATGATACCTGATTTCTCCCGAACAGCTTTACTGCATATTCCATGGCCTCAAAATACCTACCACGCGGGATGGCGGACTTTCCAGGGCAGATCTCCTTCCGGCACTGCTCATCATAGACCTCCAGGTTAAAACTAATCGTGTTCAGCCCTGCCTCAAGGAGATCTTTAATCCACCTGAAATCCTCTGGCGGACAGATTTGAGCGGCTATGGGGATGTTACTCACTTTTCTTATTTCCTGGATGGTTTTAAAATAGAGGCCTGCACCGCGGTCTTCACCCGGCAAAGTTCCTGCATTGAGGTTAAGCTCTGAAAAATGTAACCCCGCACCTTCCAGGTGAGCAACGCAATAGGCAATATCTTTCGGGTCTTTGTTCCTGCTTGCAGGTCCGGTCCTGAGAGCACAGTACTTACACCCTTTCCCCTCAGCCTTGAAAATGCAAAAATCGGAGAGAGCCGATGCCAGGATATCTGTGAGATGCACCTGAACCACCTGATCGAAGCTCTTCCCGTCGGGAAGTTTCAGGCCATACCATTCAGGTTCAGGAATATCCTCTGCGTCTACAAATCCCTTTCCATCCTTATAGATCTTCCTGTCGGGACGTGAAAAATAAAAGGGGGAGTCCTTAACAAACCTCTCCCGCACCGCTACATTGACAGGATATTTCCCGCGCTCAGGGTCAAGAATGAAACATTTACCTTCTGATAACGATGCCCTCTTGTTCGGCTGATAAGGCACGGGTAGCTCTAATCCCAGGTCACACCGCACGCCTTTACAGAAAAGTTCAGCCTTTGTTCTAATGATATCCATACCTTCACCAATCAGTGTTTAATCAATTTTCTTCAAAACGGGTAATGGCTGAACAGGAACCGCACCTGACGCACCCTGCCTTGACTGCTCTCCAGGAAAGGTGATGCCTGGAAAGTAACGAGGCCACATCCTGGTAAACTGAGGAAATATATTCCGGATCAGGCGGCGCTGATGAAGAAAAAGGCGTTCCCGGTATAGGACGGAGAGGCAGAATGTACGGGTATACTCCTCTATCACAGAGCATCTCTGCACCTTCGATCAGAGAATCCCTGTCCTCACCTAAACCTGCAATGACAAAACTGCTTACCTGATTCCTTCCGAACAGATCAACTGCAACCCTCCAGCATTCCTGGTACCCCTTGATCCCTATCCTGGCCTTGGCAGGACATACCTCTGTCAACACCTTGTAGTCGAAGCTCTCGATATGAATCCCGGCCGTATCTACCCCCGCATCCTTCAATATATGGACAAGGTTGAGATCCTGAGGAGGCATAAACTGGAGATGAACAGGAAGTCCGGTCTTCTCCTTGATCGCTTTCACACACGAAGCGAGATGTCTAAAGGCGTTGGCCTCATCCTCCTGAGTGCCTGTGGTAAGGGTTATATGGGCGACGTTGTCCTCTCTCACCGCTGCTTCCGCTACCTCCGCAAGCTGACCGGGGAACTTCAGAGGAACGGTATGACCTGAGGCGAGAGAGAGTTCAATCCCGCAGAAACCACACCGGGATGTCTGCCAGTTAAGACAGCGCTGGAATACGGTAGAGGCAAGGCATTCGATCCCGTGGATAATTGCGATCTGAGAATACGGTATCCCGTCTGCTGTTTTCCTCTGGTAGAAACGGGGGGTAGAGGGAAAGGTAACCTCCCCGATATCTACCTCATATTTTTTCAGGATATGACCTGCGCCATTCCGTTCTATTACATAGGGGGAATCTTTCACAAAAGCGCTTGCAACCGGGCAACTGACCGGTATTCCTTTGAATATGATCACCTGACCTTCAGCAGGCCCTGCTCCGCCTCTCCTCGCACTCAGAGGCTTAAGTATTTTCACTCCGAGGCACTGGAGATCATTAATAATATCTCTGGGGTTTGCGACAGCGCTCACTCTCTTACATACCTTCCTGTGCAAAATACTCCACAATCTCTTTCCGCAAGCGATCGAATACGTCACTGTTTACATCTCTCGGGTAATCGAGCGCTATGGTGATAATCTTCTTAACTGTCCCGGGTCTTCGGGAAAACACAATCAACGTTTGGCTCAAAGAAAGAGCTTCATCAATATTATGGGTCACAAAGAGGATGGTCTTTTTTGTTCTGTCCCATAAGTTCAGAAGAAATTCCTCCTGGGATACTCTTGTCTGAGAGTCAAGGGCACCAAAAGGCTCGTCCATTAAGATAATCTTAGGGTCGTTGATCAATGTCCGGGCAATAGCCACCCTCTGCTTCATACCTCCCGAAAGCTCTTTCGGATACCGGTCTTCAAAACCAGCCAGCCCGAACCAGTTAACATATTC
>Ga0315284_10007600_pt1 | contig 15482 bp, 15 predicted proteins | sample YL17G09_16_MG_FD_203696 | JGI IMG/M metagenome (GOLD analysis project Ga0315284, IMG submission 203696) | Sediment microbial communities from Yellowstone Lake, YNP, Wyoming, USA - YL17G09_16 | ecosystem: Environmental > Aquatic > Freshwater > Lake > Sediment | place: USA: Wyoming | collected... | reverse complement strand
GTCATGGTGAAGTTAGTACTAATAAACAGGTGGATGAGGGTCAAAAGTGTAAGAGATACGCAACTAAGTATTGGAACACACCTGAGGATCAATTACCTGATGTTGATGATGAGTTAGGTAAAGATGTCGACCCTAACGTTAAAGACAATGAAATTTTTAAACCTAAAAAAGATAATTCAGAATATAATGATAATAAGTCTGATGATGATGATAATGATATTGAAGATGATTCTAATGATAAAGTAACAACTACAACCACAACAGAAAAGATTAATCCTTTTGACTTTTTTAAAGGATTAGGAGGGATATTAAAAAAGAAAGAAGATTCAAAAATACAAGAGGATCTCCAACGAATCAAAAATTTATTAAAATAATTACCAAACCCATTTGTTTTATCAGAAAACTTATACTATCTTTGTGGTATAAATAAAAAGTTCATTAATTTATTAACCTTTAAAACTCCACAAATGAGTGATGAAACACAAGTATTGGTTAACTATACTTTCTACTATTTCGACAATAATGGTAAGAAATATACTACACCAAACGCTTCTTTTGCTGAAGCAAGAGCGTATTACTATGGGACTGACGCAGTGTACATAGAAAAATATTAAAAAAAAAGATCACAGAGTGCTTGACAAATGAAAAAAATGTTGTAACTTTGTAAAACAAATTCGGAAACGTCCGAATAAAAAAAATAAAAAAGATTAGAAAAAATTTGGAAAATTCAAAAAGTATTCTTAACTTTGTAAAACAAATCGGAAATGTCCGAAACGTTCTTTGAAAGATGAAATTATCCGTTCAGGAGTACACAAGAGATCTACGGATCAAATGTAAAAACTGATAAAGATATTGGGCCGTGTATAGTCCATAAAATAAACTACGAAAGTAGGATAAAGTGAACCCTTAAGTGTGTTGGGTTTGCGTCTTGAGTAATCGAGGTCAAGTACACAAGCGGGATACCGTATAATCTTTAGTACCGAGGTCAACGATGTAGGGAAAGTGATTAAACGATTAGGCGATGTGGGTCGTCTGATTGAGGTGGGAACACCAATAGGAATAACTCGTAGGAATCAAACAAAAAGTATCGTTATCCGACTTTACAATTGTGGGTTCCAGTATCAAAGGGTACTTAAAACCGAAAGGTATGACAAAAAACAGGTGGTGCTGACATTGTCCTTGATGGATCTCTACCAAGAGATTAATCTCGAAGTAATCTTAAAATATCGAAATGGGGACATTTCAAGGAGTAGTTGAGTATTTTGTTGTCCAAAAGATGACGAAGCCCGTGACGGACCACTACTTCTCCAATCCACAACACAAAAACTTTACAGAAATTAAGTAAAACTAAGAACTATAAAGCAAAAGTGTCCGTCAGGTATCAGTGAAAGGTGACTACATAGTAATGAGCCGTTCATTGCATCGATCAGACCGCAAGTTTGACGATATTCTTACCAAAAACCTCTATTCCCGCAAGGAAGAGTTGGGACGGCAGTCTCGAAGAGAGTTGAGTAATGAGAGAGTAGCTGATATCTTAAGAAGTGATTGGTCTAACCAATCGTCACTGAGGAATACTTCTCAAAAGGAAGTGGATAAGAAGGGAAACAATAATCCTTCGAAAGATACCTCACTTAAACGTATAATCTCAGCGTTTTATTTTTTAGGTAAACTTACTAAGTTAAAAAAATTGAATAGGGCCGATGTGAATCGTCCCTTTTTTTGTGCTTTACAAAATTTTGTTAATATTGTTTAATCCATTTGATTTATCTAATTTATACCACTATATATTACTTATAATAAACAATTTAAAACAATTTAAAAGTATGAAAAATTTAGTATTGGGATGTCTTACAATTTTGGCAACAATCACTTTAATGTCTTCTTGTGGTGAAAACACGGCAACAGGTAACGCTACGTCGAACGCAACTGAAAATGTTGTTGTGGATTCAACTGAAAACGCAACAGGTTTAGTTGGGGATACATTACAAAAGTAATATTTAGATCTGATCTGAAATCCAAACCTACCTTATGGTGGGTTTTTTTATGCGATATAAACACGAATTAATAAGATTCGTGCAGCAATATATAATAAGAATACAACACTAAACTATAATTATGGTGCATAAAAAAACCCCATCCTGAGATGAGGTTTTAATTGGTGGAGGTGCGGAGGCTCGAACTCCGGTCCATAACATCCTGGCAAACAAGGACTACACGTTTAGGATGACATTTTCTAATGTCCCAAAATATTTGATTTCTCACACCGATCAATAAACGGTGACAGTCCTTTCGGGGAACCATACCCGTTTTGTTCCTTTTAGGATAGAAACCACACCTTTGTAAAGACTTCTGTTGCTAGGTTATATGTCCATCGACCCCCGTTTCCGTTTACTTATTAAGCTACAGTAACTTCAGATTCTCTTACTAAACCAAGAGTTTCCATTTTCGATAATACGTCGCCGATTGTTTTTGTGAATCAGTTTTTAAAGAGATTAATTCAGTCTCTACGTGCCCTTTATTCTCAGACGACATCTGTCAAATCCATAAACACCCCCATAATTCAAAGAACTTTCGTTTCTATAAATACAAATATAAACACAAAACTACAATAATCAAAATTTTTTGATATTTATTTCATATGGAAAAGGGAAAATATAACCCATACGATGAGGATGTTGATCTAATACAGGATGATGAGAATGTTAAGATTGTTAAAGTTAATACTTTAAATTCTGCCCAATATTTTGGAACTGATTTTTATGGTAATGATAATTGGGAACGTCATTATAGAGATGGTGATCTGTATTTTATTATTAGTAAAAAAGATGATAGTCTATATTCAATCTTCAATGATAGTGACGGTAGTGTTATTAGGGATGTCAATAAAAGTAATGTAATTGTTACCGTAAACGATCTTAAACGTGCGTTTTTATCTTCATTAAAAGTACTGTCTCCGATTATTAAAGGGGGTAAAACATATGAGTTTTTAAAGGAGGTTTCCAAAGGTTATGATCCACATTGGAGAAGTAATGGGGACGATCCTCTCATTGATGAAGTAAAATTTAATACCAAAAACCCAAGTAATTCTAAGGTTGTTATTAAATTTGAGGATGATGAGGTTTTTTTAGATACAATTAACATTGAGTCTAGTGATGATGTCTATGTGTATAGGTCATTTACAAGTCATTACTCAGGTCGTGATTATGACACATATGGTGAGGAGGATAGATGGAAAGATGGTGAATTTATTGAATACCATTTTAACACTGAAAACCAACGTAAAGCTATCCAAGTTGCCAAATTTTATGAAAATAGATCTGAACTTAGTAGTAAAAGAGGTATTGCAGCTATTTTAAGTGAACACTTTGGAAGAATTGTTGATGATATGATCTCTGAATATGTAACCAGATGGCAAGATTGTATTTATGATGTTGTTAAAGATATTATCTTAGGCGAGATTGCAAAACCATTTGATAAATTTGGTATTAAAGAAATACACAGAGGATATAGGTTTGAAACAACTGTTGGTGTGTTATTACATTGGTACAGTGATGTTGAAAATTACAAATTTACGTTAAGTGAACTATTAAATAAACTAATAAAACTTTACGATAAGAAAGATAGGGGTTATTGGAATGAGTTAGAATATGAGGTGGATTGTGTTGATTGGGATGATGAATCCATGCAAGATTATTATTCAAAATGTTTGGATAATATGTTAGAAAAAATTAAAGAAGATGACCGTTTTATTAATGTTGATGAATATAATGAAGTTAAAAATTTAATTGATGACAAATATGGGTATGATTGGGTTAGAACAAAAAAGGATCCTGACATACAATTTCTAATTATTAAGGTCCAACCCGAAACTAATAAAGTTTTAGTTAACGTTCACAATGATAAAACCAAAAAAACCCACCAAAGACTTCTAGATCTTGATGGTCTATATCAATTGGATAACCAACCTGAATTATTTAACGAAATAAGGATAGTAAGAAAAAAATTTTTATAATTCAAATTAATTGTCTATATTTGTGTTATGGAACGAAATTATGAATTATTGAAGGAGGTATTATCTGTACCCACTAAAACTTATCAGGAAGAAAGAATGGTCCAATTTATTACAAATTGGTTAACCGAAAATAATATCCCATTTTATGTTGATGAAATGTTTAACATTTATGCAACAAAACAAACTGACGAAAATATAACGTATTTCCCATGTGTGATTGCTCATACCGATACGGTACATAACATTGATACTATTAACGTTTTTGAGGAGATGTTACCTGACGCTCAGGGAAATATAAAATTATCATTAAAAGCGTATAACGACAATGATGAACCAACAGGTATTGGTGGTGATGATAAATGTGGTGTGTACGGTTGTTTGGAATTGTTGAATGAACTGCCTAATTTAAAAGCGGCATTTTTCGTATCTGAAGAAACAGGTTGTAAAGGTTCATTTAAAGCCGATCCTGAGTTCTTTATGAATGTTGGTTATGGGATCCAATTTGATGCTCCTGAGAATAACATGATTTCTGAGTACTTGATGGGAAGAAGTATGTTTGATCGTGATAGTAAATTCTTTGAAGTTGGTGGACGATTAATTACGGAACATTTCCCATCCGATACTAAATATCACAAACATCCTTACACAGACATTTATCCTATTAGAACGATGTTTAACATCCCGTGTTTCAATATTTCTATCGGATACTACAACTACCACACAAGAAACGAATACGTGGTCGTAGAGGACACTTACAACGGTATTAAAGTTGGTAAGATGATGATTGAGGAATTAGGTTACGAAAAACACTAAATAAAAAAAGGGAGATTATTCTCCCTTTTTCTTTCTTACCTTTTTCTTAGGTTCTTCTTTTGTTCTTCCTTCAATGTTAATAACCTGTTCGTCATTTACCATTTTAATAAATAACATATATTCATTACCTTCACTAACTTCTCCTGATAGAATTTTTTCAGAAATCAGATCTTCAATTTTATTTTGAATCGCTCTTTTGATTGGTCTTGCTCCAAATACCTCATCAAACCCAACTTTTGAGATTAAATCAATTACTGAAGTTTCATATGTGAAATTATACTTCATAGATTTTAGTCTTTTTACTAAAATATTAATTTCTAATTTTACAATTTTATCAATGTTTTCTTTATTTAAAGAATTAAAGATAACCACATCGTCAATTCTATTTAAGAATTCAGGTGCGAAAAATTTACTAAGTTCTTTTTTTAGAATATCTCTTTTTTGTTCTTCTTGAACAATATCACTTGAGTTACTTGACTTGAATCCAACTCCTGTACCAAAGTCTTGTAATTTTCTAACTCCAATATTAGATGTCATGATAATCAAACAATTCTTGAAATTGATCTTTCTACCTAATCCATCGGTTAAGTGTCCGTCATCTAACATTTGTAACAATGTTGAGAATATGTCTTTATTTGCCTTTTCAATCTCATCAAATAATATAACACAATAAGGTTTGTTTTTAACTTGTTCTGTAAGTTGACCACCTTCTTCGTGACCTACATATCCTGGAGGAGATCCTATTAATCTTGAGATTGTGTGTTTTTCTTGGTATTCGGACATATCTACACGGATAAGATTATCCTCACTTCCAAATATTTCTTTTGCCAATTGTTTCGCCAAAAATGTTTTACCAACACCTGTAGATCCTAAAAAGATAAACGAACCAATAGGTCTGTTTGGGTCTTTAATTCCAACACGATTTCTTCTAATTGATTTAGATATCTTACCAACCGCATCTTCTTGACCAATAACGTTAGAGTTTAAGGTCGTTTCTAAATTAACTAATGAATTTTTTTCATCAATATTTATTTTACTTACAGGTATTTTAGTCATGTTTGAAACTACCTCATAAATTATTTCTTCGGGAATACCACGTTTGCTTGTTTTAAGTTCCTCGTCAAATTTTTTATTTTCACTTTCTAATTCAGATAAAATTCTACGTTCTTTATCACGTAATTCTGCCGCTTGTTCGTAGTTTTGTTTTTTAATAACGTTTACCTTTTCTTTTTTGATATCTTGAGCTGCCTTTTTTAATTTCTCAATTATCTCAGGAAGTTTAATGTCAATTTGCATTCTTGACCCAACCTCATCTAAAATGTCAAATGCTTTATCGGGAAATTCACGGTCTGTTATATAACGATCCGCCAATTCCACACATAATAACAACGCCTCGTCAGTATAGTTTACTTTATGATGTTCTTCATATTTACCCTTACTCTGTTTTAAGATTTGAAACGTCTCTTCTTTTGTGGATGGGTCAACAACTATCTTTTGGAATCTTCTTTCAAGAGCTCCATCCTTTTCAAAATGTCTACGATATTCATCTAACGTTGTTGCTCCAATACATTGGATTTCTCCACGAGATAACGCTGGTTTGAGTATGTTAGATGCATCTAAAGAACCTGAACTATTACCCGCACCAACCATTGTATGGATCTCATCAATAAATATGATTATATTTGGAGCCGCTTGAAGTTCCTCAATGATAATTTTCATTCTCTCCTCAAATTGTCCCCTATATTTTGTACCCGCAACAATAGAATTAATATCTAACGATACGATTCTTTTTTCTGATAAATTTTTAGGACACTCCCCATTATGTATCATCATCGCAAGACCCTCAACAATTGCAGTTTTACCCGCACCTGGCTCACCAATGATTATTGGGTTATTTTTCTTTCTACGAGATAATACTTGAGCTATTCTAAAAATTTCTTTTTCACGACCAATTACAGGGTCTAATTTCCCTTCACTTGCTAATTTATTTAAATCCTTACTAAAGTTATCTAATACTGGTGTTCCCCCATCAGTTTTTTTATTACCCTTAGAACCTTCGTCCATAAATTCAATCATATTTATTTGTTTTATTAAAAAATAGTAAACCAATTTTAAAAAGTATACCTTTTGACAAATTGTCGTATCAAATAATTAATAACTGACATTTTGTCAGATATGTTTAATATTGACAACTAACCACACCATAGTTATATTTACATAAATAAAAATATTATGGCAATCTTAAAAGAAGAATATATTGGAACAAAAATATTGAACGAGGTTCAATCGTCTAATGTTGTAAGAACTGAATATGATACTGCAACAAAAAAACTAATTGTGGAATTTAAAAATGGTATTAAGTACGAGTATGATAATGTACCACATCAATCATATACGGAATTTAGAACCGCACCATCTCAGGGTAATTACTTTAATTTACAAATCGCAAAAAAATACAAGTACAATAAGATAGGTTAATTTATAATAACGTTGTATTTATATATGATGGATAATGAATTAATTAAAAGTTTTAAAATACAGGATAATCTTAACCCAAAGGTTTGGGAAAAAGATGGTAATGAGTTTAAAATGAAATCTCAGGTGAGAGAAAGATTACTTGAGATCTCATACCAATTTATTGATTTTTTAGGTGTTGATATTGTTGTAACGGATATTATCCTTACAGGATCACTATCTAATTACAATTGGTCAAAATATTCTGACTTCGATTTACATATTGTTGCGGACTTTAATCAGTATCCTGAGAATCAAATAGAACTTTATGAAAAACTTTTTAATTTAAAGAAAATGTTATTCAATCAAAAACACGACATTACAATTTTTAATTATGAAGTTGAACTATATGTTCAGAATGAATCCGAAACACACTTTAGTAGTGGTGTTTATTCTGTATTGTTTGACGAGTGGTCAAATGAACCAAAAAAAGAAGACGTTTCAATAGATAAAGAGTTATTAAATCAAAAATCAAAACAATGGATGAATGTTATTGATGAATTAATAGATTCAATCCAAGATGATGACATTGAGACCGCTAAAGAAATGATTCAAAAATATAAGGACAAATTAAAAAAATATAGAACTTGTGGATTAGAAAAAAATGGAGAATTTTCTACTGAGAACTTAGTCTTTAAAATTTTAAGAAGAAATGGTTATATAGAAAAACTCCATGATTTATCATCTAAAATAATAGATGACAAATTATCCATGAAACAATAATTTAACAAATCAACAAAATAAACTTATTTATCGCTATATTTATATAGAAAAAATAATATTTTAAAAAACAAATATACTATGGGAGGATTAAAACCTATTGGAAGTGAAAAATTAGAAGGTATGGACAAAATCCGTAGAATTATGGAAATTGCTAGATACAATGAAAATATACCAACGCCAGTAAATGAAGACAAATCATCTGAATATAAATTGTCTTTGGCTGACGGTAAAACATATGAAATAATTAAAGAAAGACAAGGTTATATTATTAAACAAAATATCTCTGAATCAGTTTCTGATTATATCGCACCTATGAAAAATAGGAAATATTATTCTTCTTATTCTCAAGCATTGAAAAAAATGAACTTGATGGCAAGAGAGTTTAATCAAATACACGGTAACGACGGTGGTACTTCTCTCTTCGAACAAGAGGACGAAAAAAAAAAAGACACTAAATACGTAATTTCCACATCTAAACAACCTGTAACAACTACCACAACAACACTTGCGGTACCTCCTGTTGCTGCACCTCCTGTTGCTGCACCTCCTGTTGCCGCACCTACAACACCACAACCAATGGAAGAACAAGGTGACCCAACATTAGATCCTTTATTAGCACCACAACCTGTTCCGGCACCTGCACCTGACCCAAATGCGGCACCTGCACCTGCACCTGACCCAAATGCGGCACCTGCACCTGAAGAATTACCGGTACCTGAAGAGGGTATGGAACCTGAAGAAGAAATGGGTGGAGGTAAAGAAGAAGAGATTACATTTAAAGTAATTCAAAAACTTACAGGTAAATTAGCCCAAAAAATTAGAACTTATTCTGGTGAAGAAGAAATGAATTCTAATGATACAAAATACATAATCAACTCAATTTTATCGGCACTTGATTTAACAACATTGGAAGAAGATGATGTTGAAGATATAATCTCAAGATTGGAGGGTGAAGAAGAAGAAATTGATGTCGAGGAAGAAGGAATGGAAGGTGAAGAAATGGACACAGAAGGAGAGGGAATGGAAGGTGAAGTAACTGAACCACAACCTGAAGCTGAAGTGGGAGAAGGTTATGACAACTTTGGAGGAGCATTTAATGATTATCTTGGAGCCGCATACACATCAAAAATGTCCGATAATTTAATGAACGAATTTGATGATGAAGAATATGATGAGTATGAAAATGAATACCCAAAACACGGATCAAGAGGGAAAATTAGAAGATATGATGATGAAGAAACTTTTGAGGATCTTTTTAACGAGTCTAAAGTAGATAAAATTATTTCAAACTATTTCGCAGTTGACAAAAACGAAAAACTAATAAAAGAAGAAAAACAACAAAAAAACTTAAAAAAATTAAACGAAAAAGAAGTTTATAGATTATCAGAAACGATAAAACAAGAAAGATCTTCTTTGAAGTTTATGGAAGAAAACCCAAAAGCAATTTTAGTTGGTGCTACCGTTAAGAAAAATTTGGTTTTTAAAGAAGGAATTAAAGAATTTAGAATAACACCAAACGGACAAGTTATATGAATAAATTAATTTACATAAATGGTATGGGACCCAATTATAAGGGAGACAACCTTTATGAATTTATATTCTCAGACACGTTAGACGTTTGGGGTGAAAATTGGGAATCAAAACCAGCAAATGGTTACCCACTTCCCCCTGATGTTGAATATATTAAACGAGTTGGGATTTTAACTAACGGAGAAATAACTTTGGAGTTGGTACAAGACTCTGATGTTTTTTCAGTTATAGACTCAATGGATGGAGTATTGGCATTAGGATGGGAAAAGGAAAATAACAATGTTGATTTCTCAATCGTCAAAAGATTAGTTTTTAAATTTGGTGATTCAGAACAAGACGTAAAAGATAAACTATATGAACGAGATATCGTTCTTGAATTCGAAAAAAAAGTGGTATATGAAAGCTAAAGATCACGTTTTAAATTTATTATCTCACGGGTTTAAATTTGACACCGTTGCAAGATTAAATGAATCACAGGTAAGAGTATTATCTGAGAAAATTTCCAAAGAGGAAAGTAAGGAACAAGTTACAAAAAAAGTAGAAACAACTTATGAGATTTCTCCTCAAACCGCAAAAACAACAGGTGCCGATATTGGTAATGTTAATATAAAAGTTGACCCAACTGGAATGGTTAAAGCAACTGAAATTGGGGAAGATGCAACATTAAATGTTGTTAACGATCCTGATGCCACAGAAGATGGTATGGGTATTTTTGAAAAATTTGAATCGAAGTCACAACAAAGATTGTTCTACGCAAGATGTGGTAATGGTAAAACAAAAACAGAAAAAAAATGGTGTAAATGGGCAAAAGGATCTTCTAAAGAAACTGACTATGAAACAACACCTGAGAAAAAAGAAAAAAATGAATCTGATGAGAAATTTATAGAAGAAAGTATTATAAGATTAATTGAAAAAAATATTAGTCCTAGAATGAGTAAAGGTGATTTAATTCGTACTATTAACGAAAAATCACAAGAGTCATCTATGATATTGAGAAACCCATTAAAAAATACTATGTTTTCAAAAGAATCGGGAATTGAAATGAAACGTATGAAAAGACCAACAATGGGAATGCCAATTATGGGAACAATGGAAGAAAATACTAAAGAAAAAGAAAGAACAAAAGAGAGAACAAAAGAAAAAGGTAAAGAAAAGGATAATCCGTTTAAGAATCCTAACCCTGACACAAAAGAAAAACTAAGAGGTTATAGAAAAAATATGGAAGAAAACACTAAAGAAAAAGAGGCGCCAGTAAAAGAACCGGGAATTAAAAACCCACCAAAAAGAGACAATCCATTTAAAAATCCAAACCCTGGTACAAAAGAGAAACCAAGAGGTCAAAGAAAAACTAAGGAGGAAATGAAAAAAGATTTTATTGGATTAATTAAACAGGCTTTAACTAAATAAAAATGAAAGAAAAATATATACAACGTATAATTAATAAGGTTATTAAAGAGGCACCTGTTGATTATGGGGATTATCCTGAAAGAATGAATCCAAGAACTCAAAGTAATATTGAGAATCCTGAAACAAATTTATATGGTAAAAATAAAGCCTTTAGAGGTGGTACATCTGATGTAGAAAAAATAACATCAAAACGATTTAAAGATATCGTTGATTATGTTAAACGTTATTATGGTATTGTTGATGATCAAGGTAGACCAAACAAAAGTATTAACATTACCGATCCAAGAATTAAATACGGGATTCAAGTAGAACAATCAAAGTCGGTGGGTGAGGCAATGAGAATTGAAGTTAATAAAAAAGATAAACTAAAAGATTTAGCTTTAGAGATTTCTGCCAAAGAAGAAGGTTGGTTACCATATAGTAAAAGTTTATCTGATGCGATAAACGAAGGTTTAATCGAAAAAACCGCAATCAACGGTGCTGGAACAAAATATAAATTTGAGTTTATTAACGTTGAGGTATATTTGAATGAGAAAAAAATTAATCCTGAAGAATTCCAAATGGAAAAGGAGGAGGAACCTGAGTTTGAATTACCACAAAATTTTTCTTTTGATGTTGATGAGTTAACCCCACAAGAAGAATTCCAACTTGAAGTAGAAAAAAGAAATATTATTAACGCAATTATTCAAGGTAAAGGAAAAAAAGGTCAATTTGCATTTCAAGCATATAAAGATAGATTAGATGAAATTGATCCCCGCTTATACCCACTTTATAATAAAATTATGTCCGCAAATGACTTAATGTATTTCACAGAGGAAGAATTAATTGATCAAATGGGAGGAAATGCTGCCGGTTCATCAGGTGTTGATGAAGATGAGGAAGATGAGGATAAAGATTTAGTTACCGCAAATGGGGTTATTTTCCCAATTTTGTTACATGAGTTAGTAAAAGGTTTTGCTGCTATCCCAACAAGAGAACAATGGAGAGGTATGGATCCAGGAACGGCTCAAGATGTTATGGGACAAACAGATGTATTCTCTAATGAAAAGATGCAATTTAGAGTTGGTGGTGAATTTATTACAAAATTAAGATACCTTTTACCTGATGATTTAACAGTAAACGTTGAGAATAGAGATTTATTACCATTCTTTGAAAGATTGCTTTATGCAGTTCCTGCTGAAGAATTCCTAAAAGAAATTATGGCTAATGTTGTTTCTGAAGACCCAAGAGATAATGAAAAGGCAAAAAGAAAATTCAACGAACTATTAGTTAAGGCGAAAGAAGATTATAAAAAATACAAAAGTGATGATGACGACGATGATGATGAAGACTACGATGATGATGACGATGATGATCTATTATCTAAATTAGGTTTCTAACATAACCACAAATACTTTAAAACCCCCTTTTATGAAAATAACTGGGGGTTTTGATATTTATATAAAAAGAATTTTATGGGATTAACTAAAGAACAAGTGATGTTGGAATATGTTAAGTGTATGAGGGACACCCCATACGCATTAAAAACATATCTACAAACATACGATAATACAGTTTCAAAATATGTCCCATTGGAGTTGTTTCCTGATCAGATATCACTATTAAACGATTATGAGGAATACGAAGAAAATATCGCATTAAAGTATCGTCAGGCAGGTGTGACTACAGTAACGGGAGCATGGATATCAAAAAGGTTAGTATTTGCCAAAAAAACACAACCTGAGAAAATTCTTATTATCGCCAACAAATTGGATACGTCTATGGAGATGGCTAATAAAATACGTGCCTTTGTGGATCAATGGCCAAGTTGGGTCGGTGCGGGGTTTTCTAATGATAAAAACTCACAAAAACATTATAAATTAACAAATGGATCTGAGGTAAAGGCGGTTGCAACATCAAAAGATGCCTTACGTGGTTTTACCCCTACAATTCTTGTATTTGATGAGGCGGCGTTTATTGAAGCGGACAGTGATTTTTGGGCGGCTTGTATGGCGTCCTTATCCACAGGGGGTAAGGTAATTGTGGTATCAACACCAAATGGTTATGACCCAATTTATTATGAAATATATGATCAGGCATTAAAGGGAATGAATAACTTCAAAATCTCTGAGATGTTTTGGTATAGAGATCCAAGATACTCAAAAGATTTATATTTAGTACCGACTGAAGATTTAGTCAAATATCTTCTAAATAAAGAAGAACAAGATGAGAGTAAACACATATCATTTGCACATATTGATCCATATAAAAGAGACTATGATGAACTAAGTTTACATTTAAAAAATGGATACAAACCTTGTTCAACTTGGTATGAAAAAATGGTTAAGAAACTTAAATACGATAAGAGGAAGATTAACCAAGAGTTAAATTGTGAGTTTTTAGGGTCAGGTGATAACGTATTTGAGAATACACAATTAGAATACATTAAAAATAACACACTTACAGACCCTATTGGTAAATTGATGGGTAATTCTTTATGGATGTGGAAAGAACCTGTACCCGAACATAAGTACATTATGGGTGTCGACGTTTCTCGTGGGGATAGTGAAGACTTTTCTTCCATACAAATTATTGATTTTGATGATAGAGAACAAGTATTTGAATATGTTGGAAAAATTCCACCTGATGCTCTTGCTGAAATTGCATATAAATGGGGAATGATGTATAATGCATTTATTGTGGTGGATATCACCGGTGGTATGGGTATTACAACAGTTAGAAAACTACAAGAACTTGGATATAAAAATCTATACATTGAGGGAGTTGATACAACAAGTATATGGTCGTACAATGCAAAAATCGCAGATAAAATACCAGGGTTAAACTTTAATAATAAACGTGTACAGATTATTGCTGCATTTGAAGAATATGTGAGACATAAGTTTAAGATACGTAGTGTAAGGTTATATAACGAAATGAATACCTTTATTTACCTTAATGGTAGACCTGACCACCAAAGAGGTCAACACGATGACCTTATCATGGGTATTTCTATGGCAATATATGTTGGGGAGTCATCTTTTAATAAATTAGAAAAGGTTGTTGAAAGAACAAAAATAATGTTAGAATCTTGGACGGTGATTAATGATAACACGGCAAGACAACAATCACATTTTGATCCAGTTATTCCAAATAATAACGTAAGACATGATAGATGGTCAAGAGACGCTGGACCATCCAAAGACGATTATATTAAATATAATTGGTTATTTGGTAATAGATAATATTTATAGATATGGGGCTTACATCAAGAAAAAAATCGGGTAATATAATTGGGGGATCAAGACTTGTTGTCACTGGTCAACCAATTTATAACGTAAAAGTTAACGAACCGTCATTTAATAGTAAGGGAGATAAAAGTAATGGGAAACAAACTAATGATGGAACTAAAAAGTAAAATGAGTGAAATGTTTAGTATTGATAAAAAATTATTAAATTTTAAATATGGAACAAAACGATAATAATAATATGAATAATTTAACGGTATGGCAGAGGTTATCAAAGACCTTTGGACCTAACTCGTTATTGGGGATGGATTACCCAACATATAAAGTTGACAAACAAGTCCTTCTTAAAACTACGGATAAAAAAGAATTCGAAAAAGAAAAATTACAACTCCAACAAACAGTATTTTTAAATAATCAATGGGCTAAGATTGAAAATAATCTTTACACTCAGGCGATCTATTATGAGCCAAATAGAATTGCATCGTTTTACGACTACGAATCAATGGAGTACACTCCTGAGATATCAACGGCATTGGACATCTATTCTGAAGAATCTACCACCCCTAATCAGGATGGGTATTTATTACAGATTTATTCAGAATCAAAAAGAATTAAAAGTATCTTGGTTGACCTTTTTGTTAACAACTTAGATATTAATACTAACTTACCTATGTGGGTTAGAAATACCTGTAAATATGGTGACAATTTTGTTTACCTTAAATTAGATACGGAAAAAGGTGTTACTGGTTGTATCCAATTACCTAATATTGAGATCGAAAGATTAGAGAGAGGTATGGAGTCAAGAACCGTAAATTCAACCCCTAACCCAAATGACAAAGGTTTAAGATTCCATTGGAAAGTAAAAGACATGGAATTTAACACTTGGGAAATTGCCCATTTTAGATTATTAGGGGACGACAGAAAATTACCTTATGGTACATCAATGTTGGAAAAAGCTCGTCGTATTTGGAAACAATTAGTATTGGCAGAAGATGCGATGTTAATCTACAGAACATCGAGAGCACCTGAAAGACGTGTATTTAAAGTATTTGTTGGTAACATGGACGACAAAGATGTGGAGGCATACGTACAACGTGTAGCAAACAAGTTTAAAAGAGAACAAGTTGTGGATAGTAAAACAGGTAATGTGGATTTACGTTTCAATCAAATGGCGGTAGATCAAGATTATTTTGTTCCTGTTCGTGATGTGACCCAAACAATGCCTATTGAGACATTGGCGGGAGCAACAAACTTAT
>Ga0315284_10007598_pt1 | contig 15483 bp, 16 predicted proteins | sample YL17G09_16_MG_FD_203696 | JGI IMG/M metagenome (GOLD analysis project Ga0315284, IMG submission 203696) | Sediment microbial communities from Yellowstone Lake, YNP, Wyoming, USA - YL17G09_16 | ecosystem: Environmental > Aquatic > Freshwater > Lake > Sediment | place: USA: Wyoming | collected... | reverse complement strand
AAAAACCATATATCTGTAAAAATCGCCCCATTGATAGTACATTTTTTCGTCGTATGAACTGGTGGGATGAAGAAAAACATAAAGATTTGCATTCAGCGCGGTATTGGCCGAAGATGCAAGGTTCCTGACCGAAAAATAAGCAGTGAGAATAATCAAAGCGAAAAAAAATATATTTTTCGGTTTGGGCAAAAACGCTTTTGGAAACCCTACTTTAATCTTAACCGTCAAGAAAAGCAAAAGGCTAAATAAAGGAAGCGAAATTAGACCATCAAGATGGATGTGATATGTGGCCAAGACGTAGTTCGTATAATGCGCCGCTTCTATACCGACAAAGATAAGATAAATAATCCAAAGAGGAATTAACATATGAGCGTTTACTTTCAGGACAAAATCCAAAATCTTAGACTTTTTCGGAAGAAAGAATAACAACAGAACTACGGAAAGGCCGAAATAAAATCTGCTATCGATAAAAAGATATTTTGCTACAGCGCCGGGATATATAAAGGTATCTAAGGTGAGAAATAAATAAGTTATGATTATCAAGAGGGGAAGAAATACGGGAAGTACGCTCTCAGCCTTTTTAATCATTTTTTAATAAGAAGAACAGCTCGGGCAGGTTGTTTCTCAAAGTCTTCGTCGGCCGAAATCGAATAAATTCCCTTGAGTTTGTAATTTTCTGATATGAATTTATCTTGTATCTTCTCCGGATTTTCGAAAATTTGCCGCCACTCGGGTCCCATATAATAATTCTCGTCATCCATTAAATAGCTGGTTAAGAAAATAGCATCAAACGGATTTTTCTGGTTATCCGGAGAAATCAACATATCGGGCTTAAGCGGATACCAAATCGTTTTTCTCTCCCCATACCAACTCCCCCATGTATCCAAATTGGTAACAGCTATCTGGTCCAGCGTAGTATTGGCTTTCAATATGCTTGACAAAGCAACGTAGACAGGAGGTTTTCCGACATTGTGAGTATTCCTTTCGAATCTGGAGTCGAGAAAAATAACACCCAATGTCTGGCTGACACCAAAGGCAATAATTAAGAATGTCGAAGCGGCAATTACCAGCATTTGTTTTGAAATTTTAAAATTAAAAATTTCTACAATTGTTGCGATAGCGACAATGTAGATAAGCGGAACAACCGGGTGAAGATATCTGAAAAAAGGAATACTTAGAGCTGTCACCAGAAAGGTAATAATAACCATAAAGATAGTTGCAACTTTAAGTGAATTGTAAAGTTTATCTTTAGTCCATTTAAAAAGACCGATTACGAATAGCCCGAAAAGATAGGGAGACATTATTTGAGGCATTAGTCTGTAAAAATTGTAAAGGTTATAGAAAATTTTCTTGAAAATCGACAATAGACCGACCGATGTAACAAAGTTACCCCTTAATGCATCGGATACTGCTATTCCTGAAGCATACTGAGAGATGGTGTTAATTCCGCGTCCTGTAATAGGATAAAGAAAATATTTTCCCGCAAGCGGTGTCAAGATTATCCAATCCACCAATAGACCAATAGCCACAACGGCCAAGAAATATAAAATAGCTTTTTTGGCCTTAAATCTTGAAAGTAGATAAAAAAGAATAAGACCGGCAATATAAATAAAAGCTTGTGGGCGAGTGAAGTACATCAAAACCAATAAAACAAATCCAACTGCCGTCGCCCATCTTTTTCTAAGAGTCAAAAAGTAGGCCGATGCCACTATCTCAAAAAGGAACGGTGACTCCGAAGCTCCGCTGGTCGCGTAGATGATAATGTCTTTATTAAATCCAACCGCAAGAGCCGACAGAATCCCAACTAGGTTGCTCTTGAAAATCCTTTTACCTAAAAGGATAGTAAAGATTAAAAGGAGAAGGAAATAGAAAAATGAGGTGGCGACTACGGCAAAATCGTTTATTCCTAAAATTTTGTAAAAGGCTGCTATCGAATAAGGCATCATCGGCAGTGTCCAAGGGGAAGAAAAGATTTTATTTTTAATAAGTTCAAAAATATTTGAAGACCAAAACGAAAAACTGTTCCCATACCCGGACCCGCTAACCAAATTTCTTGCAATATCCGCAAACTTAGCGGCATCAGAAAACTGCAAAAATAAATTCATTTACTCATTAAATACTTGTAAAAATCTTTTTCAATTTCTTGTAATATTTATGCAGATTAGTATTTCTTGCTAAAAATAACATACCCCTTTTAAAAACTTCTACATTTGGTATTTTAAATTTTTTTTCTATTAAAAGGGTTAATTCTTTATTTTCGGATACTTTATCTTCTGGAGTTGAAAAATCAAAATATTTTGCACCGTCAATGGGTTGATTTATAAAAATATTTTTTTTGTCGACACCGCAATGCAGCCCTGTTCCGTCAAGACCGTAGTTTCTGACTTTAGATATGGTTGGCAAAACACAAAACATGTTATTCTCTACCATATTCATTGAAAAAATAGTGTCCCCTGCTACACGATTCTTATTAACCACATCAAATAAGTGCGGCAAAAGATAGTTTGCATCTCTGATTACCTTGAATATATTCCTATAACTTTTAAGAAATTCCTTGACTGAATTTACACTCAAATCGATCTTATTATATTTGTTCTTCCATAAACCCATTCCCCAACCAGGGGTTCCTTTGAATAAGAAAAAATTATATGGATAGTTTGTGGGTATATCGATCGGATAATTGTATCCGCAAATTGCGAAAATATCCTTTCTGTTTTTAAATATTTGTAATCCTTTATTTATATATTGTAAGAAGTTCGGTGAAAAAAGATTATCGTCTTCACTCAAAATTATCTCATCATATTTCTTGAATAAGTCCCCCAGGGTTTCCAAAGTGTTTCTAGTTGCACCGAAGTTTTTATCTCTTTTAATTACAATCACTTTCTTGAAACCGGATATTTTACCCAAATATTTAACTATCCTGTTATATCCTACCTTTTGTTCCTCCGTTGCCGGTGAATCAAGTGCGATATAAAGAATAGTTTTCGAAGCGCGTGTATTATGGGCAAGTGAATCCAGACACATTCTTAGATGTTCGTATCTATTTAAAGTGGGTATTAAGACTGGCGCAAATTTTTTTATTTTCACAGTTTTGATGTTTACGCCATCTACTTTACAAAAGTTATCCTGGTCATTCGGCGTAATAAACAGACTCCCAATCCATGGGCGTATGATGACCGAAATATATTTTATATTTTGGGTTCAATTTTAGGATTAGCGCAGGAATCTTCCATAAATCATCCGGCTTATGATACGTACAAATAGCAAGTCTGGGTTTGTATTTGCGCAGAATCGCAGAAGCACCCTGCAGGGCAGGAACCTCAGATTTTTCAATGTCCATTTTTATATAATCTACATGTTGGATATTGTTTTTTGAAACGTAATCATCAAGACTGATTGTTGTAAAATTATCAATCACACAACCACCGGGGGAAATATTAATAGCATCTTGTGTTATGCCCGAGAATTCACGGGAAATGTTACTTACAGCCAAGTTATTGATATGCAAAGTATGACTTAGTTTGGGGTTTAATGCTGCATTTAGATGGCAATAGCGATTATGAAGAGGCACTGGATCAAAGAGATGAACCTCGCCGGATTTTCCAACAAGTGCAGCAAAAATAAGAGAAATATCCCCGGTGCACGCTCCGCAATCAAAAACAACCTCTCCTTTGGAAGGTAAAAAATTCACTTCCCCCCGCCTAATAAAATATTGCCTGTATCCGTTAAGTAAATCAATTTCTGATTTTGTGCTTACAATCTTGATCCTTGGCGACGAAAGTCCACCATTTACCTTGATATCGAATATTTTAAGCGGAAGCCCACCGTAACTTTTTGGCAAATCTCCAACAAAATCTTTCTCGCCTTGCACCAAAATAAAATCATCGTAATCTATCCTCGGGTAGTAATATTTAGCGTAACCCGCTACAGTTACCAAGATATTGCAATCAAATAGAAGCTTGCTCAATTGATCACTTAATATTTGCCTTGAATTCCAAAGTAATTTAGAGTTTTTATTAAACCACTGCCGTTTGTAGGGAGCTGTACTCTGGCGGCGGAACAAATTGACTACAAGTCTTGCAAACGGTAATAATTTCTCCTTCCATCCTATTTGCGAATTGTACCAAACCCAATCAAACTCATTGTCTACACGATTCTTTCTAAAAGACTTTTGATAAAAATCAAGTTGCCAATTCATACTGTCTAACCAATTATGATACGATTTATTCATATATAGTTTACTTTTTTTAATTTTATTCCCGATATTTTGTCTAAATTTTTAACTATTCTATTATATCCTACCTTTTGTTCCTTTTTTACCGGCGCATCGAGTGCAATGTAAAGTAGTGTTTCTGAAGCATGAGTATTCTTAGTCAATGAATTCAAGCATCTTTTCAAATGTTCCTATCTGTTTAAAGTGGGTATTAAAACTGGGGCAAACTTTTTTATTGTCACAATTTTTATCTATATATTATTTTCCCCTTTTACAAACCAAGAAAATGCTGGAACATAAATCCGGATACTCGAGTCCTAACTTATAGCACCCTTCCAAATATTCTGGTGAAATAATATCTGTTTTTAACAGTTTATCCCATTGAAAATTCGCCAAAGCCTTAAAGAAAATGCCAGAGTGGTAAACTACTTTTAATCCTGACTTTTTTACATCCTTCTCCATCGTTTCTAATGTGTAGGTTCTTTTGTGTCCATGCTTTGTTTCAGCCGAAGTGATTGCTGTATTATGGCTTATCAAACCCATTTTTACCGCTATCCGTCTCGACGCAGCGTTGGCATTAGGGCAAACTAAAAATAGCCGACCTTTATTAGACAACCACTCATTCTTAATTCTCTTTAGAACAAAAACAGGATTGTCAACATGTTCAAGTGTGTGAGTCAATATAATATTGTCATATTTAGTCGGCAAATTTGCTTTTTCAAAAAGAGAATGCATAAATCTTACTTTGTTCCCTAATTCTTTTTTGGCAACAGCAATCGCCTTATCTGAAGCTTCCACACAAGTGATGTCATTAAAATATGGTAAAAATCTTTTTGTGAATATTCCCTTGTAGCTTCCCAATTCCAACAAATTCCCTTTTTTAAAAAATGGAATGAAAGATCTTAACATAAAGGGATGCATTACCTCCAAATCAAATGTGTAAGCGTATTTATGGTTAGGAACATCTTGCAACTCTTTGTTATAATTTCTTGGCAAATTCATATAATTACCACTACCTGCGAACCTTCAATCACACCTTCCGCCTTTTTTTGTTTTTATAATAATCAACACAAATATTTGGATATTTTCTAATTTTCATTTCGTTGATAACCTCATCCACATCATAGACTATTGATTTCATTTCGAATCTATCCTTGTCGTCATAATAAAGTAGATAGTTGATTATATTTATAAACTCTCTGTTTTGGCCAACACTTCCAGAATTGTATAATACAAACTTACCCTGCTCAATTTTAAATTGGTGATGTGAATGACCGATAACATAATTATTGTCAATGACTATTTTGCTATCAGGATAAATATTTCTACCATACAAAGTATGCGTAAAAATATAACCGTTAAGTTTATATTCTTTTGGAAGATTACTAATAAATGGGTTCTTGTCAAAAAGAGGGTATGTAAAATTAAAAAAGGCTTGTGCCACTACATTCTTTCCTGAATAGCTACCTTGTAAGTAGTCTTTCTCATGATTACCTTCTAAATAGACGCAATTACTAAGTGAAGAAATTAAATCTACACATTCGTTACTCCAGGGCCCATATCCCACAACATCACCAAGACAAATCAACTTATCTACCCTTCCTACTTCTTTCAACATTTTCTTAAAAGCAGGCAAATTACCGTGTATGTCACTAAATATAAGTATTTTCATGAAGATTCTATTTCTCTAATGTATTTTTCCATCTCTTCCTCTAAGCTAAATTTTATTTTCCCAAGTCTTTTTATAGAGTCTGTGGAAAAATGTGACAATACGATAGGCGTATTTCCTTTAATAATATTTATAATCTTTAAACCATGAGTGTTTTTTTTGAGATACAGAACAATGTTTTTATAACTTGTCTGGATACCAGAAACAACATTGAAAACTTCCTTTTCATGACTTTGAAATTTTGCAATCTTCTTTACATATGCAGCCGCTACACTTAAAGGAATGAAGTCTCTCCTTGCTATCCCCCCATTGTATATTGTTATTTGATGTTCAGTTATTGCATCGTAAATAAGTTTAGATAACCCATCTTTTAAAGGATCTCTATAAAACAATGTAGAAAAACGGACCACTTTAAGATTGGTAATATTACTGTTAACGCAATATCGTTCTGCTTTATACTTAGAAAAAGCATAGGGGGTCATTTTAGAAGTGTCTAAAAAAACTTTATCAGATTTCGGATCTAAAATACTCATGCTACTTATATAAGTGAAGTTGACGGTAGAGTTATTTGAAACTAAAAAATCCACTATTTTTCTGGAAAAATCAAAATTTTTTGACAAGCACTCATTAATATTTTCACAGTTAATGGATGCCGCGTTGTGAATGAGAGTATTAACTGTCTTCATCCGTCGCCAAAAAATCTTTTCTCCCAACTCTCGTATTGAAATAACTTCTACCCCTTTTTGTTTGGTTAACTCGCTTGCAAGAGCGCCTCTACCAGTTAGTGCAATCATAATGATCTAAATTCGTCGTTTGTTATGACTTTATTGTTTTTAAAACTTTCAATTTTGTCATTCTTCACAACCAATTCTTTCCAGTATCTTAAAATAGAGATTTCCTTAATTTTAAATTTCGGCTGCTTATGCAAAAGAAAGTAGTCAGCAATCATTTTAGGCTCATTAAACCCAGCTATGGCTCGCGCAGCAGTCGTTCCTGAACATCGGGCATTTAGTTCAAAAATATATGGTTTACCATTTTTTAATCGAAGTTGCACGTTAAGAGCGCCAATAGGTTTCAAGAACTTAATTACCTTAGAAACTTCCTTATCAATAATGGGATTTTTCTCAACAAATGCCTTATAGGTATCGCCATCACGCAAAATTCTTTTCATAATTATAGTACCAACATGTTTACCATCGAGTGTAACTGTACCACAAGTATATTCATCGCCCTCGATATATTCCTGTGCTATATAATCTTCACAATTATTGGTATGAAGAAAAACTTGCAATTGACCCCGGCTAACAATTTTAACAACATTTTTTGATCTGGCTCCTCCCTTTTTCGGTTTCAATATAATAGGATAATTAGGAATGGCTATCTCTTTATTCTTCAGATATTCACAAAGGTCAACAGTTAAGGGGATTGTAATCCCCGCTTTAGAAAGCACTTGATAAGTGAGTAACTTATTATCGCTGATTTCCACTACATCGGAGGAACTAACTATTACGTGGGTTCCAATGGCCTCAAATTTTGTGGTGTTTGCGGCCAGAAATGGTAATTCGGCATCTAATCCTGGAAATAATAATTTGCAATTTTCTTTCTTGCAAATTTCTAGCAATCTTGGAATAAAGTCTTTACTTTTGGCATAGGGAATCTTGTAGCTTCTTGGAACACTATAAGCCCCTGTAGCCAAGATTTCACTATCTAGACCAATTAGACTATATGAGGTTTGGGATAGAGCCTTAATGATACTTTGACCCACTCCTCCTCCAACACCGGTTATCGCAATCTTTATTCGTTTGTTATTCATATTAGCTATATTAATTATAATCTTTATGCCTGTTAGAAAATATTCTTAGTGGCACACTTCAAGCATGGCCTAATATAAAAAGCTGCATGACGTCGAGTTTCATAAAATTAATTCTTTTTTACAAAACCGCATATTTTATTTACATCTTCGGTGGAGAGTACGGGATAGATTGGCAAACAAATAACCTGTTCGGTAACCCTTTCGGCAATGGGCATTTTCCCCAGTTTGGCGCTTTCCAAGCCACTGTAACTCGGGAATTGGCTAATTAGTGGATAAAAGTAACGCCTCCCCATAATGTTGTGTTTTTTAAGTCCTTCATACAACTCATCACGTGTTTTGCCGAATTTTTCTTTGTCAATAAATATCGGAAAATATGTGTAATTATGCCTTACCCCGGGCATATCTTCAAGAAAAGTTAAGCCTTCAATCCCTTCAAGATTTTTACGATATACTTCTGCAATACGTTTGCGTCTTTCGATATTTTTATCAATGTATTTTAATTGGAGTAAACCCATAGCCGCCTGCACTTCATTCATTTTTGCATTAATCCCGGGAGCAACAACAGTAGTTTCATCGATAAAACCAAAGTTCTTCAGGTTATCTATCCGTCTTTTGGTAGCTTCGTCGTGGCAAACTATAGCGCCCCCCTCAAACGTGTTGTATGTCTTGGTCGCATGGAAACTTAATACCGAAAGGTCGCCGAAATTCAGCACGGAATTATTATTTAGTGTTACTCCAAAAGCATGCGCGGCGTCATAGATTACCTTTAAACCATATGTGTCGGCAATTTTCTTAATTCTTTGCACGCTGCACGGATTGCCATAAACATGAACCGGCATTATTGCAGTTGTTTTCGGAGTGATAGCTTTTTCAATCTTATCGGGATCAAGATTCAAGGTTTGCGGGTCGATATCGACAAAAACAGGTTTAATGTTATTCCACCACAACGAATGTGCAGTTGCTACAAAACTATAAGGCGTTGTGATGACTTCACCGGTTATATTTAGTGTTCGTAAAGCCGTAATTAAAGCCAGTGTACCGTTCGAAAATAAGGAAATGTATTTCACTCCAAGGTATTTACAAAGTTCCTTTTCTAATTGTTGATGAAAAGGCCCGTTATTGGTTAACATCTTACTCTTCCATATTTGCTTCAAATACGGGATAAACTCTTCAAGGGGTGGAAGAAAAGGTTGGGTTACTGTTATTATTCTATCTTTTTTCATCATACTATTTTTTTTTCTGTGGATTTACATTCCTAAGATATTTTTCAACCGCAATTTTACTCTCCCCGTCATATTCAATTGAGCCTTTATTTATAAATAAAGATCGCTTGCATATAGACGCTACGATGGACATATTATGGCTCACCAAAAGTACCGTCCTGCCTTCATCCTCGGTAATTGATCTTATTTTTTTCAAACATTTTTTTTGAAACTCTACATCTCCAACTGCTAAAACTTCATCTACTATCATAATCTCGGCATCCAGATGAGCTGCTACAGAAAAAGCAAGTCGCATATACATCCCCGAGGAATAATGTTTTACGGGTGTATCCAAAAATTTACGCATTTCCGAAAAATCGACAATCTCCTCAAATTTTCTGTCAATTTCTTTTCTCCGCATTCCCAAAATCGCACCGTTTAAATAAACGTTTTCGCGACCTGTCAATTCCTGCTGGAATCCTGTCCCAACCTCCAACAAAGATCCCGTTCTTCCTCTGATAATCACCTCACCCAAAGTGGGTGGTGTGATTCTACTAATTACCTTGAGAAGGGTACTTTTACCGGCACCGTTAGGTCCAATTATTCCTACCACCTCCCCTTTTTTAATTTCAAAAGATACATTTTTTAGAGCCCAAAATTCTTCCTTTTTTAGGCGTTCTAAGTTTCCTCTATTCCGAAAAAGTTCTATAGGACTTTTAAACAAACCCATAATAGAATCTCTCAATGTATAATACCGTTGGACCTCCCCATAACGGTACTTTTTAAATAATTTATTTACGGCGATTGCGGTTTCCATATTAAACAATATCTGCAAAAAACCTTTCAGTAGCTCTAAAATAATAAAGTCCAATAACAAAAAGCGCTAAAGAAGAAGCGGCTGATATACCCAAAATTTGCCAGTTTATAATATTACTTCCCGAAAAAACTGTTCTAACAGCCTCGATTACCCCTGTCATGGGGTTTAGCGCAATGATGTATCGAAAGGAGGGACGCATTATACTCGAAGGGTATATTATCGGTGTTAAAAAAATCATCATTTGAATAAAAAATGGTAAAACATAACGGACATCCCGATATTTTACGTTGAAGGCTGAAAGTAAAAGTCCTAAACCCAAAGATCCCAAGGCCGTAATAAGAATCCCCAAAGGAACTATTACAAAAACCAAGATATTGGGGAAAAAATGAAAATAAAACGAAACCAGAAGCAGAATTGAAAAAGAAATCATAAAATCGAGAAAGTTCGTACCTACTGTGGAAGTAGGCAAAATCTCACGGGGAAAATAAACTTTTTTCACTATATCTTCATTGCTTATCATTGAATTACTCGCTGCTGACAAAATACCCGAAAAGAAAGTCCAAAACACGAGACCCGTTAGAACAAATAATGAGTAAGGTAGTGTGCCTGAGGGTATTTTGGCGAAGTTTCCAAAAAATATTGTAAATATAAACATTGAAGAAAGAGGTTGGAAAATTGCCCAACTGGCTCCCAACAATGTCTGTTTATATCTAACTTTAATGTCGCGCCATACGAATATATAGAAAAGTTCGCGATATCTCCAAAGTTCTGCGATGTCTAAAAGCATCCATTTTGGTTTAGGTTTAATAATTGTTATTTGGGACATATTGTTTTTATCTGTATGTTTTGTTTATTAAAGAAACGGCTTTGTTTATTGTCCTTGCTAAAACCATCTCCTTATCGCTCAAATATCTTTTTTGGACCTCTTCCAATCGACCCGTATTTTCCTTCCTCATCTTTTTGGAAGACGAAACCGAGCCCGGCCGGATTCTATAGTCTGCGATAATTCTATCAAAAAATCGCCACTTTGTTTTAGCCATGATTCTAAACCACATATCTCTATCCATTGAAGTCTTTAAGGTCGTGTCAAAATATCCAAATTTCTCAAAAACCTCCCTTTTTATAAAAACTGCTTGATGAGGAATATAATTTATAAACTTTAATAACGTTCGACTTGCTATCTGAAATATTCTCCTGTTAGGAAATATTCCTACGGTTTCCCCATTTTCCTCAATTACCCTAATTTTCCCATAAAACCACTCCAAACTTTTATTCTTCTTAATAAACTCGTATACATCTTCCAAAACTGAATCATCATAAAAACAATCATCGCTATTCAAAAAAATCAAATACCTCCTCTTGGAATTTTCAATTCCTTTATTGAAAGCGTCACTTATTCCTTTGGGAGGAAACATAAATAGTTTGTATTTTTGGGGGTCTTTTTTAACAAATTTTTTGATTATATCCTGCGTTTCGTCGATGGACTTGCCATCAATAAATATCTGTTCGTAATTTTTTAGACTTTGATTAGCTACTGACTCAATATTTCTCAAGATAAATTTTCCAGAATTATTGGTGCAAGTTATTATGCTAAAAAGAGGTGTTTTCATTTTCCTACAACGTCAAGGACAATATCCTGATATTTTTTCCCAAACTCTTCCGTTCTTTCCTCTAATTTCATTCGTGCAATCTTCTCGAGCTCATAGTCAGGCCCACCGTCGCTTTCTGTCCACTTTTTCCAAAGCTTTTCTGCAAGTTCTTTTTCGTTATGCGGATTAAAATAAATTGAATTCGGTGGATTCTGTTCTTTATGAACATCTAAATCCGAAAGTATCATATTTTTCCCAATACTTTTTGCCTCTTCAACCGTTGAACTCCAACCCTCAAAAAGTGAGGGATTAATAATTGACACACAATGTCTCATCAAGGTCAAAACTTCTTGATAATCTATAAGCCCCAAGAATTTTATATTATTTTCAAGATTGTTCTTCTTTATATACCGCATCAAATTCCCGGTATATGTCCCACTCCTATAATCCTTCATATACCCTGTGCATACTACTAAAACTTCTTTTCCCTGTCTTTTGAGTAAATTAAGCGCTTTTATAACAACTGTATGATTCTTGTGTTTCCAGAGCTGATTTGGCAGGAAAAAAAATTTACCGGAGAAATCATCTTTTTTCTCTATATTTTTTGTATTTTTTATTTTGTAAATTTCTTTATTCGGTTGGGAAACAAAATGTAAGACTCTGGCTTTGTCTGAATAATGCGGATAAAATCTTTTATAATCATCAATCGCATCGTTGCTGCTCATTATTAAAGTATCGCTTCCTTTTGCAATTGTTAAAAATGTAAGCTTTCTATATTCTCTTTCATATAATGAAAACATTTCTGGAATATGGATATGTTGAAAATCGGGTATCCAGTTTATTGTTTTTAAATCTTTATTACAGGAAATAAAGCGGGAATGGGAAACTACCTGAATATTATTTCTTCTGAAAAGTCCCTCGAGAAAAAAGCTTCTATTGAATAATCTCAATAAGATGGCACTCATCAACCCCGAGAAATTCTTTACATCCAACAGCTGGGTTGTTATTGTTTCGCCATAAGGTTTGAAAGAACCTACAATTTTTTTATCCTGTCTGGAACTAAAAAATAAAACCGGTTGAATCTTTTTGTTTTCAATTTTAGAGATGGCGTATAGTAGATTTTTGAAATAATTCGCCCCCCCGATCCATTTGTTTGAAGTCAATACAACGAATGCAACCCGTATCATGTGTTTGCTTTGTAAAAATTCACATAATCCTTTAGTCCCTTCTCTAAACGCACTTCAGGTAGCCATCCCAATTTTTTAGCCCTTGATATATCAGCGTGATAATACTTAGGATCGCCTTTTTTGTTTTTTCCACTAAAAATAATTCTAATATTTTTCCCATATTCTTTTACTAACATCTCCAGTATTTCTTTTATTTCAACTCTTTTCCCGCTTGCCCCGTTTATAACTTCAAACTTATTTTTTGATTCAGTTACCTTATAAATCAGATTTGAAGCATCTCTTACGTGTAGCCAGTCCCTTGTCTCGTCCCCTGTTCCAAAAAACTCTACTTCACTATCAGAATTTCTTATTTTTTCGCAAGCATCCCACAAAAGTTGTTTTTTCAAACCCTGTCCGTAAATAGAAAAAAACCTAATTATAGAAATATTTAAATTAAAATATTTCGAATACGATTCGCACAATTCCTCTGCTATTTTTTTATGATAACCGTATGGTGAGACCGGTTCTAAAAAATCGTTTTCTTTTATCGGCACATCATCCTTTTTACCATAAACCGCTACACTGGATGGATAGACCAGCCTTGCATTGGGGCATTTTAATCTCATAAACTCCAAAACAGGTAACAGACTTGAAACATTCGCCTCAAAGTCTTCTTTTGGATTAGATAATGAATAAGCCACCGATCCACTTCCGGCACAATGAATTATTGCGTCAGGAATTTTTCCGAGATTCATTAAGGATTCTATATTTACTTCCGATTCGATCCATTCATCAATTCCCCAATCACCGAAATTCTCTTTTCCCCAATTTCCCAGACCAATGCCAACTACATTCCACCCTTTATCGGCAAAAAATTTGGCTACATTTCTTCCAACAAATCCTGCAGCTCCTGTTACTACCACATTTTTTTCCTTCATATTTTTTTTCCAATAAATGAATAGATTCTTCCGGGATATCTGATTAGATTACCCAATAGCTTAGCTAATATCTTCGGTAAATATTTATTTCTTCTTGGGAACAAATTTATGTCCGATTCGATCGGGTTTAAGACAGCCGTAAGCCGTATATTAGCATTTTCAATCGCTTTTAAATATTCGTTAAGCAAAAAAGCATTCTCTCCTCCGTACAGTTTATGAAGAGGGTGGTTTGATAAAAAAATAGGTAAATCTTTTTTAGCTGAAATAACATGTTCTCTTATTGCAATAAAGGTGCCGCCTTTTTTCAAAACCCTACCCACCTCTTTACACAACTTACCAAGGTCTTTGGCATGGTGAAGAGCCTGCCTTGCAAAAACAACATCAAAAAATTCATCCGTGAACGGTAGCTTTTCCCCCCATTCTCTGCTAACTATAATATTTAGACGGGCATCTCGGGCAAGTTTTTTAATTGCCCCTGTCCCGACCAATAGGCTTGGATCTGGTTCGAGCGCAGTCACTTCCCATCCATCTTTTGCAAAAGCAAATGATGAAATTCCCCTTCCGGCCCCCAAATCAAGTACCTTTCCGGGTTCTTTCGGAAGATATTTTCTCACGGCTGCCCATTCTGTACTTTTCCAGTACCGTTTGGCGGCACCAATAAGAGGATCATCATAAAAACAGGCTTTGACTAAATCTTCCCGTCCTTTTTGATTTCTCAGCCAAACAACTGCTTCTTCCCAATCCATACTGTATTTATTCCTCATCAATATTTTTTATAAATTTCGCGGGGTTGCCTGCAACAACCGTATAGGGAAGTACATCTTTTGATACAACACTACCCGCACCCACAACCGAATATTCTCCTATGGTTACCCCTTTCAATATTATTGCTCTGGCCCCAATCCACACACCCTTCTTAATCAACACTGGTTTCATTGGAGTCAAATCCCAATTATGTTTTCGACCATATTTCCAATCGTGAAGATCCTGTTTGCGTATTTTAAAATTTAAATTGTGATTGTCACTGTCTTGTATCATACATTGATAAGAAATAAGTACATCTTTTTCAATTTGGATTTTTATAGCACTGTCTATAATAGTTCCTCCCCCAATAAAAACATTGTCCCCAATAATAATATTTGATTTTTCTGTTTCGCAAACCAGAGTGCCTGAAATCAAACATTCTTTTCCGATTTCTATTTTTGATTTGCTGTTTCTTTTGTCTATAGTGCCGTTCACTACTGAATTTGTTCCAATTATGTCAACCAGTTTTGAGTTCCTGTACTCAATTAATTTGACAATTATTTTTTTTAAAATTTTAATCATATCCAATACAGCATTAATTGAATTATTTATAACACAAAAACCACTTACCAATAGAGATCTTGTCCTCCCATTTTGAATTTATAACAAACACTTTATTGAAATTTGTGGAAAAATAGTGCAGCCACCAGTTCTCAGAATTGTTGAAAAAGCTTTGCTTAGTTTTTAACCAACCTTCATTATTTCCACTCCTGGAAACAGGAATCATATGAAAGCTACCAATTTTTGAATATCTACTACACTCTTTTAAAAATCCCTCGATCCCTTTTTTTGTAAAATGTTCCAAAGAACCTATCGAATAAGAATAATCAAAATAGCTATCAGGATATTTTGTCTCTATGGCATTATAGACTTTGAGTTTATTTGCTCCAATACCCCTTTTTTTAGCTTTTTCTATCAGATATTCCGATATATCGAATCCATAAACGTCGAGATTGCTATATTTTTTCAAAATTTCAATTGTTTTACCCGTACCGCATGCCACGTCCAACACCTTGCCTCTACAATTTATAAGTAGAAGCTGGATTTCTATCCAAACATTATTTTCACCCCATGTATCTAAGACTTTGGCAAATTCTTCATCCCAATATAATTCCAACTCCTGATTTTTTGGATCTCTAATAAATTGTTTGGATTTATTTTTTACATTAATTCCTATCAAAAATCTTTTATAACAAATCATTATTATTTTTCTAATCATGTCGATTTTATTTTCCCCAATATAATTCGAGATACTATTGCAAAGATATTATT
>Ga0315284_10007595_pt1 | contig 15485 bp, 21 predicted proteins | sample YL17G09_16_MG_FD_203696 | JGI IMG/M metagenome (GOLD analysis project Ga0315284, IMG submission 203696) | Sediment microbial communities from Yellowstone Lake, YNP, Wyoming, USA - YL17G09_16 | ecosystem: Environmental > Aquatic > Freshwater > Lake > Sediment | place: USA: Wyoming | collected... | reverse complement strand
CCTTGTGTCAAAAAACTGCTCAACATTGTCAAATTGACTCATGTCAAACATTCCCAAACTGGCCAAACGGAAAATGGCATACTTGGGAATCAATGACATAGGCGCCTTGCCAATGAAGAAGCACTTGCCATGCCAATTAGCCTTTGAGCCAGAAAGTCGAACAAACATAACTTGGTCGAGAACAATATGCTCAAGTAGATTTGGAAACTTGTCAATCAGATTTTGGGCACGCTCGCGCAAGCCCTCGTCAATAGCCCATTGGCAACCTTGCTTATCAATTACAAACATAGCGAATCTCCTTTTGTGTAAATTACTAAACTGTTGGTTTAGTTTTGTGTTCTACTCAACCTTATAAAATGTTGCTGACTCAGAATAACAACCATTTGAACTTCCATACCAACGAATGTCTACAAAGCCTTTAGCAGTCGCTAGCTTATAGAATGTCCAAGTCTCTGACTCAGGCTTCTCCACATCTTCTGGGCGATCTTCACTACTTGACTCATCAGCCATCAAAATAGGTGAACCAACAAGATCTTCAAGATTTCCATTAATATCTTCGATATAAACATGCTCACAACAGGATTGAAAATGCTCTAGTTTATATGTTGTTCCATCTTCACAAACAAACTTAACCAAATCACCATCAGATCCTTCACCCTTTTCAACCTTTGTCAAAACTTTTCCAAGCAATGTTGAAAAATCACAAATTGAGTCATACGCAGACATTTTCTGTTTCTCCTCTTTTTTCAACTCTTCTTCAAAAACCGTCTAGTAGAATCTCTCTTCTTACGCTTTGTTTGTGAAGCTGTCAATGGCGGATTATACGTTTTCTTCAATCCGCTGTAATTCTTCACAAAACAAACTATGCAAATCGTTGCCAAAATCAACAGCAAGCCAATTAAGTAAATTATTTGCACAATAACCTCCCGTAACACGTTTGCAACATATAGTAAATATTAGTCCATACATGCAGGAGATTATTAAACGTAAGTGTAATTTTACAGTCACACGGTTTCAATTATTGCAGATTTTTAGAAAAAACATTTCCCAAACCAGTTTTGGGGAATACGTATTTTTCATCATTTCTGCAAGCCCTAACCAACTTGACTGAATAGACTTAACATCTTCATAAGTAAGTGTCAAGTTCTTTTCAAATAGACTGTGCGGAATTCCTGTCAGGTACGGAACGTCAGCTGAAAATGATTTGGACAGACAGATTGTAACATCTCTTAGCAAATTGGGCAAACCTTCTTCAAACAGTAGATTAAGATCTACGCCTTCATAATACCATTTATTCACAGCTTCATAAGACTTTCTGACATTCTTTGAGCAAAGAACTCCAGCAAGTTGTTTATACTGATTTACAGTTACAATACCAACGGATTCTTGAAGATAGGCCAAGTTCAATTCATTTGGCCCAGATGCAAGCAATACTTGGTCAAGAATTTGTTGAACATCTCTTAAAGAACCTGAGCCAAGGTTGGAAATATGCTCAATGAATTCTTCAGTGTATTGCCTATTCTCTTGTGCAAGAATATGCCTAATATTTGCTGCAACTTCTTTAGTTGTCAAAGATTTCAACGGCATAGATAAACAACGGGATCTAACCGTTTTCACAATACTTTCTGGATTAGTTGTTACCAGAATAAAAGTGAGATTCTTAGGAGGTTCTTCCAAAACCTTGAGCAACGCATTTTGAGCTTGTGTAGAAAACATATGGGCTTCATCAAAGATCATTATACGCTTGCCATAGGTCGGAATCTGTCTTGTCAGATATTCAAGATCTCTGACAAAATCTACGCCATTGTGACTGGCGGAATCGAATTCAAAAATATCTGGGTGAGTTCCATTATCAGCTTCTTGGCAAGATTTGCAAGAGTTGCAGCAATCATTGGCCAAGGGGAAATTTTCGCAATTAAGAGATTTTGCGAAGATCCTGGCCAAAGTTGTTTTACCTGTTCCCCGAATTCCTGAAACAAGCATAGAAGAAATTGGATAATTCATCAGAATAGAGTTGGTCAAGATCGTCTTGGTTGAACTTTGACCAAATACTTCTGAAAATTGTTTGGGGCGATATTTTCTAGGGGTTGGTAAGTACATGGACAAGAGAATAAAGTAGTTACTTCACATTGTCAAGTTGCTTTCTCAAGTTTTTATTTTCTTCCAACAGTTTGTACAATAACTCGCCAACTTCTATGGCGCGATCATCTACAAAAAATTGGAAATCTATGGAGAACACTTCTCTAATATCAGAAATTTCTTTCCAACTTCCTTCATACGTGTCAAAGTATTTAAGAATTTTTACGGTAGGCATTCTGTGTTAAACAACTCGTTGTACTCTTGGCGAGTCATTAGCTTATATTTAGCAATAAAATGAAATTTACCCATATCTTCAATAAGTGTCAAAGACGTATGCTCAAGCATCACGCAATCTTCTGGAGCAACATTTTTGTCAGCACAAAACTTGACACAAGATTGCTCAACTTGTGCGTAATAGTCTTTAAAAGCTTCTTGCATAATCTTATCCATCCAATAAAAAGGATCTGGCTTCTCAAATGTTTCCTCGTCTCTAATAGTTTCATAAGCAGATTTATAGTCGAATGCTGACATTTATTACACAACCCTTTCTATCTACACTAAGCGTGTGTAGAATGCTATTCACCAATAGTTGTAGAAGTTTTGAACAAATGTTTGTACTTACTTATAAAAGCATAAGCAAGAGAATAGCAATCATCACATTCATTTTCAAACTCACAAGCTGGACATACTGTAAAATAAAACGTAGGGTTAGACCCCTTGACAACAAAAAGATCCAACTGATCAACACTTACTTCTTCTGTACATTCTTTACACTTCACATATGTTGAAGCCCCAACAAGTTTATTCATCTCTCTTTCAATATTATTCTGCTTGATTTCCATAATTTCACTTCCTAACAATTGGCAAATCGAGATCATAAAACTCTCGAATCGCGTTCTTAATTCGCACAATCCTTGGCGAAGTATTCTCAGGTTTCGCGAAACTCCAATTCGCGAATTGACTTTTATTCAATCTCAACCAAACATCGTCCAAATACTTCTTCGAACCACCTTTGGCAAACTTGTAAGAAGGAATGAACAATTTATAGGCAGCACCAGGAGAATTCTGCCATAGATTGAAAAATAGTCCTGGAATACACGTTTCCCAAGTCCCTGCCAAGAGCTTATCAAGCGTTTCCACATCGCCAAGAGGTGAGCGCTTGGGTTTCAAGGCTTGCTCAAACTCCTTAATGGCGAAATCAATTTGAGCCTTGGCGACATCTTCTCTTTCGCCAGCTTTGATAAAAAGCTTCGCTAAAGCGATGGCGAAATCTTTGGGCGTCTTGTAGCCTTCATGCCCAAGTTTGCCCATGCAAAGATCAGAAATATGCTGTTTTTCTGGCACAGAATTTGGAATAACTACTTTCCCAGTATGGCAATCAAGGAATTGGCCATTTTGAATGTTAAATCCGAATTTGACAAATTCTGCCCCATTTGTGCCAAAACATTCATCAAATAATGACTTTTTATTCTCCAGAATTATTGCTTTGAAAGAATTAAGCAAGTTTTGGAGGCGACCGCTGGTGAATGTCCATTGCTGAAAACCCCAGCTTCCACCTGTACCATCAGCATTAAAAAACGTATCATGCCCGCCTTCACAACGAGCTACAACACCTAGAATCTTCTCCCACTTACCCCAAGGCTTAGAAGGTAGATATTTATGCTTTCCACTATATCTGCAACCTTCATTGCCCTTGAAATGAACCCAGTCAACAGTTGGTTCAGTCATTCTTCTTCACCTTAGCAACCTTTTTCAAATTGTTCAACTTCTTGAGATAAGTATTCTTCTTTTTCTCATACACAACAAATTGATCTTCTGTTAGAAACACAATTCGCCCAGTTTTGAGCAACCTTAGAACAAAATTTAACAACTTTGTATGGTTTGTAATATCTTCATACGTTAAAGTTGTCAAGACTTCAAACCCTGGCAAGTGTTGCGTATTATTTAGAACTTCCAAGTGTTCAACATGTTTACCAGTCGTTTGATCAATACATGAATAATATGTGGAAATACCTTTTAGCACATCTGCGTCAAAAAGAATAGTTGACGAAGTAACATTTGCCAAATACATTGGATCATTTCCTGTTGACTTCAGATATTCATAGAAGTCATTATTTACCTCAATCTTTGGCACAGTTTTGATCAACGATTTGAGATACTTTGCAGGAGAGGAGAATTCATCAATTTTGCACATACTTTGGCCAGCCTTTACGACATATTCCCTTATTTCGTCATTTGTTGGGCCATTATGCTTATGATAAGTTTCAACAAATCTCTCACAATCTTGCGCATACTTTGACTTAGGTGGTAGTTTAGGAAGCGCATAATAGCCTGACCTCAAAATAAGAGTAATATCACCATTATGCAAAAGTTGCTTCAAACACTTCTTAGACTTTATTGACTTAGCGTATTCAATAAATGTTATATAATTTTGATCAAGTGTTTTATACGCAGCATAATCTAGACATTCAGAAGACGTTGAATTCTTTACAAATTTAAGAAGACCCTTAGCATCGTCTTTTTCAATAAAAGACTTAACAGCATTAAAGCCTTCTAGATACTTTTCAGTATTTGACATACCAAACAGATCGTACCCAAGTTCTTGTGCCTTTTTAAGCAACTCAATGTTCAGAACTAAAAGTCTGTATTCTTCTACGCTTGAACGATACTTTGGAATGTTGTATTCTTCAGAAATTGCGTCAAGAATGTTGTACGCAGTTTTAGAAGTATCAATTTCATTAGCTGTTTTGATTTCTTCGGTCATTTTTGTTCCTCCTTGTTCAATTTCTCCACAGTTGATTGCCACAACTTATCTTCTTTGGCAATTCTCTCTTCTGCACTCTCAGAAACTTGCCCAGCTTTAAGCATCTCGTCCCAAATCTCTTGTGAAACATAAAAAGGTAGATCAGGTCGAAGCTTACCCTTTTCAATACTTTGTCTAAACTCTTCCCAAGTTTCCCACATTACTTCCAACAACCTTTCCCCAAAACTTTGCCAATTGCTGTTGCCACCAAGGCAGTTGCAAAAAAGATGCCAAAAGTTACTACAAAGCTTAGCCAAATAGTGTCAAACGCTTTTTCAGTCATATTCAATTCAGCCTCTCCCAAACATGTTCATAAACTTTTTTCACAGATTTGGACATTTCTAGGGCACTTACGGCGACATCATAAGAAATGTCGCAATTATTACCCAAAGCACTTTCCAAATGATCGATAAAAGCCCTTACATAAAATCTTGAAAAATGGGATTGTGGACAACTTGCTGCATATTCGCCAATCGCTGAACAAATTGCGTTCTCAACGTCATCTTCTGAGAATAGAGCGAGTTGAGCAAAGATTAGACTTCGCGGCTTAGCTTCTTCAGGAATAGTATTAGCCAAGTCTTCCGCAGTAAGAATTGCGGAATCTTCATCCTCAAATGTTTCTTCAGTTGATACATAATGGATACAGTCTGAAACGCCTAGATCAATATCTGAGCAATCGCCTGTATAAGCTAGTCTGCAAGTATCACAAATTGTTTTATATTCACTTTCTTCAGAAGCATACTCAAATTGTGCGCAAGTGCTTGTCTTACCTGGACAAGCACTTTCATAAGTATGCTTACAGTCTACGCAAGACGTTGGCGCAATTGGTGGATCAGGAAAATGATCACAGCATTTGCAATCATGTTCGCAAGGCGTTTGCTTCTTCCATGTTTCTAAAGACTTGCCAATTTCATTGTGAATAAAATCTAAATGCGCCTTTGTTATAGAAATACTTTCAAACTCTTCAGAAGTTAGTTCAAGAATTTCCTTTTGAGCACTGACTCGAAACATATCTTGCTCAATGATTTTCTCAAGTGTGCCCAATTCAAACAACTCGTTATTTAGTTGATTACGACGTGTCTCAAGATTGTCCAAATCATGCTCAAAATCTGCATAAGTTTTGTACAAAAGGTTGAGACGCTTGTTGAACAACTCTTGGATAGTTTTTTTCATGGATTCTCCTTCTAACATGCAAGCCATTGGCAGTTTTCTTTAACAAATTGTGAAAAAAGTTCATTAGGTAATACAAACTTCTTGCCACAACCTAAACAAGTTGCGTGATCAACATATTCTTTTCTAGAAACAGGATCTACATACATAGACACAAATATAAAACCCCCACAATGACTACAATTTTCTTTCAAAACCTGCATAATATGCCTCCGAATAAATGTCTTTATTCTGCCAATCACTTGCTGCCCAAATTGCCAGAATGTATGCCAAATTTTTCTGAAATTATGTAGCTTTTTGATTCTAGATGTTGTTGAAGCTTTGCTCTCTGTTTTTCATTTTCCTCAATATCTTCAAGTATGAACTTCATACGTTCAGCTTCAGCATCTTCAAGGGTTAGAAAGAGGTCTAACACATCGTTAAGGTACATTGTGTCATATTCCGAAATTTCAGGATTCCAATAATCACTTTGGCATTCATACTTTTCAGCAGGTGCAGTCGATGTATAAATATCATACCTAGTATGTTGAATAATCTCCCAACCTGAAAAACCTTCTACAACAGAATAAAGATATTCTGGAAAAGTGGTAATCAGCATTTGTCAATCTTCTCCTGTAATTTCAATCACTTGCTGCCCCAGTTGGAAACGCATGAAATATCCACTTCCAAAGGAACCCGAAATTGGGTAACTTCTCGCAAACGTGTGGTCATATTGTGCTTCATGATTTCCGTAGCTCGTTCTACATCGTTTTTATGCGTATAGCAACCAATTTCATCATGAATATAAACAAAAGGAGCAGCATTTACCGAATGCTTGACCATATCTTGCGAAATCCAAACCAGCGCAAGGCTGGCCATATCTGCGGCAGATCCTTGGATCACAGTATTAACAGATTGGCGCATCGCTTCGCCCTTGATCTTCTTCAACCTCCTTACTTCAGAATTTACAAAACAGGATTTCAAACATTTGCAATCACAACATTTATTATATTTTATCAAGCGTTTGGCCTTAATTTGAGCCTTGATCATTTCTTCAGAAAGTTCATTCGGATCTTCCTCAAACCCAAGTTCCTTGGGCATTGCGCACCATCTGTAGCAATCCGGCTTAATTTGTGGCCACCACATTTTAGCAGGAAGTTGGATCATGGCGTCTGGCAAATGTCGGATTCTGCCAAAGATATTAGAAACATGGCCATTCTTTTCTGAAAAATCATGAACATAATCGATCCAACCCTTTAGCACAGGTGAAGCACCGAAATAATCAACATTGATAAAATGCTCAGCTTCTTCCACAGTCATGCCCAAATCTGTGCTCAAACTGTAAGCAGATTTGCCGTAAGCAATTCCAAAATTAACCGTTTTGGCTTTTGTACGGAATTCTTTGAACTTCTTCCCTACCTCAGCAATTTCACAATCCAAATTCCAAATACGCTTAGCCGTTGCTGAATGCTTGTCATAACCCTTGTTATAGTCGTCGATCCAACCCGGATCGCCAGAAACATGCGACATCACGCGCAATTCCATTTGCGAGAAGTCCATGAAAATGAATACATAATCTTCCTTACATTGCCACATTCCTTTTACAATTGATCCGCCATTCTCTTTGCGAGGCAATTGCGTAAAGTTTGGCTCATCACAAGAAAGCCGCCCAGTTACTGTCAAAAGGTTATAATTTGGATGAACCCAACCAATGCCATTATCAACTTCTTCAACTAATGCCAAAGCCGATTCAGCAAAGGTTGACCCGATCTTTTGAGCACGTCTGTATTTCAATAAATGCTCAATACTTGGGTGATTTAGTTTCTGAAGGGCTTCTGCATCGACTACCCAACCATTCTTATTTCTTTCTCCACCCTCTAGCCCAAGATCTTCAAAAAGAACTCTGCCCAAAACAGTGTTTGATCCTACATCAAACTCTTTACCCACAATTTGATGCACTTGGATAGCCGACGCATCCATAATTGCTTTCTGCTCTTTAAAAACAGAATTTGCACGTTCTACATCTAATGGAACCCCATGTAATTCCATTTTCATAATCGCATATTGCAAAGGCATTGTTATATTCTTGAAAACAGAATATGTTCCCTCTTTTTCCAAACGCTCTTGGAAAATGAATTTCAACGCTAGTGTGAAATCTGAGTCTGCACAACCATATGGATAAATAACATCCAAAGGTACTTTGGAATATCTTCTGTAACCTGGATCATAATAGGTAAGAGCTTCGTCAAGGTCTTTCTTAAAGGCTGAAGTTCCAATGTCTAAGTATTGATCAGACATTCCGTGAGTTACTTTACGGCCATGTTCATCATATTTTGATTTCAAACCGTGCGTAGATTCTTTGCATTCTTCATCCAAAAGAACATGCGCCAACATTGTATCAAAATTGAAGTTTTTAACATTTATTCCAAGAATACGCTTCAGGTGGTAAGAGTCAAATTTACCATTTTGCGCAACCTTTGGTGTGGGGCATTCGAGAATGCGCTTAATCGCCTCTACAACAGCCGTTTGCCTAGAACCCCAATACTCTGTGTCATCTGTTCTGTACAGGGGAATATAAGCCGCGTAGCCGGGTTTAAACGGAGTTTGGACAGAAGTTCTGCCCCAAGCAAAGGAAAGACCTGCAATATAGAGTTTACAATTTCTTCTGAACCAACGCTTTTTCTCCTTATTTTTAATGGTTGGATGATTTGTTTCAATGTCATAGGCAAATTCTTTAGTAATGCTTAGCTGATCAATGAGCCAAGAGAGTTTTCTGGGCGTATCAATTAGCTGGTAACATTCTGGAACTTTGATATTCTCAAAAAAAGCCAAGTTGAGTTCTCCTTAAAAAATTGAGAAAGTTTTGTTGGAAGCGTTTGAGCAGAAGATTAACAGAGGCGAGGAAGATTTGTCAAGAGCTTTCTAAAAGAAATTACTCCTGATATGGGGCAGAATTATTGCGCATGTCTCGGTGCGCGTCGCTTACCCAAGTCATTGTATCAACTGCTGCCTTGATTAGATCGCGTAGATCGCGCTGCTGACAAAACGGCCCACGACTTTCGTCACCTTCGGCATTGACGACAAATGCTCGGCAAACCTTGAAATCGAAGAAAACCTTGTTAGTCTTGGGATCAATCTTCTCAAAGATCTCAAAAACAACATTGCCACAACGAATCTCAACGTCTAGCTTATTGCGAGCATCCTTTGAACTTACTGGCTTATCTGTTGACATTATTTCTCCTAATCACTCAGCGGTTTCAACATCTGGTGTAACAACTTCAGCAACCTTAGTCTTGTTCTTGCTACCTGGCCTGCGCCCACGCTTAGCAGTCGGCTGGCCCTTCAGTGCGTCAAGGTCAGACTTCTTGACCATTGTCTTGCCACCAACCTCAACACTCGCTAGAGCGCCACTCTTGATCTTGCTAAAGATATTGGCATAACTGCATTCATAATAAATAGCAGCGTCCTTAATCTTGAGAAGATCGCCCGTTGTTTCAGTTTCTACTGTCATATCAAACTCCTCTTTAGGTGAATCCAGCACTACGCTGGAATTGCACTCACAATCATTGGAACAAACTTTAGTCAGTTCCTTCCCAAATTTCTCAAGAACCTTATCATAGAGTTCTTGTGTTGTCAACGTATATAAGTTATACTTCATAGCTTCTTCAAACTTTTTTCCACCAATGCCTAGTCGATAAGCAAAGGATGCCCAACAAATGGCTTGAATATCACAACTAATTTCACAAAACCTGCCCAATGTGTGATTACACTTTTTGCAAGTGTGGCCACCAGGAAGTTTGGCCAAAATGTTGCAATCATGTGTCTCAATTCCTGGGTGAGAAAAGCATTCCAGATCTAGCAATTCAGAAGCTTTCCACTTAGGATGAGTTGTATCAATTTTAAGATAATTGATAATCTCATTGAGCAAATTTGCGTCAAGTATTACTTTTGGAAGTAGTTTAGCCATTTTTTAGCCTAACGCTTGCCAACTGTTGGCTTAATACTTAGAAACTTATTGCCATTTGGCTTTGAGCAAATTGATGCTCCAGGAATGAAGCAAACAGCTTCAGAAACTTGATCACCTTGTTGAGTAGTTACTTGAACAACACAGCCCAAACCTTCAACATCCATTGCCTTTGTACTCTTCATCCAGCCTTGAGATTTGCTAGATGCCTTACAAATACATTTCCAACAGTCTGGATCGCCAAACACCTCAACATCAGAAACCTTTGACTTCAGTTCTTCTGAAGAAGTAATACTTAGATCCTTTTCTGAAACACTATTATTCTCTTCCATGTCGTTTCTCCTCTTTTACCTATCAATTATCCCAATCAGTTCCAAACAACTTTTCATATTCTTTTCTATAAACTGCTAGACAAGCTTTGTACATCAGATTACAAAAAGGACCATATTTTCCATGTGCTGTTTCAGTGTCTGCCTCATAAAAAATTGAACCAAAATCCATACATTTCTTACCAATATGTTTAGCCAAGGCGCAGCCGCCACAAGTATAACCAGGGTCTTCTGAGGTATAACAATGACCACATAAATGATTATCACAAACACCAAAAGCTGATGTCAGGCTTTCTGCATTTAGCGGGTGCCATTTCAAGCATGAAATCAACGCTGCCATAAGTTCCCTATAAGACGGCGGAACTACATCGAAAAAACGAGACTCAATAAACACATACGCGTCGCAGTAATAGTCCGGTAGTCGAAAAAGCCGAATTTCATGACCAAAAACATCAAAGTATTGCTCATTATAATAGTCAATCCACTTCTGCCAAACTTGGGTATTACTTTCCTTCTTCTTACTCATAGCTTTTCTCCTCTTTAAAAATCAGACCGAAACTTTGGTCAATAGAATTACAAGATCACCTTTTTCATTGCTTAGCGCAATAGTTGATCCGCTCAAGTTGGTGAAATTAACAGATTCACCAAAGCATGTCAAGGACTTTATTGTCCTTTTATCATTTATTGAGAAAGTATCTGTCTCACGCAAGCCACTAGACAATAACTTCTCACAGATTTCTACCCCATTTTGGGATTTACCCGACACATCCCAAACAATCTTGTCACCAGATCGCCCAACGACTGAAAACTTTACCCAAGACTCCGATTCACCCAAAGCTGCACTGACTAATTCAATCGAATTTGACAAGTGCATTACGTCAAAAGCATACTTTTCAAACGTATCAGGAAGCATGTTCAAATTCTCTACTAATCCAAAGAAATGCAGATATTCTGTCAAATAAGTGTCATGCGGTTTTGAACAACTTGCTTGCGTTCCATGTTTCATCCCAAGCATGACGCACTTATCGGCAAAACGATATTCCACTAGATCCTTGGAAAAGCCTTTTGCCAATTTAATGGCGCTATCTGGAACAATATGTCTACAATTTGTAGCAAACAGTTGTTCAGCACAGGCTAAATAAAGGCTTAGCCCAGAAAATTTACAAAGTCTGGTGAGACCGTCCTTAGTATCTAGCAAAACCCCCATAAATTGCTTACTACTTTTTGCATCTTCTACTGCGACAGTTGTTTTACCAAGATGTTCTGTAATCCATTTGACAGAAGCTTCTTGGTGAATACTTTCGCCATCAACTTGACTCAGTCGGGCCTTACCGGCAATAGACGGAAACTTGGCATTGATATTATCCTTCTTCATCACCACATTGTTATTGTGGAAAGTAATTGACAAATCTCCTGGATAAAGCTTTTTAGCCAACGCTAGAAAAGACTTTGATTCAATTCCCATTGAGAATTCTTTTACAGAAGGATTGGCTAAATTGTGGATTGTAGCCAATTGACCTTCTGAATAAAGGGAAACCCCATCTTGATCAGAAAAATAGATGAACTTTGCTTCAGTTGCAGATTTCTCAACAGCTTTGCAAAACTCTTGAACCCGTTCAACAGCAATTAGCATAGAAAACTCGCCTTGAAATGAAATGGCTTTCTAATAGCCAAGTGTTTCTCAATACTTACTTCATTGGTTGGAGCAACAATTTCGCCAGAAAAGAGTCTTAGGCGCTGATATTCTCCCATATTTGTGCCAAGGAAATAATAATCTCCTTGGTAAATGGCATAAGGTGCGTATGAAACAGGTTGCTTAATACCCTTTAGATATTTCCGATGTTTCTCAACTTCTCTTCTAGCTGCTTCAATCTTCCTTTGGGAAAAGCCAAGTTCTTTCGCTAATTCTTGGTCAGTAATTTTCGCGTCTTCCGAAATCTTGACCAAAACCTCTAGCGCATCATTGGACAAAGAGTTTTTGAAGGAATTGAGCATTTCAAACTCTTCAATCATATCTTCAGAAGAATATTTGGAAAGTCCAAGAACATCTGCCAAAGTATCTTCTGGATGATCTTTAACAACGTCTTCCAAACGATGTTCAGTCATCGTTTTAACCATTCGATTTTTCACAATGATTTCATACTTGGAATCAAACAAGTTTTTACCCTTGATTTTGGTAAGTGCCTTATATGTTCCGACCTTAACATAGCCATTCTTCTGAGTAAACTTCTTTCTTGCTAAAACGCAAGCCTCTTGTTGGATCTTCTTGAAAAACTGTGAAGTCAATTTTGCTTTTCTTACTTTGACACATTTATCAACAGGAATCAAGAATTCCACGATCTTACGTTGAGAAAATTCTGAAGTTCTTAGTAGATAAATATTTCCATAATCTTTGGCCAAGTCGTATACCTTCTTATTGTATCGAAACTTTGGCCGATAGAAATCACGATAAAGCCTGATTAGTGGAAGCATCAAGTCGTTAAAAGCGTCTTCATGAGAAATGTTCAAAGTTTTGGACAAAGAGTTGGCAGAAGAATACAAATATCTGGACCATTTTCTAATACATTCTGAGAATTCTGGGTCAGTTATACTTGAGCTTTTGACAACGCCTTCAATCAATTTTCCGAGAGTTTTCAAGTCGGGCTCCACAGTTGGTCGAGTCTTTCTCGACTTAGTTCTCCGGGATCCTCGGAATACTCAAGTTTAACTAATTCAGTCTTTAATCCCGCTGCCGTTAGATTGTTCCACACCTTTTCTGAATACGCAAGCGCATCCCCATCTAAACAAACTACAGGAGTTAGTTTCAAATATTTGCACAACTTAATGATCTTGTTCAATTGGCTTGCTGAAGCATCCTTTGTGTTTAAGCCAACTGCTTGTATTCCATACGTTGCCAATTTCCAACAGTCAGAAGCACCTTCTACTATCCAAAGATGCTTCAGTTCTTCTACAATTCGCCAACCACCATAAAGCAAGTGTTGAATCGGAGATCCTACAGGATTGATCCAACGCTTCTTCTTATCTTCGGTTAAATAACGAACTTGGAATGTTTTGTAGCTTCCATCAATGTCCCAAACAGGAACAACAACAGAATTCCCAATATTTACACCAGAAAATTCACCACATTTCCCAAAGACTAAGCCAAAGCTGTTAATCACGTCATGAGAAATTTGGCGATTCTCAAAATACTTGATTAAACCAATTGGCTCAACTTCTGTGGGGAAAGGAATTGTGACGTTAAGTGGTGAAACATATTGGGCTTTTTTGGTGAAAAGATCAGCAACATCATAATTTGTTGTGACTTCTTTGAGAATTTCATGGACTTCTTTCCATGTTCTTATATTCTCAGAGAGTTTATAGAATAATGGGAAGTTTCCACGAAGACCACAAGAGGCTGAACGACATATGAACAAACCTGTCTCAATATCAATTGAGAAAGAAGGCGAATTATCTTGGTGAAAAGGACAATGCGTGTGAATCTCACCATTAGAATTGGGTGATTTATGAAACTTAGATAGAATATATGACGTTTTGTCCATCTGATGGACAACTTATATACGCAAAACTTTATACTGTCAAGAGAAATTTTACGGAGTGTATGGAAAATTCTTAGCAGCTAGTTGCCACAGTTCTGAAATATCTTTGCAAATGGACATTCTATTAAGATCACAATCTGTGACAACTTCTGGGATAGTAATTGGAAAACCACGCATAAATAATGGACTAAAAACTAGCAAGCCTTCTTCACGTTCTTCTTTAGTCTGATTAATTGCCACAGTCATATCAACACCTTGAGAAATGCCAATGGATTTTCCCTGATGATCCATTTCCAACCGTTCAGCAACAGCGCCTTCAGTATTTGACTGCGATGCAGTAATTACTGGAACAAATAGCTTATCAGCCAGATTCTTAATGTCCCAAATAATAGAACCTTGTTCAAGCCGTTCTTCGCCACCAAACTTCTTAATGGGCGCAATGATGTTGTAATAATCTATAACAATTACATCAGGTTTGAAGTTCTCTTGTATATTCCATCGCTCAAGTTGTTCTTCAACGTCTAGCATAGTTGTTACCATTGGTTGACATTTTAGAATCTTCAACCTGGACGACCATGAAGAAGTCCACTTGAACAAATCTTCAGCACGCTTTTTCTCGTCAGGTGTTAAAGCCATTGACAAAAGCCTGTCATAGCTCAAGCCTGTAGCAAGCGAGTCCAAACGGTCTTCAGTTAGTTCAATAGTATTTTCGTAAACAATTTGCGCAACATTGAACCCTTGCAAAAGTGCTACGAAAGATGCGTGATTCAAAACAATTGACTTATAACGCTTAAATGGTGCCAAGAAATTGATCACCATTGGGGCACGAATTTGAAACTGTGTGTCCAAACCCTTGATCCCCATTTTGATCACTGGACGAATCGCTGGATTGTCACGCTCTAGCAGGCGTTTCTCCTGCCGTCCTTTGTAGCCTGAAGCCCAGTCGGAATGTTTGTAAGAGCCTTCTCCAACGACCGTAGAAGCCTTTCTTTGGGCTTCGCCCAAGTCCTTGAGCATGTAATCAACACGCCCTGTTCTATCAAAGTTGTCGAATGCTTGTTTAGTCGTAGCTTTTACAATGGAATAGGAAATAAATGTCTTAAATTTAGCAACAGAATCTTCAACAAATGTCAGATCGCGTGCATAAACTTGGTAAAGCTGCATTTTGAAAAGAGCTTTTTTCTCTTCATCTTTAATGGCTTCATCAAGGAGTTGATCAAGGAATTGATATTGAATAGGTGTCCAGGATCGTCCCTTAAGCTGCTTAACGACCCATTGATAAGACTCTACAGAAAAATGGCCAGGTTCCACATTGGCCAAAAGATCTGAAGATATTTCAGACTTACCTTGTATAATAGCTGCAAGAAACTCTGTTTCAGTATTGATATTTATTTGCATTTGGTTTTTCAGATGGGCCAAGCCGTATAGTCAGAAGTTTGGCGCAAGTCTTCGCCGCCACCTACTCGAATTTCTCTAAATACTGCGCCGCCAATTACTCCATCTGGTTTAATCTCTAGCAATGAGTCTAGTTCTCCTGTGTAAATAGCTGACAAATCACTTGGCGAATAGTTTGAAGTAATGATTGTTGGCAAATTCCTATCGCGCCGATAGTGCATAATTCTTTG
>Ga0315284_10007594_pt1 | contig 15486 bp, 10 predicted proteins | sample YL17G09_16_MG_FD_203696 | JGI IMG/M metagenome (GOLD analysis project Ga0315284, IMG submission 203696) | Sediment microbial communities from Yellowstone Lake, YNP, Wyoming, USA - YL17G09_16 | ecosystem: Environmental > Aquatic > Freshwater > Lake > Sediment | place: USA: Wyoming | collected... | reverse complement strand
GGGCCGACGGTCGAGACGTTGGGCGAGACGAAGGCGCGGAACTTGACGCCACGCGCGTGGAGTCGCGCCGCCGTCTCCGCCACCAGCGCCATCGAAATGGCGATGACGGCAAACGTCGAGCTGGCCGCGACCGGCCCGCCCTCGATTTCCACCAAACTGTCCTGGGGCGGGCAGCAGTTGTCGAGGACCACGTCGCCGACGTCGGCGAGTTTCTTGCCGCTGGAATGCGTGGCGCGCGCCATCTTGGCGTTATCGAGCGACGTCACGACGACCACCTTCAACCCGAGCGACTTCGCGTGCAGCGCCACTTCGATGGGCGCGGCGTTCATGCCGCCGTGCGAATAGACCACCATCGTATCGATGGGATCGAATTTGAAATTGGAAAGGAAATTCGCGATGTAACCTTCCGTGCGCTCGAGGCGCAGCAGCTCGCGTACGCCGCCTGAGCCCAGCACCTGGAACCACATCAGGCGGGAATCCATCATGGGATGGAAGCCGGCAAAGCTGCCGTAACGCGGGAACACGTCGAGTACCGGAATCACCGAGTGGCCGCTGCCAAACAAATGCACCAACCCGCCGCGCGCAATCGAGTCGGCGGCGTATTCGGCGGCTTGCCGGATGTTCTTGAGTTGCGTGGAACGAATGCGGTCATAGACTTTCTGCGCTGCCTCGAAGTATTTATCTGCCGACATTAGTCCATTCCCTCCAGTTGGATGAATGCGTATCGCGCCCTTCTGTAGCGGCGAGGTCCCATCGCCGATTGTCTGCGGCGGTCAGGGACCGCCGCTACAGTTGGATGAATGCGTATCGTGCCGCGCCGAGGATCCCGGCATCTTCGCCGAGCCGGGAGCGCACGATGCGAACCTGGTGCGAAGCGAGCGGCTGACCCCACTTGAGCGCAGCGCGCCGCAGCGGGCGAAGAATAAAGTCGCACGCGCCGGCCAGTCCTCCGCCCAGGACGACAACCTCGGGATTCAGCAGGCAGATGATGCTCGCCACGCCGAGGCCGAGATTTGTTCCAATTTCCTCGAGCACGCGACGCGCGGTCGCGTCGCCGCGCCGCGCGGCGGCGGCGACGATCTCGGCGGTGATTTTTCCGCTGTGCTTTGTGGCGAGTGTGTTGATAAGGCCGCGCGAGTTGGCGCGCAGCGCCTTCTCCGCGACGCGCGCCACGGCGGGCCCGGCGGCGAGGGACTCCAAACAGCCGACGCGGCCGAATTCCGCGCGCCACCGGCTTTCCGTGACCAGCCATCCTGCTGCACCCGCCACGCCGCGCGTGCCGGGAATCAAGTGTCCATCGGCGATGATGCCCGCGCCAATGCCCGTCCCCACCGTGAGGAAAACGAGATTCCGCGCGCCTTTGCTGCCTCCGAGCCATGCTTCCGCCAGCGCCTGCACGTTGCGGTCGCCTTCGACGAAGACCGGCCGGTCGAGCGCCCGCTCGAGCAGACGCTTGAGCGGGACCTTCTTCCACCCGGGCAAGTTGGGCGCCCAGACAGTTGCGGTTGTGGGATCGTACGCGCCGGGCACGCCCACGCCAACGGCGCGCACGGATTGCCAGTTGAGTCCGGCAGTGGCCACGGCAGCGTGCGCGGCGTCAAAGATCGCCTGCAAGTCCCTCTTCACGCCCGAGGCCGGCGTGGGTACGCGGACGTTGGAAAGCATCCTGCCGCTGGACGCGACGACGCCCGCGGCGATTTTCGTTCCGCCCAGGTCAATGCCCAGCGTGAAGGTTTCTCTCATGCGGCTTCCGGCGAGGAACGAACAGGGTCGATTTCGCAGGTCGGGATTGTAGCCCGGGGCGGGAGCATTTTCATCAGGATTCGTCATCGCGAACGAAACACAACTCCCAACTGAGGTGTGTTGAAGCGACCTCAATCATCCGTTCGCCGAAACTTATCACCGGCATAAAAACTTCTGATTTCACAAGCGTGCCAGGGGTGGGCAGAATGATAAAGCGCCTTCAGGTGTCAAGGTGTCACTGCTCGCGAGGCGGGACTCCGGTCAAGCGCAACACCCAACGGTTCAAAGACATGGCGAAGGGTTCCAATCCGGCGGCGGGCCTGTATCGGCGCGAAGAGCACGATGCCTGCGGTGTGGGCTTCGTCGCGCAACTCGACGCGCCGCCGTCGCATCGCGTGGTCGAGCAGGCCCTGGAATGTCTCGGCTGTCTGACGCACCGCGGCGGCGTGGACGCCGATGGCGCGAGCGGCGACGGCGCGGGCGTTTCGCTTCAACTGCCTTCCTCCTTTTTCGTCCGCGAAGCACGCCGCCTCAATTCCGGCTTCAAGTCCGATTGGAAAATCGCCGCGGGAGTTTTCTTTCTTCCTCAGGACGGCGTCGAGCGCGCCCGCGCCATGTTTATCGCCGAAGAAGTGGTGCGCAGCCGCGGTCTTTACCTCGCGGGCTGGCGGCAGGTTCCTCTAGACGAGAAAGCGCTCGGGCCGCAGGCGCGCGAAACGCAGCCCGCCATCTGGCACATGCTGATCGCGCAGCCGGCCGACCAGGAGCGCGAGTTCGAGCAACTCCTCTACCTGACGCGCAAGGAGATCGAGCGCCGCTTGCTGGAGTCAGGCCGCGAAATCGCCGCGGCCACTTACATCCCGTCGTTTTCTTCCCTCAACATTGTCTACAAGGGCCTGCTCGCGCCCTCGCAACTGGGCGTCTTCTACCGCGATCTGAGCGATCCGGAATTTGTCGCCTCGGCCGTGCTGTTCCATCAGCGCTACAGCACCAACACGTCGCCCAGTTGGTTCCTGGCGCAGCCATTTCGCCTGGTGGCGCACAACGGCGAAATCAATACGCTGCTCGGCAACCGCAACTGGATGCGCGCGCGCGAGGCGGTGCTCGCTCACCCGATCTGGGACAACGACGTCGAGTGGTTGAAGCCGGTTATCCAATCCGGCGGCAGCGATTCGGCGAGCTTCGACAACGCGCTCGAACTGCTCACGCGCTCCGGCCGCACCGTCCAGCACGCGCTGCTGATGATGATCCCGGAAGCGTGGGAAAGTTCGGTGGAGATTCCCGCCGACGTCAAGGCTTTCTATCACTATCACTCCTGCCTGATGGAACCTTGGGATGGCCCGGCGGCGATGGCGTTCCTCGACGGCCACCTGGTGGGTGCGGCGCTCGACCGCAACGGTTTGCGGCCCTCGCGCTACACCATCACCCGCGATGGCCTGGTGGTTCTGGGCTCGGAAGTCGGGCTGCTCCCCATCGACCCCGAGCGGGTGAAAGAAAAAGGCCGGCTGGGGCCGGGGCAGATTTTTCTGGTTGACCTCCAGCACCACAAGATCTTCAAGAACGAACAGGTGAAGCGGCAGGTTTCGCACGGGCGGAAATATCGGAAGTGGATCACGCGCAACATGATCTTCCCCCCGCGCCTCAAGGCGGCGGAAATTGCGCTCGCTGATTCCGAACAGGCAACGCGGACACTCGCGGCTCGCGACCGCGTGCTCTTCGTGGCCACGCAGCGCGCCGCGGGCTATACCGAAGAAGACGTCGAACTGCTCGTCAAGCCGCAGGCGGGCGAGAAGAAAGAGCCTGTGGGCTCGATGGGCGACGACACGCCGCTGGCGGCGCTTTCGCATCGTCCGCGGCCCATCTACCACTATTTCCGCCAGATGTTCGCGCAGGTGACCAACCCGCCCATCGACCCGCTGCGCGAGTCGCTGGTGATGTCGCTCAACCTCTACCTCGGCCCGCGCCATTCGGTGCTGGTGGAGACTCCCGAGCACGCGCGCATGGTGCGGCTGGAGTCGCCGTTCCTTTTCGACGACGAATTGGAGCAACTGAAGCGGCTGGCCGGCGAGCTATTCAAGCCCGCCGTCATCTCGACGCTGTTCGAGTCAAGCCAGGGGCCGGAAGGCGTGACGCGCGCGCTCAGCCGCATCGTGCGGGACTGCGCGGCGGCAGTGGCGCGCGGTAGTTCCATTTTGATTCTGAGCGACCGTGGCGTTGACGCCGCGCACGCCGCTGTCCCAATGCTGCTGGCCGTGGGCGCGGTGGTCGAGGAATTGATCGCCGAGGGCGTGGGCAACAAAGCCGACCTGGTGCTCGAAACCGCTGAGGCCTGGGAAGCCCATCATTTTGCCTGCCTGATCGGCTACGGCGCGGCAGCGGTGAATCCCTACATGGCGCTCGAAATTGTGGCGGACTTGGCTCGCCAGAATAAACTCGGCAACCTCTCCGTATCCGACGCGCTCGGCAATTTCCGCGCCGCCGTCGAGGCCGGGCTGAAGAAAATCATGTCGAAGATGGGGATCTCGACGCTGGCCAGCTATCTGGGCGGCAAATTTTTCGAGGTCATCGGGCTCGACACGGACGTGGTGCAGAAGTTCTTCCCCGACACGCGTTCGCTGGTGGGCGGCAGGAAACTTGTCGATTTGGCGAACGATGCTCTCGACCGCCACCACGCCGCATTCGGTTCGCCGGCGGACAAGCCGGATTTTGCCGGCTTCTATCGCTTCCGCAAAGGATTCGAGCGCCACGCGTTCTCGCCCGAGGTTATCCGCAATCTTCAGAAGACCGCCAAAGAGGACGACCCCGAGGCCTACCGCGCCTTCGCGCAAGAAGTGGACCAGCGCGAGCCGATCACGCTGCGCGATCTCTTGCGCTTCCGCTCCACCAAGCCAGTCCCGCTCGAAGAAGTGGGACCCGTCGAAATGATTTGGAAGCGGTTCACCACCCAGGCCATGTCGCTCGGCGCGCTGAGTCCCGAAACGCAGCGCACTCTCGCTATCGCCATGAACCGCATTGGTGCGAAATCGAATACGGGCGAGGGCGGGGAAGACCCGGAAGTTTACGTGGACCTCGCGAACGGCGACTGCGCCGCCAACAAGATCAAGCAGGTGGCTTCGGCGCGCTTCGGAGTGACGCCGGAATATCTGGCCCGCGCCGAGCAGTTGGAAATCAAGATGGCGCAGGGCTCGAAGCCCGGCGAAGGCGGCCAATTGCCCGCGCACAAGGTGACGCCGCTCATCGCGCGGGTGCGGCGCGCTGTGGAAGGCATCGCGCTGATTTCGCCGCCGCCTCACCACGACATCTACTCGATCGAAGATTTAGCGCAACTGATTTACGACCTGCGCGAAATCAATCCGCGCGCCGACATCGGTGTGAAGCTGGTCTCGCAGGCGGGTGTGGGGACGGTGGCTTGCGGCGTCGCAAAGGCCAACGCCGACGTCATTCTCATCAGCGGGCACGACGGCGGCACGGGCGCCTCGCCGCTCAGTTCCATCAAGAACACGGCCTCGCCCTGGGAGATGGGCTTGGCGGAATCGCATCAGGCGCTCGTGGCCAATGGTCTGCGCGGACGCGTGCGACTGCGCGCCGACGGTGGAATGAAAACCGGCCGCGACGTGGTCATCGCCGCTATCCTGGGCGCAGATGAATTCGGATTCGGCTCGGCGGCGCTCGTGGCTTTGGCCTGCGTAATGGCTCGGCAGTGCCACCTCAACACCTGCCCCGTGGGCGTGGCCACGCAGCGCGAAGATTTGCGGCGACGCTTCCCGCGAGAGCCGGAGCGGCTCATCAACTATTTCCGGCACGTCGCCGAGCACGTACGCGAAATCCTGGCCAAGTTGGGGTTCCGCTCGCTCGACGAAATCGTCGGCCGCACGGACTTGCTGGCCCCGGTCACCCATCGCGTACCGGGACGCCGCGGCCAGTTGGACCTGGAGCCGATACTTCACCGCACGGGTTCGGAAGGCAGGCCAGGAAACCGGGGTCGCCGCGCGGGGCGGCACGTTGACGCGTTGGCTTTGAAGATGGTCGAGGACGTGAAGATTCCACTTGTCGAAGGCGCCTCGGTCGTCCGCGAGTACGCGATTCGGAATACCAATCGCACGATCGGCGCGCGAGCGGCGGGCGAGGTCGCGCTGCGGAATGGCAACCGCGGCTTGCAAGGCGCGAGCGCAGAATTCCGTTTCACCGGAAGCGCCGGGCAGAGTTTCGGAGCCTTCCTCACGCACGGCCTCCGTCTGGTGCTGGACGGTGAAGCCAATGACTACGTCGGCAAGGGCATGGGCGGCGGGGAAATCATCATCCGGCCGCCTAAGGGCAGCCGCTTTGAGTCGCACCAGAACACGATCATGGGCAATGCGGTGCTTTACGGCGCCACCGCCGGGCATCTGTTTGCCGCCGGGCGCGCGGGCGAGCGATTCTGCGTACGCAATAGCGGCGCGACGGCAGTTGTCGAGGGCACAGGTGATCACGCGTGTGAATATATGACCGGAGGGGTGGCTATCATCCTGGGCGAGACGGGACGCAACTTCGGCGCCGGGATGACCAACGGCATCGCCTTTGTTTACGACGCGGTGGGCAAATTCGAGCACCGCTACAACCCCGAACTGGTGCGCATCGAGCGGATTATCGAGCCCGAAGATTCGCAGCTCCTCCGCCAGCTCATCTTCCGCCACATGGAAAAAACCGACAGCGACCGCGCGCGGGAAATCCTCGATAAGTGGTCGGAAACCATCTTGCACTTCTGGAAAGTCGAACCCCAGTCCAAACCCAAATCCGCCCCGCCCCGCACCAAGCAAGTCTCCTCCGCCGAAACCGCAAAGGTGTAGTTGCAGAAGGGCACGCCGGATCACGCCGTGATGAAGGGGGCGCGCGTCTTGGATTGCTTTGCAGCGGCACTTTACTTGTCAGTGGATCTGGGATACGATGTAGGACGATGAATGACGGAGGATGAGGTCGATGCCGGGGATTCAAAAAAGTCTTCGCATTCGCGAACGAGTTGTTGCGGCGATTGAGGAGATTGCGGCCGAGCGGGAATCCGATTTTTCCACTGTGGCCAACGAGTTGCTGGATGAAGCCACGCGCATGGTCCGCTGCCCGGGCATCGTGTTTGCTCACGGCCCGACCGGGCCCCGCGCCCGGATCGCCGGAACGGGTATCGATGTTTGGGAGGTGATTGCGACACACAAGAGCCTCCGGCGGAACCTTGCCCGGCTGCGAAAAGCGTATCCTCACCTCGGCGAAGCGCAATTGCGGGCCGCGCTGAACTACTACCGGTTGTATCGCGAGGAAATCAATCGTCAGGTGGCTCGGAATGCAGCCTGGACTCCACGTAAGGTTCGCGCACAGTATCCTTTCATGGCGGGCGAGACGGGGTGAAATTCTACCTGGATGAGGACCTTAGTCCGCGAGTTGCGGAAATCCTTCGGGGAATGGGTTGTGCCGCACGCAGCACGCAGGAGGCGGGGAATCGAGAGGCTGACGATGAGTGGCAACTCGAGTACGCGGCCCGGATTGGACACCTCCTGGTCACCCGCAACCGAAACGATTTCATTGCCCTTACGGCGCAGTTCTTCGGCGAAAATCGCCCGCCCGCCGGCGTTTTGATTGTCTCGCATCGCATTCTGGCGAGCAATCCGGCCCGCCTGGCAAAGCTGCTCATTCGATTCGCCGCCCAACACCCGGCAGGCCTCCCAGCTTACACCGTCGCCTTCCTCAAGCCCTATTAGCGGGCGAAAGATCACGCTGAAGACAAGTCAGGGACGGGGAACTGGTCTTTCGGGGGAATATCGGCGAGAAGGGCGCACGCCGTGCGCTCCTACAAGCTACCAATCGGGGCCGCAGTCCTGCGCCCCCTTACGCCAGACTCAGCCGCCGCCAGGGGGGCGAGCAGCCCGGCGAGCTTCCTCCCGCAAGCGGCTCAGGATCCTACGGAATTCCTCCTTGCTGGGGAAGCTGATCGCCTTTGCCCTGCACATTTGCGCGCAACTGTCACAGCCGGGGATGCAACTGTAAGGGTGCGCCACAAAAGGCCGGCGCGTTTCCGGGTCCCACTCGAAGACGCCTTGGGAGCAGAAATTCACGCAATCCAGGTCCATCAGGCAGACCTCGGGATTGATACTGGGAAACCAGGGCAGCTTTTCGCGTGGCACGCCGGGATAGGACATGGCTGGTTCCTTTCAAGTCGCGCTCGAGCTGGGCCTCGTCACGCCGCGGCGCTGACGCTTCCGGGTTGTTCCTTCGGTTTCAGGATAGACTCCACAGCCTCTTTCAGCCGCCAGAGAATTCCGTCGTTGCTGGTGCCGCGGATATCCAGCGGGACGAAGCGCTTCTCATCAAAGCCGGTGTCGCGCATCAATTTCTTGAAAAGTCTGAACTGCGCTTCCGGAGCGCAGGCGCCACCAATGATGTAAGCGTCGGGGTCGGAAGCTGATTGACGCATGATGTCAGCGACGACCTCGTTGCCTCCTTGGCCGCAGAGCTGCGGATGGACAAAGCTGTAAGTCACGTCCAGTTCCGACTCCACCTGGAACGGCAGCGTGTTCATGTCGGCATTCTTGAACGACGGGCAGAGGCCCTTACAGTTGCACAACAGGATTTTGATTTTCACCGTGTTCCTCTCGGAGAAGCTGATTTATGCCGCCTTCGCCTTGAGCTGGTCCAAACCACCGGCGAAGGACCTCAGCCGCCCGGTCGCTCCAAACTCGGCAAGCCTCCGCAGATCGCCTTGGAAGTCGAGTGAAAGGGGCAGCGTGTCCCGCAAGAAAGATTGTAGTGCGTAACCAAATGGCGTACCGAGAGCAAGGGAATAACGCACCCGTGCGCCTTTGCGCTCATAACGGACCAATCCCCCCCTGCGCAAGTACGCTAAGTGCCGGGAGATGAAAGGTTGAGGTAAATCAAGAATCGATTGCAAGTCACATACGCAGAGGCTTCGACGCGACAAAATGCTCACGATTCGCAGCCGGTTCGTGTCGGCGAGGGCTCTGAAAAGGTCGGCCAGTTGCGGCATATTGCTCTCCGCATATATGGCGGAGCATATGGGCTGCCATTCTGGCTGCCTCCGAAACCGGCGGTCCGCCACGCCAGCTTCTTTCTCGATGCCACCAGCGCAGCCTTGAGCAGACAGACTGGTCCGGCGAAAGCCAAAAACTGACGGCCGCCAGCTGCCAGCCTTCCGAACCCCAGCGCTACTTGCGAAGTCAGCCTGAGTAAAGTATTCTGCGCGCTCGTTGATCGGCACCTTGGCAAAGTGAGGACCATGAGCGACTCTCAAAAAGACAAGAATAGCGCCGCCGCAACCAGCTCCGAGCAGCCTCAACTGCAGCGCAAGCTGGGCATCCTGAACGCCACCTCGATCAACATGTCGAACATGATTGGCATCGGGCCGTTCATCACGGTGCCACCAATCCTGGTGACGCTGGGCGGGCCGCAGGCGTTGTTAAGCTGGTTCGCGGGGGCGATTATTGCCATTGCCGACGGCCTGGTGGTGGCGGAACTTGGCGCCTCGCTGGCGGGCTCAGGCGGGCCCTACGTTTTCCTTCGCGACAGCTTCGGCCGCGAACGCTGGGGGAAACTGATGGCCTGGATGTTCATCTGGCAGTTCCTCTTCAGCGGGACACTGGAAATCGCCTCCGGCAGTATCGGCATGGTGCAATACCTCACTTATATCTGGAAGGATTTGGGGAATCATCCCTGGGGCGTCAAGTTCATGGCGGCGGGAATTTCGGCCTTGGTGATGCTATCCCTCTACCGCAAGATTCAGGACATCGCCAAGTTGATGCTCATCCTCTGGATTACAACTTTGGCCACGACGGGCTGGGTCATCATCAGCGGGCTGGTGAAGATGAATCCCAGTCTGGCGTTCGACTTCCCGCCGGGGGCGTTTGATTTGAACTGGGCGTTTCTGGTCGGGCTCGGCAACGGCACGATCCTCGTCATCTACAACTATCTTGGCTACAACCAGGTCTGCTATCTGGGCGGAGAAGTGAAGCAACCCGAGCGGACCATTCCTTACGCCGTCATCCTCTCGATTCTCGGCGTGACGCTGATCGATTTTCTTCTTTCCTTCAGCTTTGTTTCCGTGGTCCCGTGGCGTGAAATGGTCAAGGAAGGCTCTTCTTCGTACAACGCGGTCGCCTCCGTCTTCATGGGGAAGATTTACGGAGAATGGGCGGCCATTGCCATCTCCGTGATGATCCTATTCACGGCGTTTGCCTCCGTGTTCGCGCTGATGCTGGGCTATTCGCGCGTGCCGTATGCCGCGGCGCAGGACGGAGCGTTTTTCCGCTGGTTTGGAGTACTTCACCCGAAAGGTGAGTTTCCGCACCGGTCGCTAGTCCTGATTGGGGTGCTTTGCATCATCGCCAGTTTCTTCGGCCTGGTCCAAATCATTACCGGTCTTATCCTGGCCCGTATCCTGGTCGTGTTTGTGGGGCAGATCATTGGCCTTTTCATTCTTCGCAAGTACCGGCCCGAAGTGCCTCGCCCGTTCAAGATGTGGCTCTACCCGATACCTGGCGTCCTGGCCCTGATCGGATGGCTCTTTGCCTTTGTCAGCCCCGCGGGGTCGCCGGGAGGCTGGAAGTTCATGCTCTACGCGTTCGGGACGATAGCCGCAGGCCTGGTTGCTTACTTCCTTCTGGCGATGAAGAAGCGCGAGTGGCCGTTTGCAGAGGCTTCGCGAAACTGAAAGACCCAGGGGAGACGGCCGAGGTGCTTCTTTCCAGCTCGAATCGCCTTGAACTTCTGTTAGTCCAATAAGGGTTGAATTCACGGTTATCAGTTGCTAGAATACCCTCAGTCTGGAGGGGGGCGGGAGGCGCACATGCTTCGTCTCACGCACGATTCGGGCTCCTCAGATCCGGATGTCGCTGCCCGCCAGCGGAGCCAGCCGCCGAGATTAGTAGTTTTCCGGAAAGGCTGAATCCATGGGCAAAAGTCCGTTTGCCACAAAGGATCTCTTCCCGTCAGCGCGCTCCAGGCCTCGGCGAAGCACGCGCATTGATTTCGTTACCCCCATCATCTTGGTCGGGCGAGATGCCTCCGGTCAGCCGTTCCGTGAAGAGACGGCGACTTCGATTGTGAATCTTCATGGCGCGAAGATCGCAACGACCCACCACATCGTGGTCGGCATGATTGTTTCGGTTGAGAACCCGCGCACCGGGCAGGGAGGGAAGGCCGTCTGCGTCCAGGTTCTTGACACGCCTCCCGGACAATCGCGTCACGACGTCGCGGTCCAGCTCGTCCAGCCGGGGAACATGTGGGGTGTGGAGAATCCGCCACCGGACTGGGGAACCGTGGAGGCTGAGCTGGGGGGGAGTCTCCCTGTGGCGGAGAGCCGCTCGAAACCGGCAGCCACTTTTATGAAGCCGATGACCGCGGCGAGTGTCACATCCGCGCTTGCCACCGGCCGGATGGAGGCCGATGCGCAATCGGCCGAACTTGAGAAACGGGCCGCACGGTTGATCGATTCGGTCTTGGAGATTCTCCGCATCCAGGCCGATGCCGCAGTTCGGAACTCTGTGCAGGAGCTCGAGAAGCGCGTCGAAGGCCTTATGGCGGCCGTCGAGCCCCGCTTCCGGGAGCGAGCCGAGCAGGCCAGTGAAGAACTTGAATTGACCCTGGACACGTTCCGGACGGAGGCCATGGGCGAAGTCGTCCGAGAAGCGCTCCAGGGTTTCCAACAGGCTCTGGAGGCACTGACCGCAGAAGCCGACGCCCGCATCACCCGCCGCGCTGAAGAGTCAATGGCTGCCCTCGAGGCTGCCCTGCGAACCTTCCAACAGCGTCAGGAGACAGCGACGGCAGAAGCCGCCGGCGATATCACTCGCCGCGCTGAACAGGCCTTAGCTGACTTCGACGCTGCCCTGCAAACTTTCCGGGCGGATGTGGGAGACGAGCTGGCCGCGCGCCGTGAGGAAGTGGTCCAATCGACGGAGGAGGCCTTGCGGACACGAATGGCCGTCGTTCTTTCCAAGAATCAGATGCCTGCTCCGGCACCGCCCGATGCCACACGACTGGGTCCCGCCTTGAAAAAGTAGGCCGACGGGCAGATTCGTCCGCCGGAAAACCTCACTTTCATAAAGCCACACTGCAGCCAAGCTGGATGGTCGCAACGGTTTCCTGAGGACCCGAGGTCGAGTCATCTCTGATATAATGTTGGACTTGGGGAACGGCGCGCTATTCGCCGGCAGGTCTTCTGCAAGGAAGAGGGCTCCTGCGCGATCAGCTCTGTGGGCGATGCCTTCGGTTTGGTCCCACTGTAGCCCCTCCGACCTTTGGGTCGCACGTGGCGGCGCCCCCTTCGGCTGCCCCTCCCAGCCATGAGTTAGGTCGAAGGAAGGAGGCGTGCCCCACTCTCTTTTGTGGAGGGCTGGTCAGAGGAATCATATGGCAACTACTCATGTCGCGCCTCAAGAAGCGGAAGCTCCCACCGAGCACCAACAAGTCCTCAACGACCTCAGCATTCAAGTCGCTACCGTCAACGGTTCCGGCAGCCAGACGGCCAACATGGTTCTGCTGCGGTCTATCTTCCAGATGGGGATTCCGGTTTCGGGAAAGAACCTTTTTCCGTCGAACATCGCCGGTCTGCCGACCTGGTTCACGATTCGGGCTTCCAAGCATGGCTACATCGCGCGCCGCAAAGAGATCGATTTCTTGGTGGCCATGAATCCCGAAACTGCGGACGAGGATGTGCGCGAATTGCGGCCGGGCTCGGCGGTGGTCTACGACGAGCGGCTGGACCTGAAGAGGCTGCGAAACGACTGTGTCTTCTATCCCGTCCCCTTCGACGCGCTCGTGGCACCCGTCTGCCCCGACGCGAAACTCCGCAAGCTCGTCCGCAACATGCTTTACGACGGCGTGCTGGCCCGCTTGCTGGGCATCGAAATGGAGGAAATCCAGCGTGCCCTCTATAAGCAGTTCCGCAAGAAGGTGAAAGCCGCGGAGCTGAATTTCAACGCCGCGCGCGCGGGCTACGAGTTCGCGGATAAGAACTTGCAGAAGGCGGACCGCTTTGTGCTCCGGCGCATGGACGCGACGCGGGGAAAGATTATTATTGACGGGAACTCGTCGGCGGCGCTGGGGGCGATGTTCGCCGGCGTTACGGTAGTGACGTGGTATCCCATCACGCCCTCTTCCTCGCTTTGCGAGACGCTGATCGAGTTAATGAAGCGCTACCGCATCGACCCGGAAACCAAGAAGGCCACCTTCGCCATCGTCCAGGCGGAAGACGAGCTGGCCGCCATCGGCATGGCGCTGGGCGCGGGTTGGGCCGGAGCGCGCTCCATGACCTCGACCGCCGGCCCGGGCATCTCGCTGATGGGCGAGTTTGTGGGCTTCGGCTATTACGCGGAGATTCCGGCGGTCATCTTCAACGTTCAGCGCGTCGGGCCTTCAACCGGCTTGCCCACGCGCACCGCGCAAGGTGACATCCTCTCGACCGCTTACCTCTCGCATGGCGACACCATGCACCCGATGTTGTTCCCGTGCTCCGTGGAAGAATGTTACGCGATGGCCGTCGAAGCGTTCGACTTGGCGGAGGGACTTCAAACGCCGGTCTTCGTGATGATGGACCTGGACCTGGGGATGAACAACTGGATGGCGGATGCATTTCCCTATCCGGAGAAGCCCATGGCCCGCGGCAAAGTGCTGAGCAAGGAAGATCTCGAGCGCCTGGGCCACTTCGAGCGCTACCGCGACGTGGACGGAGACGGCGTTGGCTACCGCACGCTGCCCGGCACCGACCACCCCGCCGCAGGCTACTTTACGCGCGGCAGCGGCCACGACGAGAAGGCTCATTACACCGAGCGCCCCGACGATTACGTCAACAACTTGGACCGCCTGGCGCACAAGTTCGATACGGCGCGCAACCGAGTCCCACCGCCGGTCATCCAGGAGACCGCCAAATCCGAGGTTGGGATCATCGCTTTCGGCAGCAGCCACTGGGCCATCTTGGAAACCCTGGACCAGTTGAAGGAGGAGCACGATCTGGACGCGAGTTACTGCCGGCTGCGTGGTTTTCCGTTCAGCCACACCGTGAAGGATTTCATCCGGCGCCACGAGCGCGTCTACGTTGTCGACCAGAACCGCGACGCGCAGATGCTGCACTTGTTGCGGCTCGAGGTCGCTCCCGAAGACGTGAAGAGACTCCGCAGCGTCCGGCACTACAACGGGCTGCCGATTGATGCCCGCAGTGTGACGGACTCGATTGTTGCCCAGGAAGGGGAGAAGTAACCATGGCCACCACCGCAACGCCTCCGGCGCCGCCGAAGAAAGTCAACCGCATCGGGCTGGAGATCGGCACCTACAAGGGCAGCAAGAGCACGCTGTGCGCGGGCTGCGGGCACAACGCCATCTCCGAACGCATCGTTGAGGCGTTTTACGAATTGGGTGTTGAGCCGCACCGGGTGGCAAAGCTCTCCGGCATCGGATGCTCTTCGAAGAGCCCGGCCTACTTCCTCGGCGGCTCCCACGGATTGAACGCCGTGCACGGGCGCATGCCCTCCATCGCCACGGGGACCATGCTGGCGAACCGTACGCTGCTGGCCATCGGCGTCAGCGGCGACGGCGACACGGCCTCCATCGGCATCGGCCAGTTCGTGCACCTGATGCGCCGCAACCTGCCGGTCATCTACATCATCGAGGACAACGGCGTTTACGGCCTCACCAAGGGGCAGTTCTCCGCCACCGCCGACCTCGGCTCCAAGCTCAAGACCGGGGTGGTGAACGACCTGCCGGCCATCGACACCTGCGCACTGGCCATTCAGCTTGGCGCGACCTATGTGGCGCGGTCGTTCTCCGGCGACAAGCGGCAGTTGCTGGCGCTCGTTCAGGGCGCCATCGCGCACCATGGTACTTCGATGCTCGACGTGATTTCCCCGTGCGTCACCTTCAACGACCACGAGGGCTCGACCAAGAGTTACAGCTACGTGAAGGACCACGACGAGCCGCTCGCCGACGTGAGCTTCGTCCCGTTCTTCCAGGACATCGGCGTGGACTACGACCCTGGAACTACCACCGAAATCACCCTGCACGACGGTTCGCGCATGATCCTCAAGAAACTCGGGACCGATTACGATCCCACCAACAAAGTGGAAGCCCTCCATGTACTTACCGAAGCGCACGAGAAGAACGAGGTCATCACCGGCCTCTTTTACGTCAATACCGAGCGCGAGAATTTCCTGGAACTGCTCAACGTCGTGGACGAGCCGCTGGCAACCCTTCCCGAATCGCGCGTCCGCCCGCCGAAAAACGTTCTGGATGAAGTGATGGAAGAGCTGCGATAAGGACGCCAGTTGTTGGTTGCGAGTTGTTGCTTGTAATCGGCACCCCACAACCTACCACACACAACCCAACTACTTACCGCTCGCGTGCCACTCGAGGTAATCGACCAAGACATTGGCCATTACTTTGACGCCCACCACCAGACTCTCTTCGTCGATGTCGAATTCCGGCGTGTGCCAGTTGGCATCGATACCCTTGGCCTTGTTTCCGACGGCCAGGAAGTAAAAGAATCCCGGAACCACTTTCTGGTAGTAGGAAAAATCCTCGCTTACCATCAGCGGCCGGAGAGCGACGAGATTGGCATCACCGACCACCCGCCGCATGCTGGGCAGGGTTTCCTCGACGAGCTTGGGATCGTTGTAGGTCACGGCCGCGCCTTCGTCGAAGTTGAGCTCGAACGTCGCGCCGAAAGTGGAAGTCACCCCTGCGACCGATTCCCGGATCAGTTGCAGCACGCGG
>Ga0315284_10007592_pt1 | contig 15488 bp, 22 predicted proteins | sample YL17G09_16_MG_FD_203696 | JGI IMG/M metagenome (GOLD analysis project Ga0315284, IMG submission 203696) | Sediment microbial communities from Yellowstone Lake, YNP, Wyoming, USA - YL17G09_16 | ecosystem: Environmental > Aquatic > Freshwater > Lake > Sediment | place: USA: Wyoming | collected... | reverse complement strand
TCTATCGACACAACATTTGGTCCATCACCAGGTAAATATAATATCGACCCACAAGTTGTAGTGGACGGTCTAATGATTGGTGATGGCACCAGACATATGCTCACCAATAGGACCTTCCTTATAATTAGCGAAGACGACCAAGATTATTTTGAAAGTGAGATAAAGAATCTTATTATTGATAAAGTAAGCTGGAAGGATAATAATGCACATTATATAGTTAAGTCAAACATTGCATTTGATGAACTAAATAATATACCAGATCGTAACATACCAGACAGATATAGATTTGGGACTCCAGATGTTGTGTGTAGCTTCCTACGCGGATTGTATTCGGCAAATGGGTCAATTTGTGGTCGACGTGTAACGTTAAAATCAACAAATATTAATATTGTAACAACCACCCAAGAAATGTTGTCGTCACTTGGTATTAGGTCGTATTATACCATCAATAAACCATCTGAAATAGAGTGGGAAAATGGTACCTACACCTCACGAGAAAGTTATGATTTAAACATATCAACTGACAGAGTAAAGTTTATGTCTATGATCGGATTTATCCAAAAATATAAGATGGATAAATTGGGTAGGGTATGTAACGACGTCAAACCAGGCAAAAATAAAGTTACCTTTGATATTATCAATACCACATTAATATCAACTGAAGAAGTATTTGATATCACAGTCGACGCCGAAGAGCATACATTTTGGAATAATGGGATGTTAGTCTCAAACTGTCACGAGGCATCACTGCGATCAAATACATTCTGTAATCTTACCACAATTAATCAAACAACAGTGGTTAGCCTACAAGATCTTATCGAGCGGGCAAGAGCCGCAGCATTTATCGGAACATTGCAAGCATCTTACACAGATTTCCCGTATATCAATAATCAATGGCGCGTACGTACTGAAGAAGATGCACTACTTGGCGTTTCCTTAACTGGCATCGCTGATCGTGCAATATCAAGTGAGTGGATGCGGGCAGCGGCTGAGCATGTAGTGGAGACAAATATTAAATTTGCTGGTAGGATGGGTATTAATCCGGCTGCGCGTACGAATGTATTGAAGCCGGAAGGTAGTAGCAGCTGTGTTCTTGGTACCTCATCTGGCATGCATTCGCGTGAGGGCGAATTCTATATTAGGCGAATTCAGGCGAACAATAATGATATTTTGTTAAAATATCTATTAAATGTGATTCCAGATTTAATCGAACCCGCCAAAGGCGTAATGAATACTAGTGTAATCTCAATACCTCAACGATCTCCAAAGACTGCGCTGCTTAAGAGTAGCGAGTCGGCCATTGATGTGTTTAACAGGGCTATTGAATACAATTTGAACTGGATTAAGCCTGGTCATAGACGTGGCCCGAATATGCATAATGTCTCGTGTACTATTGATGTGGCAGCTGACGAGTGGTCTAGCTTGAAAAAAGTAATGTGGGAGAAGCGCAACCTATACGCTGGTATAAGTATGTACCCAAAAGACGACTCAAAATATGAGCAGGCCCCATTTGAAAAATGTACTGAAGCACAATATGAAACCATGCTTAGTCAGGTGCAGAGTATTGATTTAACACAGGTACCACTCGATATGAATGAAGTGGCGCGTGAGTCTATTGCATGTGGTGGTGGCGCATGTGAGGTAGTTACACTGTAGACATTGGTTTACGCATAAACTCTACATTATTATATCTTAAAATAAGATTGGATGCATAATGAAATCCATGTCGATAGTGTATATATCACCAGATGGGGTGACACCACCGTCTGTAGCAGCAAAACTGAACAAATACTCGTGGTCGTATATTGATTTCTACACCATGAACATGACCCAATTGTTGTTTATTTCAAAGAATCGCATAATGCCAATGGATACATTGTTGGTGCTGGTCGATGACAAAATTGTATTGAGGAATGTTGGCGCACTGCCCAAACTACCAATACTAAAAAATTTGCTTTTAAAGGTTGAAAAAGATGCCGCCACGTAAACATACAGCAGAAGAATTGGCATGGGCTAAAATACATGGAATGAAGATTGGGATTACAGACCCGGTTAAATTCCTTAATACGAAATATAGTGCCCTACTAATTAAATTAGAAGCATTAGGGCTTGATTTGGTGTTTGTGGCTATGCCAGAATCAAAAGAAGACCCAAAGAAGGAAGAGAGGCGTAATACACGTAAAGAGCTAAAATGCTCGTATTGCCGACCGCACAAAGGTGAAAACAAGAAATATAAAAAGCACGGCGCTAAGAAATCAAGGAAGAAGGCATGAAAAAGACTAAATTTATTCCTGCCGACATTTTTGACAAAGTAGTTAGGTTGGCTGGACACAATATGTGTCCGCATGAAGAGCTAGAAACGATAGGTTTGGGCGATACACATTGTGCAGTGTGTGGTAGGGTGTGGGATGGGAAGCACGAATCAATAGAAAATCCAGACATAGTTAAATTGGAAAAATTGTCGACAGAAGCGTATGAACAACAATACATCTTACTTGAGTACAAAATCAAACCTATGACAAACAATACTAATCAGTCGGGAACCACTGTGCAATTCAAATCAGGTGATGTTGTACAGCTAAAGTCTGGTGGCCCACGCATGACAGTCTCACATGTACGGCCACATTCAGTGGACACTATTTGGTTTGTTGATAGTGATAGTGAAGTTAAGGTCTACCGAGACGTTTTTACCTTAGACACGCTTATGATAGTTGGCGATGAAAAATAGGCACACACAATGTTTAAAGAAAAAATAAAGGCGTTATTTAGGTATACTAAAGTTGTATATTACAATGATCAAAGTAAGACATCTGGGTTTATTGAGTTTAATTTGGCTGGCGGCGATAATAATGTGTATCTTACAGATTTGCACAAATTAGGCCGCATGTTCAACACCAAAGATGTTACAGTTGATGGTTGGTACAATACTGCAGCTAATGGCGGGTGTGTTAAGTGTAACTGTGACTGTGTACAAGATACTAGTGTAAAGTATGTGCTCATAGAGAACATCAAATTAGATAAGAAAAGAACTAAGAGAAAAGGTGGGTAAAAATATATGAAAAAGGGTAAATTCAATACGATTGTAGATTCTGCTTGGGGGTCCAGCGCTAAAGGTGCGGCTTCGTCACGCCTGGTTGATATCTTTAAAGTTGAAAACGTCTCGTCATGTAACTTCCCAAATGCAGGTCACACGCTGAAATCTGGTGATGTGAAATTCGTGTCTAAGTGTCTACCGACGCCAGCGGGACTGAACATAATCGGACGTGGGAAACCAAAGCTTTGGCTAGGTCCCAATTCTGGGTTTTTTCATGACCAATTGCATAAGGAGCTTGACCAGACTAGATATGCAGCTGTAGAGGTGTACACACACGAACGTGCAGTTATTGTATCTGGTCGCCATTTAGACATGGAATCACCAGCTGGGTCACAATCGACAGAGCACATTTCATCAACCATGTCTGGGTCTGGCGCCTCATTTGCAGAAAAGTCAATGCGTCGCAAGGAAGTTGAAATGGCGCGGACACATGCCGGTACCAACGTGTTTAACCCTGAGCTGTTCATGGGCTTAGTGCGCGGATATATGAATAAGGGTGAGACCTTTATGCATGAGGTGTCACAGGGGTTTGCGTTGTCTACTGATTATGGCACTCAATATCCAAATTGTACATTTAGGAACTGCACGCCGCAGCAGGCGTATGCTGACATGATGATTAGGCCAACAGATATTGGCGATGTGTATCTAAATGTGCGCAGTTTCCCAATCAGAGTTGGTAACAATTATAAAGACGGCAAGCAGGTTGGGTACTCGGGTGACTTTATGCCGGACCAGCAGGAGCTTACGTGGGAACAGATTGCAGTAGATGCTGGGATGCCGCCAGATGAAGCAGCCGGGCTGGCAGAACGGGAACGGACCACGGTAACTAAAAAGATTCGCAGGGTTGCGACTCAGTCGTGGAAACTGCTTGAATACAGCGCCCAGGCGACCAACGCTACAAAGCTTATCCTTAATTTCCCCCAATATATTCACTGGTCTGCTTTTGCGTTACGTGGTGGCAAGGAAGTACTTCCGAAGCTGCATCAGACAGTACGTCAGTATATTGACAAGATGGAAGATGTCGCAAATCTACCTGTGGTAATGATTGGTACCAGTGCAGAACACGATGATTACATCTGGTTAGGATAATAATTATCCATGCTACCGTAGCTCAGTTGGTAGAGCAAGGCCCTTGTAAAGCTTAGGTCGGTGGTTCGATTCCATCCGGTAGCGTTTTAATTCTCTTGAGAGGTTGTAATATGACTAAAAATAGAGACTTGGCCATCGCAATGCTAGCTTTAATTTTTGTTGGCTTTGCACTAACATTTGGATATGCAATCACCCACATGTGTAAGTATTGTGATATGGAGATTAAGGGCTAATATGGCGAGTAAACTGACAAGGCTAGTACATATTGAGGCAGTATTAGGCCCGACACCACTTAGAACACAAGAGATTATCGGTGAGTATAGTCATGCTCCCACAATTGGGCAGCGATTCCAATTCTTTGCAGTGTCATTAACGGAAGGAAGTAATACTAGACTTATATCGACTTCTGAAGTGTCAACTATTTCGGTAAGAGATGGTGCTACCACTTTTACTACTGAGTCTGGCAGTACTTATACACTAGAGGTGTGCAAATGAAGAAAACGCCATATAAAAAGAAATGCAAAGATAAAGACAGTACGGCTCACTTAGAGCTTGTTGGCGGTGTCTTTGTAGTTGAAAAGTTCAAAGATGGGACTGAGCGTCGCGAAGAGATTGATGGTGTTGTCGTACTAAAGTTGCTATTGATGACCGTTCACGATGGTATTAATGATATGATAAAGAAATATGACAACAAATAAATGTGATTTTTGTGATAATGTAGGTTTGGTAGTGTGTGACAACTGTGCGCTATGGGTATGTGAGGATTGTGGCACAGAGACCAAGTGCCTAGAGTGCCATATGGACATCGGACTTAAGGAATTGTCACGTAGTATCGCTAAATCGGGTATTATTGATTCGATTGCAGATATCAAAGCTAAGGCATAATTAATAAACGATACAGTTACGTGCTTTATAATAAAGTGTTTCAAACAAGGAGTATACACATGGGTTTCCTCGGTGGTAGTGGTGGTACAGACAAGCCAAAAGATGCAGCATACCTAGAAGTATCAGAAGAGAAGCTTACTATCCGGCCACTCGATCGTCAGCCTACATCAGTGTGGGTCCATACGATTCCGGGTATTAAGACTCCTGGACCAAATGGGCAGGATATTACCATTCGTAAGTTTAAGACTGTCCTCTGCACGTCTACCGGTCGTGGTGGTGGCGGGTGTAATGTGTGCGCCACCAAGGATCCGCTTTGGGACCGCGTAGAAGAGAGTTCGAAGTACAATAAGAAGATGCAACGTACGGACTTCCCTAAGAAGATGATTCATATCCTGCCTGTTATTGATCACACGTCTAAGACCAATAAGATCTTGAAAGGTGGCAACCAAACATACGAGAAGATGGATATTTGGTTTGATATGCAAACCTCAGACAGTGCCAAGGACCTGCGTCGTTGCGATTGGGTCATTTGGAAGACTGGTAAGGGTATGAAGACCAAATACTTCGTAGATCGACTTGACACATGTGAATTTGAATTTGACCCGACTGATGCTGCCTCAGCAAAAGCTCTTGTCAAGAAAGCCATTGATGACCTTGCGGCTATGACCCCTGCAGAATTTAATTCTGCCATCAATGGGACTGATGACGATGCCAACACCAACAACGATATGGCTAGCACGAACTCTCCACCGTTCGATGTGACCGCTACGCCCACTCAAAGTGTGGCAGTACCGACCGCGCCTGCTAATGTGGTGGCAGCACCGCAAGTGGTTGCAAAATCTGCCGCTGCAGCTACATCTACGCTCACCGAATTTACTACGTGGCTCAATGCGCAATCTGAGTTCCAGGGTAATGGTATGGTAACCACGCTAGTTCCACTTCTGAAGGAAGCGCTTAATGGTAGCATCACCTATCATCAGCTTCAGCCTGACAAGTTGTCGGCACTACGTACCGCTCTTGAGGAGAAGCTGACCGCACTACGGAGTGTCAAGTAATGGCCAAGCTGAAGAGCATGTCTGACATTATTAATGATATTAATAAGACCATCAAGTCAGATGTGGGTACGATTGCGACATTGCAAGATAGTATCGATTCCACGTCTATTTACCAGTACTCAACTGGTATCATGTCATTTGACAGGTATCTTGGATGTGGTGGCCTACTTGGTGGACGGATTATGAATGCATGGGGGTGGGAGCAATCTGGTAAGACTATGACCGCCCTCACTGTTGCAGCATCAATTCAAAAACAGGGCGGACAATGCTGTTTCATAGATGCTGAAGGGACGTTCAGTCCTTCAATGGCTGAAGCAGTCGGTGTTGATGTCGGCAAGATGGCTATCTTTAGGAGCACTCCAGAGAAGATTCTCACCGGGGAGGATTATATTAATATCATTAATATCCTAGTTCAAAACGGTGTTGAATTTATTGTTGTAGATTCTGTGCCAGCACTAATTCCGTCTTCACGTCTAACTGCCCAGGTTGGACAAGGACAGAAAGCAACACACGCCCAGATGATGTCTGAGGGTCTACAACAGGTGACCACGTTTCTAAATGGAAGCAGGAAGTCAGTTGTATGGTTTATCAACCAAGTGCGTATGAAGCCAATGGTTATGTTCGGTCGACCAGATGAATCTACTGGTGGAGCCGCGCTTAAATTTTATTCTACATACTCACTTGAAATGAGTCGCAAGACTAAGAATGGCGATATTACCCGTATGATTAAAACGCAAAATGGGACATTTGAAGAGCGTAGGATTGGTGTCACCGTTGGCGCAAAACTGCATAAGAATAAAACATCGACGATTCCACTGGATGATATCGAGTGGGACATCTATTTCAGTAATATCACTGACCAAGATGGCATATCATACTCAGCCGGAGTTGACATTTACAAGGACATGATACAGAATTGCATCTCAGTCGGTGTAGTTGAAAAGAAAAGTTCTTGGCTAAATTGGGGTGATATTAGGGGCAACGGATTTGACGAGTTTAGTATGGAATTGCGTAAGGCTGGTAATGATGCGCTCGTTCAAATGCGTAAGGAAGTCTTACTTAAAGTATGAGAGTCCTTGCTCTTGATTTATCAACATATACTGGGTATGCAGTATTAGATACAACAAAAAGTACATATTATTTACATACATATGGGACAGTGTCAAGCCCGTCTAATATTGACGGGTTTGGCAAATACCCATACTCATATGTAAACATGGCTGAGTATATTGGCACTGCATTGAAGGGTGTAATATCAGATTTTGAACCGGATAGAATAGTCATTGAAGAGACGAACAAATCAAGGGCGCGTTATAGTCAAAAGATTCTTGAATATATACATTATGCTGTGTTAAGATATATACGTGAATTGCACTATGCGGATAATGTGGTATATATAAATACATCAGTGTGGCGTAAAAAGCTCGATGTGTATCTTAGTAAAGAGGACAAGAAAAACAACACTAAAGTATCAGTGGCTAAGCGTAAGAATCAATCGAAGAAGGAACTTGGTCTAAAGGGCAAGATAACCAAGAAGCATGTGGCGATAAGGGTGGTTAATGAAAGATTCGGATTAAGTCTCATTAGGAAAGACGAAGACATCGCTGATGCAATATGTTTGGGTGCGGCATATATAGAAGGCGCGGAGGTTTGCAATGGTCACTAGTGTAACTGTCTTAAATGTACTAGAAGTGAAGGCTCTTGAGTTGGCGCAGTGGGTGTCTGCTAACATATTGAATGTGTCCCTACCAGAACATGGGCCAAATAGACAAATCAATGTTGAAGCTGAGATTATGCCACTACTGTCTATAACTGCCAATAGATTGGTGTTTACCACAGAACTATACATTATATGCATGGGTGCAAAAACGCTCGCGACAAAAGGTGTTGACGACGTAATGAGTGTTGCCAGTATCAATGCTAAGATAGATATCCTATATCGAACGATTCAAGCACTTGAGGCAAGTAGGTCAACAGCGATCAGCATTAGGTCGTCAATGCAGTATAAAGCTCAACACAATATCTAATATGAATGTATGCATATCACACGATAATGTTTGGTGTTATGTCGATACGACATCAAACTCCATACATGAATTACTTGGTAAGACGTTACGGTATAGGCCATCTGGGTACAACCATGTTTACTCATTCAAGAGTGGCAAGTGGGATGGATATAATGTAATATACAATTTTGAGGACAAAGTGTTTAGGAGGGGGCTCCTTAATCGTGTAGTTAATGTACTGCAGGATGCTGGACATACTGTAATTGCAAAATATACAGGTGCAGAGACGCCGACAGTTAATCACAAATTTGATAGCTCTGCTATGCGACCGTATACTTTCCAAGAGGATATAGTAACTGCCACTATCAACAACAAAATCGGCCTGGTGGTGAGCCCGACAGGTAGCGGAAAGACCGTGTCCATTTGTAAGATGATTAGCAAGATAAACAAAAAGACACTTGTGCTTGTTACAGATATAGTACTGCTAGACCAAATGCAGCAGTCAATACAGGGCTGCTATAATCAACAGATTGGCATGATTGGCGATGGTGAGTTCGATGTTCAGGATATAACTGTGTCCACAGTCCAATCGATCATATCAGCATTAAAAGCAAAAACCGTAAAGGCAGCCAAAAATAGGAAGGTATTATTAGACTATTTTAATGAAGTTGGGTTGGTTATAAGTGATGAGGCTCATCAGTCTGATTCTAATACATTCGCGACTATCATGCCATACTTTGTAAACACTGATAGAGTAATTGGACTATCGGCTACACCATACGCTTGGAATGATACAGAGGAGCATGAGTTCAATTTAGAGCTAGAACAACACTTTGGTACAGTGATTAAAGACTGCCGCAGTGTTGATATGATGGCACTCAAATTAAAGGTGCCACTACATGTTAATGTAATTAACAATATCCCAGTCAATTTAGATTATAAAGAGCATCGTAAGGCTGGCAGGTATGGTAAATCTGAACCAGACTTTTCTAAGAATTATCGTAGTTGCTTGGAAACAGAGCTATTAAAAAACCCAGAATATCATAGTATGATTGCGTCCCTTGCGTGGGGCAATATGTCAACTGGGAAATCGGTATTCGTGCATGCGCCACACAGTATTCAATTCGGCGTAGATATTCAAAGTCAAATACCTGGATCGGTACTTGTGAATGGCACTACGCCACGACTAGAACGTAGAGCGGTTTATGATGCTATGCGCAAGAAGGAGCTGTTAGTTGTTGTTAGTGATGTAGGTGGGACTGGTCTTAACATACCAAGCTTAGACAGTATGATTTTAGCCGGTGACTGTAAGGACGTACGACAACTTTATGGTCGAGTTACAAGGACTTATAATAACAAGTCGCACGGTACCATAATAGACATTAAGACAGAGACTGCGTTTCTTGGTAAGCATTATAAGATTAGGAAGTCGCAGTATAAGAATGATAACGCTATATTTGAATAGGGAGTAATACATGTCGAACGAGTCAGAGAAGTGTCCATATGGATATGACAAGATGTCCGCTACCGAATTACGTAAGATTGTGTCTGATATCACTAAGAGCAATCTTGAACTTATGGACGACAAGCACGAATTCCTAAGTGGAGTTAAGGAGGTCTTAAAAGAATCAAATAAGAAGATTAAGTTTGCAGTTGCGTCACTAAAACGTGTAGAGCGTGGTGAATCCGCTGCTACACATGAGTCTAACGTAGCCGCCTACATTAAGTCCGTTCCTAATACTACTGGGACGTAAAATTATTAGTAATGCCTATCAATCCAAAGATAAAACAATTTGAAGATTCTCTTAAGCAGCTATCCAGAGCCTTAAGAGAGCAAAGACTAAATAAGATTGATCAGGCGCGAGCTGTTCAAAGACAACGTAAGCTGGATAGAGCCAAAAAGAAAGTTACTCCTCGCACAGAAGAAGAGCTAAATAGGTTACGCCAGCCACATTCTTTAAAAGACCTGAAGGTAGATCTAAAGCCAAGGTCCATACAAGAAATGATGGACATGATTGCGACGTCTGCCACAGAGTTAGTACTGCTCAGAATAGAATATAAAAACGAACTACGGAATATTGCACCATACGAAATTAGGCAAAGTCCGATCGGTACTAAGGTTCTATTGTGGGCAACGTGCTCAATTCACCAATATCGCATACACTCGTTTGATATTAATAAGATTACACGCATGGCATTGACTGCTATAAGATGGTATCCAGAAGCTGGTTATGAGGTAAAGATAAGACGGTCATGAATACGGACGATTTGTTTAACGTATATATCAGTGTGATATTGCCAACCATTGGCGATTCCTATGATGATATGATATCAGAGTGTAGTGACCATCTGTTGCCGGATGTGGTAGTAGGCATGCTACTGATATCACAACACCCAGTAGCTGTTGTTCAGCATGCGCTTAATACATTAATCTAATATGAAATTAATTACAGATCAGACTATCGTACTTTTCCTTGGAAAATGTACTAATCGGCAATTGGTATCCAAGCTAGATACCCCCATGTCACATGGTGCGCGCAAATTGCTGCTGCGCATGTTACACTGGCTTCATAAGATCACTTCTACTGACACACAAAGTCAGGTTCAGTGTATTACCCTCTTCTTAGAGGGGTACAGTCCACTAGACTATGAATTCATGTCGCACAAGTTTAATTTAAATTCTTACCCACCAGATTCTAAGACGCTACTAAAGATAGACAAGAAATTGGATAGGGTAAAGCAAACAGTTAGCTATATGTTGCTAACAAACCTATCAAACAGAGAATGGGTTGACGACAACAATATTGAGAAAAAAGTCGCAGTGCCAATATCCAGTGTGCAGTCGGCTGTGGATATATACAACTATGTAACTACTAAGTTCTTACTTACAGATTTTAATGATTTTGACTTAAACAAGATCTTTGAGATGGACTTTCAGAAAATTAGCATAGATACAATTAAAAAAGAAGCTGTATGTATAGACATACAAAAGCGTAATGTATCGTATTTGTACGCCGTTGTGCGTGATTCGTCTATCAAGGATAGTGTAATACGTTCTCGCACAAGAGAGACTGAAGATGCAAGGAAAGAAGCTCTCAGTCGCGTGATAGAGTCAGCGTCCGCAGATAAGACACCATTTGAAGTTGATGCTAAACGATTAGATACTCTAGCAAGACTAAGGATATATACAGATGTTTTGCTAGGTCTAAAAGATGACTAAATTCATATCAAATCTTAAAGCAGCCAGGCATCTGATTAGAGAATCGATTGATATTGTTAGAGTAGTGTCTGACGATCTCGGGCCAGCGCCAAAAGAGACTGGCAGTGATAGCCTATGGTGCTGTCCGTTCCATTCAGAGAATACACCATCGTTTGGTGTTCATGGTGGCATGCGGATATACCACTGTTTTGGATGCCAAGTCGGTGGCGACGTAGTGTCGTGGATGCAAAATTATCACAATATGCATCAAGCAGCTGCCATATCCACATTAGCAGCAAAGTATGGCGTTAACATCTCTCAGTACGAACGACAGCCAACACAGGACGAACTTAACACAATAAGATATCAGTCGATCATGAACATGGCAGCTGATTTCTGTAGCTCACAGATGCTATCAAACAAGCAAATGCTTGACTGGTATCGCTCTGATACAGGATTTTCACTCGAACAGATTGTTGATTATGATGTGGGATACTCAATCTCAGCCGATGCACTGTCGAGGCATCTGTTTAAAACAGATCCAACTATTAGCCAATCTGAAATTGACCGTCTTGAACTTGGACGACGGATATTGTGGGATAATGCCATTGTATACCCAATTAGGGATCATGACGGGAAGGCCACCAGATTTTACAACAAGCCAATGTCACCGCCACCAGATTTTGGTGGTAAGTATGTTGGCACCAGCGCTAGCCACCCGCTGTTCACCCATAAGCTGTTATATGGGTTTAGCAATGTTAAAAAGACATTGAGACAGTCGGGATACTCTATCAGAGTAGTAGAAGGACAGAAAGCTGCGATTGCATCTGGCGGTGTGGCAGTCCTCGGGTCAAGTATACATGATGAGCAAATCGAGCTTCTTAAGGAGCATTCGGTAAAAGAAGTTCGCGTACTGTTTGATGGAGATGATACTGGTCGCGCTTCATCTGGTAAGCTGTTATACAATGCCCACAAATTTGGCGATATGAGCTTACTCATTGGTAAGCTACCAGACGATAAGCAACCAGATGATATCGCCAAGATTGACAAGTTAGCGCTTGATTTTGTGTATAACGGCGCAGTTATTCCAATAGCATACTATTTAAACAGTAAGCGTAGTGCCACTGGTGTAATACAGTCGACAGACAAATTTGGCATCATTACCGAACTTAGGGAGTACCTGCTATCTATATCAGATATTCAACTTGACCTTACTGCAAAATATTTAGCCGATGAACTCGTTGTTAATGCAGACAGTGTCCATTCTTATGTAGCTGATTTGAAACTGACTAAGGGGGGCATGCTAAATCGTGATGCTGAGCAGTCAGTGCTTAGATACGCGATTTTACATCCAGAGTACTGGTCTACGTTACGACAGGTAATCGCAGACCCAAGGGCATTCACACAATTGTCATACCAGTACATATACACCACACTGAATGTACTACATAACAGGGCAAGAGATCTTAGTGGGGCTAGTTCTGTGACCGTTAGGTCGCTAAAAGATGAGGTATCAATATCGTACCCACAGCACAAAGAATTGTCTGCTGTAGTAGATGAGACTATCAGTGCGGACCAGAAGTATGAATTTATTGACAGTCTCACAAAAGTATGCGACTTACACAGGCGCAGAACTGGTGTAAATCAATCAAAATTGTTTATTAGTCACCTGCAAGACCTTACCAAGCCGACTGTAGATATAGTATCTGGGTATAGACGCCAGCTGGTATCAAGTATTGATATTAGAAAAGATGATGCAAACACGCCTGACCAGCTAGCATCATCAATTGCATTAGAATTGCAGGCAAGGTCTTTAATGACCGGGCCAATTGTTGGACATGATTTTTCAACCATTATCGATGTTGATGGTCAAAAGATACCATGCCTGACTGGGCTTACGCTGGCCCTGTCTGGATTGCAAAAGCAACATCAAGTTGTAATATCCGCCAATTCAGGGGTTGGAAAGAGCTTACTGGCATTACAGATGGCTGTGTCATTAAGTGTGTGTCCACAACCAGCTGATCGGGTCCCAGTACTGTGGATCCCGCTAGAAATGAACACTACTGAAACGACGATGCGTGTTATATCCATGCTGTCTGGGGTAGACAATAACAAAGTTCAGCGTATGAACCTTAGCAATACCGAGTCTATACGTGTGAACAAGGCCATTAATATGGTTAGCCAGGGTTTGCTCTATATCAAGAAACCAAGGACTGGCAGCATTGATGAGATCTTCAGTATCATAGATGAATACCACTTCAAATATGGTATCAAAGCAGTGTTCCTGGACTACATTCAGCTCATTTCATCTGGTGAACTTGATCGCGGTTTAAGTCGTGAGGAGGTAATCGGTCGGGCCAGTAAGATAATGAAAAATCAGGTTGCTGAGGCACTGGGCATGGCTAGTGTATGTATAGCACAACAGAATAGATCGAATTACAAAGCTGGCGAGGTTGGCTCCATTGAGAACGTAGGCGGCAGCTATCAAATCAGTCAGGATGCAGACGATTTCCTTATTCTTGCGGCTAAGACACAAGAACAGATGAATGAAACTAAGAATAGTAATGCAAACCGCTTGGTATTCGTAGACAAAAGACGTGGTGGCGCTTCTGATATCATGGTAGAAGCGCATCTGGACATCGTTAATCCGTGCAGTCTAAGGTTTATAGAAAAACTTACACCAGGCGAGTTGCTCGGTCTAACAAGGGGAATGAAACAATGACATTTTTTGAGAATATTAAGCCGCACCTGTTGCCAATTATTATTTGCGTTACCGTTGGCGTTGCTGGTGGTGTGGCAATCGGATGGTTCGCCAAGCCAGATGTAGTACGAATCGAAGAGCATGAAACTGTAGTCGAAAAGGAAGTCACCACTGAAGCCCAAAAGGCCCTGATGACAGCTTTTGAAAATCTACGTATTGAGATGGAGAAAGTTCGTGAGACGCAGGTAGTGGAGAAGTATCACCGTGAGGTGATCGAGACCAAACTTGCCGATGGTTCTTATACTAAGACGACCACCATTGATAAGAATGTTGAGTCGCATACCAAGGAGACTGAAACCAGGGTTGAGGTCAAGGTTGTAGAAGTTGAAAAGAAGATTGAAACCATTAAGACTGAATATGTAGACAGGGTTGTGGAGAAGGACCGTATCGTAACTCCAGTATTGGCTCAATGGCATGTTGGTGTTATGGCTGGTGTCGCTCCGCATTTTGACAATGTGCCATCATCACCCATTATGCTTGGTGTAGATGTTGAACGTCGCATTGTTGGCCCAGTATTTGTTGGAGTGTGGGGAATGGCTGGGTCACCAGTAACTGGTCTTAACATCGTTAACGGTGCTGCTGGTATTAAGGTTGGAGTAGAGTTCTAATGAAGATTAATTATGACATGAATGTCAACTCTGCCAATAGTGAGTCAATATCAATTGCTATTGAATATAACCCACAAAATCCAGAAGAAGAAAAGCTGGCTGCATTTGTAATTACCCTTACGGATTTGGTTAAGAGTTATCATAGACTCAACACACTAACAGATGAGCACGACGCTGAGGATGAAGTTGACGACGAACTAGACGAGGTGTCAGATGAAGTATGATGTCAAAAAGGCGTATTGTTTCATTGGTATGCCACTGTCAGGCAAATCGCATGCGGCAAAGTTAATAGCCAATAAATACGGGTATACATACATATCTACTGGTGATATTGCACGTAGACTGTCTGTTACCACAGATTTAAAGGATACTACTGCTGCTAATGACATGTTCCCACTAGAAGACAAACTCAGATCAGAATTGTGTTCTGCGGTAGAAGATTCAAAGACATCAGTGATAATTGATGGTTTCCCAAGATCGGTAGACCAGGTATCATATCTAGTTAGCACATTTTGGCACCTGTTCCCCACCGTAGTGTCTATTAACGCTGGCGATGAGTCGATATTGATGCATCGTGCACGCATTAGGGCTAGAGATATTCAAGATGTTGACGAGAAAAAATTACTAAATCGTTTGTCGGTTGCAAGAGTAAACATTAGTTGTGTCATGGCTGAACTGGATCAGAAATTAATTAGGCAATTTGGCTTAATGTCTGGTGATGATAAGGCCATGCTTGCACAATTTAAAAAATTTAATAAGACGAGGTAAAACAAAATGAAAAACTCGGGTTT
>Ga0315284_10007591_pt1 | contig 15489 bp, 7 predicted proteins | sample YL17G09_16_MG_FD_203696 | JGI IMG/M metagenome (GOLD analysis project Ga0315284, IMG submission 203696) | Sediment microbial communities from Yellowstone Lake, YNP, Wyoming, USA - YL17G09_16 | ecosystem: Environmental > Aquatic > Freshwater > Lake > Sediment | place: USA: Wyoming | collected... | reverse complement strand
GTGTTGAATATAAATGATCCACCAGAAATTTTAACCACAGATATTAAAATAATCTTTGAAGATCGCGTATATCATGTTAAATATATTGCGATTGATATAGATCAATCGGATTATATTACTAAATGGGAATTGAAAACGAATGCTTCTTGGTTATCTCTGGATGTACAATCTGGCATTCTTGAAGGGGTTCCAAGAAATAATGATGTAGGTTCTTTTTATGTTAATATATCATCTTATGATACAAATAACTCCTCATCATTTCATAATTTCACATTAATTGTGATGAATACCGCGCCCAACATTTTAACGACAAATATAATTCGAGCAAACGAGGAGGAAAAATATTATATTGATTATTCCTCGGATGATGACAAACAAGGAATCATTACATGGTTTCTAAAGACAAATGCATCATGGTTGACAATAAATCCCTTAACAGGCGTTTTATCAGGAACCCCTGATGATAAAGATATTGGCCAATTTTGGATTAATATTTCAGTTAACGATGGAAATGGCGGTACTAATTGGACAAATTTCACATTGATTGTCTATAATATGAATGAATATCCTATTATCACAAGTAAACCAATCATTGATGCATATGTAGATAAGGATTATTATTATTCAATAAGTGTATCAGATGAGGATTCTAATGACGATCTCCAATTTTTCCTGATAAAATGTCCCTTCGGTATGACAATAAATAGATCGATTGGCACCATTCATTGGATTCCTATTCAGGGTCAGGAAGGAAAGAATGATATTATTATCAAGGTTACAGACTCACTTTTTGAGGTCTTTCAATATTATAATATTACTGTTCATCCACACCTTATTGTTATAATTCAACAACCATTAAATGGCCAATTAATTCATGGCAAATTACTTATTAAAGGATATGTTAAAGGACCTAATAATTCTACGGTTGAAATTAATATCGATAATAATAGTTGGACGAAAGTAAATGGGAATAATACTTGGGCGTATCAAATAGATACACATCTATTAAAAAATGGAAATCATACAATATCTGTGCGTGCAAAGTGGGATAATTATCAATCTGAAGCAACCGATATTAAAATAATAGTTAAGAACACGACAATAATAGATAATAATATTGAATTATTATTTATTTTTATTATACTTTTTCTTGTTTTCATATCTTGTATTATTATAATATTTCATATGTCATATAGTAAAATAAAAATGAAAAATAATAGAAAAAAAGTTAGTTTACAACGTCAAAAAAGAAGAAGAAGGAAAAAATAGGAAATTTTTTTAAATTGTATAATTTCTCAATAAAGAAAAATATATAATAATTTTAATATTTATATATTTGTATTTGATGATGTGTAGACCAGAGAGATATGTCATCAAATACATATATTTTATGGAATAGATTTATAATATATTATATTATTATCTTAATAACGAGGGGGATATCTAATGAAACCCATTTTTGTTATTTTCGTGTGCATGCTCTTCATTGTCGGACCATATTTATCGATTGATATTCTTGCAGTTTCTGAGCCTAATCAATCAGAAAATGCAAATCAATCCGATGTTCAATCTGATGAAATAATAAATAAAATTGATGTTGAATCATATACACTAAATATTGGAAAAAAAATTCGTACTATAGATAATAATATTAGATTTATTAATATTCCGAATTTTTCAGATCTCGAAATTACTATTACACTTTATAATGAAAATAGTTTTTTAGTCAATAATATTTCAGTCAATCTAAATGGTCTTGATGGCCTAAAACATAACCAAAATATTGACTTGGATTCATTTTCTAGAAAAAGTATCAATATTAAACTAGGTCATGTACTCGGTGGCGTATATCATGTATCCATGATTGTCGAAAACTCTCAAAATAAAGAATCTAGAATTAATGTATCTAATAATAATGCATTTGATTTGTATATTGAATCTAATGATTTGAATGTCCCCGGATTAGTATCTGATAAAAACATCTTTGGTTTAAAATTCTATCCTAATGTCTCGATTCAACATGTTTTAACCTCATTCAATTCTGATAATTTCAAAATTATTGATAAAGTGACTCATGACCGGAATTCATCATATGATTGGTATGAAATTAGCCTCATAAATTCTAGTTTATCACTCAATCAAATTATGAATAAATATTTAGTATATCCCGAAATAGAGTGGATTGATTCCTTTAATGGATTTGGGATTGGAAATTTTTATCCAAATGATCCTTGGCTCTCGGATAATGTAAATCAAAGGTGGCAATGGAATCTAGGTGTACCCGCTAGTTCATATAATTATGGATTATCCCACGCATTGCAGGCATGGGATAAAACAACTGGACGAGATTCTGTTGTCGTGGCTACACTGGATACTGGCATTGATTCCACTACATCACCATATGAAGTGCCAACTCATCAAGACCTTTCAAAATTTTTCTGGAAAGGTTATTGTGCCCCAGATGCTGGTGGTGGCCTCCCCACCTATTGTAATGGTGATCCTTATCAAATTCGAGATTTGGATGTGAATCACCATGGAACTGAGATTGCCGGAATAATCGGAGCCACAATAAATAATAATTTAGGAATAGCCGGAATTGCACAAACAGGATTAATGGTTGTGAAAGTTGCCCCCGATTCATCTTTTTATGACGATGATAATGTTGCAAGTGGCATGCATTGGGCAGTAACTAGCGGCGCAAATATTATTTCAATGTCCTTTGGCTTCCAAAATGGAGTACCTTATGCTGCTTCAAAAACGGAATTAGATTATGCATATTCACAAGGAGTCTTATTGATAGCTAGTGCTGGCAATCAAAATGCATTGATTAACCAATGGCCTGCGAGCGATGAAAAAGTAATTACAGTTGGAGCTGTTCACACAGACATTGCTCATCTAGATCCAAATAAAGCGGAACGAGCAGATTGGTCGTCGTATGGGCCAACATTAGATATTATGGCCCCGAGTTCGAACGCACTAGGACGAATCACAGTCCCTGTTAATGATTATCCATCAACTACTCGTTTTAATTCTTACAGTCTTATTTTCGGAGGCACTTCTTTTTCGACTCCTCATGTCGCTGGTGCAGCAGCTCTTATTTGGGCAATAAATCCAAGTCTTACTAATAATAATATTCGTGATATTCTATTATCAACAGCCATCGATTATGGCAGTTCAGGATGGGATGAATACTATGGATATGGGGTTCTTGATTTTCAAGCTGCAATTCAAAAAGCAATAAGAGATACTCAGGCAATTCAGGTTGGAAAATTATATGAATCTTATACATATCCACAATATTATCCGACGATCACATCTGATAATGCTGGGAATATCTACTCATTTTTCCTTGAAAAAGTCAACTCAAATAATGATAGAATAGTTTTTCAGAAACGCGATAATAGTGGATTGGCTTTAACCAATACAATCAATCTCGACACATCTGGAAAGAAATATGATTTATTTGCACTGTATGATATTGAACGGGTTAAAATCCATTTAATATATGGTAGTTATAAAGATAACAGTCAAGGGGAACTATATTATTTAAGGACCGATTTGAATGGAATTATTGATCCAACATTGCCATCTCCTGCTAGGATTACCAGTGATACCTATTATGATAAAAGTTTTCGAGTAATTCTTGATTTGAATGATGATTCTTTACATATAATTTGGTCACGTAGTACCACTTTAACGAAACTCGTAAATACATACGCAGTAATTCCAGCAAATTATGTAAGTGGTGGAATCACACGTTATTCTATTAGTTGTTCGGGCTCCGTAACTGAATTTCCAATAATTCGCCAAGCTGAACCAAGTGCCTATTTCATAGGATGGTCGGAAAAAGTTGGTTCTAACCCATACAAAATCTATTTTAACAAAATCAACAATCAAGGAATTTGCCAATTGAACTCGGGGTTAAAAATACTAATTTCCGATGGGGCGCCATCATCAACCGAGCGTTATTTCAATTTTCTTGTAGACGATGCTACGAAAATTGATTTCGTCTGGATACGGGATTCAAGGACAATATTATATCAGCGAATGAATTCTGACGGTACGAAATATCCTTCGGGATCTTCTGCAAAAATATTAATCACTGGTCAATCCACAGAAACATATACTAAAATCGATTTGTCTATGGATATTAATGGTATTATCATTGTTTGGAATGTGGCATCCACCGTAATTCCTTATTATAGCATTCAGTACACAAAAGTCGTCAATGATGGTAGACATATCATTTCTCTTACTAATGTTGATTCCAATAATATATTAACACATAGGGGTCTAATAATTGATGGTATACCTGCAGGTGGGCCGTATTTTACTAATTTCCAAATAATATCGAATGGTGAAAATTTCTATCTATTATCTGAAAAATCAAATTACATAATGATATATTCGAATTCTTTATTATTCAAACAAAGTGTAATAACGGTGTCGAACTTAGACGCAAATTATAGAGATGCCGAGAAACCGAGAATTGAAATCAATAGCGCATCCCAAATCCAAATAATGTGGCTTCAAAATTATTATGTGTCCCCGGGAAATCTAAAAAAGGTCCTCATGCAGAAGCGTTATGACACCGATGGGACTTCTACAAATCCGAGAGTTGTTCAATCATATCCTAATATGGACTTGTATGATTTCAATTTCGTCATTGATAGTGAAAATAATATTCAAGGTGTTTTTTCAATTAGTAGTGTTGGAGATGTCTACTACTTTAGATTGGATAATGATGGAAATTATTTAACTAATCCAGTATTACTCAACGAAATTGCAACTACATCCCCAGTTAATTTGGAAATAACTACTGATCGAAATAATGTGGCAAATATTGTGTGGGAGCAATCCAATTGGGGAAATGCTTATGATATCTTTTACTCAAAAGTTACAAAAACTGGAGTTATTGATGTGCCGGCATATGCTATTGCTGGTGGAGCAGGAAATCAACGAGACCCTTCAATCGTTCTTGATTCCTGGTTATTGAACGATATTTCTTCTTATACATTCTGGATTTCTTATGAAGATAATAATCAAGTATCTGGTCTATATGATGTTAAAGTCACACGATGTAAAAATAATCCCCCGAATCAACCAATATGCGGAAATACCTGGAATGCAGGTCTTCCATATAGCAGTATTAATCCATTTTTAGTAATAGATAAAAATATTCATATCCATACAGGGAGCTCCGATGAATTTTATCCAAGTGCCAATGGATATCCGACATATCAAGTCCATTTAGTATGGTGTTATAGAAATACAGTCAGCGGTTCGCCAAAAATGATAGTATACACGAGGTTTGAACCGGACGGAAAATATACTACCACATTTGCTAAATCAAAATCGATGACAGATTTTGGAACGAAGACAATTTACTCAGATCCAACAAGTACCACAGCGTTTGAAAATATCCGAATGGCTATAGATCAAAGATATCAGCCAACTATTGTTGTAGCTGAAAACCCCACATCAAATAACAAACTTTATTTTTCCGAGTTAGACGCATGTGGCGATTCTTTGTTCACTAGAATTCATATCGGTGAAGTCACCTCAGCAACGAGGGTTGATCCAGATATTACCATTAATGGATGGCCCCCATCCATTCATATTGTATACTCAGAGTTTGAATCTGGGAATGGTGCTTGGAGAATTAAATATATTCGAGAATATAATGGGTGATACGATGTTTTTGGCACCAATTTTTTTTTTTAAAATTCGGTCTTTTTTTACACACAATCATTGAATATTCAACATTACTATATACCCCCCCGTGAAGCGGTCGGAATACCTCAAGGCCTGGGACGCGGAGTACCGCAAGCAAGGCCGCCTCTGGACCGGCAAGCAAACCGACATCCCGGTCATATCCCAAGAATCATTGGTCCTCGAGCTTGGCTGCGGGGACGGGAAGACATTATCGGCATTATCTAAGATGGCCGTGACCCTTCACGGCCTGGACATCTCGCCCGCGGCACTACTCATTGCCAGAAAATCTTTAGTGAGAGACGGAAGATCGGCGGACCTGGTCCAGGGGGATGTCACGGCCCTGCCGTTCGATGACGGGGCCTTCAACGTCGTTGTGGCCTTCCATGTGCTGGACCACGTCTACAGCGAGGACCGGGAGGCCGCGGCCCAGGAGGTCGAGCGTGTCCTGGCCCCTGGGGGCAGGGTACACTTCAGGGGCTTTTCGAGGGGGGACCTTCGGGCCAAGAAGGGGGAGCTGGTGGAGGAGGCCACGGTCATGCGCGGCAACGGGATCCTCTACCACTACTTCGAGGCCGAAGAGGTCAAGGGGCTGTTCCCGGGCCTTCGGGCCAGCCATGTCAGGGCCAGGAAATGGAAGATGGGTGGCAAGGAGGCTCTGGCAAGGACCTTCATTTTAGGGGACTTCGAGAAGGCCTGAATCAAAGGAGCGCTCCTTTCCCCTTTAAATACCCCTTTATATGCTAGCCAGAAATAGCCTACATGTAGACCATAGGTCCGAACTAGGTTCTTCTATTGTGGCGCCAAAGGGATGACCACAAAGTCTGGAGTTGGGTGATTGACATGGTCATGAAGGAAAGGCGAATGAGAAAGAAAGTGAGAAAGGTCAAGGCCGGGTCCCATGGCAAGGCCAGGGCGCGCGGCAAGGGCATGTTCATCCCGCTGGTCATGCTGGCCCTGATAATGGGGTCCGCGGTCACGGCCGGGACATATTACATGACACTTGGTCACAAGGGCAATGCAAAGCCCGTTGGGCCATACATTAACAATAATGTGAACGACAGCTTCGGCCAAGACAACCTGGACGCGTGGTCCCAGTACGGCGCGAAGGTCAACGCCACGAATGTTGTCACTATAGACCCGGGCCTTGCAAGGGCAACCCCCGGCAAGGCGCTCGAGAACCTTACCAAGGAGGAAGGCAAGCAGAACTTCACGGACACCGGGCCCGTGAACCAGAACGGCAACAAGAACTCCAACTCCAACGGCAACCTAGAGGACGGCGCCTACGGGGCGGCCCAGGGGGCCGGCGTCAAGGCGCCCGCGGTCATGGGCGCGGCCAAGAACACGGACTCGAAATCTTCCTCGACCACCCAGGTCAAGCGCGAGGTGGAGGAGGCGGACATGGTCAAGGTCATCGGTGACAGGATCTACGTCCTGAACAGCTACCGTGGCCTCGTGGTGGTAAATATCTCGGACCCGGCCAAGGCCCATGTTGAGGGCCGGTGCGGGGTCATCGGATACCCGATCGACATGTATGTCATCGACTTTTTGGCCATCGTGACGGTCCGCAGCGACTACGGCTTCTGGTACAACTACTGGAACATGGAGTCCATGGACGGGACCCCCTCGGGGACCGGCCATGTCGGGACCTCGATATACATAATCAACGCCAAGGACGCGACCCACCCGGTCATCATGAAAATCGTCGAGCTCGAGGGCTTTGCCTCCGAGTCTAGGCGCGTGGGCCATGTGGTCTACGAGACGACAAACACCTATTCCTGGTATAACGGGGGCGCCATGACGGCCGCCAAGGACGGCGGCTCCCAGCAGGAGAGCAAGGAGTACACCTTCGTGACATCCATCGACCTGGGCAGCCCCGCGACCCTTGGGATGAAAGACAGGGTCAAGTTCGATGGCAACTCCGGCCAGGTCTACGCGTCCCCGACGGCATTCTACGTCGCGCAGACGACCTATCAGGATGCCCCGTGGTACAGCGTCTTCTACGCCGACTCCCAAGACCCATACTATCACACAAAGATAACCTACCTTGACATCCAGGACCCCAACGGCGACATCGTCGTCAGGGACCACATCACGGTCCCGGGCGAGGTATCGGACAAGTACCAGATGGACGAGTACAATCACATGTTCAGGGTTGTCGCCCATTTCTGGACCAACAACGGCCAGCAGTCCTGGCTGTACATATACAACGTCACGGACCCAAGGGACATCAAGATGCTTGGCAAGCTCGACATCGACGACACCGGTTCCCTCATGGCCACGCGCTTCGCTGGCACCAGGGCCTACACCATCCACCTGCCCCAAGCCAAGGACCCGCTGGACGTGCTGGACCTGTCGGACCCCAAGCACCCGAAGCTTTGCGACGTGCTCGAGATGCCCGGCTGGGTAACACACCTGGACGTCTACGGCAACAGCATCATCGCCTTGGGCGTTGACAACTCAAATGGCGAGTGGAACGTGGCCGTTTCCTTGTTCGATGTCACTGATGCCTACGAAGCCAAGCTCCAGGACCGCGTGAGGATCGGCGGGGGCTACGCCTACTCCGAGGCCAACTACGAGCCCAAGGCGCTGACCACTGACCAGGCCCACCACATCGTCATAGTCCCCTTCCAGTCCTGGTCCGGGGCCTCGTGGAACACGACCGCCGGCCTGGAGATCGTGGGCTTCGACCTTGCCAAGGGCGACCTTGAGCTCAAAGGTGAGGTCCGGGGCCCATACCCCATCGAGAGGACCAGGGTCGTAGGCGACTACATCCTCGCGGCATCCGACAGGGACCTGCAGGTCATCGACATCTCTAACCTGATGACCCCCGTCGTAAGGAAGACCTTGGACCTGTGCGTGAACGTCGTCGACGTGGTCCCCGCGGGCGGATACCACCTCCAGCTGGTGGAGGACTGGGTCTTCGGCGGCCTGGCTCTGAGAAGCACCGTAGGGGTCGACGACCTCGAGGCCGTCCAGACCCTGAAGGTCAACTCGTCATGGGGCCATCTCTACATGTCGGGCTCGAACATCATCCTGGCGGCCGACCTGAATGACGGCAAGAACGTGACCGGGACGCTGTTCCAGGTCACGGTCGGCGCGGACGGGAGCATCTCGTTGACAAAGATCGCGAGCATGCCGACCGGGACGGCCTTCCTGGGCTACGACTATAACTACGGCGGATGTTACCAGTACTACTACCCGAGATACTACTACTATTATTCTCCGTACAACGACGAGCAGATGGGCATCTTCGGCAACACATTCGTGTTCGTGAAGCCGTTCACGCGCGCCTATGTCGACTACACATGGGACTCGTCCACGGGAAGGTACACTCCGAGCCCGATGACATCGGGCAGCTCCGAGGTCTACGTCTTCGACCTGTCGAACATGGGCAATGTCCCGGCGCCGGCCAAGATGGAGATCACCACCTATCAGTACATAGGCATGAGCGCCTGGAAGGGCACGGTCTACATCCAGCACCAGTACACGGGCTACACCTGGACCCCGAGCAAGGACCCCGACAATTACTACGGCGACTGGACGTGGAACTACAAGAACTACGTCATCGCCATCGACCTCAAGGTGCCTTCGAGCCCTGTCCAGGTTGGCGAGTACAACATCCCGGGCAGGCTGGTCGGTCAGAGCGACGGTTACCTTTACACCGTCGTCACCGCCGCCGGCCACGAGGTCCTGAACGTCCTTTCCACGACGGGGGGCGTTGCGACGGTCGTGTCGGCCACGGACCTTGGGACGAACGGCAACGACCTGATGATCAGCGACGGGATGGCCTATGTCCTCAACGTGAAGTACCCCGAATACATAGAGAGCGAGAACAAGTACGACGGCACAACCACCACGAGCTACCTGAGGGCTATCGACCTGAGCGTCCCGACGGCCCCGAAGCTCGTGACCTCGGTGGCCTTCGACGGCATACTGTCCCTGATGACGGCCCAGGGCGGCCACCTTGTGATATACGACAGCGCAAGGGGATCCGTGCTCGCCTATTCCGTGGGCCTGAACGGTGGCCTGACCTTCAACGCGATGCTGAACGTGCAAGGATACCCGCAGCAGGTCAGGATCGTGCAGGGCGTGCTCTACATACCGGAGGGATACTACGGAGCGGTGGCTGCCCAGATATAAGGAATAATGATTGTGAGGCCTGGGCCCCCCAGGCCTCTTTATTTTTCCCTTTCAGAGAAAAGTTTATTTCTAGCGCTCCAGCACCATGGCCATGCCCATGCCGCCGCCAATGCACAGCGTAGCCAGTCCGAGCTTTACGTCGCGCCTCCTCATCTCGAGGGCCAGGGTGTATATCATCCTGGCCCCTGTGGCCCCGATGGGGTGGCCCAAAGATATGCCCGAGCCGTTGACGTTGGTGTTGTCCATGCTTAGGCCCAGTTCCTTTATGTCCGCTATGGCCTGGACCGCGAAGGCCTCGTTGAGCTCGATGAGGTCTATGTCCTCGATGCGGAGGCCGAGTTTCTTGAGGACCTTGCGCGTGGCCGGGATGGGCCCCAGGCCCATGAAGGCCGGGTCCACGCCGGCGGACGCGTAGCCCTTTATCTTCGCGATGGGCTCGAACGACAGGTCGTTGGCCTTGAACTCCGGCATGATGACGAGGGCCGCGGCCGCGTCGTTAATTCCCGAGGCGTTGCCGGCGGTGACGGTCCCGCCCTCCTTCCTGAAGGCCGGCTTGAGCTTGGCCATCTTCTCGAGGGTCGTGTCCATGGGCCTTTCGTCGACCTCGAACTTGATGGGGTCGCCCTTACGCTGCGGGACCATGACCGGGACTATCTCGTCTTTGAACTTGCCCGCCTGGATGGCGGCCCTGGCCCTCTGGTGGCTCAGCAGGCCCATCTCGTCTTGGGCCTGGCGGGATATCTTGAACTTCTCGGCTATGTTCTCGGCCGTGTTGCCCATGTGGTAGCCGTTGAATATCTCGTAAAGGCCGTCGAACACCATGAGGTCCGTAATCTGGCCAAAGGGCATGTCCATGCGGTAGCCCCAGCGGGCCTTGGGCATTGCGTAGGGCGCCTGGCTCATGTTCTCCATGCCGCCGGCCACGATTATGTCCGCGTCCTCGGCCTTGATGGCCTGGGCCGCCAATGCGATGGCCTTCATGCCCGAGGCACAGACCTTGTTGACGGTGAAGGCCGTGGTCTCCTCGGGGAGGCCCGCGTAGATTGAGGCCTGCCGGGCCGGGTTCTGGCCCAGGCCCCCGACGAGGACGTTCCCCATTATGCACTCGTCCACCGAGACCGGCACCGCGGAATCCGGGAACGCGTAGTACTTCTTGTTGATCTCGGTCTTGTCGAACTTCCCGAAAATGGTGGGCCTGCACGATTCGGACAGCTGGTCGCAAAGCGGCCTTAGATTGGCCCTCTTCATGGCCTCCTTTATCACGAGGGCGCCCAGGTCCGTGACCCGGACCTCCTTGAGACTGCCTCCGAACTCCCCTACCGCCGTGCGCGCGCCGCTGACGATGACTGGTTGCCTTGACATCTTCCTTCCCCCGACAGAATTCGCAAGGGGGAATGTTCCGATGGTCTCTTAATCCTTCCTCAAAAATGACGACCGTTACGGGTAGGTGACGTCCCTCGTCTCATCGAACGGAACATCCCATGTGATGGGCCCTTGCACCGTGACCGTTCCCCTGACCTCGACCACGTTCTGGGCATGTATCGGGACCGCGCTCTTGAGCTGGACCTCCACATCGAAGGTCGTCGTTCCCACGGCCGCGATGGTGACCTGGTCCTCCTTCGAGAAGTCCCCGCCGTACACATCGTTGACGTAGAACGACCCGGAGATCCGCAGTACCGTCACGCCGACCATGTTCGGGTTCACGACCTCCACGGTGGCATAGGTCTTGTAGGTCTTCTGGAGGCCCGAGCCCTGGGATGTGATTCTGCCCCCGACGACGTTGACCGTCGGCGTCTGGAAGGTCGCCGCGATGGGCACGACGATGATAACGATTATCACGATGACCAGCAATAATGTCCACAATCTCCGTGGCTTGCCCTTCTTTTTGGGCCTGCCCTTCTTCGAGGGCGCCTCCTCCTCGTCACTGACCTTGATGTGGACGGCGTCCTCGTCAGCGATGTTTATCGCATCTTCGTCGTCGCCCGTCATCGCCAAACCCCGCCGGCCATCATCCTCAGACGCACCTGTCCACAATATACCTCGACAGGTCCATGAGCATCCTCCGGTGGATGCCGTCCTCGAGCCGCTCGGCCTCCTTCGTGGCCGCCTCGACCAGGTCCTCGGCCTTCTTCTTGGTGAACTCGAGACCGTCGGTGGAGGACACGAGCCGCATGACCCTCTTGATGTCCGACTTGTCCCGCTTGCGCTTCCTGTAGATGTCCAAAAGCTGCTTCCTGGTCTTGTCGTTCAGCTGGTCCCTGGCCCTGATTATTGGCAGCGTCGCCTTCCCCTGGAGGATCTCGGACCCCTTGGGCTCGGCGATGCAGACGCTTCCGCCGAGGTCCAGGTAATCGTCGATAAGCTGGTATGCCAGGCCCAGGTGCTGGCCCAGTACGTCCATGGAATCCAGCATCTTGGCGTCCGCCCGGGCGATCCATGCCGACAGCCTGGCCGTCGTCGAGAAGGACTCGGCGCTCTTGAGCTTGATGATGTCCATGTATTCCTCCACCGTGACGTCCTTGAGCGTGGTGGATAAATACCGCACCTCGCCCTCGGCGAGGTTGATGCAGGCCTTGACCAGCATGCCTATGACCTCCGGCCCGTAGCTCGTGCACAGCCTGAAGGCCTTGGCGAAGAGGTAGTCCGCCGTGATGATCGCCTCGTTCTTGCCGAACATCCTGTGCAGGGACGGGGCGCCCATGTGCGTCGGAGCCTTGTGAATCAGGTCCTCGTGGATCAGCGACGCCGTATGCACGAGCTCCAGGGCGGCCGTGACGGGCAGGACCTCGGCGACGTTCTGGCCCCAGCAGGCCTTGTAGACCGTCAGGCCTATGGCCGGCCGGATGCGCCTTCCCTCGGAGAACAGTATGTGCCCGCTCATGCGGGACAGTAGCGGCTCCTCGTCCTGGATGGCGCCCTGGAGGATGTCCTCCAGACGCACGAGGTCCTTCTCGATGTCCGTGCCTTTGAGATGTTCTAGCATAACTATCGTTCATGCATCGGTGCGTGATGATTTAATGTTTTTGCGATTGGGCCTTTGCCGGCTTGGGCGCCTGCACCATCCACGGGCACTGGTCCTTGATCTCGCAGCCCGCGCAGCCGACGAACTTCGAAATGGCCGGGATGATGGCGAAGCCGACGATGCAAAACGCCACGAAAAGGCCGATGGCTATCATCGCCGGGTCTTTCCAGAGCAAGTAGACGCCCGCAATGAACGGCACGGCCCAGTTGGGATACATTATCGACAGGTTCCGCTGGAAGATTGTCCTGAAATCCCCCTTCTTCCGCTTGAAGAACCGCTGGGCCATGACGCCGTAGCCGCAGGGGCAGGCCTTCGTGCCGTAATGGTGGCAGTAAGGACAGATGATGGCCCAGAATAAGACTATGGAGCCGAAGGCGTAGCCAAGGAAAATAACAGAGAGGGGCCACCATATGAGCCAGAGCATGGCGGCCCCTATGAGGAACATGGTGAAGGTCGGTATGTTGTCGACGGCCACGAGCCAGCCGGGTACGGCCCTGTGGCACTTATCGGGGATGCCGCAGTTGCCCTCCTCGTCGGCCTTCTTGGCCTTGGCCTTCACCATGAACGCTTCTCCTTCTACTGCTGCCCCTGCTGGGGCGGGTACTGGTAGCCCGACTGGTCGGGCTGCTGTGCATAGCCCTGCTGGTCGTATCCCTGGTATGCCTGCTGCTGCTGGTACTGGTTCGGGTCGTATATCTGGGTTTGCTGCGGTGGCTGCTGGTTCGGGTCGTAGGCCGGCTGCTGGGGCGCCTGGCCCGCGTAGGTCGCTGGGGGCGGCGGGTTCATCAGGTCCACCTGGGCCGGAGCCTGCTGCGCCGCGGCCTTGCCCTTCTTCATCTTCATGACCACTAGAAGGACCACGATGATGACCACTACAACGACCACCAGGAGGAGGGGAAGCATCATGCCGCCCATGGTGTTGGGCTTGACCGCGGCCTTCTCGACCACGACCTTGACCGTGGCCACGTTCGTGGACTCGTAACCGTCGCTGTCCTTCACCTTGATGGCCACGTTGTACTCCCCGACCTTGGCGTAGGTCTTCGGGATGGAGCTCGAGTTGACCCAGCCGCTGTTCGTGTTGTCGCCGTAGTCAAAGTAATAGGCCACGATGGTCCCGTCGTTGTCCTTGGAGTCCGCCGCGCTGATGGTCACGGGCTTGTTGACCTTCACAAAGGGCAAGTCGACCTTGACGGCCGCGGTGGGCCTCTCGCCGACCTTGATGGTCACCTTTTCAGATACGTTGCTGAGAAGGCCCTTGTTGTCCTTGACCATGACGGTGGCGTCGAAGCTGCCCGTGGTCTTGTAGACATGGGAGGTCGTCGGGGCCTTGATCCAGGAGAGCGCCGTCTGGTCGCCGAAATCGAACTGGAACTCTGCGATCGGGCCCTCCTTGTCAGAGCAGCCCTGGGCGTCGAAGTCCACCTTCTCGCCCTTCAGTATCACGAGGGGCTTGGCCTTGAGTATCGCCGTCGGGTTGGTGTCCTGCTTGACCGTCAGGGTCACCTTGGCGACGGTGGTCTGCTTGTGGTCGTCGGTCACCGAGAGGCTGATGACATGGGTCCCGGCGCTCAAGGACTTGCTGAAGGCCTGCTCCGTGCCAAGGCCGCCGTCCTTGTCCGAGGTCCAGGCCATCGTGATGTCGTGCTCCTCGGGGTCCGATGACTTGGAGCCGTCGAAGTCGATGACGTCCGTGTTCAGGAACTTGGCCCCGTCCTCGGGCTTGTCGATCTTGGCGATCGGCGGGAGGTTCCGCGGGATCACGATAATCTTCATCGTGGACGGGCTGGACCACAGGTTGTCGTTGTCCTTGACCGTCAGGGTCAGCTCGTAGATGCCCTCCTTTTGCGGGGTCACGTTCTGGATTGCCAGGTCCTGGACCGCCATGCTGCTTCCCGGTGGCTGGGAGGAAACGACCCAGTGGTATGCCACTACCTTCAGGTCATCGGTGGAGGCCCGTCCGTCTAGGGTCACGTTGTACCCAAGTTCGATGGTCACATCGGCTCCGGGAATGGCCGTCGGCGGGCTCTTGCCCGCGGGGACCACGTTCACCTGGATGGGCGCGTTGGCGGACCAGGTGTTGTTGAAGTCCTTGACGGTCAGCGTGAACTTGAACAGGCCGATGAGGTCCGGCGTGAATGTCGGGTTCACGATGGTTTCGTCGCTCAGCGAGGCGTTGCTGTCGGTCGGCCTCGCGGTGATGTTCCAGTTGTAGCCCGTGATGGACTTGTCGTCCCAGGAGGTGCTGCCGTCCAGCTGGACCTTGGTGAATATGGTCGCGCTTGCCGGCCCGGTGGGCTTTGCGATGGGCTTCTTGTTGGGCCACGGGTTCGCGGTCACGTTGACCTTGGCCTCGAACTTGCCCCACCGGTCGTTGCTGTCCTTGACGGCCAGCGTGAAGGAGTACATGCCGATCTTGTCGGCGTTGAAGACGGGCTTGACCGCGGAGTCGGAGCTGAGCACCGCCGCGCTACCGGCGGGCTTGGCCGTGAAGTTCCACTTGTAGGCCGTGAGCGTCGCTCCCGCCGGGGCCTTGCTGGCCGAGCCGTCCAGTGTGGCGTTGTCGAGGACCAGTATCGTCTGGTCCGTGCCCGCGTTGGGGGTCGCCTGGGGAA
>Ga0315284_10007590_pt1 | contig 15490 bp, 15 predicted proteins | sample YL17G09_16_MG_FD_203696 | JGI IMG/M metagenome (GOLD analysis project Ga0315284, IMG submission 203696) | Sediment microbial communities from Yellowstone Lake, YNP, Wyoming, USA - YL17G09_16 | ecosystem: Environmental > Aquatic > Freshwater > Lake > Sediment | place: USA: Wyoming | collected... | reverse complement strand
CTTGACCAGCCAACCGGGAATCCTATTCTGATTCATCTTTAAGATACTTTGGATGTCTCAGGTGTCTCGCCGACCACCCAGCTATGGAACCGGGTCGAAATAGCAATCCCTGACCTCCGTTCGACGCTGCTGACATTTCTCTACGACTCCTATAGTATAATACGAAGTCAATAGGAAAGCGTTTACTAATCCTTTTTCAGCCCCCTGTGTCCCCCAGTCTTGGGGGACACTCCCAAACCCCTGGCAAAGGGGCTTCGCCCCTCCGCACTTCCCTGTTGCTAGACGACCTCGAATGGCGCGTTCTGGCATAAAACCTAGGGTTAAACTCGGTTAACCCTTTTTGAGCAGCACTTGTTGACCCCTTCAGCCGACATTACATAAAATCTAGTGGCGAAATGCGAAAAAATCGGGGTATAAAGTGAAGATAAGTTAAGTGCAGAGATTGTACCAACGTACTATAATCAAAAGTAAGAATGTCCGACATATATATTAAACTGGCCCAGTGGGTCATCCTTATCCCCATTAAAGGATAGGGACAACGAAGGAGTGAAGGACAAATAAAGAAGGTAGCTCTGGTACTCCTAGTCTTAATAGTGGTCACGATTGTAGCTTTGCTGATCGAGCCGTGGCCGGCTTCGAGCTGTGTTCCCACACCCCCACCGCCTTGCACTCCAACGCCTGTCTGTACACCAACACCTACGCCAACACCTACGCCAACGCCAACGCCAACGCCAACACCTACACCTACACCAACACCTACGCCAACACCTACGCCAACGCCAACGCCAACGCCAACGCCAACACCTACACCTACACCTACACCAACACCTACACCAACACCAACGCCAACGCCAACGCCAACGCCAACGCCAACGCCAACACCTACGCCTACGCCTACGCCTACGCCAACACCAACACCTACGCCAACACCAACACCTACGCCAACACCAACACCTACGCCAACACCAACACCGACTCCTACTCCTGCGCCAATACCGGCAATAGCTGGAAGTAGTGGCTATATACTGCCCGCGCCAACATTCACGCCTAAACCTACGCCAACACCCACACCTAGTCCTACGGCAACACCTACGCCTAAGCCAACACCTACGCCTGCGGTGACACCAACGCCGACAGCGGCAGCGACGCCTACACCCACGCCAACGCCGACACCCGGGGCAGGAGCAGGGGTAGTGCCCTGGTCTATGATAGGGGGGGTAATCGGCGCCGTGATAGTGGCAGGTTTTTTGTTCTTTTTGCTGATGCGCAGCCGAACAAAGAGAGGCCTTCCCTATGACGCCGGATTTCTCATAATTACTCTTCCCAAAGCGTCTACGAAAGAGGAGGGCAAAGATGTATTCTACATACTATCTGAAGGACGTGTGGTCAGGGTAACTCCGCACCAAAACGATACGGCGAAGTCTTGACTCCTCTTCCGAGAAGAGTTCTTGACGTGATTGCGCCTGTTCCACCTTAGTGAGTGGTCATGAGATACGGCACTCGGGTCTCTGGAGCCGTACTAAGTGTGCGCCTCGAAATTTTGGAGAGAATAGTAAGTGGCCGTCCGGGGAAACTATCCCCGGACGGCCACTCAACTAGCTTTGGGGTTTACTCTACCCCTTAGCTTTTTTAGCTTTGACCGTTACCTTGTGTCCCTGCTTCTCCTCGAGCTTCGGCAGTGACACTTCCAGAATGCCCTTATCGTAGGTCGCTGAGATCTTGCTCCCGTCTATGCCTTTGGGTACTGAGAGCGTTCTGCGGAAGCTGCCATAACTCCTCTCAGAGCAGTAGCAGTCTTCCTCCTTGATCTCTTCTTCCAGCTTCTTCTCCCCTTTTATGGTGAGCATTCCATCTGACACTGAGATGTCAATATCCTCCATCTTCACGCCTGGAACCTCTAGTCTGACTACCGTATGACCGTCGCGATCGAAAACCTCCATTGGAGCTAAAAGTTCATGCTCCAGAATGAGAGGCCCGCCTACGTAAACTAGTAGTTCAAAGAGACTCAAGGCATTGTTAAGGAATCTATCTACCTCAGTCTCAAAGGGAGCGACCTCGGTAAACGGTTCCCGTCGAATCAGCGCAAATCTCTCGAACATTTTGCACCTCCTTTTCTGGGGTTTCCCCCTTACTTTTTAAAATAGGATACCCTCGGTTTTTCATATTGTATGTGACTTTAGTCTCGAAGAGATGTATGTATCGTCTTATACATCAGCAATGAGACAGTCGATTTTGGTGCCCAGACCTTGGGTACGCGCATAAGGGCAAGAGCCTGCGCCAGCTTGCCGAGGGGTACGGCGTGTCCTGCGAGACAGTGAGGTGCACGCTCATGCAAATCTATGTGTGTGCGGAATGCAATTACAGGATTGGGATTTAGAGCAACGTTAAGGTTAATGAAGAGGGCAGGCACAGATTCTTATGATGATGCTAGGAAAAGCCTTACGCAGTTACTTACTCTTGAGCACCTGGCACATGCGACACTGGCCTAACGCACTTCATAGAGATGGCCTTCTGTTCGCATGCCATGAAACAGCACCCGCACCCATAACATGCCTCCGGGTCCACCTGTGCCTTGAGCTTCTTCGAGCCAGGTAATTTTGCCATAGTTATAGCATCAAAGTTGCAATTATCTATGCAGTCTTGGCACCCGGTGCACATATTCTGGTCGACATTTGCCTCGTAGCGGCTCTTGGAGTAGTGTTGGCTGAGAGGAATGTTGCACTTTTTCAGGCTTTGGAACTCTATGCAGCAATCGTTACAGCAGTTGCACATAAAGTTGATTGTGGCAGTATTGGTCGTAGTATGTACCAGCCCTGAGCGTGAGGCTTTCCCCAGTATTTCAAGCGCTTCCTCACGACTCAGTTTTTTGCCATGCCCACTGGCGATGTTATATTCCGCCGTCCTGTCGAAGCTGATGCAAACTTCTACTGGACGATCACAGGCTCTGACCTCCAGGCGGCAGGGGCAATCTATCACGGAGATGAACTGCTTAGTCTTGAGTATTTCCCGCCAGTCTTCCCAGGGCTGGAGATTGGGGTCGTCTGCTACAGACTCCCAGGCGGGCAAAATTCGCATCAGCGGATCAGACAAAGCGGCGTATTCTTTGCCATGCATCCGATAGCCTTCGTTTTCATCGAAAATGTGCCAGAGGCGGTAGAGTTTTTCAGGTTCAGGGAACTGTCTCCAGCCACCCAGTGTGGCATCATGAAGTTGCATCGCGGACTTCCCGAATCTCCACTCCCGGCGGTCCTCGAAATTACGCGGGAAAGCCAGACCCTTATAGAATAGGTCATCCAAATCCTGCCTTATCACTTTTACATCTAAGCCTAACTTCTCCGCCAATTGTTCTGCGGTAAGCGCTGGACTAGGAGGCTGGTTTAATGCTTCGAGAATCCTCGCCTGCCGCGGGGTAGCCGCATATTCAAAAATCTTAGCTAAGTACTCAGAATCATGGTGCCCCAATTTGGTTGCCAATCGTTTGTAAATCTCTTCCATCGGTAGAACCTCCCTGTCATAAGTATTTTATAGCGCCGAAATGTCTTATAGCAAGGCCATGCGTGGTTGTCAATCCAAATTCCTACGAATCCTTGCCCGGGCAGAATGCAATTACAAAATCGGAATTGAGAGCGAGGTTGGTGCAAACAGGGAGAATCTTCGGCATTTGGGTTTATCCTTTTGGCTTGACTTTTGCATGAGCAAATCTGAATAGACAGAGCTTTTTCCTTCCTCATACACGCTCATGCTGCGACCTCACGATTCTTGTAACCATACTTCTCGGAGCAACCCTGGCAAACCACGGTGCAAATTTGTATTCCAGGCCGGGAATCTCAATGACCTTTCTTCTTTTCAGGGCCTTATAGCCAGCCTCAGCAACAGTGGCAGCATCCATCATTTTTCGTTTTGCTACTCTTGTGTTCTCCATGCGTGCCCTCTTCTGAAATCCAGTTCTTGCTAAACCAACGCAAAGGCAGGTAACGCTGACGCCGGTTCCTTGCAGCTCGTTTGCCAGAGCTTCCGAGAAATGCAAGACAAAGGATTTGGTAGCGCAGTAGACCGACTCTAACGGCGAGGGTAGAAATGCGCACAAAGAGGCAGCATTCAATATGTAGCCTGATTTGTCCTTCACCATTCCTTTCAGGAACAACTTGGTCAAATGGATTAGTGAAGCAGCGTTCACCTGGATCATGTCGAGCTCTTCTCGCAAGTCTGTTTCCAGGAACGTGCCGTAGACGCCAAAGCCAGCGTTGTTGACCAGTACATCCACGTAAATTTTCTCCTTTTCAAGTTCGGAGAATATCTCCAGTGGCGCTTTAGGGTTGGACAAGTCTTTGGCTAAGACCTTCACTTTCGTTCCACCTTTGTTCTCAATCTCTCTCTTCAAGTCCTCAAGCTGGTCTCGACTCCTCGCTACTACCACAATATTCTTGCCGTTCCTTGCAAACAGCTTCGCCAACTCATAGCCAATGCCACTGGAAGCTCCCGTTATTAAGGCATATCTCTCTGGGCTGCCTATCATAGTTCCACCTCCTCAAAAGATGACTCTACCAATTGCGGCATTATACCGCGAAGAGTATACTGGCGCAAGAAGCCTGCTCCGAGGTCGTTTAATAACTGGGGAGTGCAGAGAGGCAGTAGGGGCGTTCAACTGAACGCCCTGCTGGGGGTTTGGGGGATTAAGGGGGTTGAGAAGAGTTGCTAAACGCTCTCCTACTTCCAGATACAGCGTGTTATTGAACACAACATGCGGACGAGAACTATTTAGTTGCAATCAATATCCACAACTGGAGGTGACCAAGATGTCGGAATCAGTAGAACTTACCAGGGATGGTCAAATAGCGATTCTGTCCTTGAACAGGCCAAATGTATTGAATGCATTTGACCTGGATATGCTCAAGGAATTTTTGGCCTGTATGATGTCGTCTGCAACGGATGATGCTGTGCGAGGTGTGGTCCTCTCAGGCAAGGGCAGAGCCTTCTGCGCCGGCGCAGATTTGAAGATGGCACTTGGCGCCCCGCAGGGGCTTCCGGCCGTCTTCCACGAGGGGGCGGCTCGCCTTCACCCAGTAATCCTGGAGATTCGCCGCATGAAGAAACCGGTTATCGCAGCAATTAACGGGATAGCAGCAGGCGCCGGATTCTCGATGGCGCTGGCCTGCGATTTCCGGGTTATGGCTCGTTCTGCCGCCCTGCAATTAGGGTATATGTCGAATGGTCTCTCCATTGATGGTGGAGGCACATTTACCCTTCCCCGAATCGTGGGTTTGGCTCGTGCCCTGGAGATTGCAGCCTTTGACCGGCCCATTTTTTCTGAAGAGGCCTTAGCTCTGGGGCTGGTAACAAGGGTTGTGGAGGATGGTCATGCGCTGGAGGAGGCGGTTGGCATGGCTCGAGAGCTTGCAGAGCGCTCGCTCAATTCCTTTGGCTGGTCGAAACAGCTATGTACGGATTCATTCAATACTTCGTTCGAGACGCATATCGAGCATGAGCGAGAAGGTATTCGCAGTTGCGCAGCCCATCGCGACGGCCAGGAGGGCATACGCGCCTTTGTGGAGAAACGAAAACCTGTTTTCAACGTCCCCTAGATTCCTTTTTTGTCTACGCGCTCGGTACCCTTCGTCTGGGAGCAGGTTTTGCTGACGGGAGCCTGTCCAGGACTTGCAAGGCTCCCGCCACCATTTCTTCGACCACCTGCTTTGCGGGCTTCAACTCCTTAATCATCCCTACTATTTGACCCGCCGGGGCGGGCACTATATCTGCCATCTTTGCCTCGTATGCACCATCCAATATGGGTATGATAGAGATAGATTGCATGGGCATGGGCAATGTGGGCAACCCCGCTTTATCCCAGGCAGCAATCAGCCTGTTTTTCAAATACCTTGCCTGTTTGCCCGTTATCACTTTCGACACCACGGTGTCATCCTCGGTGCTTTCCAGTATCTTCTGCTTATGATAGTCCTCGTAGATGGCCTCAAAAGTACCGAGGAAGACGGTGCCACACCATACTCCGACAGCCCCGAGCGCCAGTGCTGCCACAAGCCCTCTGCCATCGCCTATCCCTCCCCCGGCCACTACAGGAACCGGTGAAACGGCATCCACCACCTGGGGGATCAGAACCATCGTACCGATCCTGCTGTTGTGACCTCCTGACTCTATTCCCGAAGCCACGATAATATCCGCTCCGCTTTTGACAAGACGACGGGCTCCCCTCACGCTTGCGACTACGCCGATTACCTTGATGCCTCTGGCATGGCACTCCTTGGTCCATGGCGCCGGGTCTCCCAGCGCCGCGGCCCAGACCGGAACTCGGTGCTCCATAATGACCTCGACCTGCCGCTTAAAATCTTCCTGGGACCAGATTGTATCTTCGGCCATGTCGGAAAGGTATCCTTTGCCGCCACCGGGCACAGGTACTCCCAGCTCCTTTCTCAGCTTCTCTATGACATCAGGCTCATCAGTAGCAACGGATGGCAATTCAGCTTTAAATTCAGCTGTGGTCCCTATCAGAGGAACCTCCGGCGGTATTATCGTATCCACACCAAACGGTTTGTCGGTGAGGCTCTTTGTTTTCTTTATCATGGCCTCGACCTTATGAGGGGACAGGAAAGCACAGCCCAGGATACCCAGTCCCCCTGCGTTGGATACCGCAGCTACAAGCTCCGGCCCGGAGACGGGGCCTCCCATACCACCCATCCCAGCCAGGATTATGGGATATTTGATGTCCAGCATGTCACATAGCCTGGTCCGAAGAGCATTCTTTGCCATTTTCCGTCTCCTTACTTGCCAATCGCACGCTCTAAATAGACTTTTGCTATTCGTCTTATTGCCAGGGAGCAGACTTCTTGCGGTATTCTACAGCGATATTTTCCCAACAGCAAGAAGCACTGGCATGCCACCTGTCAGGACACCATGAATCACTACAGGTCATGTGCTGGGGTGGCTGAATGGATGTGCGTGCAGCTATTACCGAGAATCTGTTGGTGAGATACTGTCTGTCCTATCTTACCACAATCCTGCCCTTCGGCTTTGCCACTACCTCGCCGATAATCGAGGCTTCTTTGATGCCTTCGCGGCGCATTCTTTTAACCAGTGGCTCGGCATCTGGGGCGGGCACGGCCATGAGCAGACCACCGGAGGTCTGAGGGTCAAACAGGATGTCCACCATAACCTTAGAAACATTTCTGTCTATATCAACCATCTTGAGGCGGAAATCCCTGTTACGAGTGGTGCCGCCGGGCACCATGCCCATCTCGGCGTACTCCTTAGCCTCGGGGAAGTAGGGCACCGCCTCCGAGTGAATTATCATGCCCACATCTGTGCCCTCTATCATCTCGCAGGCATGGCCCAGCAGGCCGAATCCGGTGATATCGGTGCAGGCATGGACATCCACGGTCAGCATCAGCTCGGAAGCTTTTTTGTTGAGGGTCGCCATACTGCTTACCGACCTGGCAACAGCCTGCTCACTTGCCTCGCCGCCCTTGAGGGCGGTGCTAATGATGCCTGTGCCCAGGGGCTTGGTCAGGATGAGCTTGTCGCCGACTTGAGCGCCATTATTCATGATTACCCTGTCGGGATGAATAACGCCGGTGACGGAGAGGCCGTATTTAAGCTCGGCGTCTTCAACGCTGTGTCCGCCCACCAGTACCACACCTGCCTCCCGCATCTTGTTCAGTCCCCCAGTAAGTATCTCCCTCAATATAGATATGTCCATGGTCTTTATGGGGAAGCAGACGATGTTCAGGGCGGTGAGCGGCCTGCCGCCCTTGGCATAGACATCGCTCAAGGCGTTGACCGCGGCGATCTGGCCGAAGGTATAGGGGTCGTCCACGATGGGGGTGAAGAAGTCCACGGTCTGGACTATCGCCAGGTCATCGCGCAGCTTATAGACGCCGGCGTCCTCAGACCTCTCCATGCCCATGATGAGGTTAGGGTCGGAGACGAGAGGCAACCCCTCCAGAGCCTTCGCCAGGTCACCCGGACCTATCTTACAGGCTCAGCCCGCGCCGTGGACGGTCTCAGTGAGACGCGGCCTCTTCGAATCGGCCATTTGAATCACCTCCCTTCGGGCAGTTAGCTGTCGGCTATCAGTATACATCATATATGGGTAGGTTAGAGCACCTACTCGCCCCTACATTTTGATGGACGCGGGCACTTCCTCTACTAATACTAAGGCAGTGGCCTTTCTTAGAAGGAGACTACCTTGTCGGATTCCACGACCCATTTTACCAGGTTTTTCATGGAGGAGATTTGACAATCCTCGACTAATTCCTCCTGTTTTAAAGCCCTCTCGGAACAGCAAACCCCACATATCCTTACAGTAGCACCCTGCTTAATGGCAGCCTTCAGCAGCTCCTCACAATTAGGCATGGCTTCGTGCTCCAGCAAACTGGGCATCTCTTTAGGTTCCTGCCCTTTCTTGGCGAGAAAGACAGCATCCTCGAGAAGGAAGAGGTTTACCGAGTGCTTTTCAAACAATGCAGTCAAAACGAACCTCAGAGCACTGTAAACCCTCTGTTTCCCATACGGCGGATCGGCTACTATGACCGTGATGCTTGCCACTTCTGCCTCCTATTCGAATGCCCTTGCTTTCTCGGGTCTATTATAGCCGATATAAAGCACCTTACCAGGATATACCGCCCCGATTTTACACCACTTTCGGTACGCTATCGCGTTGGCTGGTTTGCTGAGAGGACGCACTGGATTTTGCCATAAGCGCAGCGCCAAGGGCGCCCACGATTTGTGGCTCAGGTGGCACTGTGATCTCGATGCCTAATTTCTCGCTGAGCAATTGGTGCAAACATCTATCCAGGGCCGCTCCCCCGGCGAAGACGACCCTTTCCTTGGGCCCTATCCTTCGCACCATGCCAGCGATACGAGCGGCGATAGCTTCGTGCAATGCCAAAGCGATAGCGCTGCTTTCCACTCCCCGGGATATAAGGGAGACGACCTCTGATTCTGCAAAGACAGTGCACAGGCTGTTGATCTGTACAACCTTGGAGGCGCTCAAGGCGAGGGCGCCAAGATCGCCAATGTCAACCTCCAACGTCTTTGCCATCACCTCAAGGAATTTACCACTTCCTGCGGCACAGCGGTCATTCATCTCAAATTTCAACACTTCTCCTTCAGCGGACAGCAGCGTTACCTTGCTGTCCTGTCCGCCAACATCGATCACAGTACGGCAATCGGGATAGAGGTGCCTTGCCCCAACAGCATACGCCTTAATTTCGGACACGATATCTCCACCTATCGCAGAGGCAACGAGGTGGCGACCATAGCCGGTCACTACCAGCCGCTCATAACTTCTAGCTGCCAGCAACTCCTGACATCGCCGAAGAGGGTTGACTCCGGTCTCAAGTATAGCGGAGTCCAAAATGCCACCATCCATCGTTACCAGAACAATGGTCCGCGAGCCGACATCCAGTCCAGCGCAAATCATCGGCGTATCATTTCCAGGAAGGCATCGACCCTGGTCCTCAGTTGCCCAGCATCCTCATCGCTGTAGTCGGTTTCCACACGCAGCAAGGGGATGCCTTCTTTTTCCAGGGCTTTCTCGACCTTGACAGCTTCGTTGGCGTAGGTGTGGCAGAACTGCAGGTTGTAGTGCACCACGCCGTCGACTTTGTATTCCCTGGCAAGCCTTACAATATCGTCAAGGCGCTCTTCGTTGGGGGTAAAGCAGGCGCAGTGTATCTGCATATAGCGGTCAGCGATGGCTTTTATCTGCTCCTCTACTGGGCCTCCTGTCTCGGGGACCAGGTCGCTGAACATTCTAGTGCCTGTGCATGACTCCTCGCAGACTACCGCAGCCCCCGCTGTCTCCAGAATGTGGTGCAGCTTCCAGTTGGGGATGGCCATGGGGCTGCCCGAGATAAGGACGCGCGGAGTCTTAGCCGGGAAAACACCTTCACCTTTAGCGACTCGTTTTTCCACTTCATCACATAGAGCGTTGACCTGCTTGATGCAGCGCGAAATGTCGTCGTAGAAAGCTACCTGGGTTACCAACAAAGCGTCTTTGCCACTTATAGGCACAGGGTTGGCCTTGCGAGTGTTATACAGACGCTGCAGGGCACGTCGTCTATCATTGACCAGCCTGGTAGCTTTGGACAACTTATCTGCGGTGATCTCGTTGCCGGTCTGTTTCTCGATCACCTCCTGGAAGGCTGCTACCTCACCTCGCCACAGGTCACGGCTGCGCTGAGTTTTCTTATTGGGTACTTCCATAATGTAGACTGGGTGATATTCGGCCAGAATCTCGAACATCTTTTTCTTACCGTCGCAGGTGGTCTCACCAACGATAAGATGGCTTGTCTGCACATACGGGCAGATGCGCCCTAACTTAAAGCCGAAAGACGATTTGATGAGGGCGCAGGTGTTGCGAGGAAGGACTTCCTCGGCAATGGGCACGGAGAATTGTGTCCCTGCACAGAGGCCTACAGGGATAGCATCGGCAGCCAGGACAATCTCATCGGGCACGAACACGCAGTATGTTGCGACTACTGTGGTGCCATTCTTAGCGTGTTGCCTCAGCTCTTGTACCCTGATACCATGAATATCGCCCACAACGAAATCAAAGAAGCCCATGCCTTTAGGGCGATTCTTCTGAGAGAGGTAAATGTCCTTGTAGATTGGTGGCAGGGCATTCATAAGCATGTCGTGTTTCTTGAGGTCTATCCCCAACTCGGCCCACATTTGTCTGTTATCTGTCGCCATTTGTCAGGTGCTCCTTCAGCTTGTTTTTGCCAATTGAGGCTGGGACTTGCCTGTTTTCTGTCCGTGCTCTAAAATGTTCGCAGTTGATTTTATCATAAGGATTATTACGGTGCAAGATAAAAATTACTTATGACAATACTTGAAAGAGTCTTTCAACCCCCTTTGTCCCCCAGTCTTGGGGGAATAAGGAAATGGGGGGACACCCCCAAACCCCCGGCAAAGGGGCTCTGCCCCTCTGCACTTCCCTATCTCTAAACAGGATTAATGGAGGTGATTATGAACCTCGAATACTTGAAGACTTACCTGGAAGTGGTCAGGATGGGGAGCTTCTCGGAGGTGGCCAAGAAGCTGGCCATCAGCCAGCCCGCCGTATCCTTTCAGATTCAGAAGCTGGAGCGTGACCTCGGCGTGCGTCTCATAGACCGGGGGCAGAAAACAATTAAGCTGACCGATGCCGGGAAACGTTTGTTCCGTTTTGCCGAGGTTGTGGAGAAGGAGCGGGCGCGTCTGATGCGCGACCTCGACCAACTGCGCGAGGAGGTTACGGGCAATATCATTATCGCTGCCAGCACTATCCCAGGTGAAATCCTGCTTCCGCCTATTCTGGGCGAGTTCAAAGCGCTGCATCCTTCTGTGGGGGCACGCGTTGATGTCTCAGATTCTCTAACCGTCATTTCAGGGGTACAAAGTGGTGCTTATGACCTGGGATTCTGCGGCACTGCGCCTGAGGGCAAAGAGCTGGACTATTTCAAGGTAGCAGAGGACGAGATAGTGCTTATCGTGTTCCCCGAGCACCCCTTCGCTAAGAGGAAAAGGATATTCCTGATGGAGCTGGAGGGGGAGCCGCTTATCTTCCGGGAGGAGACCTCTGGCACGCAGCGCAACCTGAAAACGCTTCTCTCCAAAGCCGGTGTTGATATAGAGAAGCTGTCAACGAACCTGGTCCTGGGCACAAGTCAGGCTGTGGTCTCGGCGGTTGAGGCGCGGGTGGGGGTCGCTTTTGTATCGAATCTGGCGATTAAGAAGAGTCTGGCGCTGGGGCTGGTCAAACAGGTGACTGTGGAGGGGCTGGAGCTGAGACGTGACTTCTACTGCGTCTACCGTAAGGAAAGAGTGGTCTCGCGCCTACTCAGCGAGTTCATCGCCTTCGCTCAGGCGAGGGCAACGCACGTTATTTGAAATAGGGGCGCAGTCTGCTAAGTAGTTGCTTGCTGAACAAGCCGGGGAAGAAATCGTGGGCCTCGATGAGAAGCTTGTAGCTGGAAGGTACGATTGTTATAAAGCGCTCCTTCTCGATGGCCTCCCTGATCGCCTTGGCAGCTTTAGCCGGCGGAGTCTTGGACTGGCTTTGATAGTATTTCCCCAGCTTGGTAACGGAAGCGTCGAAGATGCCTGTGCGCGTGCCTCCGGGCAATATTATGCCGACGTGGATTCCCCTGTCTTTCAGTTCGTAGTACAGTGCCTCAGAGAAGCCGTGGAAGGCGGCTTTACTTGCAGAGTAGGCCGTGGTCCCGGGCACAACCAATCTCCCGCCCACTGAGGCTACGTTTATGATCACCCCTCTGCCCTGTTTTTGCATGACGGGGAGGACGGCTCGAATGAAATTCACCCCTCCGTAGAAGTTGACAGCCATCTGCCTGTCGAACTCCTCCTGGGACAGTTCCTCGAAGAATTTTACCATCATCATGCCGGCATTGTTGATCAGTATGTCTATTTTTCCGTACCGCTCATTTACCATCTGAACTATTCGTTTTATCTGGTTAAAGTCGCTGATATCGCAGACCTCCGCGATCGCGGCCGGGGCGTCCTTATGGACTTCCTGCATTACCTCGGCCAGCTTGTCTCGTTGAATATCGACTAATACAGGCGTACAACCCTGCCGTGTTAATTCGATAACGGTCTCCCTGCCTATGCCGCTGGCAGCGCCGGTAACAATAGCTATCGTATGTCTCAAATCCATTTCGAACCCCCCTAGAGTTTAATGAGGCACCCTATCTATATTTTTCAGCGTTTTCCGCGCACGCGTCCAAAATAAGAAGATAGAAATACTGCGGCGGCGAGAGCGCCCAGGCCAACCATGAGGACATCGCGGGTCATGCCAAAATGGAAGTCCCCGACCTTGAATATGAGGGTGTACCCGATAAAGAAGTTGGCCAGACCCCAGAGAGCGTTCACCAGCGGGGAGGATTTACCCCTGCCGGGAGGTGAGGCGAAGGGGCTGGGGAACTTTTTCCCCGATATGCCGTTGACGAAGTGAGGCACACCGTTAGCGAGAAAGAATCCAGCGAAGAAGTAGGCCAGATAAGCATACCACGCCATGGTGTCTCTCCTTTCACACCCTCTCTACCTTGAGCAGGTTTGTAGTGCCTGCCATGCCGATGGGGATGCCAGCGGTGATGACGATGAGGTCGCCCTTCCGCGCTACCCCGGTTTCCAGGCTCAGCCTGGCTCCCTGAGCCAAGAGGTCGGCTACGTCAGAGGTTTCGGCTACCTCAAAGGGGTATACTCCCCAGGACAGAAGGAGACTTCTTCTCTGCTTGGGGCTTGGTGTAGCTGCCAGGATAGGAATGCCCGGACGGTATTTGGATACGCGTCTGGCGGTGCTACCAGAACTGGTGAAAGCTACTATGGCTGCTGCCCCAAGCTGGTGGGCAGTATGGCAGGCGGCATAGCTTATGGCGTCGTCAGTCTGGGGCTCGAGGTCTGCTCCCTTGTCCAGGAGCATCTTGCTGTAAGGCAGGGCAGCCTCTGTGTTAAGGGCAATCTTCATCATAACCTGCACTGCCTCTACCGGGTAATGACCGATGGCAGTCTCCCCGGAGAGCATTATGGCATCGGTTCCATCGAAGATAGAGTTGGCTATGTCGGTGACCTCGGCCCTGGTGGGACGGGGAGACTCCATCATTGACTCCAGCATCTGCGTAGCAGTGATCACGGGCTTTCCGGCGTGGTTGCATTTCTTGATGATCTCCTTTTGAGCCAGAGGCACTCTTTCAAGCGGGATCTCAATCCCTAAATCGCCGCGAGCTACCATCAGACCATCGGATGCAGCCAGTATCTTATTCAGGTTCTCCAAAGCCTCCCACTTCTCTATCTTGGCGATGAGGGGGATATCTGCTCCTCTCTTTTTGAGGAACTTTCTCACACGGAGCATATCTTTAGCTTCTCTGACGAAGGAAAGAGCCACGAAATCTACCTCATGCTCTATGCCGAAGAGGAGGTCATTGAAGTCCTTTTCTGTACATGAAGGTATCCTTAGATTCACTCCGGGCACGTTGACGCCTTTCTCCCATCCTAAGGTCCCTCCCACAACGACCCTGCATCTCACAGCCTCAGGAGAGGTGTGCACTACCTCCAGCTTTATTGCTCCATCGTTCAGAAAAATGACATCGCCCCGCTTCACGTTCTCGGCGAGTTCGGGCAGATTTACGCTCACCGAGTGCTCATCGCCGGGTACCTTAGCTGTGGTGAGGGTGAAGTCAGCACCTTCCTTGAGCCAGACCTCTTTCTTCTTAAGTCTGCGGGTTCGTATCTTGGGCCCGGCGATGTCCTGGAGGATAGCCACGGGAGTGTTCAGCTTCGATGCTGCCTTACGTATGTTTCGAATATAGCCTGCATGTTCCTCAAGGGTTCCATGGGAAAAATTGAGGCGTGCCACATTCATCCCTGCCTTAATAAGCTCCTCAATGGCGGAGGACGAGCCTGTGGCAGGGCCGATAGTGCAAACTATTTTGGTCTTCTGTCTCAGAGTCATCGTTTATTCCTAATGATTAAGAACCAGGGGGAATTGTATCACAGTCCTGTGGTTAACAAAAGCCGTTAGGCAAATGGCTTTCGCAATCGTAAAGTTTTTTCACGAAATAGTTGAAACGAGGAGTCTAATAAGGTAGACTTTTTACAAAATGCCATGAGACAGAGAATCGCTTCGATTCGAAACGGAGGTAGCATTGTATGGCGGAGCAACTGCTTTCGGGATTGAAGGTGGTGGAGTACGGGAACTTTATTTCGGCAGCACACTGTGCCAAGATGATGGCCGACCTCGGTGCCGAGGTCATCAGAATCGAGGAGCCGGGCAAAGGAGACGAATCCAGGGAGTATGGCCCTTTCCCGGATGACATCCCTCATCCCGAACGAAGCGGACTCTTTCTCTACCTGAACGCCAACAAGCTCGGCATCACTCTTAACATAAATAATCTAACCGGACAGGAAATCCTCAAGAAGTTGCTCAAAGATGCCGACGTTTTTGTGGAGAACAATCCCCCGAAGCTCATGAAAAAATTGGGGCTCGACTACGCCAGGATAAAGAAGATAAACCCGCGTCTCATTGTAACCTCTATTACCCCCTTCGGTCAGACTGGACCTTACCGAGACTACAAGGCTTATGCTATTAATTGCTGCGCCGCTGGTGGGGTGAGCCAGATCACTGGCCATTATTGGAGGGAGCCGTTGACGATGCCGGTGTCGCTGGGGCATTATCAGGCCGCGATAGCCGCCGCAGGCGCTACCATGGTTGCCCTCCTCGCCAGAGATGTTATCGGCCATGGGCAGCAAGTCGATATCTCGGAAGCGGAGGTATGGGCTACTTACCATGTGGGGTTCGGTGTGACTAAGTACACTGGCGGCGCAGGGGACGGCTTGACGAAAGGCTATCTGGGTGGTGGCATGACGTATCCTGCGGGGAGGCTTATCCCCTGCAAGGATGGCCATATCGCCCTGGTAGCGCCTCAGCTCAAGCAGTGGGTGAAGTTTCTGGAGCTTATGGGCACTCCCGATTGGACTAAAG
>Ga0315284_10007589_pt1 | contig 15491 bp, 14 predicted proteins | sample YL17G09_16_MG_FD_203696 | JGI IMG/M metagenome (GOLD analysis project Ga0315284, IMG submission 203696) | Sediment microbial communities from Yellowstone Lake, YNP, Wyoming, USA - YL17G09_16 | ecosystem: Environmental > Aquatic > Freshwater > Lake > Sediment | place: USA: Wyoming | collected... | reverse complement strand
TGAACCGGAGGTGACGATCATATAACCTTCGGCTTCGGATACGAACACGATCTTGTAGATGCGCACATAAGACGATGAGGGAAGTCCAACCTGTGACCAGGTGTAACCCTGGTTGGTGGTCAACCATAGTTTTCCAGTTCCACCAGCACCCTCACCCACGAACCATGCATCCGGGTCCCACATCCAGCAGGCACCCATGTTTACACCCGCGGCTGGACCAGTCACAGATTGCCAGGTCTCTCCTGCATTGGTTGTGTATACAACCGCATTGGAGTTTCCGACGGTCAGGACATTATCGGCATCATAGGCGTGGATGGCATTCAAGTTCTGGACAGTGGCAACACCGGCATCCTGAACCTCGACTTCAACCTTGTGATTCTTCACAAAGTAGATGTATCCACCTGCGGCACAGATCCAACTATGACGTGCATCCGCAGAGGTGATGGCATTCGGGGTCTTGACAGCAACAAACCCGGTGATGGTTTCTGACCAGGTGTTCGTTCCAGAGTAAATGTCCTCGATCCCGGTGTAGTGAATAGAGTTGGAGGTGGCAGAAATATACACAATGTCTCCACCGATAACAACACCGTCCGAGACTACTTCGTTGGAGAACAGGGTAGTGATGGTCTGACTTGACCATGTATCCCCGCCATCGTCCGAATAAAGTAGTACCGGTTGAGTACCTGGAGTGGCATTGGCTCCTGCCATTGTGGCAAGAACGCGGTCGCATGGGTCTGGGCAGTCCTCGCAAGAGTTACCCTGGTACACATCAACGGTGTAAATCTCGCGTACTGTTACCGCTGAACCACTCTGTTCCTGGTTCATTCTCAAGAATTCCCAGTAGTCCTCGGCGGTCATATCCACTGAACCGTTGGTGGGTGAGTTCTCGTCCTTACCAAATGCACCAAAGTTCTCGAATGAGTGACTTGAGATGCGACCATCCGGGAAGAACACCCATTTCTCCCCACCTTCCGAGAAGTCCTGTGGATTGCCGCAACGACCAGTCATGGCGTAAATGTCCACCCGGCATCTGCGATTCTTCCAATTCAGGAGGATATCTGCCTGTGCGGTGTAGCGCGCGCCGATGGATAACGTGGCGCGTTCCTCACTTCCAGATACAGTACCAACCTGGATATCCCGTTGGAAATCATTCGGGTCAGGTGCGGTGATCTTGGTATCCTCACCAATGGTGTGTGCTGGATCGGCAGAGAACTTGCCGAGACCAAAGAACTCCGGGGAACGGGATGGGTGTACCCCGCCCTCCACATACCACACTCGTTGGTTCAAACTTGTTAATGCAGTTATGTCACTCATTGCGACCTCCTACTTCTTCTTCATATCGAAAGTATGCTTCGTTCAATCGCTGAACATCTAACGATAACGCGTCTTGCAAAGCACCCAATAATACATTTGGTCTACTTGCAACCCGCTGGCTAAATACCCCGCGGGCGTGTAAGCAATTATGCAACCTGGTTGCGAATGGTTCTGGTAGTGCAAGCACATCCACCACTCCCTCTGGAGGTCCTATTATCACAACCATATTTTCTCCGCTTTTCCAGGCATCGTAATTTCTTCCTTTTTCATCGGTATACACGATACGTTCCATTATTTGCTTATCCTCATACTATTCCTGTTAATCTGCTTCCAGGCATAGATGGCTCCCATGGTGGCACCCAACCTATTCGCCAACTGGTCGGGAGTGATATTGATAGTGACGCCACTTTGTTCGCTATTCACCATGGCATTGGCGCGCCATCGGTCAATGAACTGGTTGACATTACTGCAACCGCAGACTGGTCGTTCCAACTTGGAAGCTGCGAAATAGGCAACCGCATATTTCCAGTAGGGAGCCATGCGCACATTATATCTGTTAATGTTCTTGTCCTGATACCCGGAATAATACCAGAAACGAACCTGGTCGGGTTCGCGGCACTCCGTCCATTCTCCGGTAGTGAATGTCTCTGTAGCCGCATCCCAGGTTGCAGGAGCAGGCACCGCAATTCCTAAACGCGGATCCCGCAGGTGGAAACACCCGGCAGCCGAACCAAGTAAACAGGCGGTGCAGGTCGAGCAACAACTCATATCGGGCGAGTTCTCCCATAAGAACTGAACCTGCGTGGCAGGGTCGTTGTAAACCCGATATACATCCACTGCAGTTTCGTAGTTGGCAACATCGTCACCGTCCACTGCTGCACCGGGCATATCCGTGATGGTATGTTCGTCCACGATCTGCCATGACTTGAAGGTGATAGTGGCAACCCCGGCAGATATGACCACATTGATCGGGCGTATCTCCCATGCGTCATCACCATCGTGTCCAGTGTAATAGATGTGTATTTCGTTCGGGTCGGTCACGGTGGTGACGGCTGTGACCGTGCATAACTCCGGGTAGGTATCACCGTTGGGGTCACTCCGCACGACCGCACAGGAGCGCAGTCCTACAAGTGTCTTGGCGCGCATCCCACCGCAGATGACATGCCCCTTACGTAACTCCACCGACTTGAACATACCACGCGGGTTTGTTCCATAAGCGTTATACACACCTGGGACGATGGGTTGTGTATAAGGCAACCGTTCCTCGATAGTCCAATCCGGGATGAGATTGTATCCACATTCCTGGGATATCTCCATCTCTGCTTCCTGGATGACCATCGCCAGGTCGTCCCGTCCAACCCGGTCAGCGTTCTGCCAGGCATATTGGAACCAGACAGAACCGCAGGCGTTGTTATCGAACAGGTCAGAGTGCAGAGAGTTGAAATGCAACGGGTTAAGCCCGATAATCTCCGACCATTCATCCAGAGACAACCACGTTTTTATTTCAGAACGAGCCATATCTCTCCTGAACGCCCTCGGCTTTCCTGAGGGTCTTGGCAAAATGGAAATGGTATCCGCAACTGTTTGGTGACTTATTCACCAGTTTTTCCAGAGCGGTATCCAACAACCTTGTCATGTATGAGACCCTTACCCACTGATCGCACTTAATGCAATTGAAACCAAGTTCGGATACCAGTTTATCAACAGGTCGTCCGTTTAGGTTCTCCATATCCACCATGTTCTCTTCGTTGCAGGTTGGACAGGTGATGGGTAACTCGCTCATGTCTATATTATACGTCATTTTATTACAAACTACACACTCATTTGCCTGATGTCACGGAGTTTACAATGATAGCCACCGCAGACAGGGCAAAAGGAAGTGCAAAATAAAAGGTAAGTGGTGTTATCCAGTACAGAATCGTACAGGATAATCCAACCCAGATGCTCGTACACCACGCGCACGATAAGATACCCGACAGGAAACCGTCCGGTATTATCGCCACGTTGTCGTCTATATCATGCGTTATCCCCACCAACGAACGAAGTCTTATGAATATACGGAAAGGGCCTGGCTCATCCACCAGCAATGATGAGATGCGCCAGGTTGCCAGTCCGAATATCAGAAATTCAATAAGAGTCACGAAACCAATCTCCCGAGTGTTGCCGCAGGGTCGTTGGTCGCCAGGGATGGGTCGCCCTGTATCACGCGGTACATGGGAATGCCTTGACTGTCCGAGAAGGATATCAGGCGTTCCACGTCTCCACGGAACACGTTGCGCACCGAATGGTGCGGGTTATTACCGAAGCGATAGAATATCCCGCGATCCACTATAGAACGGATGGTGAAACTCTCCGCAACAGGACCCACGTACTGAACCTGAACCATCTGTGTATCCTGATTATCTTCAGGAGTACCAACGGACAATCCTCCGAAGTTTCCGGATGAACTCATCATGGAGGCTGGTTTAGAATTACTTTTCTTCTTTGCACCACAACCGCACGACATTTCTTTTCCTTCCTTTCGATACACAGCCCACTTGGTATCCATGTACTCGCGTATCTGTTCTATTTTAGCATAGTCTGATTCTCTTTTGGTAGAGGTGATAAGCCGGTAAACGAACAGGGCTTCCTCCACATGATAGGCGCAGTAACCGAGATGGTGCATCGCTACCTGGAAATCCCAATCTTCCATGCCAGGTATCTTCAAGTCCCAGCATCTCTGGAACTCCCACATCTTGTCCACGATCTTGCGCGGGATGAGTACGGACGAACCTGCGTATCTCATTGAGCGAGCCACTATCTTCGGATCGAACTCAGGGTATTTATATACTTCCAGTTTGTCGCCATCATCTTTGATCAAGTCAGAATAGATGATGCCATCGTTTATTTCAGCATGGGCTATCATCCGGTCCAGGAACCACGGCAGCCAGTAATCATCCGCATCCAACCAGACCACGTACTTACTGGAAGGTGCTATATAAGTTAGTCCGGCGTTACGTGCGAAGGATGCACCCTTATTGCCGTTGGTATTGATGACCTTCGCCCACGGTGCGCCCATGATATCTTTCGTCCATTCCTTGCCGGTATCATTGACCACGATACATTCCCAATCAGGGAATGATTGTGCCTGAACACTATCGAGTGCATCGATCAGATACTTTTCGTGACTTGGACCGCAGGTGATAATTACACTTACCACCGGATAGGCATAGTCGTGAACGTACCAGAACCTGCGTCCTTTCGATGTACCCTGCGCACCAAATGGAACCAGATAGGCGGCGGGGTGTTCACCGGAATTAGACTTAATCATATTGGCAGCTTCACGATAATTTGTGCTGCCGATACGCCACGGGAACCACGCCGTCCAGTCCGGTTCTGGTCCATATATCTTCCATTCCATCGCCCCCTTCGACGTTTCTATATTTCTGTGAAAATAAGTTACCGATTGGGTAACTTTACTGGCATTGAATCCAAGGGACGTGACCCTGCACCAGAACTCGGCATCTTCGTTGCGACTCATGCGCGTGCGGTATCCACCCGATCGATCGTACACTTCACGTCTCGCCATTACACACGAAGGCATTTGGTTCAGGTGTGCCATCTGTTGCATCCATACGAACTTATCAGATGGCCATGTTCCTCGTATCGGTTCTCCAGTCTTGGTGTAATTACGTGAACCATCTTCATTGACGACTTCAAGATGTCCATAAACAATATGTATCAGTGGGTCTTTGTCCAACGCCTCTGCTTCTATTGCCACCGCGTTATCTGCCAACCAGTCATCTGCGTCCAGGTGACGGATGTATCTACCCATCGCCTTGCTGACGCCGAAGTTGCGCGCACCTGGTAATCTTAGGTTGTTGGGTGGACGCATATAGCGGAATCGTTTGTCCAGTTTACTGTAATGCTCAACTATCTTTTTAGTTGAAGCCATAAGGGCGTCATCCACCACGATACATTCATAATCATCGTAGGTCTGATTCAATACACTATCAAGACAGGTGGGCAGGAAGCGATCCAGCTTAAAAGTCGTGACAACGATGGATACTTTGGGTCTGTTCGTTTCGTAGAAATCCTTGTAAACCTTCTTGAATATATTGGCATACTGTTCTATGCGCGGTTCCCAAGTCCAGCGTTCCTGAACATCCTGCAAACAGTTCCTGGATAGATCGTCTCGATCTGCCTGGCACAAACGAATGCATTCTGCCAGTTGTTTGAAGTCACCTGGGTGTGCAAGATATCCAGTGTAACCATTTCTGATGATCTCGCGGTTGCCACCCCAATCCCATCCTGCCACTGGAACTCCAGAAGCCATCGCTTCGAGGATACCAATGCCGAATGTCTCGCGTGCGGTGGAAAGATATACACCCGCGCGTGACACCAGTTTGCGCATATCGGCATACGGTATCACACCCGTTATCTTGACATTGCCACTTTCGTAACCAATAGTGGACATGAAACGCATCTTTGGCAGAATACCTGCCACTCTCTGCATATCGGCAGGATCGGATACATAATCAGCGCGTGCCTTGTTCCACAGGACAAAACCTTCCTGCTTATCGTCGTGCAAAAAATCTTCATAATCCACACCGTGATAGACGACTTCTGGATAGAAGAACCCGCCGCGTCTTATGGCGTTGGCAACCCACTCGGATGGAGCGGTGTGTGCAACCGCCATCTTCATGCTGTTGGCGAGACTTTCGTTCACGGTCATCATACCTTCTCCCCAAGGTTGGCGAGACCACATCAACCCGTGATTGACGTTAACACTTGGAACTCCAGGTACGAATACCTGACTGCCGCCATTATTAACAATGATATGGGCAATGTCGGGATTATGCACCACCTCAATACCGAAGGTGGGCAGGTGTTTCATCATGGCTTCGCAGACTCTTCGGATCCCGCCATTGTCCGCGTGCGGAGGTACCTTAAAAAAATCGGGGCTTATGTAGGTCTTTATCATCTTGCCTCCCACCAATCCACGGTTTTCTTGATCCCTTCTCTTATATTGATAATCGGTTTCCATGACAATCCGGAGTATGCATCCGATATATCCAGGCAAACTTTACGCCTTTGGTCATTCACGTCCGTATGTTCCCATTTGTAATTAGGGATATCATATATCTCATCTATCATTCCTGCGATCTCATTGACCGAGAATGACTGACCGGAAGATATATTGAATATACCCGGTTTGTTATACAGGGCATTGGTAACTGCCTGTGCCACATCACCGACATAAACGAAGTCGCGTTCCTGTTTACCATCCCCGTTAATATAGAATATGTCCCCGTACTTGAAGTGACGTATCATGCGCGGGATGAGTTGGTTCTCTCCAATTGGAACCTGCCTCTCGCCGTATACATTACCGAACCGCAGGATGGTCGAGGCGGGGAACATCGAACGCAGGTAATATTCTGCCGCAAGTTTGGAGATACCGTAAGGACTGGACGGGGAGACCTGGGATGTCTCTTTCAGTTTTGCGTTGGTCTCTTTATACACGGCTGATGTGGAAGAGAATATAATTTTATCCACTCCAGTCTGTTTACATGCCTGAATTACATTGAGCGTACCGATGGCATTGATGGAAATATCCTTGACCGGGTTCTGCCAGGCAGTCGTGATGGCTGCCTGTGCCGCCAGATGAATGACATACTTGGGTTTGAAGTCTGCAAAGGTTCGGTTCAGGAATGGAAGACTGACAATATCACCTTCTGCGACATCGATCTTACTGGGATATCTGTCAATAAGTTCGGATATATTCTCCATCTTCCCGGTGGAGAAGTTATCCACCACCATGACATGATTGCCCGACCTTACAAGTAATTCAACGGTGTGTGATCCAATGAAACCAGCTCCACCGGTACAAAGTATTCTCATTATTTATTCTCCTCGAACAGGAATGGGTATTCCTTATAGATATAATCTTCACAGATCGTATACTTATCTATAATTTCCATATTCTTTTTTGCGTAAGGAAGCATGTTATTGTAGTTTTCTTCATTGAGCAGTGTAAGTATCTCTCCAATTTCATGGATGGTTTCAAATTGGAGTATACCCCGTGCATCAAAGTAATCGGATATATTCGGGCAACCCCAGTATACTGGTATGGTTCCTGTTGAAATACAGTCGATTATTTTCTCGCTAAACCCACCCGGGCAACTCTCGTTCTCTATAATAAAGGAAAACCTGTATGGGGCTAGAGCCTCGACCTTATTTGGGATGTAGTTATCCAGTCCGAACACATCCATCTTATCTCCATACATCTGCACAATATCATGCCTCATTCGATGCCCGAACATGGACTTCTTGTGAGATAAAAGGATGGAAACATCTTTGGTCTTTTCGTACATCTTCCATAAGTTCATGGATATCCGTGATCCGGCGGAGTTGCACCACAACCAGTTATGGTTGTTATCTGCAAAGTACCTGTTGTGGGTGATGACGTAATCGAATGGCTTCTCCAACGCGATCTGGTAGTTGTCAGGGTGAAGGAAGAAAGGTTCCTGCACCCACGCGATCTGTCCAGTTCCTTCAGCCATCTTGAGATGACTGTCAGTAACAAATCTCGCCACATCCGGTTCGGCATATACCCATTCAAAGAAACTTGGTTTTACTTCCGCATTACATTCTGCCATATTCATTGACTTGGAAGTACGGAGAAACCCGCTGTCTGCGATGGTCACATACATTGTTTACACTCCCGGATATAACAATCATGGCATTGGAAGTGTACGTCAAGGGGTGCCATTTTCCCACATGATAAACAATAACCACGAAAGTCATTAGAATCCCACTTATCTATGATCCAACCATCAATAGGTTCTTGTTTTGGTTTTGGTTTTGGTTTAGGTTTACATTCACACAATTGTTTCTCTTCGTCGTACTCGAACTTGCGGTATTCCGATTTTATGCCCGCCTCCCATAACAGGTCTATCATCATGTTTGCCGCGAATAGATTGGATGAATGAATCCATATCTCCGGTATCTTGTATTGCTTCAACCACTGGGTCATGGTGATGTACCGTACTACTTCCATTCCGGAAGTTGTATCGCCCGGGTCCTGGAAGTCACCCCCATCTAAATCGTGATCAAGTGACAGGATATCCCATTGTTGTTGGCACAGATACCGCAGGCATTCTTTGACATTGGCGACGATGGTAACATCGTACTTACCAAAGTATTGCCTCAATGCAGACATGATACGTTTGGTTCTGTCGTCCAGAAATAACATCTTCGGTTTATCATTCATGTGTTTTCCAATCTCCTTCTTTTTCGTATTCAGATAGTAACTGGTTCAAGCATTCGTCCACTATTGTGTGATGTATTCCGTTATTTGTTGGAACGATCAGTTTTTCTGTACCATAAACGAATAAGTTCATCCCACTGGAATTAACATTTACTAGGTTACTTCCCTTTGTCTCAACCTCCCACGGATCCCAGTCCGGTTCCAGGAACTTTAATATATTTTCTTTTCTCCATATCGAAGTGGTAACAGACAACGAGTAAGGAGCCTGACTGGTTGCTATAAACATATTTAGATTGCCAACTTGAAAGAGAGTGTATGGATAACCGTCCCTGGTCAATTGTCCCCATCTATCCAGGGTAAGGTCAATGCGTATGACGGATGAGTTGGCGTTGGCGTAGTCGACCAGAGTTTGCACACCTTCGATATCCACCTTATCGGCTATCAAGTAATCCTCTCCCATAAAAACAAAAACTTCATCGTCAATTTGTTTGAATAGGTCAATGAGGGAGTTAGACCATTTCTGTACCGGGTAATCCTCGGGTTTCCCAATGCTGTGAAATTCAAAATTACTTGGGAGAACGAAATCCGGTTTGGTGAATCCTGCCACCAACACCTGCTGGTCTTTACTCCATAACTCATTGAACAGGCGTGCGAATTTTCTTATACTGAGTTGGTATCGGTCGCTGGTGTAAACTACCACCCGGTAATCAGACATATTTATTTCCTTCATCGTATATGACGGTTGCACCAATATTATTGATCTCAAAAGGAACCCTGCGCAGTCCAATTGCCTGTTCAATGGCATAATGTTTATCCACTGGAGCATAGAACAGCAGAAAACCAGAACCACCCGCACCGCACAACTTACCACCTTCCGCCCCGGCTTCCATCGCCATGTCGTAATATATGTCGATCTCTTTAGTGGTGATGCCCAACGCCAGTTGTTTTTTGAACGTCCAATCACCATTAAGATAATTACCAATATTTGAAATATCGTTTTTATTAAGGTCGCTACTCATGCACATTGCGTAATCATAAATGGCACGCGCACTTGCTTCAACCGAAGTATCTTCTTTTATTCTACGTGCCTGTTCGGTAAGTATCTTGTTGGCGTGTCTGGTCTTGCCAACCCAGAACAACATCAACTTGCTTTTCAACTCATCCATCTTATCATTGGTCAACCTGATTGGTGAAACGAATACAGTGTCATCTTTATTGAACTGGTAGAAACGGAAACCACCATAAGCAGCAGCGTAGTGATCCTGCTTGCCAACCGGATGTCCACACAATCTGCGTTCAACCAGATAGGCACTATCCGCGAAGATGGAAGGATGATAGTTGGTAGATTGTTTGGTATATTTGCGCAGGGCATAATTGAGACCAACCGCGAATGAACTTGAGGATCCCAGACCACTTCCGCCACCAGGTATATCGGCAACCGATACTACCTCGATGCCATCAAATATCTGGTACAGTTTCAAAGATTCGCGCACGATGTCATGTTTAAGTTCTTCTGATTCGTTCACGTTCTCGGTGATTGAATAAGATACCCGCACGCCACCATCAAACTTTTTATTGACGCAGACGTAGATATATTTATCTATCGCCATACTAATGACCGCCCCACCATGTTTCAGATAAAATTCAGGCAAGTCAGTCCCACCACCAACCAGAGAAATCCTTAACGGTGTCTTTGAGATTATCATAAGAATGTTTTCTCCTGTCCAATATGAGCAAAGGCACCCCACGGGTTGAGACCGGCTGGTCTCCAGATGTTAGGACCCGTGCGCTTCCTGAAACGCCAATCATAATTAACTTCCATGTTACCCGGGTTGTGGTTCTCTGTGAACCACCCATACGTGCGCACGAAGCGGGCGTGGCGTAGGTGTGGATTGCCACTGTAAGCCATGTCGCAGGTGCGCAGGAACATCAGGTAATGGTATCCATCATGGGTGGTGATGGTGACATCGTTGCCTTCGGTAAGACCACGATAAGTAATGATACCCACATCTTCACGTTCCATTAGTAACCTGATGTGACGTTCGATCTCAAGTGGTTGCTGTAACACCCAGTCATCTTCCAACCATAGAACCGTCTCGCTGTATTGGTGAGCATTCCCAAGACAGGCATTCCAACCCACGCCACAAAAGTAAGAACCACCTCCAAACCTGTGAGTATTCGCCCACAACAACTGTTCGCCCAGTTCAAGCAACAGGTCTCGTATCGCCTGCATGTGTCCAGGTGGGGAGCCGTCATCGTTGACGAACCAGGCGCGTTTCTCTTTCGGGTATATCAGATTTTCCGATATGCCTCGGATGGTACGCAAGGCTTCTTCCGTGCGCTTGTAGGTCACAAGACAGATGGCTAGGTTGGGGAGTTCATCCATTGAGTAATGCCGTGAGTTCTTCTTTGGTGATTTGATGTGCCTTGTCAGATGTGTATGTAAGCATAGTGTAATTAGGTTTTCGTATTTCTGTCGTGGGTGAAAGATTATAATGACTTGGTTCGTTATCTACGAACTCCAATTCTTCTTCGGTCACAAGAGTTTCGTGTTTCTTTTCACCTGGACGCACAGGGATGGTTTCAATCTCGACATTGCCAACCGTGTGTTCCGCCAGTTTCCCGATTGATAAAGCGGGGAGTTTTGGAATATAGATATGACCACTCTCCAGCATCAGGGCTTCGATGATGTAGTCTACCGCCAGTGAAGGTGACAACCAGAACCTACTCATGTCCGGGTCGGTCACTTTGATGGGTTTGCCTTCCTCAACCGCCTTCTTCCATGCGGATAACACGGAGGCGGTGCTGTCCAGTACGTTGCCGTACCTGACCAGATGGAAGTTGGTTTTCAAACCAAGTCTGGAGAACTCCTGGAACATCTTCTCCATGGCGTACTTGGATGCGCCGTAGGCATTGGCAGGGTGGCAGGCTTTGTCTGTGCTTATCCCCACCACATCTGGGATGGCGAGTTGTGCGGCGCAACGCAGGACGTTCAGGGATCCAGTTACGTTGACATCAATAGTATCAATGCTGTTATATTCACTTACGTCTATATGTTTAACTGCCGCAGCGTGAATGACGACATCCTTGCCCGTCATGGAATTCCACAGGGTATCCCCATCGCGGATGTCACCAATAACAGAATGCACCTGCGGATACTCGGATAGTATCTTCAGGTGCTTGACCGCATCCGTGCTGAATATTGTTATATCCGCATCCCAGTGTTCTTCGGTCGCGCGTTTAATAATGGCTTTGCCGAGGTAACCAGCCCCTCCGGTAATCAAAATCTTGCCTTGTATCATGCTTCCTCCATACGCTTCCTTCAGGTACATAATTGGGTAGTGGAGGCGGGGAAGCGTCCGCGTTCATTCCGTTGATCTGACGAAACTATCCACTACCCAAGTATATACCCAAAAGATGTTATATGCAACTGACGAATGTAATAAAAAACAGGAGGAGGATAAATTCCTCCTCCTGTAGTTTGGTTTTTGAAAACGTCAAGCGGGCATTCCTGGACCGCGAGCATTCCACTCTGCATACGGTGAGGACGGAGGATAACCAGTGGTGACACCACCATTGACATGGTAATCCTGGCTCGGCAGTGGATCGTCTGTGTGTTGCAGTGGGACGTAGACTACGTTTTCGAGGCGACCGGCTAACTGCGGAGTTCGCAGAATAAGGCGTGGTTCGGTCTTGGAAATGATCTCCAAGCACCAGTTGTCAGGAGCCTTAAGACCCCACAGGAACACACCGTTGTCGCTCCAGAAGAATGTGCCAGCTTTCACAGCCGAGACATCCGGGAGGACATCGTTTCGGTAATCGTAGTATTCCCAGTAGAGGGTCTGGATAGATCCGCCACGTGCGGAGAACGGCACGAAGTAGATGTCTGAGGAGAACCCACCCACAGGAATGGTTGCATTGTCAGCATGGTTATCTTCCATGATGCAGTCGTCTACAATGACTGGCACCCGGCGACCATCGATCATCAGGAATTTACCGGCGCGCATTTCGTCGCGGAAGAGTACCATTGCGGCAGAGTCAAGTGTTGGAACTGGATCGATGTTGCCACCATCAATTACTGAGCAACGGTAGGTCATGTAACGGCATGGCCATATTTCGGTGATGGCATAGAACAGGGGTTCGCGCATGACGATACGAATATCGGCAGGAGCAAGTCCTTGCTGTTCAGCCTTGCGGTTCAATATCCGCATCATGGTCGTGATGGTCTTCACCAGGTCTGGGTCAGCGGTGCTGTCCACTTCCCGGTACATGAAGTCTTTAATGTCCGAGTACAGGGATGGGCAGGTTTGTCCGGTGACGGCATCCAGTTTGGTGCGGCTGATGAGCAGGTCAAGTCCGGAGAACTCTTGATAACCACCACCGGCAGAACTGTTGGCGGGGTTGCCAATGTAGACCTGTGGGCAGAACCAGCGTTGATATGCCACGCCGACTTCAACAAGTCGGGAAGCCATCTCGCGTCCGGCTAACAGGGATTGCTGGTTTGACAGTCCGAAGAACCCGGACATCAATCCACCCATCTGCTCAACCAACGGTCCATTGACGATGTTCAGGTCAAGGAACTCGCCTCGATTGATTCGTTGACCGATGCGGTTGATCTCAACCTGGCGTGTCTTGAACTCTTTACGTCCAAACACTGTGGTCTGGATACAGGTCTTGAAATGGTTGGCATCTATCGGGTTATCGCAGACCGCATTCTTTTCCTGCAGGTCACTGCGCAGGAAGCCAGTGATGTAGGGAAATAGCGGGGTCTGGTCGATGGATGGACGGATGGGAATGATCTCGCCCAACGACCCGGTGATCTGGGTGTGGGTGGAGATCACATCGCGTTCCAAACCGCGGACACCAAACAATCCACCGGGACCGTGGACGTATGGACCAATGGGCGCACCCACGGTCTGTACTTTCTGGATGTTCTCGGCACTATACTGTGCCAAGAGTTCCGCGAACGCCTTGATGACGTTGGCGGGGTCTACGGTGCTAGTATTCATAATACCTCCTTACACTTTTTCTTGGATCGGAGATGTTCCGGTGAGTTCAGATAACCAGTATCCTTTGGGAAGTCCTGGTTTTTCTGTCACAAGAGCATCATTATCTTTGGCAACATTCTCGTCACTTTCAGAAGGTCTTGACCAGGCAAGTTTCCTTCCAATAGGCGGAGTAATCATTTCTGCCAGTTTATCATCCTGGTTGGCGCTCAATTCTTTGACAAGTGCCTCCAGGGTTTCAACCTTTTCCATGGCGGTCTGTGCCTTCGACACGAATGCGTTCAGACCCTCGATGTCCAATTCCTTGAGAACTTTGGCAATGACATCTTCCGTGTTCTCTTCTTTGGCAACAGGTTCTGGTATGGATGTAACTTCAACGGGAGTTGTCTCAACAACCGGAGGAGTTACCACGTCTGCTTCCTTGCTTTCGATCTCTGCTTCCTTCAACTCTTTCTGTTTAAGCCCAGTCTTTGCCAGGAAAGCCTCGGCTTTTTCCTCGCCAAGCAAAGTGACGAGATATTCTTTTTTGTCCATTTCAACCTCCTTACTAACGGTCTCTATTGCTGTGAACGGATTAGCCGCTTTGTCAAGAGGCAAGTCCGAGACTTCGTACATGCGATACTTGGTGATAACACGCAAGTCTTTTGGATCGCGTGCGAATGCAAATGACCCGTGACTCATTCCAATGTTTGTTTCTTTACTTGCTTTCAATAATCCAATAGCTTCCGGTTCTGTAAGTTTTGCGCTTGCCACCAGGAATCCATCGAAGTAATCAATATAATCAACAGGGTTCTCCCTTGCCGTACCAGGTGTGTGCCAGGTAACAAAAACAGGCATACAACTCTTGTTCTCTTCCTTGTTCACCCACTCCACATATTCCTTGTGGGCATCCTCGCAGATGATGTCACCATCCCAGTCGATGAAGTTGTTGCTGACCCACATGACCGCGCGCCAGTCGCCTTTTGCATCCTTCTCGATCTGGATGGCGTTGGAATTCTTCTCCATCGAGGTATCAATACCCATACGCTTTGCGGCGGCACGAATCTTGGGCATGGCGGCGTGAGCATCTTTGGCAGCCTCACCACCACGTTTCATCATCTGGGCGGCACGGGCAAGAGCATTGCGCACGTGCGCCTTGTCATGGATGGGATACTTGCGTACCTTCTTGCCGCCTTCATCGCGTACTAAAGCAAATTTCTCGTCCGACAGTTTATTCTCGGTGGCGGCAGTAAGGACAGCCTTTGTCACAAAATCCGAGATACCCTCGGTGAAGCTCATATTGCGCTTATCCCGCGCCAGGGTAGCTTCGAGAACTAGGGCATCAACGTCATCCGTGATTTCTTTCTCCATCGGGCTTTCCATGATCGTGCGCACTCGAGAACTGAATTCATCGGCGACACTCTTGATGGCAGATGACTTTTCTTCTGGACTGAAATCAGGATAGGAAACGATATTACGTACCATATCCTGCACCATGTAAGAGGTTTCGTTAACCTTCTCCATTTTTTCTTGCGCATCAACTTCAGCATCAAGTTGAGAGAAAGACATGGCGGAACCAGAACCGTAATACGACTTCTCCATCGATTTTATTTCATCTTCGCTTTCTTCATCGGTATCTTCTGGTAAAACGTCCATTTCGGGTTCTTCTTCCTCGATGTCCTTATCTATACGCGCCAGTTTATCGCGTTGCGCGATACGTTTTGCTCTGGATAGTTTTTTCTTCTGTTCTCTATTCATGGCAACCTCTTTTCAAATTATAGCACGAATTTATGCCAAATGTAACATTCTTTTTATTACAACGTCTCCTGGTTGGACGGGGATGCGGCTTTTGCAGCCTGTCTTTTGATCACATTGACCATATCCCGATAGAATATCCCACCATAAAGAACTTTTATGGTCTGGTTGAACATCCGTCCTTTGAA